>Ga0187866_1001814_pt1 | contig 18855 bp, 17 predicted proteins | sample June2016WEW_11_1_3_FD_133013 | JGI IMG/M metagenome (GOLD analysis project Ga0187866, IMG submission 133013) | Peatland microbial communities from SPRUCE experiment site at the Marcell Experimental Forest, Minnesota, USA - June2016WEW_11_150 | ecosystem: Environmental > Terrestrial > Soil >...
GAAAACCTGCGTAATGGGTTCCTACGTACGCAAGCCGCAGGGCAACTCTTGATTTTTCCATGGATAGCGTCAACTCAATAGAGCAATCACGTGATTTAAAGCTTTCAATGATTGCGCGGCACACTTCGACCTGATTGCTCCTAGCTTGCTGACCTTATGCTTAAGTGCCGTTCAGATGCGTTAAACAGCCCCATAGCCCCTCCGTATGGTCAACACTGAAGACAGTAACATATTTACCCCATACTCGTGATTAGCATAAAAGACGGGTGACTTTGGAACTCATGCAGAGCAGCTTCCTGGACCTACAAAAGAAATGATGAAGGCGATTCTCGGGTTTGAAAACGGCGTTGCGGTAGTCGGCAAACATTTTGGAGCGAAGCGCACCGTGACAGGCGAGCTTGTGTTCGCCACTCCGTACACCGGTTACGTAGAGGCGTTAACCGATCCCTCCTATAACGGCCAAATCTTGCTTTTTACGTACCCACTGGTAGGTAACTACGGCATAAACTACGATGACTGCCAATCAGAGAGCATACAAGCTGAAGGATTTGTCATCAGAGAACTCTGTGAGCACCCCACAAATGACCGAACGCTCGACGGGTTCCTCAAGGCTCACGACGTTCCCGGCATTTCGGATGTCGACACGCGTATGATCACTATAATGATCCGTGACGAAGGCGCAATGCGGGCAAGTCTGTTACCTTCCACTCGAGGCGGAGACGCCGATGTGAAAAGGGCCATTGACCTTGCTCGCCGCGCACCAGATATCGCTGATCTTGACCTCCTCTCAGAGGTTACCTGCCCAGATGCGTACCGCATTCCTGGCAAAGGGAAGCGTTTCGTGCTTATGGACTTTGGCGTGAAGCGGAACACGCTTAAAAACCTCCAGCGTCGCGACGTTGACCTAATCGTCGTGCCTGCCAATACTTCTGGGAAACAAATCATGGACTACGAACCTGATGCGATACTGCTTTCCAACGGTCCCGGAGATCCTACGCAGGCAAAAAAAGGGATCAGTGTGGTGCGTGAGCTCGCAGGAACCCTGCCCATCTTCGGCATATGTCTCGGACATCAGATTATCGCGCTCGCCCTAGACGGAGAGACTTACAAACTCAAGTTTGGACATCGAGGTGCAAATCAGCCCGTTTTGGATCTTCGAACCCAGCGGGTATACATTACCGCACAAAATCACGGTTACGCCGTGCGGAACGACGAACGGGACAAGATGACGGTCACACAAGTAAACGCCAACGACAACACCGTCGAAGGCATTGCAAATGAATACCTGCATATTATGAGCGTGCAATATCATCCTGAAGCGTCTCCCGGCCCACATGACCTCGAAAAATCGTTTTTCGACCACATTACAGAAGTCGCGGGTCGCCCCCTTTAAAGGGGCGAATCCCCTGAAGAACGCTGATGAATCATGCCTAAAAGAGCAGACATAGAGAAGGTACTACTCATCGGCTCCGGTCCGATCGTGATCGGTCAAGCAGCCGAGTTCGATTTCAGCGGAAGCCAAGCGTGTACCTCGCTGCGAGAAGAGGGTGTGAGGGTGGCATTGGTAAACTCAAATCCTGCGACCATTATGACCGATCCGAACATGGCGGACGCGGTGTACATCGAACCTCTCAAGCCCGACATTGTAGCTGCGATCGTACGAAAGGAACAGCCCGATGGAATCATCGCGGGTCTTGGTGGCCAAACGGGCCTCAATATTACCGCCGAACTGGCGGAGATGGGCGTTTTAGCAGAAAACGACGTTGAACCTCTTGGAACGCCACTGGAAACTATCTACATGGCCGAGGATAGGGAGCGGTTCAGGACAACGATGGAAGACATCGGAGAAGGGGTCCCGCGAAGCCACGCGGTCTACGACTCGAACGACTACCAATGGTTAGCCAGCGAACTCGGGTTGCCCCTAATCGTCCGATCGGCGTACACTCTTGGCGGTGGTGGAAGCGGCATCGCCAGGACTGAGGCACAGCTCAAAGCCATCATCGAGGGCGGGATCAAAAAGTCACGGATTGGCCAAGTCTTGGTAGAAGAAAGCGTCCTCGGATGGAAGGAGTTCGAATACGAGGTTATGCGCGATTCAGGAGATACCTGTATCACCATCTGCAACATGGAAAACGTCGATCCCATGGGCGTCCACACGGGCGAGTCGATCGTCGTGACGCCCTCGCAAACTCTTTCTGACGTGGAACACCAGATGCTGCGGAGCGCATCAATACGGATTATCAGGGCACTCAAGATTGAGGGCGGGTGCAACATACAATTCGCCCTAAAGGACGGTGAGTATCGCGTCATAGAAGTTAACCCGCGGGTGTCACGCTCATCGGCACTTGCTTCGAAAGCGACGGGGTACCCTATAGCGCGTGTATCAGCAAAGATCGCTATCGGGATGCGATTAAGCGAGATCCCCAACCGAGTTACCAACGAAACGCCAGCCTCGTTTGAGCCGACCATCGATTATACGGTCATCAAGATACCGCGGTGGCCTTTTGACAAGTTCACGCGCGCGGATAATACCTTAGGAACCTCGATGAAAAGCACGGGCGAAGTCATGGCGATTGGTCGAACGCTTGAGGAGTCACTTCAGAAAGCCATCCGATCGCTCGATTTGGACATAGCGGTTTCCTTCGCCGAAGATCCCATCGACTCGATATCGATCCCGACCGATAAGCGACTATTTCAGATCTATAGCGCCCTCAAGCAAGGTCACGCTATCGAGGAAATAGCACAGCGTGCGATGATAGATCCATTTTTTATAAGGAAGATCTGGAATATCGTCAATTTTGAGGCGTACATCGAATCGAAGTACCGAAACGGGGACGCTAAAAGGATCAGCGCTGCAGATCTGCGACAAGCAAAGCGTCTCGGATTCACTGACCAGCAAATTGCCGACCTAGCAGGTCTGGTCCGCGAACATGTCACGGATCTCAGACATCGGAGAACACACAACATAACGGCAACATATAAGATGGTCGACACGTGTGCGGCCGAGTTTAAAGCCCAGACACCATACTACTACTCAACCTACGAGCAGCAGAACGAGATTGTGCCCTCAAACCGAACGAAAGTGCTTATCGTAGGGGCAGGACCCATCAGAATAGGACAAGGGATTGAATTTGACTATTGTACGGTCCACGCGGTGCTCTCGCTGCGAGAAGAGGGCATAGAAGCGCATATCATAAACAACAATCCTGAAACGGTTTCAACAGACTATGACACATCTGACAAACTCTTTTTCGAACCCCTGACGCTGGAAGACGTGATGAATATCATTGAAAAAGAGGAGCCTCAAGGCGTTCTTGTGCAATTCGGAGGCCAAACTTCGGTCAACCTCGCTATCCCTCTAGAGAGAGAGATGAAACGCAGAGGGTTTTCGACAAGAATCCTGGGCACGTCCCCCGATTCTATCGACATTGCCGAAGACCGAGATCGGTTTTCGAAGCTATTGGAGCGACTTTCTATACCCCAGCCGGAAAGCGGTTCCGCGACGTCGCGCGAGGGTGCAATTCGTATCGCACGAGAGATCGGTTATCCGCTACTCGTGAGGCCTTCATACGTCCTTGGGGGCCGCGCTATGGAGATCGTTTACGATGAGTCTGAGTTAGACCGTTATATCGAGGAGGCTGTGAAGGTATCGAGACAACACCCGGTGTTAATCGATCGGTTCTTACAACACGCTGTTGAGATTGATGTCGACGCGGTTAGCGACGGAGACTTCGTTCTGGTACCCGCCATAATGGAGCATATCGAAGAGGCCGGAATTCATTCCGGTGACTCGGCGGTCGTCATCCCAGCTCAATCGATTGACGATGAGACGCAAGAAACCATTAAGGACTACGTAACGAGAATAGCCAAGGCGTTGAACGTCGTTGGACTCATCAATCTTCAAATGGCGATCAAAGACGGCACAGTCTACGTCCTTGAAGCAAATCCACGGTCGAGTCGGACGATCCCATACGTGTCAAAAGCTACCGGCTTGCCGCTGGCAAAGATCGCCGCCAAAGTGATCATGGGACACAGCTTGCGAGCGCTTTGTCCGATCGAACAAAAGATGAAGCATGTTGCCGTGAAAGAGGTGGTGCTCCCCTTTGAGAAGCTGCCCGGCGTAGATCCGATATTAGGCCCTGAAATGAAGAGCACGGGAGAGGTCATGGGTATAGATTACGACTTCGGAAGGGCATTTTACAAGGCGGCGCTTGCGAGCGACAATGAACTCCCGCTTTCGGGCACCGTGTTTATTTCGGTAAGGGACGAAGACAAACCTGAGTTGTGTGGCATCGCAAAATCGCTGCACAACGCCGGATTCAAATTATTGGCAACGATTGGCACAGCAGACTATCTGCGGGAGCACGACGTCGCAGTTGAAAGGGTGCCAAAACTCACCGACAGCCCAGAGCTTCTGGATATGATGCGCAACGGTGGGATACAACTGATAATCAACACCCCGACTTGGAAGCAGTCACGACTTGACGGAGAGGTGCTACGGCGTGCAGCTGTTGATAATAGCGTTCCATACATAACAAGCGTTCAAGGAGCTCGAGCGTCGGCCGACGCTATTCACACTATGCTTGAACATTGCGATAAGCCTCGCGCTCAGAATCTCACAATCAGGCCTATAAACAGCTATATTAGCGATATGTGGCCACAAAGCTGACAGTGAGATTATCCGCTGCTTCAATATAGCGACATATCTGCCACTTTGATGCGTTGACGGGCCAATAATTGACACTCCTTCGTTAATCCGCAGTGAAAACGCTTTTAAGCTCGCGCGTGTTACTGTGAAGCGATATTATGCAGCGAAGGTTAGACGCAATACGAACCAACAGCGCGCTCCAAAACCTCTGGACACGACGAGCAATCGCGTTTGTCATTGACTCACTGGTGCTCCTAATTGTGTTCGTTGTGTTAAACGCAGTGTTGGCACTTGTTTTGTTCCTGCCTTTGTTAGTCCTTAACGTGAACGCGTTTGGCGGATTATTTTCAGGATTTTCGGCGGTATTCGGCCTCGTTATCGTTTGGGGGTACTATGTCGCGATGGAAGGGTCAGCAGGTACGACGATCGGCAAGCGGTTTATGGACCTGAAAGTGAGGTCGCTCAGAGGCAGCATGAGCTATACAAAGGCCTTCGTGAGAAGTTTCACGAAAGCGTGGATTCCTGTGTTCGCGTTTCTGTTCGCATTAGATCTGATTATTGGCTTCGTAACCCAAGGAGATCCACGACAGCGGTTCTCGGATACGGTCGCCGACACCGCCGTAGTCCACGCGCGTGCTTGAGGTAGCCTACAAAAGGCGTAAACTGTGGAAGCGCTGCTACTTCGGCGAGGTGATTGTGGTGAGCAAAGTTGTGCTTTCATATTCAGGCGGTCTCGACACCTCCGTCTGCATTCCCATTTTGAGAGAGCGGTATAAATATGACAAGGTCATCACCGTTACGGTTGACGTCGGTCAACCGCAGAGCGATCTGAAAAAAGCAGAGACTCGCGCTGCAACGCTCAGCGACAAGCATTATACAATCGATTCGAAGGAAGAGTTCGTCGAACAGTACTTGTTTCCGTTGATTAAGGCAAACGGCAGCTACGAAGGGTATACCCTCGGACAAGCCATTGCCCGACCCCTCATCGCAAAGAAAGTGCTTGAGGTGGCCGACCGCGAGGGCGTCTCAGCTATCGCACACGGTTGCACCGGAAAAGGCAATGACCAGCTGCGATTCGAGGCCATTTTCCGCGCGTCAAAATATAAGATTCGCGCACCGATGCGCGAACTCAATCTCACGCGCTCCGAGGAAATTGAATACGCGCTGGAGCAAGGAATTGACGTGTCGACTACTTTTGAAAAACCGTACAGCGTAGACGAAAATCTCTGGTCGCGCTCCATCGAGGGAGGTCGCCTCGAGGATCCCGCCTGTGTCCCGCCGGAGGACGTCTATAAATGGACGACAGCTCCGACAAAAGCGGAAACCAAGCTCCAGTTGAACCTCGATTTTAAACGAGGCGTCCCAGTCTCAATAGATGGAAGGCATTCAAGCGGCTTAGAGCTCATTAGAGAGCTTAACGAAGTAGCAGGCAAACGCGGAATCGGACGGACGGACCTTATGGAGGATAGGATCCTCGGCCTCAAGGCCCGAGAGATCTACGAACACCCCGCAGCGACAGTCATTCTAACAGCTCACAAAGATTTAGAGGCGCTTGTGCTGACACGAAAGGAGCGGAAGTTCAAGGAGCTGGTCGATTCGGCGTGGGCTGAGCTTGCCTACGAAGGCTTGCTCGAGGAGCCACTCTGCGCGGCCCTTGACGCGTTCATCAACACGACGCAAGAGAGAGTGACGGGTTCAGTCACAATGCTATTGCACAAAGGACTTGCAACCGTCCGCGCTCGCAGTTCGCCCAATGCGCTATATTCAGAAGAGCTCGTCTCATTTAACGATAAGTCGCTTGATCAACGCGACGCCGAAGGATTCTCCAAATACCACGGTTTTCAGAGCCGTGCGTACCGGAAGTTCGTCAAATACTGAAACAGACACGCTTTGAAGGAGGGAGGGGCATCACGGACGAACCCTTCAAGCAACTAGAGGAATTTGAGCGGTTCTTCATAATGCCATAGAGCGCTATCGGAGCGTGCTGGAAGAACTAGCGGAGATGTAGCATTGGTCGTGTACTTGACGCTAGAACAAGTGCGAAGCATACACCACGCGATGATTCAGGCGATTGAAGGCGAGCATGACACGTGTCTTCACCCTGGCATTTACGAAAATCTCCTTGCGGGCTGCCTCGACCGCCCACAAACGACCATTCATAACTATACACCTTACCCGGATATATTCCTGAAAGCCGCTTCGCTACTCGAATGTATCATCAGCACGAATTCGTTCATCGATGGTTCTAAGAGGGCCGGTTTCCTAGCATGCGATCTCTTCTTGGAGCAGAATGGTTATTACATCGATCCAAAAGCACGAATAAAGAGGTTCTTATTGGCTATTGCACGAAATGAAGTTGATCTTACGACGATTGCAGATTGGCTTCAACCGAACGCCTTGCAGAGGTAAACAAGGGTCACTTCAAATCCGCGATCTATACCCAAACAGTATTAGAAAGCGTCTATACTCAATTCAAGTTCTATGGCCTGTTGCGAGCACATATTAGACGCGTTAACGATACGGTAGCCTCGGCCACAGATCGCGCTGCAACGACACCTGCTGGTTTTGCAGGGAGGTAATGGTTGCCCTAAAACCCTCGTCAGTTATGGACTCACTGAAGAGCTTCGTGTCCGACTAGTGGTTGGAGTGAGGGTAGGACTTGCCGTGGGTGTCGGCGAAGGAGTCGGTGAGGGGCTTGGTGTCGGGCTGGGTGATGGCGAAGGTGATGGGCTGGGCGATGGCGAAGGTGATGGGCTGGGCGAAGGTGATGGCGTCGGGGTTGGGGTTGGTTTTGGAATGACTCGCAGCACACCTTCTCCTCTTGACCCCGCATAATCGGCGTTGCCCTTGTATTCTGCAAGAATTTGATGCTCTCCGGTCGACAACACCGAGACGTCGCTGACCGAAAGGTTGTGCGCAGCAAAACCAAAATAGGTGGAGCTTTGCCCAAGGGGCTTGCCATCGAGGTACCAGTAGACGACTTGATTGTCAAGACCCTGTCCGTTCGATGTGTTCAAAATGCAGGAAAGAGAGGTGTTGTAACCGACCATCACCTCAACCGATCTGACCACGAGCACGGAGTTTGCGAGAGGCGAGGTGTTCTCCTTATTGGTTTGCCCACCTCCCAAACAGCCACACGAAAGCAGCATTATGAGTATGAGCGAAATTACAGCAGTAGGGACTTTTTGTCGCATGGATTACGACTCACGCTGTCGTGACGCCTTCGTCCGCCTATCTCGGGCTGAAAATCAATCAAAAAGCAATTGTTTACTATCTATATATATTGTGTTTGCTGTAGTCGCATTTCGCGCGTTTCCGCAACCAGAAACTATCTAGACTTTACAGGGCAAAAAGAAGTGGTCCATTTTCTCTACGTGCTCAATCCAGTTTCTCCACGTGTTGTCCACCAAAGAGTTTCGGCTCCTTACAGGGCATTTCGCAGACTTCAACCCCCGCGCGAACCTAGATTGTCGCTTGCGTTTAATCAAGAGATAGCAGATGCTGCGACTCGCTATTTAAGCTTGTGACATCAAAAAAAGAAAGGAAGAGATGACTGCAAAGCGCAATCATCAACGGCTCACGGCCGGCCTTTAGTACATTTCCGGACCTTCGCCTCCGAGTTCTGGCGTCTCACTGCTAGCGGCGATTATGTCGTCAATTCTCAAGATCATGTTGGCAGCTTCCGTCGCAGATTCGACCGCATTGAGTTTCACCCGGAGCGGGTCAACTACGTTAAGGGCCAGCATGTCTCGAATGTCGCCGTCGACTGATATGCCTGCGTTTCGGTCGCCCGATTCGTGAGCGCTGCGAAGCTCGACAAGTTTGTCGAGTGGATCCCCTCCTGTATTTTCAATAAGCGTTTTTGGAATGATCTCCATGGCATTCGCAAAAGCGCGAACGGATAGTTGCTCACGTCCTCCAAAAGTCGTCGCGTAGTCGCGCAGTCCCATTGCCAGTTCAGTCTCGGGAGCACCACCGCCAGCTACTACTTGGTTGTTCTCAAGGGTCAAAGAGACCACTTTTAGGGCGTCGTTGACTGCTCGGTCCATCTCATCGACAACGTGTTCGATGCTACCGCGGAGCAGTATGGAAACTGCTTTGGGATTTTTACTGTTTTCAACGAAGATCATCTCGTTGTCACCGACTTTTCGCTCTTGCACCAAACCTGCGTAGCCGAGTTGAGAGATGTCCTCCAACGTGTCGGTGATCTTACCCCCAGTCGCCTTTTCGAGACGTTTCATGTCGCTCTTCTTGACGCGCCGTCCCGCTAGGATGCCCGCTTTCGCAAGATAATGCTGGACGAGATCGTCGATCCCTTTTTGGCAAAAAACAACGTTTGCGCCGCTCGCAATTATCTTGTCGGCAATTGCTTCGAGCCTCCGCTCTTCCTCGTCCCAGAATGACTGCATTTGCCCAGGATCGTTGATCTCGATCTTCGCGTCGATCTCCGTCTTTTCAATCTCCAACCCCACGTTGAGAAGAGCTATCTTGGCGTCTTTCACCGTCGTGGGCATAAGCGGGTGGACTTTCTCCTTGTCAATTATAAGGCCGTGGACGAGTTTTGAGTCGTCGACAGATGCTCCGTAGCGACGAACCACGCTGATATCGTCCGGATCAACGGTCTTCTTTCCGTCCACGTCTTCAGCGACGAGCTGCACTGCTTCAACAACGATGTCAGCCATCTTGGTGAGCATCATCTCAGCACCCTTTCCGGTGATAGCCGTCATCGCAACATGCTTCAGCGTGGTATCATCGCCCGCAAAAGCCATTTCATTGAGTAAGTCGGCAGCCTTACGCGCTGCTAAGGTGAATCCCGCAGCAATTACGGTAGGATGCACGTCTTCACCTAAAAGCTCCTCCGATTCCCGCAAGAGTTCTCCAACAAGCACTGCGGCAGTTGTCGTCCCGTCGCCGACTTCGTCGTCCTGAGCCTTAGCAACCTCGACTACCATTTTTGCGGCTGGATGTTCGATGTCCATCTCTTTCAAGATAGTTGCTCCGTCGTTGGTGATGACGACGTCCCCGATGCTATCGACGAGCATTTTGTCCATCCCTTTGGGGCCGAGCGTCGTTCGTACTGCATTCGCTACCGCGCGAGCAGCTTCAATATTCATGGTTTGGGCTTCCTCTCCTCGCGTTCGAGTGGCGCCCTCCTTGAGTATCAAAATCGGCTGTCCGCCCGCATTAACTAGCTGTCCCGTAGTTCGTCCTGGCATAATCTTCCTCCTGTTAAACGTAAGATGACGTGATTACATTGCGTGCAGTTCTATATAAAATCGATGCAAGTCGATGCGAATACACGCCGGTGTTGGCTGAACGCCGCTTGCGACAGGCGCCCGCGTCGCTTCGCCGCGCCAAAGTAAGCAAAAAAGTCTACGAGGCGTCAACATCCAGCGCGCGATTACTCAGCATCAACTCGTTTCAACTCGCTTATCGTGGCCTTAGGGTGATCGTGGAGATATAACGCTATTTTCTTTTTATGAATCAGTCTGCAGTCGATGCACGTCCAGACAACGTCACCACGAGAACTCACTATCCACTTACCGAGTTGGGAATCCTCACAAGGGTACTTCGGACAATAACAGAAAACACACACTTGTCCTTTAAAATGACAGGGATAGTGGGGGCAATCTTCTCCTTTAGGCAACCCCTCAGGTTCGCTCAAGTGCTCCCGTCTCTTGCGGTCTTCAGGATACTCTTCCTCTTCTATATGTTCCATTTCTTCCTGCGAGAGCGGCGTCGGCCGTGAATCGCGCTAACATACCTGTCATCTATCACGCAGCGCTGCGTCTCTTCACTAAGACGTGCCACGCCTATTTATGAGCTACGACAATCGGGCTAAATGCCGTCACATATTCAACTATTGATTTATATTATAACATTTATGAGTATTTTGAGGTTGAAACATGCCTATTGGAGATGTAGAACTTAAAGAACTCAGAAAAGACATGGGATTCTCGCCGGCACTTTTGAAGCTCGTTTATGAGTCGCATCCGAAGATGTTTGACGTCATCTATAACATGGATAAAACGCTTTTGAGCGACGGAGCGATTTCAGCCAAAACAAAGAGACTAATCGCCCTTGCAGTCGTTTCTGCAATGGGCTGCGAAGCGTGCGCAACCGCACAGATGAAGGCCGCGATGAACATGGGCGCTTCGCGCGAGGAGGTATTAGACACGCTGGGGGTCCTTGTGGTAACGGCAGGCATGCCAGCTGTCGCAACGGCTCGTGAAGCACTCAGAAAGTGCTGCGAACTTCCCGAAGAAGACTGGGGCGGAGAGTAGACCGACTGCGCTCACATCTTCCGAGCAAACAAATGTTGCTTGATGCGTCTCTCTGAGCGTGCATCAAGCAAATATTTTAATAATTCTATTCTTATAATAATACATGAAGTTCTTTTAGAGTGCTCTGCGAAACAGCCCTCATTTTTCTAGTCTTCGAACCGAACCAACAAAAATGCGTCGGCGATATTTTCGCGGAGCGTTTGGCAGTTTGGCAGGTCGATAAAATGACTGAAGAGATTAACAAAAGCACGACTCCTGAAAAATCCTTGAGAGGGGGAAAGAGTCTTCTGAGCTTATATACGGTCGTCTCTACAGAGAGAATCGCCTGAGAGACCGGATACCCCGCTTTTTTTATCAATAATGAAACCGACAACCTTTCAAACAAACAGGAAAACTAAGTGGCGAATAGTTAAGGTAGCTCATTCTATCACAATTGAACTTTATATATACATTTACAACGCACCTAGTGGTGTTGACCATGTCCGATGAAATGAGAATTGCAGATGTCGCAGGTAGTAAAGTCCAGTGGGACCCGTCACAGATGCGCAAGATCCAGGAACACCCCTGCTTTTCTGAAAAAGCGTGCCACACCTTCGGGCGGTGTCATGTTCCGGTAGCGCCCAAATGCAATATCCAGTGCAACTACTGTATTCGTGACTTTGACTGTGTGAACGAGAGCCGCCCCGGCGTAACAACAAAAGTACTCAATCCTGATGAAGCTATGGATTTGATCAAAAAAGCGCTTGACAAATATGAGTACATTAAGGTCATAGGGATCGCCGGGCCGGGTGAGCCGCTCGCAAATGAAGAGACCTTTGAAACGCTTCGTCGTCTTCATGAGCAGTACCCCAATGTCATCAAGTGCCTCAGTACAAACGGACTATTGCTCCCAGATAAAATCGACCTGCTCCAGAAATATGATGTGGGTAATATCACGGTCACCCTTAACGCCATTGACCCGGAGATCGGCGCAAAGATCTACCAGTTTGTTAATTACGAGGGCAAACACTATACGGGGATCGAAGGTGCAAAAATTCTCCTCTCCCAACAGTTAAAAGGCATTGAAGAAGCGGTAAAGCGGCATATGATCGTCAAAATTAATACGGTCTATATTCCAGGCATCAACGACAAACATATTCCGGAGATTGCGAAAAAGGTAGCCGAAATGGGTGTGTATACTTTCAACGTTATCCCCCTCATTGCACAATACAAGTTTGCCAATATAACGCCGCCAACAATGGAGATGAAGCGTAAGATGCAGGATGAATGTACAAAATACGTGAAACAGATGCGCCATTGCCAGCGGTGCCGGGCAGATGCAATCGGAAAACTTGGAGAGGATATTCAGTCCTGCTTATACGAAAAAACATAATACTTTTTTTTAAAAAGAATTACAGCGCAAGTGTCCCGTTTTGAGACAAAGAAAAAGCAACCGGAACCATAATCGCGGCAAATTTGCACCCGGACTGGATGTTGATCCTACTCTGTCAGTCATAGCAAGGACCGACGCGAGAGGCATTCCAGGGCGTAAGCGAGGGTATCAAGACCTTCTGCGATGCCCCGCCGGTGGGTAATCTCGGTATGCCAGATTTCGCAGTAGCTCGTTTGTTCAACGCGATCGCGCTTTTCGCTCAGAAAAGTTGATCTCCCCACCCATCCTTCTATAAGTGGTGTCTTCGATGTTTGCCCAAATAGAACTCAGTGCTGGCCTTGGGGTAGCGATTGTAATCGTTTTAGCAGTAGCTTTTTATCTGCTCTCCGGGCTTCGTGTGATCTACCAATACGAGCGCGGTGTTAAATTCACCTTCGGATCATTTAGAACCGTCTATCCCCCGGGATTGCGGTACATATTTCCAGCTTTTCAATCGGTCAAGAAAGTAGACTTGCGCGTAAACACCTTAGACATTCCGCGGCAGGAGGTCATCACGAAAGACAACGTTTCATGCAAGATCAACGCGGTGATCTTCTACAAGGTCGTGGAGGCAGAAAAAGCCGTAATCGAAATAAGCAACTACGGCTATGCGATAAACCAGCTCGCGCAGTCGAGTCTACGAGACGTCGTCGGAACGGCCGAACTCGATACGGTCCTCGCTCGACGTGACGAGCTGGGCGAAAGAATTCGCAAGTTTGTTGACGAGTTCACGATGCCGTGGGGGATTCATGTTCTTTCAGTCGAGCTCAAGGACGTCGAGCTTCCCGAAGAGATGAAGCGTTCGATGGCCGCGCAAGCCGAAGCCGAACGAGATAGGCGTGCGCGCATCACGCTCGCAGAAGGTGAAGCGATGGCAGCAGATCGGCTGCTCGAAGCGGCCCAAACCATCGAAAAGTCGCCTACGGCTTTGCAGCTTCGGCTCTATCAAGCCATGGTTAGAATCGGCGAAGAGAACAACTCTGTCATTGTGTTTCCTGTGCCAATAGAAATCCTCAGCATGTTTCAAAAACAGAAAGAGTGACGGCAGGCTAGACGAACGCGCTCAAAAGGGACTTGTCACCATCCTTTTAGTGTAGATAAAAAACCGTCTGATGAGGCTCATTCACGCTTTCAACGATTTTTAGATCAAAAAAGGTTAAAAAGAGCCTGAAAAACAATTTTTTTTAAAAAAAATGAGCGTTCAGCTAGGCGTTCAACCAATAGAAAACTATTAGTTATTATATCTGTATTTAATACTTCTATGAAATCGAAAGTCGCCATCCTCCTTGCTATGGCCGTAATCGCTAGTGTCTTCGCTGCCGGCTGCACTTCGAGCACGAATCAGAGCGCATCGCAATCAACTTCTGGCAGCATAAGCCACGATACTGTGCTCCAAGCCGTCATCAGCGACGATCTACAAGCATACAATAGCTCGCAATGGGTTCGGACGTTGAACCAATCTGTCCAATGGGTCAACGCCACAACCGCGATGGTGACCTACAGAACAAGCGGCCAGAATGTAAGCCTCAATTATACGGCAACGTACACACGGTTCGGATCCATTTCCAAAGCAAGCGATTATGTAAGTTCCATCAATCAAGGTTACAACGCTTCCGGCGCCGCGCAGCTGATTGGTTTCCCAGCTCTGACAACCGCGAGCTCATCTAATGATCATAAGAGCTATTTTAATGTCACTCAAAGAATGCCAAGCACGAATTCATTCATAAAAATGGAGCGCGACTCGCCAACGGCCCCCGCAAGTTACATAATCCAGGTTGACGACGTCGTGATAACGTTTAACGCAACCCTCAACAGAGCCGCATCGTGAGAAACTGGCCATGACTTTCGCTGAAACTAGCGAAACGCTGAAAAGGCGTATTCATCAGCCTTCAGTTTCACTTCCGGCATTGGAAAAGCCGGTGCATATGCGGGCTTGTAGATCGCGCAAGTCTTCATTTTGCCGAGACTTTTTAATTGCCTCACTACACAATCAGTACGTCTCACGGCTAACGGATTTCTCGTTATCACTGTGATTGAGAGAGACGAACAAGAAAATGAAACCTACTAACACCAAAAGAAAAGAAGGCTTCATTACAGACTCGTACGCTCCTTTAAACATATTAGCAATGAGTCAAGACGACGAACGAGTCGTACTGTCTGCTCAAGATTTTGAGAAGTTGCTCGCGTGTAGGGATGTAGTCTTGTTTGCGTTGCATAGCAAGAAGGACGTGCCATACAGTCTTGTTGAAAAGGTGATGTCGAGCTTTTAGCTAACACGGTCACTCGCAACCCCGCAAACGGGCACCTTAGGATACGCTGCGTGGACTGTCTTGAAGCAACGCGAAGCAGACGTTTAATTCACTCACACCACACACGACGGTAAAAGACTAACGCTTCGCGCTGAGCGAAGAACCCAGCATATAACCGCTGACTGTTCAAAACTCCGTCCAAACCACGATCTGCACGAGCACAAAATCGATATCTTTAACTGTGTGTGAAGGATCCAACAATTATGGCAACGTTGAAATAAAAGGCCTTTTGTTCTTTTCTTGGGCCAATTTATTTCAAGGAAAGCGTCATGGCTAACGAAAAATATTGCCAGAACTGTGGGGCGAAGAATCAACCGTACGCTGCATTTTGTGAAGATTGCGGCACCTCGTTCATCCCGTCTCCCGAATCCCCGCTAACCCCCCCACTGCCGCCTCCGCCGGCAGAGCCTTTAGGCGATGAATCATTGCATGCCGCCCCTCCCGAGCCTCCTCGTCGCTTCAAGAAGCGATACGTCCTTTATGGTGTGCTCGTCCTTTTAGCGCTATTTATCGTAGCCGGCGCGATATCTGCTTCTCAACAAACGGTTAACAGATCGATAGCGACGCCAACTACCCAAGCATCGGCTATCGCCACGATCGGGCCGACGCCCGAAGTGACAGCCTCCGTCGCAGCAACTGCGACGGCGAGCGCATCGGCCACCCCGTCGGCCACGCCGTCGACCGCAGCGTCGGCATCGCCAGACTATACGAGCAGACTAAATACTGTCGGTTTGGGGGCAGGACTCGTCAGTGCTTCTCCATTTGAAAAGGTGACGATAAACGGCAAACAGGCCTATGAGGGTACGCTCGTAAATAATGGCAAGACGTACAACGCGCAAGTCTACCCCATGAACTCATATTCGGAGACTATCACCTTTAAGGACCAACTAATAAGTGCTTACGAATCGCAGGGATACGTGGCCTACACCCCGGGTAACGTCGCAGATACCAGCCTCAATATATGGTACGGTCTTTCAGGAAACACGCTTGTCAGCATTTCAGCGATGCCTACTTCACAAATTAACGCGCCAGTACTCTTGGTAATGACCGCGACAACCTAGGCGCAAGCGTCGGCGACCGTGAACGAAATTGTGCGAATCAGAATTAGCGACTCTAGACTTATCTGAAGACAAATACTCAACCACTTTGATCGCAAAGCAGACTTGCTCAACCTGCCTTCGAACTGACAGCTGCCGTCGTTTCGGCGACTGACTACCGCGATCCCGCTCTGACGCTCACAAACACATATAAGGCTGCAGCGAAAGCTAAAAGAACGTAACCGATCGCACTGACGGGCGTGAACGCGAATACGAGCCCTGTAGCTACGATAGCAGCGATAATCAGCGCCGTCTTCAGCGTTATCGTTCCCTGGACGTCAAGAGGGGTTGGCATAGGTTAGCGCTTACTTTGGTGGCGGACTCTGCGCGAATGTTGCGCGCGAATTAATCGCGTGCGTGGTGGAATGGTCCGCGTGAAGATAATGGTTGTGATTAGCACTTAAATGCCCCAGATACGAGGGAAACGGTTAAGACGCGTCGCTGTCACTAGAATGTTGGAGCGGTTCCAGTTTATACGCGACTCGGTACCGCTCCAACTGTTGCTTTAACCTCATCATCTCGCGGCGCTCGTCGCAAAGTAGCTCGACCCTGCAGCCCCAGTATGCTACTCGCGGCAAAATTACTGGTTCCGGCGACACTTATCGACTAGGAGCTTGCGCTAGTGAGTATCAAAAAAAGGACAGATTCCTGTTCTTTTTTTGAAAATAGCTGAAGCTGAGAGGGAGCTCCATAACACACAAAATTTGTTATAAAGCCTCAAATAGCTCTTAGTCATACTACATTCTGCCTCGGTCTACAATTGCTAAGGCTGTTAAACCGCTCCGGTTACATAGAAAGGTCGATGCTTGGGCCAAAAGAAGTTCCTGTGCTATTTTAGGAGTGCGCGGAGCGGTCAACAGCCTTAGTTGAATTTTGTTCTTTTTTACCTCCACAACGTTTTCAGCTTCGAAGTGCTCGTAGCCTCACACAGGCCTGCTGCTGTTAACGGTCTTTCTGCCATTTCTCGCAGATTGTCTGTGTAATCACCTCAGAACGCTCCTTGTCCTTCTCGATTGAAGCAACTCTCGCAGCGTTCGCAGGCTCTATGACGGTGTCTTCACGCGAAGCAAGCAACCTCTCTATGTCTTCACATCGATAGTCGAGGCATTCCTCCCAAAGTCGGTATGCACGTTTGGTTGAGGTACGAATCTACAGGCTGCGTCAAGATTCGTTGCCGTTTGCTGAGAAACTGCTTGGGGGCTGCGTTCGCCTCAAGAAAAGGAGGTGAAGCATATCGTCTGACCTTAGAGGGGCACCAGCTGCACTAAGTAATGCGACACAACTATCTCTAAGCGTTTTTTTTCACTGCGTAAGAATGTCGCCTAGGCGGAGCTCTCGACGGTCTAGTCGTTCCTGCGCTGATAGTGCTTAGCGATATGATCGTGGCGGCAATTGTCGTGCTCATGGGCTCCGCCGCAGGACACATGATTCCACAGCACGAGGTGCAATGTTTAGCGCAAATTGTCTGAATCGCTTTTCAGCATCATATCGATACGTTTTTATGTTTCTAATACGTCTTGGATAACGTAGAGAGTAGCGGGAGCGATCTACCTTATAAAAAATGGATTGTAAAGCATGGCGGGCATTGGCAATATCATGACACGCACCAGGCATTTAGGGTCACGCGTGGTAACCGAAAGCTGCCGTTTTCGCGACATCTATTTTGCGACTACGGTCAGCCGCGCGATTCGTGCTAAAGAAGATGCATTAACCCTTTTATTCAAGCCAAACGTTTCGAAGCGAGCTGCTAAAGGGGATATCGCAGGACTCTTAAGAGCTCTGCACTATAAACGCGATCAGCGCGTGCGTGCGGATGCAGCGAGGGCCTTAGGCGTAGCGGTCGCCCACTGCGCTGTTCCAGCGCTCAGCGAAGCGCTCAGCGACGAATACGACTACGTTCGCGTTGCTGCGGCAGAGGCGCTCGGCCAGATAGCCGATCAAGATGCAGTAACAGCTCTAATAGGCGCTCTCGAAGATGAGTGCGAAGGAGTTCGCAAGGTGGCAGCGATCGCCCTCGGCAAGGTCGGCGAACGACAGGCTGCGCCGTTCCTCGTCGCGGCGCTCTCCGATGACGAATGGATAGTTCGACGAGCGGCAGCTGAAGCTCTTGGCGCGCTGAGGGACACGAGATCGGTTTCACCGCTCATCGATGCGCTACGTGATCCGGTCTACGACGTTCGAAAAACAGCAGCCAAATCGCTTGGTGGGCTTCGCAACGAGCGAGCAATAGAACCGCTAAAAAAGTTGCTGAGCGACAATATGCCCCCCGTTCGAACGGTAGCCGCATTGACACTGAAAAGACTCTGCGGTCTAAGGGCTTAGCAAGGACCGATCGTACAATACGATTCGACAGTTAGACAGAGGTAGCTTTAGGCCTTCCGAGCAAAAGAACGATGGGCTCGGCCGGTTCGAACCGGTGACCTGTGCCATTTCAAGACTCCAATTTGCGTTTATTCATTATTTAGAGCTTCTGGGCGGCTCCGTTTGCGGTTACGGTGAGAGAAGACCAAAACGCGAGCGCGCCATTATACGTCGTCTTATAAATCGTCGCAGCGGCACCGGCGAGTTGACGGGATTCAAGCGGCAGCCGAATGATCGGGTAAGAGTGCGACGGCTTCGCGCTTTGAACGCTTATCGTGTGCCTACAAATCGGTTGCGTACGTTCGTGAAAGTGCTGTTTGCGTATGACGGTTCCGATTCGAGGCGAGTTACTCCATATCGGCAATCGGGACCATCATCATTTTTCAGACACGGGTAACGAATGTAAAGGGGCGAATTAATTTACCCGTAATATGACTGCTGTCGGTGCGTTAAGTTCGTCGACTGTAAACTTCGCGGCGATAATGAGCGCGTCTCTTATTGTGAGTATTTCCGACGTCCGCCGCTTGCCATATTGAACGTTCCGCGGTACAAGGCCAGACCTAAGCGTTATTCGCCGGCGCAACGTTTGCGATAGCAGGCGAGTAACCGCTTGATGATATCATCAAACGTCTCGCCGCGCTTGCCGATAGCGTCTATCTGGGCTTTCGTCTCAAAGTGCACCGATATCGTCACGCGATCTTCACGTCTCATATTTTCTTACGCATCAGGGCGCATAGTCTCGCGC
>Ga0187866_1001815_pt1 | contig 18842 bp, 19 predicted proteins | sample June2016WEW_11_1_3_FD_133013 | JGI IMG/M metagenome (GOLD analysis project Ga0187866, IMG submission 133013) | Peatland microbial communities from SPRUCE experiment site at the Marcell Experimental Forest, Minnesota, USA - June2016WEW_11_150 | ecosystem: Environmental > Terrestrial > Soil >...
ATTAGCAAAGGGTTAACCCACAACGCTATCGTTCGAGTGATGCCAAACACGCCCGCGCAAATCGGGGAAGGCATTAGCGTGTGGACAACTACAAGAAGCGTGAAAGAGAGTCAGAAAGAACAGGCAAGAATGATCTTGCGAGCCTTGGGGAAAGAAGTCTACGTCGACGAGGAGAAGTTCGTGGACATGGCGACGGCCGTGAGCGGCACGGGTCCCACCTACGTTTTCCTAGTCATGGAGGCCATGATCGACGCAGCCGTCCACCTCGGCTTTCCCCGCCACATCGCGTATGAATTGGTCACCGAAACAATGCGTGGCTCCATCATGTTCGCCATGAAGTCTGGCAAACACCCGGCCGAATTACGCAACATGGTCACATCACCAGGCGGAACCAGCGCCGAAGCCTTGTACCAGCTGGAGAAAGGAACCCTACGAACCGTCCTATCCAAGGCCATCTGGGCTGCCTACGAACGAACAAGGTCACTAGGTGAAGGGCATGATGTTTCGGAAGGAAATGAGCGATGAATACACTTTAAGACCCGAAACTCTCTGGCTAAGGACGGAAGCCTCGGTGGCTCAGCCTGGCAGATACCCGCAATGAGGGGACTGGAAAGCGGCCGCCTCGTAAACCCTTCAAGAGAGCGGCAGGTCGCGGGTTCAAACCCCGCCCGAGGCTCCAAAATCCTAGTTTAGCTTGGCAAAAAAGTGGGTAAACCAGATCGCTACGTTCGCTTAATTGGATGTCGGTTTAAGCGCTTAATTCGATAAGGTTGATTCTATCCTTTTCGTTGGTTTCTGGCATGTCGTATACGGTTTGAAAAGAGAGTGCGTCTGCGAAGTAGGGTAACTAGTACCCATTCGCGATTTTTGAAGGCTCTTTGTCAAGCCTTTAGTCTCTAGGTGTAAACAGACCTCATTTTTCATATTAGCTGATAGGATATGAGCGCTGTTCTTACAGGTGTGGCCGAATTTGTGAAGGACTTTGTGAAAAATCTAGTGGAGTTTTGGCACTATTTTCCAGAACAGAGCAAGGCCATACTATCAGTGATGGTCGGAGAATTGATATTTCTTTCTACCTATGATAAGGTTGGAGTACCATCATCTGTTGTTCTCCCTGTTATGATTGGTTCACTCATTGCTGTTGCTTTTCTCTTTGGTAGAATCTGGCATTGAAATCCCCGAAAGCGAAGAGACCGGTCAGAAAGTTAGTGACAAGAATCGCTTTAGGAACCACGAAACCCAGTATCATGACCGTATCTTGCGATGTTAAGATATTCTTCAGATATGTGGTGATTACCCACGAGCTGGCGTAAGTTGAAAAGACAATCATGCCGAGAAAGAGTAGGTAGGCTCTACCTTTGAATAGTGTTTCCGTGCTGAAGGGTTTGAAAATGAAAATGCCGCTTCCACCAGCGATGAATAGACTGAATATGATGTCTGTCGCAACCCATGATACGATAAACGCGAACAGATCAGCCCATAGGGAAGCAGAATAGATGAAGGTCGCCGTCATCACGAGAAAGGCAATCACAAAAGCAATTATGGTATTGTCGAAGAAGTGTCGTGGTCTTCCTGTGCTTTCCAATCAACTCGACTTCCCTTGAGGTTCATACTTCATGCTAACCACACACTAACTGGAAATGTGGGGGGATTCATCTAAACTCAACCAGGCTAATGCTGCTTGGTGAGGTCAGTAATCTCTTGTTTGATGTGTCCGGGCACTTGGACTTCGTTGTCTGGTTCCCATTTGTATGAATGAGCCCGGCAAATAAGTCAAAGGTTCGTGCATGAGACAACTCGGGTCGTGGCCCAAAGCCGATGTCGGTAAAAGGCCCAAAATCGATGCCGGTCAAACCACTGTCGAGCGGCACAATGCGTTTCAAACTAAGAGCGAATCACCACCATTCAGAGCGATCCGAGCCCGTGAGCAATTTACGGTACTTGTCTAATTCCCGCTCCAATATGTACCGTAAGGGAACATTGGAAAGAAAGTCAAGAAGGCAGTGTGCCTAATCGGTTGGGCCGAATTTACTGGTTCATCCAAAATGCTCCTTGATCATTTGCAACAATTCGAGCAACTCTGGGTCCTTGGTTTTGTTGTAGATAGGTTGTGTCCACTTTAAGGCCTTAGCCATCCCCAGTTGCAGCTCACGGCGGTATTCTGGGTTCCAACACTAATTGATTGCAGCTTCGTGGATCTTGTTGTACGTCAATGGCGACAGCAGCTGTTCAGTTCTGTCTGGCAACCTGCCGTCGAGCAAGATCTCTTTCCAGTCCTTCTGTTTCGTAGAGGAAATTGCGTTGACGATTTCCTGATTACTTCTTTCCATCCAAATCTGGTGATCCCTTACCACGCGAATCATTCTTCTGATTCTACCCCACTGTTCGTCGGGGATCTCTATCCAGAGGGGCCTTTCTTCTGCCCAATCATTCTTGAAGTAACCCGGGTGAGACTTTAGCAGCAAGACCATTGCCTTCTGTAGTTGTCCCGTCCAAACGATCATGGGAGCGGCCCTGCATATTCTGTAAGCTGCTAGGTGGTTGCTCGTAATCGAGTTGGGATTCTCCGCAAGCCGCTGCTCTATCTTGTAGATTCCAGTTCTGATCTCGAATCTATTGTCAAGCACTTCTTCCACGAATATTGTCATGAGACGAGATAGATTCTCTCTTTCCAATCTCCGGTATTCCTGTGTCTCTTTCAGATGTTCGGCGGATGCTGGATACAAATAGAGGAAGAATCGAAAGAACGACTTGTCCAACGTGTCGTAGACGAGAGGATACTTCTTGGAACGGGCCCAAATTGTCTCTACGTAGTTGAGAATTCTATGTTGGCCTTGACTGAACAAGGATTCGTATTTTATGAATCTCTTGAGGTGGTCACGGTAGTCAGAGCCCTGTTCCAATGAATCAATGAATTGTTGTTCACTTCCTTGTGTAGGATCTGTCTGAGTTAGATAGACGTCGAATCCCTCTTTGAAGAGGTCTCTTCCCACCTTGTCTTCCACGATATCAGGAAAGTGAATCTGAGCAAGCACAGTATGTGCTCTAAAATTGGTGTCTTTGAGCATGGAAATGCTTGCGTTTACAAAAACCCTGACTAACAGATGATCCCTGTTGTTGAAGAGCTGCGCAGCTGCCTTATGCTGTCCGTCAAAGAGCATTATCTTGCTTGGCTGGGCCGAGTTGGCAACTTCAAGATGCGCCAAACTTGGTTGAAGTTGAGGGCGTTTGTCATAAAATTCTTCGATCAACGGCTCGAGGTCCGCAATCGATCGCGGGTTAACACCCTTGTCGTGATAGATGCATTTGAACGGAATCATTCCGACAAAGGATTTTACTCCATCATCCTCCATTGTGAAGAATTGCTCCCTCTTGGATATTCCATCGTCCCCAACATAGGAGATTGAGATCGTCGTCCCGTCAAGCTTTGTTAGAACATCTTGACGACTAGGCACCATTTTCTCCAGAGCGTCGCCTACGGTGAAATCTCCCTTTTCTTCCACGTACTTAGTACGCAACGCTCTGTAATTGTATATGTACCGCATAAGCTGCAGGCTTCTGTTTGATTTCGACTCGTTCTCCTTCCTGTGAACGAGTCCCCAGTTCTGTTCATCATCAATCCCTTTGAAAGGGGGAGATATGGGAATAATGTGGTCGATGTCGATCTCGTCAAGCTGTAGATTGATCTCACGGTCACAAATGTAGCATATTCCTTTCTGTCTGGTGTGGAGTTTTCTAACTAGCTCTACTCGCTCTTCCTTTCCAAGGTCGTCCAATTTGCTGTGAAGTCGAGGCATCTCTGATCCACGCGAATGGCTAGGCAGGCACTGCTATTTCCTGTTCTTCCTTGACGGTAGTTGCAGAGGAATCGAGGTGGGCACTCGTATCAAAGGCTAATGTGTTCTTCACTGCGAAGAGGACTCTTCGGACTTTGTCAAATGCTACATCCAATGTTCCGAGCGGCTTTTCAAGATGATTGCGGAAGAATTTGTCGTCAAGTTGCGATATTTCCTGTTGGACTATGGAGATTTTTTCCTTTAGCACTGCAACATCTTGCTCGACAGCGTAGGATTCGTGTATTCGCATAAAATAGCCGATGAGCTGTGGGACAGCAGAATATCCGAGCAAGATAACGTTCCTTTCCATTGCCTCAGGGATCAAGTCACTTACGATTTCCATTACAGAGTCTGGCAAAGCCATTACGGCCATAGGGAGTGTAGTGGGAGGTTGAATGTAGTTCTGTACTTCCGGGATCTTTTGTCTAACTGCGGTCTTGATCTTGCCAACCATCTTGGTGCGGTCTTCGGCGCTTATGTTATCCTCATAAAGACCACTGACTTCTTCGGTCGAAACAATCTTGGAATCTACAGCTAGCAGCTTGTGATCCCTAAACACTATGGCATATTCTACTTCACCACCTGCAAGCGGTTGTTTTGCCTTGACCTGTCCTGTCTTCACAAGGTGAATCATGCTACGTCTGAGCGCCTCTTCACCGGCTCTTCCTTTACTATACGATCCGACGAGGATTGAGTGAATGTCCTTTGTCATTTTCTCTGCCTCTTCATATCTCTGGCTCAGCGTTGCTATTTTCTCAGCTTGGACGCTAATGTCCTTGATGCCGGAGCCTAGACTCGTAACAGCTTGATTGACACCTGCAACAACAGGACCTAAAGCCTGAGCAGGTGCCGAACCTGCTCTCACTTGGAGATTGATTTCGGTCAGTGCCTTTTGAAGGGACCCGCGCATCCAGAATACGGTCGCTGCAACAGTCACCAGGCCTGCCACAAGGACCCAAAACATCATGTCATCCAATTTAGTTCACAGATTTCGTGCTTCAGCCTTCGCTCGATAGTGGAGGAAGTTTGGTCGTACTGAGAGATGAGGAGTATGTGACTCAACCGAAACTAGCTAGGTGACATTAATTTCCACTATAGACACAAAACAAAACACAATCTGAGGTTAAACCTAGTCCTAACCATCGCCCACACTCTTGGGAATGCGAATAACCATCAGTCTGTTGCAGTCTAATCGGTCGCGCATGATTTCGACAGAGTCTCCTACGCTAAGCTCGAGTATGTCAAAGATGGCTTTGCCGAGTCGCTTAGAATCAAAAGGTTCGTCACTTTCCTTGATGGGCTGTTGGCTCAAATTGACCTTGGCTCCCTTAGTATTCGGCGAGATGCGCGACTCTGTCGAGGCTCAATGGGATCAGGGTTCCAGTGAGCAGCGTCTCGAAGCATTCTTCGCAGTGGGGACAACGATAGAACGGGAAGCTGCCTTTGCCAATCAATTCTGAACAACAATTCGGACATAGAATCATATCGGTCTAGGTTCTCCGTTGAACATTCTCTGCCGAGCACGTTCCCGTAATGTGTGCCCGTCTGAATGGCGGCGGCTTCGGCGACCGGATCCTTTGCTTCCCGTTTCTCAATTATCTGGTCGTCCTTGAACTGGTACTGTCGCTGGCACGAATCGCATTGGAAGTTGAACTCGTGAACTTCCCTTCCCTGCTCCCGAAGCCTAACACGACTTTTCCAAGTTAGAGGACACTTGCAATGTGGACATTTTGTTGATTGGTCCTCGAAGAACAATTCATCCGAGCCTCGCCAATGTCTCAAGCCGCAAAGGAACAATTACCCCGTCAATTCGAAGCTCAAACCAGCGGTCGCAGGTTAAGCAGCGGAGCAAGGGGTAGCCTTCTTGACCAAGCAATTTCAACCCGCAAACTGGGCAATCCAACGTGAGTCACGATTCTTGCCGCCAGCGTTGCAACGAGTTAAGACGCAACGGAAGAACTATCCTAGGACTCAGACATCAAGGAAAGTGGAATTGAAGGTTCAGGGAGAACAGCGAAAGTATCATCGGGCTAATGAGATGCTGAACCTACTTCAAGTTGGAAGGAAGGCGCCTCTAATTAGAGGAATAGAATCAATCCTCCCGAAGTTCATCGACAAAGCCATCGCTATCGTCATATCACGCAACGCGCCACGTATTGATCAAATGCCAGTTGACGAACTAAGAAAGATGAAAGCGGAACTCGAAAAAGAAAAACCTGTTGCTATTGAAACTGGAATTAGAGCGCTGGAAAGGTCTCCAGACTGGTTGTCGTGCGATCAACATGGCATGACTTTGCGCCGGGCCTTTGACGAATCCGGTGTGAGCCAATTTGGCCCGATCTGGAAAACTTTCCAGAACTTTAGCCGCTCTCTAGAAAATGTCTTTACGAGATATGGTCTCAAAGTCGGCGACTCTTTCAATCCAATGATTTTACATCTCCAAGCGGTTTTGATTCCTAACAGGGCCGTCGGAGATGCCCACGCGAATTATTGCCGCGCAAAATACAGATGCGACTCTCTAGAAGACGCGCTAAAGGAAGCCAAAGCTCGCGAGAAATTCGAGTCTGCATAGAAGTTGTTGGTGGGACCTCAGTTCGTACTTTAGCGGCGTCTGTTGAACTGATTTCGAAAGCTTCATGTTTTACCATGTTAGAGTGTGCAGATGAGCTTCGCTTGTTTCCACGAGGTAAATTGCGGTGCGACCGGTCTCACAAAAGTCGATCGTGGGTTTCCCGAAGGAATTTCCTAGCGCCACCACGGGGCTTTTCATCCCAGACCAGCAACTCTTGATCACGGGCCATGAAAATGGTATGGTTGTGCAATGGAATACCAGTAAGTCGGAACATAAGATTCTCCATCAGTGCTTTTCTAGAATTGAAACGATGTCTGTTTCCCCTAGAGGCGAAATTGCTGTTGGTTGTAATTCCGGGCTTCTTTTTACATTTGATTTGAAATCACCCAAGAAACGACACACAATCCAAGAGGCGAGCGACAGTGTGCTCGCTCGTATTTGGAGATCAATATGGCCACTCGATAACGTCCTAGTAACGTCGTCGACATACGGTGAAATACGTGTATGGAAGAGAAGCCATGAAGCGACATGGACTTTCCAGAACTTGTCTGGACACCAGCACAGCATCTTCGGATTAGCTGGCTCTGCCGACAAGTTCCTTGCTTCGGGTGATTTCAAAGGCAGAATATTCGTTTGGGAATATGATGGTGTTTCCTACAAGGAAGCTGATAGTCTTAGAACGCCATCGAACATTCAGAGTGCATCATGGGGAACTGACGAGTCTTTCGCCACGATCGGCAAAAATGGTCGAATTCAACTCTTTGAGCAGGACCAAACAAAGAAATGGAACTCGGTATTCGAGGTCGACACAGCCACTAGCGGAGGTCACATTGTACATATCACAAAGGATGGCAACTCGATCTTTGGAGGAACAGAAACTGAACTAATTCAGTTCGACGTCCAAACTCAGCAAGTGCAACAGGTGCCCTTCAAAAATGCCAAAGCAATATTCTCGAATGAGAAATGCGTTTTCGTATTGGCGGACAGCAGGTTCGTATCTTTTGAAAGAAGTCCTGTTGAAGTGCGCCTTAGCTTAGTGACCTATCAATATGCGAAAATTAGTCTCATTGGACATACAGGCGTTGGCAAGACAACCTTCTCCGACTACATTATTCACAAAAGCACTTCAGGAATAAAATCGACAATAGGAAAAAGAATTTCGACTTGGGTACCGGATCCCTCGATAAAGCCCGAGAGACGCATTGTGTTTCACGATCATGGTGGACAGGAGACGGTGCTAGGGACATTTCTTCCATTCTTGACAGACTCGGATATTATTCTTGTCTTCTTCCAACAGACCGACAAAGTCACTTTCGAGAAAGCCGCCAAGATCCTCGAGGAGATTCCGCCTGTTGTTGACAGACGGACGAAAATCATGCTTGTTCGAACCTTTATTGATCATCAGATAAATGAGGTGTCTGACAGAGCAGTAAAGGAGCTTTTGCAAAAGACGGGCGTTGCAGATGCCTATGCAGTCTGTCCTTCAACTGGAGATGGAATGGCTAGCATAGTTGACGGGATGCTGTCCCAAATCAATTGGACAAAAGCCAAGACGATGATTCAATCCGAGTCAGTTCAAGGGGTCCAGAGTATAATATCTGAACTCCGCGATCTACAGCAGCCGGTAGTAGATCTTGGAGAAGTCAAGACCATTTATGAAAAATTGACGGGGAAGGCTATTTCAAAGGGTCACCTAGATTTTCTGTTAAGAAATTTCGCAGACCAAGGAATGATAGAGTATTACCCGAGGATTCTTGAGTCAATAATCCTTGACGACGTAGATTATAACAAACTGCGAAGCGAGATTCCTTTCTACGTGAGTGAGAATCATGGAATCGTATCGATAGAGGCACTTCTCGAGAAATTCACACCAAAAGTATACGCCGAAATATTGGACCAGGTGTATACCGGTACTGGTGTAGCGGTCCGCAATCGTGACTTACGTATATTTCCAGAGACCCTTCGCGAAGAAAATCTTAAGATTCCGGAAGAATACGCTCCACTCCTTGGTAAGGCCGTTCATTCCGGTAGACTCAAAGTAAGCTCCCAGCGGATCAATTTGGGGGCATTAGTCCAAGCTCTCTCCGAGCAGAATCTTGGATGCGTCGATATTGTGAAGAGCGAGGGACTCTTCGGTTGGGAAATGAACGCGTTTGTCAACTATGCCATTAGAACTTTTCATGATGCATTGACAGGCAACTATGTTGAGATTGGATACCGCATCGGAGGGCGGCAGAAAATCATCTGCGACCGCTTAAACAGGGTATTTCGCGAAATAGTCAACCAACTCTTCGGGCCAACGGTCAAAGATGGAGGAGATGCAAAATAACTGTTGATTCCCAGAGATATGATGTTGCGTTGTCATACGCTTCGGAACAGAGGATATACGTCGAGAACGTTTACTTCTTTATCACACGGAAAGGATTCAGTGCGTATTACGACCAAGTACACGAATCTGAACTCTGGGGAACAAATCTGCGGGAATACCTGCGGCAGATCTTTTACTACAAATCCAAGTGGTGCATAATGTTCATTTCGAGCGACTACGTTGCCAAGATGTGGCCGAGCTTTGAACGGAAGGTTATTCTAAAGAAACAAATCGAGGTTGGAGAGTACTTGTTACCAGTAAGGTTTGACGAAACTCACGTTCCTGGGCTCGACCCAAATCTAGGTTACAAGGACGCGAAGGTGAAGACGCCGCAGGAGATCGCCAATATTTTTGAGTCACTATTCTTCGAAAGGCTGAGAATTTAGGTTCCCAAGGAAATGACGTGCTAGCAAAAATTTCGAATCGTTCTCTCTGTCATCTGGCTTTCTGCAGGTAACGGTACCTTCTCGTCTGCCCGAAAGGGCTGTTACTTTTCGTCTGCTGACTGCCTTGAAAGGGCTATGCTGTTTTTCGTCTTGAGTTTTATTGCGTTGATAACCTCGATTGGCTATCTAATCTTCATTGATAGAAAAACTGGCTTCATGTTGCTCATTGCTTCGGCACTAGCGTACATCCTTAGTTTCGCTAAAATGTAGATCTATTCATCTCGTTGACCGGTAAAGATGTTCGTTACGGTAGTCGTCACTCCCATGCCTGTTAGAATTAGGATTGCGTAAGTTAGAACGAGATTCAGGTAATTTGTTCGCAACTCGTTGAGTTTTTCTTCAGGTTGAACCTGAATCGAAGCACTTTGCTGAATGCCAAAGTTGACTAGATCGCCATTTTTCATGATTCCTCTAACTAATGGAGAAAAGCTTCCATCATGATCCCAATACATTGAGGCACTTCCTACTAGTGTATGATCATATTTGGAGGATTGATTTAGCACCAGCGCATTAAAAGCTGGATTCGGCATACCTAAAATATCTCTAATGGTCGGAGACCGTATTGCATCTGGAAAATCTAACCAAATGATAGTCAAGTTGTATGCGTTTGGTGTTTCCAACTCTACTGTAGCTGAGACATTAATGGGATGATTAACGACTATCACATCATAGTAAGATATGTTCAAGGCAAGAAGTGAATCCTCCATATGGTATGGCGAGGGCACAAACTGAAGTGGAACGACAAGTAACTGTGATGTCAGACGCGGAGGAGGATTGAGGGCTTCAAACGGGACATTGAACGCGACAATTAGAACAGAGAATGTGGTCGCTAGGTAGACGAAGATTAGTAGACTACCGAGCACCAACTTCGTTCGACTTATCGGTTTGCGCTTTTTAGGGCACATCTTGTACGCCTGACTTGCGATATATCAGGCGACTCAGGCGTTTAAGAAGAGTGAGGTCATGCTTCGAATATTCGACGTTCGGAAGTTCCGAGAAGGCTGACACACCTATCTTAACGGGTATGCAAATTTGCCACAATTATGTTAGACCACATGAAGCATTGAAGGGTAAGACGTCAGCTGAAACGACAGGGATAGATGTCAAAGGAGAAGACAAGTGGCTAACACTAATACAAAATGCAAGGCTTCAAAAACCAAGTAGTAACTAATCATCATGAGTTAGAATGCCAACTAAACCAAGCGATGTAATGCAGCGCAGATTTTGGATAGTGGCGATCGTCTCGGGCTTCTGCGCAATTATCTTGTTCTGTTCAACATTTATCGCGTTTAGCTTAGTTCCATCAGTTCCAGTCTCTGGAATCGCGAGTGTTGCGATACAAGCAAGCGCAACCTTGATTGGACTAGTGGGAATAGCCCTGTTCTACTACCTTGGAACCGTCGAGGCTACCCGAAAGAACTTTCTTGCTACCCAGAAGTTAGTCTACGAGACGCTTACGGCGAGCCAGATTAGGGAGATTGAATGGGTGGAAAGTCACAAGAATTTGAGAGATGCAATCCGTTCGCTATCTGGAGTAATTACGTATTGTGGCATTGCTTCGATTGTTGCATTCGCATGTGGAATTTTCCTTGATATGTTCGCCATGATTCTCAACAATGTCGATCTCCTAGCCTCTGGTTTCGTTGCCATAGTGTTTGGAATTTCGCAAGTCATCGTGCTGGTGTCTCAAGCTCAGGTTCCGTTCAACGTTCTTAACGATGTACTGTCTATTGTTGAAACCTATGCGCTGGTCTCAACCCAAGCCAAGTAATTGCCTTCGCCAAACGGCAATTTGACAGACCTTCTATTTGGTTTCTTGACGTTCGATTTCTATTTCAATCCTCTGAACGCTTTCGGACTGTAGTTTGCCATTCGCGTCGAATACCCGAAAAGAACCGACGCCAATGCCGACATCAAGTTCTCCAATGAAACTGACATGTTTTTCCGTTACAGGTCGGGACACGCCTTTTGATAGCGCGACATTATCATTTTGTTTTCTGCATGATTATTTGATGGTCATTTAGCCAGATTTCAAGGTCATCGCCATTCCTCAGCCCTAATGTGTTAATAATTTCGCGAGGAACCACAACTCGAAAGCTGTCTCCGCTTTCGAACACTTTACGCCTGAATTTGATCGGGGGCAAGGACAAAACGTGCTGTACATGTGGCGATACAGTTAAATGATTATCTTGACTAATGTACAGGTAACAATACAGTTAGGTGTCTTGGCAATTGAATCTGTTACATTACGTGGGCTTTGCAGATAGTGCGGCTTCGGACTACTATTCGGAGGCCCGCCCGAGGCTCCAAATTGATTTTGCGCGGCAATAGATCGTGGGAGGAATAGCTGCAAGGGATCCGTGCAAAAGAGTCATGAGACCGGTTCCCAGATGAGGCCGAGGCGGTCTGCATGGGTACGCGCGGCTGCTATCTCCTCGAAGCTGGGGCGACGAGCGATTTGGTGATATTTCTCTGGTTCTCGTAGAACCATGTGTTCAGGCCTGTACTGGCTCATCACGTTAACCAATGCACGGGGACAATTCTCCGCTATCCAATCAAGAACAGGTTTGGTACAACACTCCAGATGCCCCGGCATAACAAGGTGCCTGATGATCATGTCGCCGTTCACATAACCTATGGCGTGATTTCGAGAAACCACCTCAAAGTATCTGACTATGCGCGAGTACTTGACGGCGCATAGGTCGTTGCCATATTTGAAGTCGGGAAGCCAAATGTCGACAACGTCCGCCAATATCCGCATGGCTTCAGGCGTCAGGTACATGTTACTGTTCCAAAGTATCGGGACGTTTACGGTGGCCAGATTGAGCGCATCGAGGATTACGTGAAGATTCGGCGTCGGCTCGCCTCCAACGAAGTTAATGTTTGCCGCTCCTTCACTCCTCAAGTCCTTGATTATCAACGACAGTTCGCGCGGTGAAACAGGTGTCCCTGCGTCTGGGTCCTGCGAGATATCCCAGTTCTGACAGAAGGCGCATCGGAGGGTGCAGGAGGTGAAGAAGATGGTGCCTGAGCCGTTCCTATCTACTAGGGGTGGTTCTTCGCCGAAATGTCGGAAAAACGTTGACACTCGGGCGGCACTGTCTAGGTGGCAGGCCCCTTTCCTTTTGCCTTCCACGCGGTCAACCTTGCATCGCCACTCGCAGAACACGCACTTTCGGAGAATTCGATTAAGGAGTTCGACTTTAACGTCTAGGAGACTGAATCTTGGTTTCTGAAACATTCCTGGCGCGTAAGCGCTCCCTTTCACTTTGCCGAGCATACTGAGAAATTCTTCACCTTGGCGGTCATGTTCCCTCCACAACTGCTCTTCCGTCATTAGTCGCGGGTTATCGCTCGCGATTTGTTTGCAGATCAGAAACTTTGCCGGCTTTAGATCCCGGAGTACGTCATAATACCACGACAGCCTTTCACGAACTGTCTGGTCATGCCAAACTCCCGATGCGGAGAGCCGAAGCAATGTTTCCCTTGAACTTTGGTCGGACTAGTACTTTAGGATAAAGTGCGTGATCGGCTTCCGCTCGGCCTGAATATTTGCGATCGAGCTTGAAAGGACCCTAGTTGACGGGTCTGAACGACAGTGTAAACCTATCCCGAGGATCGTTGTCGAGTCTCATCGTTCACTGTATGAATTTCAGACCCGGCTCGATCCGAGTTCTACTATTGGATTGTTTGCGGGCGTTCGGTTTGCATCGGGACGTAGTTCGCTGCGTATGGGTTTACAGACTGAGTCTTCTTGGGTCGTCCGCTAAGCGAGCTTAACACTGCTAGGATTGTTATTATGGCGAGGCCGCCCAGAAGATAGGTTAGGTTCCGATTCTTCAAATTCGCGGCGTTGAGCTGCGAGTTCAGGTTGGAATTGTCTGAGTCCCTTTGTGAAATTGCGCCCTGGGCGTTTTGCACGTTTTGTTGAAGTTGTTGGTTTTGAGCTTGAAGCTGCGAGATTTGCTGATTTTGCTGATTCACTTGTTGTTGCAGGTTCTGATTTTCTGACTGTGCTTGGTTCAGTTCCTGTTGCTGCGTCTGGTATTGTGAAAGCAGGGAGTTGTATTCGGGGGTTGTTGCGTTCACGTACGACAGGGGCGAAATTATTGTGTCCGATGTTGTGATGTATGAATACTGCGCATTGGAGCTGTAGGAATTGTAGTACGTATTGTAGTAGCAATTCTGCATGTCATTGTAGCTATAGGAGCTACACGCGTTATCATACCCGTAATTGTAAGGAGGGTAAGAGTACGAGCTGACGTTGCTCAATTGAACGGATTCGGTGAAAGTCGCAAAAAGGGATGTCCGAGGTATTCCTTGAGGGATGATGACCTGAAGATCCTTGGTGAACGCATCGCCCGAAACAACATATTGGTTGCTTAAGATCGTAGCTGAAACTAATTGGTGAAGATTCGTCCCATCAACGTAGTAAATTGAAGCGGTCAGGCTGTTTAGGTTCACCGCAGACTTCGCTATCGCCTGAATATGGACCTGCGTGTTCGTGGCTGGCAAAACAACTGACGGATATTGTACTTGAATCCTGAAGTACTGCAAGGTAACAGACGCAGATGCCTGCGCCGAATCGCCATACGCAAGCTGAGGAATCGGAACTAGAACCAGCATTGCCAGCGTGAAAGCGACAGAGAACAGTAACGCATACTTACCTAGAGGACTTATCCTAAACATATCTTTTGTCCCATTTGAATACCTACACCATACGGGTCTTAAATGGGTAAGGGGATGATGTGCCTTCGTATACTAAGTAGAATATTCAACTCACAAATAATAACCTCAGACGTTCGAGCCAAACGCGACCTTTCTGGCGAAAGAGTTTTTGCAGCCAGGAAAAGCCATACTTTGTCATAAGTTGCGACGACTCTTGGCTACGTGTATTCACTCGGTTACGTGTATTCATCGCGGGCGGATCGTGGCCGAGGCTCCACAAGCCGAACTAATTGTTGCACTACAAGAGGTGATTCAAGTCTTCCGGGGTTAGGTTTGCCTGCCTGAGGACTGACCTAAGGGTTCCTTTCGCAAGTTCACGGTGCATCGGAACTATGACTATCAGAACTTCCTTACCTCGTTGCCTCTTCAGTCTAACGTGACTGCCCTTTCGTCCGACAATGACGAAACCGATCTTACCCAGAGCCTTAACCATTTCACGACCGGATATGACTGGAAGCCTGTTCAAACGCGTCCAACTTTCACGACCGTAACCAAAGGTCGATAGTTTGATGCTGGGACCATCGCATCTTCATCCTCAAGGTATAATTCGATGGCCTCCCTGAGATTGTCGATGGATTCCTCTACAGTCTTTCCCTGGCTTGTAACCCCAAGCTCGGGGCAGGTGGCAACGTACCATTTACCTTCCTTGTTGACCACAGAAGAAAATTCCATTGTTCGTTTTGTCATCCTAGTTCCCTATTCGCAACATAGGCGTGCTGCTTCCGTTAATACTTTCTCAAACTTGAGTCAAAACAGGATTTCATCAGTGTTCTTTATGCCCCTCTGAGGTGGTGTCGGTCATGCGTGCGGTCGCAGGATTTGAACCAGCTTGCCGGTGGTGCGAGATTTCCTAACGGGTACAGACCCGCACAATCCCTCGAAGATAACTGTTGGCATCTGGTTCAAATTTCATCGCCCGCACCACTTGACCCACACTCTTTCACTTCCACAATTCTCTCCTGCAGATGGGTTTTCGACATATATCGAAATTCGGTAGATGATTCATCCATCCTGGTTATATACTGGGCTTAGTAGAAGGCTAACTACGGTGTGTAGTTAATTGGCCGGTAATGATAAGCAGATAATGTATGCGTACTTAGTGGCTTTGGTTGGTGTGGTTCTTGCGGCTGTAACCACGGCGTACAATGCGGTTCGTTCGTACATGTTCAGCCAAACCCTTCGATCCCGCCCTTCCTTCAATCCAGGAAACTTCACGGGAAATCAGTTTGGGAACTTTACGAGGGTTCGCCAGTTCGCAAACGTGAACCCGTACGGGGGCATCGTGGGTAGCGTGATGCTCGTAGCTGTGGTCATCGCCATCATCGGCGTGGTCTGGCTCGGTCTATGCCTCCGTAGGTCCAAGCCGCCCAGCCCGTAGGCTTTTGATAGTCAGAGGATTAGTTTAAAACCACGAAATTATATTCCGTATGGCATGGAGGTTGAGGGAATGCAGTCACTAATCCTCGAAGACTGCCAACACACGCGGGTCCACGAGATCGGAGAAGACTTCGACAAGGATGGAAGGCTCCTCAAACTCGTAAGATGCGCAAAGTGCGGTCTTCTAATGCGCGAATACATCCCCAACCTGTGATTAGCTCCCACCCATGAATGGGTGCGGGCTTCTCGGCTCACAGGCTACTATTTCTCTTGCCTGTTCATTCCGAGCATAGGTCAAATCATCTGTGGCCTGTCGGATCAAGGGCGATGCCAAGAAACGAGATCCGATGTTGATTGCGGCGTTGTAGTCGGCGTTGTAGACGAGTTCACAGTTCCAGCAGCGGAAGAGGCTTTGGGTGAGGCGTTCGGTGTGGCGTGAGCCGCAGCGGTGGCACGTTCGACTAGACCAGAGTTCATCCGACCCTTCGGACGGTATGCCTTGCTTTGCACATTCTTGTTGAATGTATTGGACCATGTGTCCATACGTCCAACGGGCGATGTGTTTCCGTTGCCGAGGCTTCTCATTGCCTCTTGCGTTGTGGTATTTGATTCCTTTCGGGTAGCCGACTACGACGAGACTGTTCTGCGATGATGTTGCAACCTGTTTTGCTGCGAGTCGGTCGTAGTATTCGCTTAAGTGCAGACGCTTGTGTCGTATCCGCTTCAGCGGTTCCCACTTTCGCGCCTGTTGAAGCTTCGCTATCCGTTTCTCCAAACGGTTCAGTCGATCCCTCTTCAACCCGTCCCTCTGAATTGCAAAGTCACTGGACCTTAGAGGCTGATGCGGCCTTAACATCACGGATGCAATCGACCGCTTCACCCCAAGATCGACCCCACGTACCGCATAGACGGGTTGACCTGGAACATGGAACTCCACCTTCACATGGACGTAATACTTGCCGTCTCGTTTGATGAGTTGAAAACTCTTCAAGGTGCCTTTCTCTAACATATCGAGATGGTGCTTCGCCGGGTTCAGTGGAATTGTGAGCTTCACGCCTCTCCGAAGCGTTGAGACACGCGCAACGTACGGGCAGAGCTTCAGATGCGCTGACCGTTCAATTGAGCCTATTCGACCGTCGAACCATATTGGAATCTTGCAATTTATTCCGTTCGAGAACGGTTTCTGCGGTTCTCTCCTGAGCAGTTTTGCAAGCCAGAATTTGTCGCCTTCTCTGCGAGCGATTGTAGCTTCTCTGCGCCAAGCCTTGTGCGCTTCGCGGTAGCTGCGCCACATCCAAGCCGCCGTATCGAAGCAGCATTGAGCCATAGCACCGCTGAGCTTCGTTTGCGCCTTCACTTGGTCGTGGAACAATCGTCTTTCTCCATAGGAGCCTTTCAGCCTTCGTTCCATGAAGAGTCTCGACCACAACCCTACACCGTACGTGGTTCGCGCGGTCAAGGAATCAAGGATCGAAAGCTTACGCTTCGTCAACGCGTAGTGAATAGGGATGCGAATGGTCTTGACGATCTGCAACTTCACAATTATTCATGCTACATCCGCTTAAAGCGTGGAGAGGTGAGTGGAATAAATGCGGAATTGGTTTGCCTGAAGGCAGACATGCAATTCATCCCACCCCTAAAGAGGTGGAGGTTTCTTGCTCAATTCCTCTCTAAGCTAAACCGAGGACAGGGGGCGCCTAACCCGTATGGTGATACCTCCACAACCTAAGATTCTCCACCACCAGGGATGAGGGTGGATCCACCCATCTTGGGGTGGAGCCAAACGGTGCCAAACGAAGGTAACCCGCGCCTCATTTTACGCCTCGATCGCCTAACACGAAGCAGTCTACAGGCCCGGCTCAACGAGCCTCAGGCAGGTATCTTGGTTCCAGGATTCAGTATCCCGTCCGGATCAAATATCTTCTTTATGTTCTTCATCAGTTCGAACTCTTTCCTCGTCATGAGCGAAGGCTGCGTTTGCCGTTCCAAGCCCCGGGTGGTGCCACCCTTCATGGGGTGGTGCCATTTGGTGCCACCTAATCCCTGGAACAGCCCAAATCAAAACATTTCTCCACCCCGATTAGGGACGAGTAACATGTTTTACGCATAAACCTCCGACCTCCCTCCTGAAACGCCTGCGCTCGCGCAGGAAGGTGGCCCGGAAAATGACTGTCTAGCATATGTTATACACGCTCAGAAGTCGGGAATCACGGAGTCGCACCCAAAACGGCTTACCCCGGGCTTCTCCCGCGTTCAAAAGAAAACAGCGAGTAACATGTTGTGCTCAGAAAACTACTCGGCACATTGAGGTTGGGGGGCGTATCGGGATTAAACCTACAGGTCTTGAATGCTCTTCTTGGTTGCGTCTACGAAGTCAGAGAACGTGTAATCCGTTCTACCGGAAAAGTTCAAGCCGAGTTTATGATAGAGTCTTGCTAGTATGTTTCTTTCTATTACCACGGCGGCCTTTCCAAAGGTTTCTTGCATGCATTCGTCAAAATCATCCAACCTTTCAGGTATATCTTCCCTATCGAGCGCTCGCCTCTTCACCAAGTATGCGTACAATGCATTCTTGGCGCCCTGCCCAAGCAAGACTGTGAAGCTATCATCAATGGACTCCATCAGAAGCAGGTCCCTGCCCACAGAAGGCAAGCCGATCTTCGCGTAGTCCCACGTAGAATCTGTTCGGTGTTGCATCGCTAGCCACGTCATCAAATATTTCCCTGATGCATATAGCGAAATGTGGAAAGATTCCAATGGCAGGTATGAAAGTAGAAATTTCCCTACCGCCACGCATAACAAGGGCACATAAACGCCTGGCGGCCAACGGCTGGAAAAAAAATTATGACAAAACCGGGCTAGCGATGGTTGACCCGGTTGCCTCCACAACCGCTAGGCCTTAGCTGAGCTGGTTACCAATGGCAAAAGGGGCGTAGAAGGTGTACGATTCATAGAGTGAAGAAAGCCCCATAGCCGGCGCGGTCAACGCCGTTAAGAGAAGTTCTCCACCGCCATTACAGCGGCTTTCATCTCCCTAAGATTTCCCAGAACCAAAGTAACATAGTTTGCTCCTAAACATGCGCCACCCCCCCTCGCCAAAAGCGTGCGCGCACCACCCACCCATTGAATCGGATCCCCTCCTCCAACGCCCGCACCCGCGAAAATGGCTGTCTAGCATATGTTATACATGCTCAGGTCGAAAAGGAACAGGTGACTTGCCTATGTGTGACTTGGTGCGTGCCCGAAATTAGTTCGGGCTTCCATCACTTTCTAGAGCCTCACGTCCGCCTTAGACCTGAAGTATGAGCTCTTGGAGGGCGGCAGCAATCTTGTCAGCGAGCTGCGTATTCACTCCAGACTCTAGGATTAGGACGAAGTGGCGATTAGTGATCTCAAACACGATCAGGAGGCATTCCTTCAATCGAGCCGCGATGTAATTTACATTGCCATAGAATGGCCGCAGGCGCTCTAATGCTCCAAGCATTATGAGTGGGTTAATTGAGATGAAGTCCTTC
>Ga0187866_1001817_pt1 | contig 18829 bp, 20 predicted proteins | sample June2016WEW_11_1_3_FD_133013 | JGI IMG/M metagenome (GOLD analysis project Ga0187866, IMG submission 133013) | Peatland microbial communities from SPRUCE experiment site at the Marcell Experimental Forest, Minnesota, USA - June2016WEW_11_150 | ecosystem: Environmental > Terrestrial > Soil >...
GACAATCTGGGGCAAGCCCTCTCGGGCCAAGGGCGGTTTGATGAAGCCATTGAGAGTTATGGCAAAGCGATCCAGACCGATCCCAATCATGCCGATACACACTTTAATTTTGGCCTCGCACTCAACCAATTGGGTCGCACCAAGGAAGCGGTCGCCCAATACCGCGAGGCGTTGAAATTAAATCCCGAACTGGCCGTGGCGCTGAACAACCTGGCTTGGGTGCGGGCTGTCAATTCCGACGACGAACTGCGCAACGGTGCAGAGGCGGTCCGCTTGGCTGAACGCGCGTGTGAGTTGACTCATTATAACGAACCTTTGTTCATCAGGACGCTGGCCGCCGCTTATGCCGAATCCGGACGCTTCCCGGAAGCGGTGACCACGGCGGAAAAAGCGGAGCAACTTGCCTCCAGTGCCGGGCTGAAGGATTTGGCCGGAAATAACCGGCAATTGCTCGAATTATACCAGGCTGGCAAACCTTATCGAGAATCCCGGCCGGCAAGCCGGACAAACTTGACCACGAACCCCGTCACGTCCGCGACGGCATCATCATTCTCAAATAAACCGACATCCCGCACGGGACGGTGATTTGAGATTTGCTGTCATTTACTTTCCGCTCCGCCACTGGTAAAACTCCCGCGTGCTCAACGACGCCGCCATCTGGAAAAATCTCAATTCGCCGCGCCGGCTGTTTTTGATCGCCGGGCCGTGTGTGATTGAAAACGAAAAGTTGTGCCTGCAAGTCGCCGGCGCATTGAAGAAAACCTGCGCCCGACTGGGCATCTTCTACGTCTTCAAAGCCAGCTTCGACAAGGCCAACCGCACATCGGCCAAATCCTTTCGCGGGCCCGGTCTCGATGAAGGCTTGCGCGTGCTGGCCAAAGTGCGCGCTGAATTCGGCGTGCCGGTGCTCACCGACATTCACAACGAATCGCACGCCGCCGTCGTCGGCGAGGTCGTGGACATTTTGCAAATCCCTGCGTTTCTCTGCCGCCAGACGGACTTGATTGAAGCCGCCGCCGCGACGGGCCAGATCGTGAATCTCAAAAAAGGCCAGTTCCTGTCGCCGGTGGAAATGGGCCAGGTGGTCGAAAAAGCCCGGCGTGCCGGCGCAGAAAAAATCCTGCTCACGGAACGTGGCACGACGTTCGGTTACAACAATCTCGTCGCCGACATGCGTTCGATTCCGATGATGAAGCGATTCGGTTGTCCGGTGGTTTTTGACGCGACGCATTCGGTGCAATTGCCCGGCGGCGGCGGCGACAAATCATCCGGCCAGCGCGAATTTGCGCCGGTGCTGGCGCGGGGTGCGCTGGCGGCGGGCGCCAACGGCCTTTTTATCGAAACGCATCCGCGACCGGAACGCGCGCTCAGCGACGGGCCGAACATGATTCCGCTGGCTGAAATGCCCGCGCTGTTGCGGGAACTGCTCAAGGTTTTCAACGCTGTGAAGAGATGAACATCCAACATCCAACATCCAACATCCAACGCCCAATGCTTTTGCGTGGCGGCCGCCATTGGATGTTCAACGTTGGATGTTGGTTGTTGGATGTTTCCAGATTTTAATTTCCATGGCCCAACGGATTTCCAAATCGCTCGCCTCGCGTCTCAACCGCGTGAAGTTATTGATTTGCGACGTGGACGGCGTGCTGACCGATGGCTCGGTGTTCATCGGCGGAGCGCAGGAAATCAAGCGGTTCAACATCCGGGACGGCCTGGGCCTGGTGTTTCTGCGCCGGGCCGGCTTCAAAGTCGGCTGGGTTTCGGCACGGCCATCGCCGGTGACGGAAGCACGCGCGGCTGAGTTGGGAATTGATTTTCTCATCCAGCAGGGCGACCGGACAGGCAAGATCGGCGCGGTCGAAAAACTTTTGCGCCGTGCGAAACTGGATTGGGACGCGGTATGTTTCATTGGCGATGACGTGGTGGATTTGGGACCGTTGAAACGCGCGGGGTTCGCCGTCGCGGCGGGGGACGCCCGGCCCGAGTTGAAAGCGGCGGCGCATTTCGTCACGTGCGCGCCGGGCGGGTGCGGCGCGGTGCGCGAAGTTGCGGAAATGCTTTTAAAAGCGCAGGGCAAATGGGATGCGATCGTGGCGCATTATTCAAAATGAATGCGAAAGCGAACATCACACGGGCATCGCTGGCCGCGGGCGCGGGGTTGTTATTCGCCGTCACGCTCGGCGTTCGCGCGCAGCAAAACAGCGTTCAGCACGCGAACAATTTCACTTCCACCGAATACTACGGGCCGACGAATCAACAGCGAATCAAATCAATTTTGTCCGGTGCCGAGGCGTTGCCACAGCCGGGCGGACTGCTCATCATCAAACAACTCAAGCTCGAAATGTTCAACCCGGACGGCAAGCTGGAATGGGTTGTGAATGCGCCGGAATGCGTTTATGACACGTTCAAAGGCGTGGCGAATTCGCCGGGGCATTTACAGGTGCGGACGGGCGATGGGAAATTCCGTGTCGAGGGCGAAGGTTTTTTGTGGCGGCAAAGCGATTCATTCCTCACCATCTCAAATAATGTGCGCACCGTGGTTGAAAATGGGGCAATAATGAATACCATGCCGTGAAACGTTTCAGTCTCATAGTAATTGCCGTGTGGTGCGGCTGGATGGTTCACGCGCAAACAGACGTGACCGCGCAAAGTTCCCCTGCAAGTGCGACAACCCATTCGCCCGACACGACGCGTCCGCCGCGCGCCCCGACGCTGATTGATTCCGACAACAGCGCGGATTTTGATTTGAACGGGCATCAGGCAATTTATCGCGGACACGTGCGGGTGGACGATCCGGAACTGAAGCTCACCTGTGGCTGGCTCATCGCGGATGTGCCGCAGGCGGGCGGGCGCCCGAATCACATCGTCGCCGAGACGAATGTGGTGATTGATTTCACGGACACCAAGGGCCAGACCAATCATGCGACCAGTGACAAGGCGGTTTATCTTTACAACGTGCAAAACGGCGTGACAAACGAGACAGTCACGCTCACGGGCAACCCGCAGATGGAAAACGCGCAAGGCATGCAGGCGGGCGATGTTATTATCTGGGATCGCGCGAACAACAAAATCCATTTCGACAATCCGCACATGATTTTCCGACAAAACCTCAATGGCGCCACGCCGGAGACGAATCCGCCGCCGGTAAAAACGAATTTTCCGCAGGGAACGGTTGAAAACATTGACAAAAACATCAGCAACCACATCGGCGACCGCCCAGCGTTCTGAACTTTGCATGGAAACACCGGTCTCACCATCGAACGGCCTGCTGCTCGCCACTGAAAATCTGGTGAAGGAGTATCACAGTCGCCGGGTGGTGAACGACGTGTCCATTTCCGTGGTCGCGGGCGAAATCGTCGGGTTGCTCGGCCCGAATGGCGCGGGCAAGACGACGACGTTCAACATGGTCGTCGGTCTCGTGAAACCGGACGGGGGCGCGGTGAAATTTCAAGGCCGCGGCATCACGCGCCTGCCGATGCACCGGCGCGCACGGCTGGGCATCGGTTATTTGACGCAGGAACCGTCGGTGTTCCGCAAACTCACGGTTGAAGAAAACATTCTGGCGATTCTCGAAATGTGCAGGCTGTCGCGTGACGAACGCGCCGTGCGATTGAAGTATTTGCTCGATGAACTGGATTTGACGCCGCTGGCCAAAAACAAAGCCTACACGCTCAGCGGCGGCGAAAAACGGCGGCTGGAAATCACCCGCGCGCTGGTGACGAGCCCCAAGCTGATGTTGCTGGACGAGCCGTTCAGCGGCATTGATCCGATTGCGGTTTACGAAGTGCAGAAGATTGTGCGCCGTTTGAAGGAGCGCGGGCTGGGCATTTTGGTCACCGACCACAATGTGCGCGAAACCTTGAAATTGATTGACCGCGGCTACATCATCCACAAAGGCCAGGTGCTCGTGGAGGGTTCGTCCGAATTTCTGGCGAACGACCCGAAGGCGCGCGAAATTTACCTGGGACCGGAATTTAATTTGTGAACCTGCAACACCAGATCGTCACCGTTGAACAGTTCTACAAGGAACACGCCACCGCACTGCAGTTGCGGCTGCTGGCGGGGGAACGCGGTCTGAAGCGCGTCATCCGCGAACCGACGGTGAACCGTCCCGGCCTCGTGTTGAGCGGATTCACGCATTACTTCGCCTACAAACGCGTGCAGGTTTTCGGCAACGCGGAGGTGTATTACTTGCGGTCGCTCACGTCCGCCCAACGATCGAAACGTTACGCCCACTTTTTCGCGTTCAAAATTCCGTGCATTATTTTCAGCCGCGGTTTCCGCCCGGACCGGGAATTTATGGCCGACGCCGAGAAGGCGGGCGTGCCGGTCTTTCAATGCCCGATGGTCACAATGAAGTTCATCAATGCCGCGACCCTCGAGCTCGAAACGATGTTTGCGCCGCGCGGCTCGGAGATGGGCAGCATGGTGGACATCCTCGGCGTGGGCGTGCTGATTCGCGGGGAGAGCGGCATCGGCAAAAGCGAGGCGGTGCTGGCGCTCATCGAGCGAGGCTACAGCCTGGTCTCCGACGACGTGACGAAAGTCACCCTGCTGGACGGCCGCGAAGTCGTCGGCACCTGCGCCGAATTGACGCGCGAGCACATGGAAATTCGCGGCATCGGCATCATCAACGTCGCCGCGATGTTCGGCATCAAAAGCATCCGCAACAAAAAACGCCTGGACCTCATCGTCACGCTCAAGCTGTGGAGCGAAGTCGGGGAGGTGGAGCGCATCGGCCTGGAAGAGGAATTCGAGAAGGTCCTGGGCGTGGACATCCCGCACATCGTCATCCCGGTCCGCCCCGGACGCGACCTGGCACGGCTCATTGAAGTCGCCGCGTTTCAGATCAAGTTGAAAATGTCCGGCCACAACGCCGCGCAGGAATTGAACGACCGCCTCATCGCACATATGAGCCGGGACAATCTGCCGCCGGCAAAATAAATTTCCGCGGCCCTTTATTTCTGCGATATTTAGTGTAAAATGAGCAAACCGATGAGCGCAAAAAAGCTGGCTGACGGTGAGTTCTTCACCAAAGAACTCACGATCTCGAACAAGCTGGGCATCCATGCCCGGCCCGCCGCCATGTTCGTCAAGACCGCCAACCGGTTCGCATGCGAAATTTTCGTCGAAAAGAACGGTGAAAAAATCAACGGCAAGAGCATCATGGGATTGATGATGCTCGCCGCCGGCCCGGGCAGCAAACTGATCCTGCACGTTCGCGGCGCAGACGCCCAGGCCGCCATCCTCGAGCTCGAAGCCCTCGTCAAACGGAAATTTGATGAGGAATGAGCCGTGTTGCATGGTCCGGGTTTCATCAAGCAGCCGTGAAGAAATTTGTTCTTGACGCAATCCGCAACTTGGAACACGCACCTCTCTTCAACTTTGGACTTTGAACTTTGGGCTTTGGACTTTAATTTCAGCGCATGGCTGCCGCTGAAATTGACATCAAATACGTCGCGCATCTGGCGCGGCTGCATCTCACGCCCGACGAGGAAAAGAAACTCGGTGCGCAACTCGGCGGCATTCTCGGCTACATCGAAAAATTGAAGGAACTCGACGTTGCCGGCGTCGAGCCAACCGCCCACGCCGTGCCGCTGGTCAATGTCATGCGCCCGGATGAAGTTCGCCCATCGCTGCCGCACGACGAAGCCCTGCGCAACGCGCCGGCCCAGGCCAACGGGCTTTTCATGGTGCCGAAAATTGTGGAATAGAAAATGAACCACGGATAAACACGGATGCATACAGATTCGGACATTTTGGATAGCGGCACAATTTGGTGGGGCGAGGCTGCTGACGAGCCGGCTCGCGAGTACGCTCGCCCCACCAAAAGGTGCAAAATATACCGCCATCGAAAATCGAGACCCCCTTCCCCGCCCAAGCGGGGCGGGGGACGTGTTCCAAAGCTTGCAGCCATCCATCCGTGTCTATCCGTGTTCATCCGTGGTTAAAAATTTCCAATGCTCAACCAACTGACCATCTCCGAACTGACCGCCAAACTGGTCAAGCGCGAAGTCTCCGCGCGCGAGGCCATGCAGTCGTGTCTCGACCAAATCGCGCGCGTGGACAAAAAAATCCACGCCTTTATCAGCTGCAATGCCGATGATGCGCTGGCGCAGGCGGATGCGGCGGACAAGGAACTGGCCAAAGGTGGCAGCACCGCAAAATGCCTGCTGGGAATTCCGGTCGCGGTCAAGGATGTGCTTGCCGTCAAAAATCAACCACTCAATTGCGGCTCGAAAATCCTCGGCAAATTTGTTTCGCCCTATGACGCGACAGTCATCGAAAAGTTGAAGGCGGCGGGCGCGATTGTTTTTGGCCGGCTGAACATGGACGAATTTGCCATGGGCAGTTCGACGGAAAATTCCGCGTTTGGCGTCACGCGCAATCCGTGGGATACGACACGCATTCCCGGCGGTTCGTCCGGCGGCTCGGCGGCGGCGGTCGCGGCCGACGAGGCCATTGCCACGCTCGGCTCTGACACCGGCGGCTCGATTCGCCAGCCCGCCGCGTTGTGCGGTTGCGTCGGCCTGAAACCAACCTACGGCCGCGTGTCGCGCTACGGGCTCGTCGCCTTCGCCTCGTCCCTCGATCAAATCGGTCCGTTCACAAAAGACATCCGCGACACGGCAACGATGCTGGGCGTCATCAGCGGACACGATTTGCGCGATTCCACCAGCGTGCCGCAACCGGTGCCGGATTATGCCGCGAGTCTGACCGGCAACATCAAAGGTTTGAAGCTTGGCCTGCCGAAGGAATACATGATTGGCGGGTTGGATCCCGAAGTGAAAGCCGCGGTGGACGCCGCTGTGAAACAATTCGAAAAGCTGGGCGCGGAGATTGCGGAAATTTCCCTGCCGCATACCGACTATGGCGTGTCGGTTTATTACATCATTGCAACGGCGGAAGCGTCGGCGAATCTTGCGCGGTTTGACGGCATTCGCTACGGGGCGCGTGTGGACGGCGCGGATCCGATTGAACTTTACAGCCGGACACGCGGTGCGGGTTTTGGCGCGGAGGTGAAGCGGCGGATCATTCTCGGCACCTACGTTTTGAGCAGCGGCTACTACGACGCGTATTATTTGCGCGCGCAAAAAGTCCGCACGCTCATCCGCAACGATTTTTTGAAGGCATTTGAAAAAGTGGATGCCATCGTCACGCCCACCACGCCGACTGCGGCGTTCAAGATTGGCGAGAAATTTGACGATCCGCTGCAAATGTATTTGAGCGATATCTTCACGATTTCGTGCAACCTGGCAGGCATCTGCGGCATCAGCATTCCGTGTGGCTTCACCGGCAACCCTCAACCCTCAACCCTCAACCCTCAACCACGGTTACCCATCGGCCTGCAACTGCTCGGCAAGCCTTTTGGCGAGGAAACGCTTCTGAAAATTGCCCATGCGTATGAGCTAAACACCTTGTGGCATAAGGGAGAAACCGCTACAGTAATCTGAGCCAGATTATCCGGTATGAAACCAAGCCCGCGCGCCAACAAAGTCCTTGTTTTCGTGGGGATGTGCTTTCCGCTGCTGGCACTGATTGTAATGAGCTGGCTCGTGCATCATACGACCGAACAATTCCGGGATTCATTTTTTCAAGTGGGGCATACCTACAAAGTCCTGAACCTCGTCCAGCAAACCCAGTTTCACCTTCAGGATGCGGAAACTGAACGGCGCGGCTACCTGTTGACTGGTGACCATGACTATTTCAACTCATACGGCAGGGCCATGGCAGCGGTCCGGAATGACATTGATCAATTGAAAAGCCTCGTCCAAGCCAGGGCCGGGCAACAAACCAACATCCTGGCATTGCAAAACCTCATCACTGAACGGCTAGGCATTAATCCTGACACGATTGCCGGCAGCAAGGGCAATGTGCATGATGCGCTGGCCGTCACGTTGACCGACGAGGGCAAAAAAACGATGGAGAAAATCGGCCGCGTGTTGTTCCAGATGGGACAGGAAGAGGAATACTCGCTGAATATAAATCAGCAGCGCGCGGAAGCCGATTCCATTTCCAGCCAGGTCACGTCGGTGGTGCTCATTGGGACCGTCGTCATGGTGCTGGTGTTCATTGTCATCATCCTGCGCCGACTCGAAAAACTGCAACAGGTCGTCACCATCTGCGCCTGGACCGGCCAGGTGAAATACGAGGGCGAATGGATTCGCCTGGACGAATACCTGGAACGCCGGTTCGGGCTTTCCGTTTCGCACGGTCTTTCCATGGAGGCGGCGAAGAAAATGATCGCGGAAATCAAGGAACCCAACCGGGCGGCGGGCGGCGAACAGCCGCCGGGCGGATCCAACGCCGTTTGAACCAATCATCGGACTTGCATTTTAAGTAACTTGATGGTTACTTAATGAGATACATGGCCAGACCTGTCAAACCGAACGGCGCAGTGGTGGGGCGGAATCCCAAACGCACCCGCGAGCGCATTTTGTCCGCCGCATTGAAGGAGTTCGCGGCGAATGGTTTCGCCGGCGCGCGTGTGGACGCGATCGCGCGGCGCGCCGCCATCAACAAGCGGATGCTCTACCATTATTTCGGCGACAAGGAGCATCTGTTCCGCCAGGTGCTGCATCGCAAAATCACCGAACGGCAGGCGTCGGCCGAGGGCTTGTCAGGTGACCCGGCGGAGAGCCTGCCGTTCTGGTTTGGGCTTTCGTGCCGGGACCCGGACTGGGTCCGGCTGCTGGAATGGGAGGCGTTGCAAGGCGGGAACAAAAGGGTCATTGACGAGAAAAACCGGCGGGCGGTGGCTACACGGGTGCTGGACCGTATTCGTCAACAGCAGGCGCTCGGCTATTTGTCCGGTGAATTTGAGCCGGGCCATCTTTTGCTGGCGATGCGGTCGCTGACGACATTCCCGATGGCGTTTCCGCAATTGACTCGGCTTTTTATAAACCGGTCCGTTTCCGATCCGCATTTTCAGAAGCGGCACGTGGCGCTTCTGAAAAAGTTCGCCGCCGCCTTCCAGCCCGCCGGCGGCCGCCGCAACCAAACCAAACCCGAAAGTTGAAAATGGCATGAAAAATTCAACCCTGATTCCGGCGCTCGCAGTGGTCGCAACGATGCTGGTCAACGGCTGTTCGGGCGGCGCAAAAAAAGGGACGGGCGGTGGCGCGCCGGTGCTCGTGGCGCGGGCGATGGAAACCAACGTGCCGGTCCAAATTGAGCCGGCGGCCGTCGGCCACGTGATGCCGTATTCCACGGTGACCATCCGCCCGCAAGTCGGCGGCGTCATCAGCAAGGTGCATTTTCAGGAAGGGCAGGAGGTCAAAAAGGGCGACCTGCTGTTCACGATTGACCCGCGGCCAATGCAGGCGGCGCTGGCGCACGACAAGGCACAGTTGGAAAATGCGGAAATCCAGTTCAGCCGCGAGCAAAAATTGTTCGACCAAAAATTAATTTCGCAGGATGAATACGACACCAGCAAGGCCAGCCGAGATACGCTCGCGGCGACGGTGCAATCGGATGAATTGAATTTAAGCTTCACCGAAATCCACGCTCCGTTTGACGGTCGGACGGGCAGCCTGCAATTTCACGAGGGCAACGTCGTCAAGGCCCCGGATGACACCTTGCTGACCATCAATCAGGTTCATCCGATTTATGTCGCGTTCGCCGTGCCGGAGCAATACCTGCCGGAAATCAAAAGGGAGATGAGCGAAAAAACGCTGAAAGTGATGGCGGCCTTTCAAAACATGGACGCGCCGCCGCAGGGCGAGTTGACGTTTATTGACAACGCCGTTGACATGATGACCGGCACGATCCAGCTCAAGGCCACATTCCCCAACGAAGACAACGCGTTGTGGCCGGGGCAATTTGTGCAGGTGGCGCTGACGCTTTCGGAGTTGACCAATGCCATCGTCGTGCCGTCCGAGGCGGTGCAAACAGGGCAAAACGGCCAGTTCGTTTACGTCGTGAAACCGGATCAAACCGTCGCGCAGCGACCGGTAACAATCGGCATCACATTTCAAGGCGCGACGGTGGTGCAAAGCGGTTTGCAAGCCGGCGAAACGGTGGTCACGGACGGTCAGTTGCGGCTTGAGCCCGGCGTGAAGGTGAGCATCAAGAGCGCCATTTTGTCCACCAATGCGCCATGAGCATTCCCGAGCTGTTCATCCGCCGCCCGGTAATGACCACGCTGGTCATGTTGGGTATTTTGTTGGCTGGCCTCATTGGCTACCGCCTGCTGCCGGTGAGCGATCTGCCCAGCGTGGATTATCCGACCATTCAAGTCTCGGCGAGCCTGCCCGGCGCCAATCCGGAAACCATGGCTTCGTCCGTGGCGACGCCGCTGGAAAAACAATTCTCGATCATTGCCGGCGTGGACTCCATGTCGTCGGTCAGCGCAATGGGCAGCGTGCAAATCACCGTCCAGTTCACACTGGACCGCAACATTGACGCGGCGGCACAGGATGTGCAGGCGGCCATTGCCCGCGCCGCCCGGCAATTGCCACCGAACATGCCCACGCCGCCAACCTACCAGAAGGTCAACCCGGCGGACGCTCCGATTCTTTATCTGGCATTGAATTCACCCACGTTGCCGCTTTCGACGGTGGATGACTACGCCGAGACGCTGCTGGCGCAGCGCATTTCGATGATCAATGGCGTCGCGCAGGTGTCCGTTTTCGGCTCGCAGCAGTACGCCGTGCGCGTGCAGGTGGACCCGAACAAGCTGGCCGCCTATGGCATCGGCATTGATGAGGTCGAATCGGCGGTGGAACAGGGCAACGTGGACCAGCCGACCGGCACGCTTTACGGCCGGCACCAGGCGTTCACCGTGCAGGCCACAGGCCAGCTCCAGAAGGCGGCGGACTATCGGCCGCTCATCGTCGCGTATCGCAACGGTCATCCGGTGCGCCTGCAGGAACTGGGGCGCGTGATTGACAGCGTGCAAAACGACAAGGTTGCCGCGTGGTATAACACGCACGACTCCAGCGCGCGCGCCATCGTGCTGGCCATTCAACGCCAGCCTGGCGCGAACACCGTCGCCGTGGTGGACAACATCACCCGCTTGCTCCCGCAGTTCCGCAATCAGATCCCGGCGGCGGTGCATATCGACGTGCTGTTTGACCGCTCGCAGTCCATTCGCGCGTCGGTAGCGGATGTCAAACACACGCTCTTCATCGCCATCTGCCTCGTGATTCTGGTCATCTTCCTTTTTCTGCGGAACCTCTCGGCCACGATCATTCCCAGCCTGGCACTGCCGATGTCCATCATCGGCACGTTCGCTGCCATGTCGCTGCTCGGCTACAGCCTCGACAACCTTTCGCTCATGGCGCTCACGCTATGCGTTGGATTCGTCGTGGACGATGCCATCGTCATGCTCGAAAACATTGTGCGCCACATGGAAAACGGCGAGCCGCCGATGCAGGCCGCGTTGAACGGTTCCCGGGAAATCGGGTTCACCATCATTTCCATGACGCTGTCGCTGTCGGCGGTGTTCATTCCGGTGTTGTTCATGGGCGGCCTGCTGGGGCGGCTGTTGCACGAATTTGCCGTGACGACTGTGGTCGCGGTGCTGGTATCCGGGTTCGTTTCGCTGACGCTGACGCCAATGATGTGCAGCCGGTTCATCCGCTCGGAGCACGAAAAAAAACACAGCCGGCTGTACAACGCCTTCGAGCGCTTCTTCGACGGCATGCGCGGTGCCTACGACCGCAGTTTGCAGGTGGTCATGCGCCGCCGGCTGGCAACGCTTAACGTGTCGCTGGCCGTGCTGGTGGCGACCCTGGCCCTGTTTGTCGTGATCCCCAAGGGTTTTTTCCCCGACGACGACACCGGCCAGATTCGCGGCAGCACGGAGGCTGTGCAGGGCATATCCTTCGAGGCAATGCGCGAGCACCAGATGGCTGTGGCGAAGATCGTCGCCGCCGACCCGAACATTGATGGTTTCATGTCGGCCATTGGCGCTGGGGGGCCGTCTTCCACCGCCAACAACGGCCGCCTCTTCATGCGTTTGAAGCCGCGCTCCGAGCGCAAATTGAACGCGAACCGGGTCATCCAGGAACTCCGCCCGAAATTCGCCCAGATACCGGGCATCAACGTGTATTTGCAAAACCCGCCGACCATTCCCATGGGGGGCATGGTGTCCAAGGCACTCTATCAATTCAGCCTGCAGGACACCGATACGAAGGAGCTTTTCCATTGGGCGCCCATTCTGATGGCCAGGATGGCGGAGCAGACCAACCTGCTTCAGGACGTGACCAGCGACCTGCTCGTCGCCAATCCACAGGTCATGGTCGAAATTGACCGCGACAAGGCCTCCGCGCTCGGCGTCACGGCCGGCCAGATCGAAAACGCGCTCTACGACGCCTACGGCTCACGCCAATCCTCCACGATTTACACCGACATCAACGAATACTGGGTCATCCTTGAAGTCGAACCGCAGTTTCAACGCGATCCGGACGCGCTCGGGCAACTCTACATCAGCAGTTCGGTCACCCTGACCAACAGCACGACCCCCATACTGGTTCCGCTCAGCGCCGTCGCCCGGCTCACGCGCAACCTTGGGCCGATGAGCATTTCCCACGTCGGCCAGTTGCCGTCCGTCACCATTTCCTTTAATCTGGTGCCCGGCGTTTCTCTTGGCACCGCCGTTGAACGCGTGCAGAAGCTCCAGGCCGATTTGCACATGCCGGTTACCATCAGCGCCAGCTTTCAAGGCTCGGCACAGGTTTTCCAATCGTCCCAGCAAGGCCTTCTGGTCTTGCTCATTATGGCCATTCTCGTCATCTACATCATCCTGGGAATCCTTTACGAAAGCTTCATTCATCCCATCACCATTTTGTCCGGCCTGCCGGCGGCGGGTTTCGGCGCGCTGATCACGTTGATTCTGTTCCGCCTGGATTTGAACATCTACGGCTTTGTGGGCCTCATCATGCTCGTCGGCATCGTGAAGAAAAACGCCATCATGATGATTGACTTCGCCATTGACGCACAACGCAGTGGAAAGCCCGCGGCTGAAGCCATTCACCAAGGTTGTCTTTTGCGTTTCCGTCCGATCATGATGACCACGATGTCCGCGCTCATGGCCACGCTGCCCATTGCGCTCGGCTTCGGCGCGGGTGGCGAAGCCCGCCGGGCGCTCGGCCTGGCCGTCGTCGGCGGATTGGTGGTGTCACAATGCCTGACGCTCTACATCACGCCGGTGATTTATCTTTACCTGGAATCGGCCCACCAATGGTATTTGCGCAAGTACGCCAAACACGCGGCGATTCAAACGGGCATCAAGCCGGCGGTGGCGTGATTCCAAGCCGGAGACGACCCGTCCTCCGTAGCAGGTACTGCGGAGGGTGGAGGTAACGAGTCGTAGATCTTCCCAGACCCCGGAACCTGAATGCGCCAGACCCGAATAAAGTCAAAGCCCGCGAATCACACATAATGCCCTGATTATTCTTATTGCATTCAATACCCGGCTTGATTAAAATTTTTGGCTCTATTCATCAAAACAAATTGTGAACGCTGAACTTTGCAAAAGAGCCGCCGAAAAGGTCGGCAACCCGAATATCCTGGTGAACCTCATTTCACGCCGTGTGCGCCAGTTGAATTCCGGGGGCGGCGGTCAGAGCCGTCCACTCATCAGCGACGTGGGGAATCTGGGCGCAGCCGACATCGCGTTGCGCGAACTGCTGGAGGACAAAATCGGCTGGGAAATGCCCGAACCGGTCGAGCTGGTCCGTCCGCAACCCAAGAAGCGCAAGAAACGCTAGGCGCTTTTCAAACAAATTTTGTCCAGCCGGAAGAAAATTCTTCCGGCTTTTTTATTCCGCGTTATCCGCGTAACCTGCGGTTCATGGCCGACATCGTGACCAACCACAAAGCCCGGCGCGATTATCACATCCTCGAAACGTTCGAGGCGGGCATCGTGTTGCACGGCACGGAGGTCAAATCGCTGCGCGCCGGCAAGGGGCAGATCAACGATGCCTTTGCGCGTGTGGAAAAGGACGAGGTCTGGCTCTACAACGCGCACATTGACGAATACTCGCACGGCAATCTCCAGAATCATCAGCCCAAGGCCCCGCGCAAATTGCTCCTGCATAGATCAGAAATCCGGAAGCTGTTCGAACTGGCATCGGTGAAAGGCCACACGCTCGTGCCGCTCGCGTTTTTCTGGAAGAACGGGAAGGTGAAGGTCGCGCTGGCCGTCGGCAAAGGCAGGCAGCGGTTCGATCGGCGCGAGGATTTGAAAAAGCGCGAGTCCGACCGCGACATGAAACGCGCGACGATGAAGCATCCCAAGAGAAAGTAATCAAACGAGGATGGAAGATGGAGAATTGGGGATGGAAATAAAAAGAGGACGACGCTTTCACGCCATCCTCCATCTTCAATTCTCAATTCTCGCTGTGAAAATCAGGCTTTGGACGCGCGCCGTCACTGCCGGGTGCTCGCCGCGTGAGGCGACCTGTCCACCAGCTTGTCTCGCCGACTTGCCGCGTCAAAGTACAACGACGACGGGAATCAAATGTAGGCGGAAGCCTCCGGGCGAAGGTGGAAGCCTTTTACGCGGCACCCCGGCGGCTGCCCTGACGGACGAAATCTCTGAACCACAAAAAACCGGCGACCTGAAAAACCGGCCGCCGGTCACACTTTTTATCCGCCTATCACTCGCACCGCGCAGGAGTTTTCACACAGCCTCGCGATTTGTCAGGCGACATATCTATGACGGAAAAAATAGCCGGCAACCGCCGACCACAACAATGCGCTGAATAGACCAGCGCAAATCAAAGTGTAGACTAAACCCAACAGACCAACCGGCATCAAGGGCAGAAGGACGTAAAGCAGCGGAAAGCCGGGGAAATTAACTATCCACCACGTAATGCCAACCCACACGCTGTCGGAAATTAAATGGTCTAAAACCATCAGCACAGCGTCCATCGCCACAATACCGAAAAAGACGCGGACAGCGATTGTTCGACTAAATGATTTCATACGTGCAATGTCGCTTAACGTCCAGCCACAGCCAGCGGAGGCGGGGCCAGCAATGGAACAATGATAATTGAATTTCATATTCCGGTCAAAACTAAACGGGCGGCGACGCCCTTTTTTCCTTTCGTCGGCTACTTAATCCTTCCGGACCACTGTCTGCACAGACTGAACCTCTGGAAAGAAAAAACCGGCGACCCGAACTTTCGAACCGCCGGTCAAACTTTTTCTCCGCCTATCACTCGCACCGCGCCGGAGTTTTCACACAGCCTCGCGATTTGTTAGGCCAAATCATTGCGATGACTCTACCTTGTATATTTTCATGCCGCGAGCTTGGTAGTTGCTGAGTGCTGCAGGGTGATCAAGCGTGCAGGTGTGCGCCCAGACTCTAGCAGGGGACATCTGCCATGCCTCCTCGATCGCGCTCGTCAGTAGTACTCCTCCGAAGCCGCGCCCGATGAACGCCGGCAGCAGCCCAAAGTAGATAATCTCAACGCCGCTGCCGTCCTCGCGATGCAATTCGTAATAGCCTGCTGGTGCGCCGTCGTAGTAGGCGCCAAACGTCCGTAAACGCGGCGAGTCCACATATTCCCGCCACTGCTCATCCGTCCACGAGCGCTTATCGTTCCATGACCACGCTCCACCAACAGCAAAGTAAAGGAAACAGTTGAACTGCCACTGTGGCACCTTCGCTTCCCCGATCCAAAACCGCTCGTCCGTGCATCGCTTAGGACGAAGTTCCTGCGGTGAGCATGTCTCTAGGTAGGTTGTAATGACTGATGACATGGCGTTTCGCGCGGCCTAACACTGAGCTAAGCCAGAGGTGCAAGCGCCCTGCGCTTTCGCCGATTGGCTTGAGCGCCTTGTTCGACAGCCTTTGTTAAAGTCTGTCACGCCTTTGTGGGCTCTCCCCTTGGGGACACACCCATGCACATCGCAAACAGTATCTGAGTTCTCTTTTTGGTCCATACGGCTCATACTCGCCTCGGAGTTTCCGATAAGAACGACATTGTAGTCCTAAGAATGTGTCCTCTGATATTGCACATGCCGGGCATGCGGTTATGCATAGGCCACAGCTGTTACAGAGCTGATCACCGGAGACCTTCGGCCGAATATCAAGTTTGGCGGAGGTGGCAATGACACGAAGGTGAATCCACGGTCCCCACTCGGGATGGAATAGAAAGGCATTCGTGCCGATCGTTCCCATGCCAGCAGCCTGTGCCACATAACGGAATTGGAGACCGCTTGTACGTGGATATTCCACCGCTTTGGCCTCGTACCCTGACTGAGTTAACTCCACTTCTATCATATGGCATAACTCCGATGCATGATCATCTGCCGCGCAGTGTTCCCCGCCTTCTTCCGTCACATACCACGTCCATTCTTCTTCTGTGGTGACGTGGTGCCCTAAGGTGATTGCTGTACGTGCTGATGGCATGAAAGCCATGAAAAAGGAGCGCTCCCGCTCAGGCAATTGAGAAACAGAAGCGGTGGCAATGGTACAACATGGCCGCATATCAAGGAAATGGGTAAGATAAGTGTTCATATCGTTCTTGCCGAACGACGGAACTGAGCGACGCGGGCGGCCCGGCGCGTCCGCATTGGCAACTGACGTGGCCCGCCCGCGTTCGCTCCAGTGATTTTGTTCGGCAACCTCATGTAAATAATCTGATCAAATCCAGGAGTTTGAGAAGACCGATCAAAACAAATGGAAACAATAATCCGGCCAGAGCAAAACCCCACAACTTCTCTCGACGAACCAGACCAATAATGGCCAGCAGGGCGCCGCTCCATACCCCCAGCGAGATGATGCCGAGAAACTTGAACATACCGCCCAGGTGGTCCGCCGATTCGCCTTCATGACCTGCGGCAACAAACCTCGCGAGGACATAGCCGACGAAGGGAGCCAACACTGACGCGACCCCAAAGAGCGGCCTTCTCCGAACACGCGGCTTCCTGATCACCTCGGCCGGTGCTGTGGCAGGCGGTTCCAACAACCGCGTGCGGTCGACCGGACATTCAACCACATCGTCCGGGTACTGAGCGCCACAATAGGAACAGATATTCATCGCCATCGTTTGTTTCGCGCCGCCGAACGAAAAAAGCTGAGCCACGCCGGACCTGCGACATGGCACGACGCAAACCTTCTCGGCAAACTGAAGGCGCCAACCGGCGTTGGCTCCGGCGAGAGGCTGTGTGAAAACTCATTTTTCGACCCTCCCATCCATCCGCTCGTTTCGTCAAGATGCCGCGCAGCAAAAAATTGATCGTTACCGAATTTCATGTCAGCACTTTTCACACAGCCTCGCGATTTGTTAGGCATCGTTGTCATGCTTGACTTGGCGCGATTGTCTGCCCATCCACCAACAGAGCAAAAACAAAAGGGCGGTAATCGGCGGCAACATACCCAGTCCCGCCACCACTTTCCAATTGATAAAGAATGCCTCAATCAATATTGCCGCAAGCGTTAAGGCTGCGCCTGCGAGCTCCCATTTCCACGCAAGAGCAAGACCTAGAAGCCAAGCAAACATCAGAGTCAAGCCCATGCGGTCATGCATGGAAAGCGGCCCAGATGAATGCCCTCCACGGATGCTACTAACAAAGCTCCCCACGATAAAAATGCCCCAGAAAAGTATAATCAGAACGCTGAATATCCGAGCGATCCACCGAATCGCTTTTACTGTTCTAAATAACACCAAGATGCCCGACAAGCAAATCAGAACTCCAACCGCGGCGACCAAAGTAATCCACCGCACCACCGCACCAGTATTCGGCGCCAATCCGGGAAAAAAAATCTTAATCTTTCCGCTGAAGATGACAACCAGAGCCCCAAGCAGAATCAGCAACCATCCGATAGCTTTGATGCGTGTTGTATTCATACCCGCCACTCTATCATGACATGGGCGAATGCCTTAATTGATATTTTATCTCCAGTCATTGATTTTTTTGATGCGCACGCGCAATGCTGCCTGACGAAAAAAGCTCACCCACAGCCACGGAAAAATCTCCCGCGACTCCCGACAACCCAAAAATATGAATCTGCAAATCATCGTCCGCAAAACTGCAACAGCAGTGGCTGTTGGGTGCAGCGCGAGGCTGTGTGAAAACTCAATTTTCGACCATCCCATCCATCTGCTTGTTTCGTCAAAATGCCTCACGCAAAAAATTTGAACGTTACCGAATTTCATGTCAGCACTTTTCACACAGCCTCGCGATTTGTTAGGCGGCGTCTTCATTCGTCTCCCTAGCCTTTAAGTTTAGAGACCGCTTTATCAAGCAGCTCGTGCGCACGCTTAAACCGTCCTTCGAGTTTGCCCCAATATTCGTCTGATATTTCATCATTCCTAGGCTCCCCTTGGTAGTAATGCAAGACGAGCTTGGTAGTCTCCTGAATGATTCTGCCATGAGTCATGGCGTTTCGGTAGTGCATAACTTTTCCAAGTAAATCATTCAGTTCGGCAATCTCAGGCTCAGACAGCGCACTTGTCTTTTTGAGAATGGCGTGAAATACCTTCTTGGCAGCGGCAAAAGTAAACTGGTCTGAAGAAGAAATAGTCTCGTGAAAAATCGCCTCCTTGTCGGCGTTACTCACAAAGAACCCAGTGATCTGGTCTTTCAAAATCACCTCAATCGCGAGAGCGGAAAAAATGACCTCCTTCGCATTCTGATCAAATTGCTTACGGGTAGCAATTACCTCATGCGTGTCCACTGGTTGGCCATCAAGCGGCAAATCGAACCAAAGCACTTTTGTTAGTTGAATAGTCTTCATGCGTGCGCCGCCTAGACAGTATGGCTCGTCATGAGACGAGAACAGGTGTCTGCTCTCCGGGAACGGGGATTGCGCCACGACCGAAGCCGCGGTGCCGAGCCCCAATGTTTGGTAGCAAACTCAAACAAAGAA
>Ga0187866_1001823_pt1 | contig 18771 bp, 13 predicted proteins | sample June2016WEW_11_1_3_FD_133013 | JGI IMG/M metagenome (GOLD analysis project Ga0187866, IMG submission 133013) | Peatland microbial communities from SPRUCE experiment site at the Marcell Experimental Forest, Minnesota, USA - June2016WEW_11_150 | ecosystem: Environmental > Terrestrial > Soil >...
CCGCGCCGCGCGGGATGACTGCCACGCCCGCCAGCGCCGCCGCCTGGATGATGGCACCGGCCTGGCGCGCGTTTCTGGGAAAGGCCACGGCCAGCGGCTCGATTTGGTAGAGCGAAGCGTCCGTGGCGTAGAGCTGGCGCGTGAGATTGTCCACGGCAACATCGCAGTCCGCCGCTTTCAGCGTCGCCAATTGTTGGGTCGGTATCATGCGCGCGCACCAACCTATCGGCGTGACACCGCGTTGACAATTTCATTAACTCAACGCCCGTGTGGTGTTGGCGCTGTGCGCCTGAAAATCAGGCCGCAGGCGCGATGCTACCCGGAGACAGATGCCACCCATGCAAACGTAATGAGCGCGAGTTCGCAAAAACGTTCCGAAGAATTTTTAAAAATCAGCGGCCAGTTCAAACTCGGCGCGCTCGTCACCGAATCGTCGCATCCCGTCACGGCGAACTTGAGTGACGTTGCCAGACGGGATATCGCCGCTGCGCTGAAATTGCTTTTCGACGTGGACGGTGACGTCGTGAAAAAATATCGCGAGTTCGTGAAATCGGGCAGGGCAGGGGAGATCATGGAAACGGTCTTGCGCTCGTTGAAAAACGGCGGACGAATTTTTTTCACCGGTTGCGGCGCGACCGGACGGTTGAGCATTCTGCTGGATTCTGTCTGGCGCGATTTCTGGCAGCGGCAGAACAAACCCCTCACCCGGACTTTATCCACCCTCTCTCCGTCCGGCGGGGCGAGGGGCACTAATGATTTTGAAAACCGCACGTTCGGCGTGATGGCAGGGGGCGATTATGCGCTCATCAAATCGGTCGAAGGCTTTGAAGATTTTGCCACGTTCGGGGGCAAACAACTTCGCCACCTCGGTGTGCGTGCGGGCGACGTGGTATTCGCCATCACCGAAGGCGGCGAAACGTCATTCGTCATCGGCACGGCGTGGGAAGGGGTGGACGCAGGCGCGAAAGTTTATTTCGTTTATAACAACCCGGATGAAATCCTCTGCCGGGACGTCGAACGCAGCCGTGAAATCATCGAGGACGCGCGCATCGAAAAAATCAACCTCACGACCGGCCCGATGGCCATTACCGGCTCGACGCGAATGCAGGCAACCTCCATCCAACTCTGCGTGATGCTGACGATTCTGGAAATGGTCGTGCGGGAGTTGTTGGGTAGGACAGGCTTCCAGCCTGTCTCCAGTATAAAAAAAGTGAGAGACAGGCGAGACGCCTGTCCTACGCAATTTCTCGCCGCGCTGGAGGAGCTACACGCGAGTTTGAAGTCACCTGTGTTGCTCGAACAACTGGCGAGACTCGTTGCGCTGGAGGAATCAGTCTATCGCATGGGGCACAAGAATAATTATTTCGCCGACCACTATGGCATTGATGTGTTGACGGACACAACGGAGCGCTCGCCAACATTTTGCACGCCGCCGTTTCGCAAGGCCGGCGACGAAACCGCAACGGAATCGTGGGCATTCCTGTTTCTACCGCCAGAAAAGACGCCGGAGGCGTGGCGACACATTCTGAAACGTGGGCCACATTGCGTGGAATGGGATGAAACCGGGATTCGCCCGTTTGTCGGCAAGGAAAACTTGGCGCGAACGCTGGAAACGATCCGCAAAATCAGTGCGGCGGAACTGATGCGGTTTAGGATCGGCCTGGACGGTCTCAAATATCGTCCGCTGGGCGCGGGTGATAGTGCCGTGGCCATTGTGTCGGGACGGGAATGGGAATCGTTGTTTTCACCGGATGGATTTTACCGCCTTCAATTTGAAGCGGCACAAAAAGCAGGCGCAAAAACCGGCCTCGTTTATTTCGGTTGCCGCCGACGTCGGTCGGCTCCATTTTCAAAATCGGCAATCGGTAATCGGCAATCGGCAATTGATGAGGTTTTCGTTCCCGTGCCGCAGACCGATTTTCTTCTGGACGGCGTGACACGGGTGGCGGTGAAGCTGGTGATGAACGCGCTTTCGACCTGCACGATGGTGCGGCTGGGGCGCGTGATGGGCAACACCATGGTCTGGGTCGTGCCGTCGAACCTGAAGCTGATTGACCGCGCGACACGCTACCTCAGCCAGCTCACCGGTCTGACCTATGAGGCGGCGAACGGCCTGCTGTTTGAAGTGCTCGAATACGTCGAACCGCGGATGAAATCGGACCAGACGTATCCACCGGTGGTGGGCTTGGCCGTCCTGCGCGCGCAGCACGGTTTGACGAACGAGGAGGCGGAGAAACAGTTGGCGAAATAAACCGCGGATTACGCGGATGAGCACGGATTCGTTTCAAACCAAGTATCAAGGACGACGTTTGAGTTGCGCCGTTACGCCTATGCTGCTCACTTTGCCTCGTGACGTTCGTGGGCGCAGGACGGTGTATTCGGGAACTTCTTGCAGTGATAATGCTTGAACATTCCGAAGCCTGTCTGGATAATCGCCCCGGCCCACCAAATGACATGAAAACGAATGTCAAGAGACACTTTCTCGAATGCCATTCGCTAGCGGAAATGGCCATCACGTTAGTTGTTCTGGGTGTCATTTTTCTCCTTCCGGTTGCTTTCTTGTCTGTCGTTCTTGGGCTTATCCTCAATCTTTCCAAGCATATTGCCATATTTGGCCCGCTCGGTCTCTGGCTGTTCTCCGTAGTTGCCATGTGGTGCTGGTTCGTCCGGGTCGGACGCTCATGGTCCGAACCAAGATTGGCCACCAAGGAGTTCTCTTATTTCCAGTGGACATCAATTGGTTTTGTGTTGCTTCTCAATCTCACTTTCCCGTCTGCAGAGACGGCTCCAACAATCAATGCGATTCGCTGGTTTCTGACGGCTCTCTTTGTGATGGCGAATTTGGCTTACGTCTCGCTGGCAGTCGCGATCAAGGCCAAGCTTCCAACGAAGATACTTCTTGGCCTCGTGATGAGTATTGTAGTTGCAGTTCTCCCGATCTGGACGAAATGGACAAAATGAATTTTTTGGTCGCCGATACCAACGACCTGCGGCAGCGGTTTAACTTTGTCTTTATTCGTTATGGTTTCAAACCAAATGCCGGGCCTGACGTTTGGGCAGGGCAGGTTTGGTTTTGCGCAGCGGGATTACTGTTTCTTCCGTGGGCAAAAATTCTTTCAGGAAATTCGGTTTGTAATGACGGCCGCCGCGCTGGTAGTCGCGCCACAGCGTTTCAGCCACCTGTTTCGGGTCGAGCCGGAGTTCGCCGGTGAGATATTCAAAGAGCAGTTCCATCAGTCGTACCAGCGCGATGCTGTCGGTACGGCCCGTGCGCGCGTGCAACCAGTCACTGAAACGGAGGAAGGCGTGGAATGGTGAAGGTAGGACAGGCATCTTGCCTGTCTCATTATTTTCGGATTTAGATGGAGACAGGCGGGACGCCTGCGCTACGTTATTCCAAATCAGCGGCGTGGTTTCGACAAAGTTGCCGCTGTTACCAACCAGGTCCCAGTAACGCGCAAACCGGCGCAATCGTTGCATCATCGCGAAGTCAATCGGCTTATTCTGCAAAATCTCGTAGGGCGGATGCGGGTTGTAAACCATCTGCCATTCGGCGTCGTGCCGGACAATCGGCGTGCCGCGCAACCGTTTCAGGATGCCCACCTGGATTTCCTGCGGACCGAGCGCGATCAGCCGGTTGAACCCGGCGGCAAAACTCTCCAGCGTTTCACCGGGCAACCCGACAATCAAATCGGCGTGGATATGAACGCCGGTTTCATTGCGCAGAAAATGGAGATTGTCGGCGAGCTTGTCGTAATTCTGCCGGCGGCTGATCAAATGGCTGACTTCCTCGTTGAACGTCTGGATGCCGACCTCGAATTGCAGCGCGCCGGGCGGGAATTTGGCGATGATTTCGCGCAACGATTCGGGCAGCCGATCGGGAATCATTTCAAAATGGAAGAAATGGCCGGGCTGATAGCGCTCCAGAAAGAATTCGAGAATGGTTTTGCTGATATCGACGTTGAGATTAAACGTGCGGTCAACGAACTTGAATTGTTTCACCCCGCGGTCGAGCAGGCGCTGCAATTGTTCGAACAAAGCGGGCAGGGGAACCTGCCGCACCGGAATGTCGAGTGATGACAGGCAAAATTCGCACGTGAACGGGCAGCCGCGCGACGCCTCGACGTAGATGATGCGATGCGCGATATCGTCGTCAGTGTATAGGTCGTAGGGCAGGATGATTTGTGAAAAGTCCGGCAGTTCGGCGGGAATGATTTTGGGCAATTGGTAGGGCGCGCAGTCCTCTGCGCGCCGGTCCTCACGAATGGCTGCCTCGGCGGGCAACGGAGAGCCCACCCTACCTTTAAGAAGGGTCCGGCACACTTCCGCAAACTTCAAATCCGCTTCGCCGGTGATGACGTGGTCGGCCAGTTGAACAATTTTTTGGTCTTCAGTTTCGTAACTGACTTCCGGCCCGCCGAGGATGATTTTGACATCAGGCCTGACGCGTTTGATGGCGGCGATGACTTCGGTGGTTGGCTCGACGTTCCAGATGTAAATGCCCAAGCCGATGATTTTGGGATTTTGCGCGAGGAGGACTTCTGCGATGTCGAGGGGACGCTGGTTGATGTCGAATTCCACGAGACACGCGCGCGGCTGCAAGTCGCCGAGGTTGGCCAGCAAATAGCGCAGGCCAAACGCGGCGTGGATATATTTTGCGTTAAGCGTGGTTAAAACGATGTCCGCCACATTCAACAGGTTAGCAATGAGGGGGTGGTGGTGCAATGAGGCAGCGGAAAGCGGCTGTAGTATGCGCTGCTTGTCGCGCCGCAGCCAGGCGAAGGCTGATCCCCAGCGCATGGTCGGCTGAGAGAGCCGACACTACATCATCGAATTTTCATTCGACCCGGCGCGGGGCGGTTGTTACCCTGTGGCACCTATGACACTCGACGATATTTTGCTGGAAGCAGAGGACAAAATGATCAAGACCGAGCAAGTGGTCATAAACGAGTTCGCGGGCGTGCGCACGGGCAAGGCGTCGGCAGCGTTGGTGGAGAACGTCATGGTGGAGGTTTATGGCGCGCAAATGCGCATTCGCGAACTGGCGGGCATCACGACGCCGGAACCGCGGATGCTGGTCATCCAGCCGTGGGACTTTAACTCGCTGCATCCGATTGAGAAGGCGATTCAAAAGGCGAACCTCGGTCTCATGCCGGCGATTCAGGGCAAAATCATCCGGCTCGTGTTCCCGGAATTGAGCACGGAACGGCGGCAGGAGTTCGTGAAAATTTCCAAAAAAATGGCGGAGGACGGGCGCGTAGCCGTCCGGCACGTGCGGCGCGACGCGATGGAACTATTGAAAAAACACGTCCACGACAGCGGCATCACCGAGGACGAGGAAAAACAGGCCGAAAAGGAATTGCAGAAGCTGACCGACCAATACATCGCCAAGCTTGACGAACACCTCGTCCACAAGGAAAAGGAAATCATGACGGTGTGAGGGCGATTTACGATTTACGATTTACGATTTACGCGTCCCACCTCATCACCGTCAATGGATGACGGTGCATCGCAAGGTTGATGGTCGTCATTCCACTTGAGCAGTTCGCCCCATTGATTGGCCCGCTCACAAGGCACGGCTGAACGGCGCGTCCACTTTCCGGTTCCCGCTGCAATAACGGAACGCCTCACCGCTTGAAGTAAAGCTCCTCGGCGTTCCATGTCACGCGGTAGTAACTCAACGGCGTTGGGCGGATATTGCCGATGTCGGAGCGGATGGCGGCGTAAAAAAACGGCGTGCCTGTGTAGATTAACGGTACCTGCTCGGCCAGAATACTCTGAACTTCGTCGTAATCTCTTTTCCGCTCGGCGTAATCCAAAGTCTTCATTTGCGCGTCCATCAAATAGTCCAGCCGCGCCTCCCAATCGGTTGAGGGCGTCTTCTCACGCGGGAACCAGAAGTGCGTGAAACCGCTGGACTTGATGACGGGCAGCATATCGGAAGGATCGGCGCTGGTGTCAGGTACAAGTCCCAGAAGGACGCAATCATAATCGCAGGTGTCTTCAATTTTATTGATGAGCGTGTTGAACTCCATCGGCTGGACGATGACCTTGAAACCGAGTTTCTCCAGATCTGATGCGATGAGCAACGCCGTTTTTTCGCGGGCGGTGCTGCCCGTCATCGTGTTCAGCACAAACTCAATCGGATTGCCATCAGCGTCCTCCAGCAACCCGTCGCCCTTGCGGTCTTCGATGCCGATCTCCTTCAACAACGCCCGCGCCTTGGTCAAATCGTGCGGATATTGCGCGACGTTCGGGTTATACCACTTTTTATTGCCGGGGGTTTCAAAACCGCATGCGGGGATCGCGCGACCGGAATAAATGGATTTGATGATGCGCTCGCGGTCAATCGCATACGAGCAGGCCTGACGGAATTTCACGTTGCGGAACCATTTCAACTTTTTCGGATCCACGTAAGGTTGGCCAGTCGTTGGGTTCACGTTCGTGTTTTGGTTGAACCAGAAAAAACGCTTCTCCAATCCGATGCCCGGTTCGAGCAATTGAAACCGGCCCTTCGCAGACTCGGTTCTGAAACGGTCATAGTCATAGAGGTCGATCAAATCGTCCGCGTCGCTCTCGCCGCTCAGAAAACGCAGCGACATCGCGTTCACGTCCGGCACCACGGTGAAAATGACATTGTCAAAATACGGCAGGCGCTGACCCTGCTTGTCCACTTCCAGAAAATACGGGTTGCGCTCCAGCAGAGTGGATTGCGCCGCCTTGTATTCTTTCAAACGGTATGGCCCGCTGCCGACAATGTGTTCCGGCTTGGTGTTGACGCCGTAAGCCGAGGTGAACGTTCCGTCAGCAACCGCGTTGGCCAGAATGTGTTTCGGCATGATCGGCACGCTTGCGCCAAAAAGTTCCCAAAACGGCGCATAAATTTCCGGCGTCACGACTCGAATCGTCAGATCGTCCAGTTTGGTCACCGTGAATATTTTCCCGTCAATGATGAAAGGGTCGCGCGTGACCGTATTAATCGCCGGATTATAAATGATCTCATTCCAAGTGAACACCACGTCATCCGCTGTTAACGGTGCGCCGTCGCTCCAACGCAGATTTTTCCGCAGCTTGAACGTCCACGTTTTGCCGTCGGGCGAATTCGTCCATAATTCTGCCAAACCCGGTTTGATTTCTTGCGCAGGCACATCGAAGTTCAACAAACTCCAAAACATATACCGGCAGATGTCTATGGAAGATGCTTCATTGGCCATGATGGGATTGAACGTCTTCGGGTCGGCCAGTTCGGCTACGACCAGCCGCCCGCCCGGAACGCCCGGCGTACAATCCACCACCACCGGAGGTTCGGGTAACGGATAATTTGCGGCGGATTTTTCTGAAATGGCGTTCTCTGATTTTTTGCTGCAGCCGGACAGACAAACCATCAGCGCCGCAAAAACCACAACGTTTCGTGCAAACGAATTTGTCATGCGCGCCACGCTAACATTTTCTTTTGTCCGCTAAAAGCCTCGTTTTGAAGCTGAATGTGTCGGCGGCGCTGGCCTCTGTGGGCGTAAGAAGGCAGAGGGCGATCTAGATGGTGCGGTAACACCGCTGGCACTGAACCTCATTGCGGAAACCGAATTTGACCGTCTAACCATCACCGCAATCTGTGAAAACACCATCCCACGGCTTTTCAACCCGTCAATGGCGTAAATCGAAAATTACGGGCCTCATTACGTCATACGTTTTTCTCAAATACTGTCAGCGCATCGGCGCATTCGTCGCGGGCGGTTCAAATCGCACCACGGTTTCGCCGGGCCGGGCGTAACCGAGCTTTTCACGGGTAAGGCGTTCGACGGTTTGGGGATCGTTGCGGAGGGCGTCAATGTCCGCCTGGAGTTGCCTGGATTTTTCCTTTTCCTTCTGCAATTCCCTTTCCAACCGCAGATTTTCCCGCTGCATCCGCTCATTTTGCTGGATGAGCGGTAAATACCACACGGCGACGAGCAGCAATCCGGCCAGGAGCAACAGCCAGGCGACCATTTTGGTCAGCTTGCTCCAGATGCCAAGGTCAACGTTCATGCCCGCGAGTTAAACACGGGGGGCGCTGCGACGGAAGCGGATTTATCGGGCAAATTCCTTCCACGTTTTCAATTTGCCATTGGCGTCGAAGACGAGGCGCAGGAAACGCGCAGGGACGTAGGTCTGGGAATACATCGGGGTCAGCGGACCGTAATAACAGCCGGGCGCAACAAAATAAGGTTCGGGCGCCACGATGACCTGGCCCCGTTGCGTGAGCCATTCAACGACGGTCGAGCCGTCGGACAGCTTCGCCATTTTGTCCGGCGGGCCGAATTCCATCACGGCCTGGTCGTAGGTGTAATTGCCCACGCGCGCCGCCCAGTCAATTTTGGGCGTGACGCAACCGGCCAGCAAAAGCACGGCAAAAAGGACTGGCATCATCACTTTCACACGGCCAATTTACGCCGGCCCAAGCCGAATGCAATCCGCGCCCGTTCGGCAAATTGCGGATTTTGTTGTGAATGGGTTTCGGTGGCGTTATCAATTCGGGCACATGATCAAGGCATTGTTCCTGATGTTTGATCCCACCGGGTGGGACCGCCTGGCACAAGCCCGGCGCGGTGTAGGATTCGTTTTGACGGGATATTTGCTGCCGCTGTTGCTGGTCGTGTCGGCGGTGGAAGGCGGCGGGCTGAAGTACTGGGGCAAATGGCAACCCGGCGTCGGCGTGATCCGGAAATTCACGGTTGGTGAAGCGGCTCTGATTGAAGTCGCGCAATTGCTGTTGACGCTGGCGGTGGTTTTTGTGTGCGCCCACCTCGTCAAAATGTTGGGCGAGACTTTTCACGACCGCCACAACTTTACGCAGGCGTTCACGGTGGTGGCTTACACTTTATGTCCGATTTTCCTGCTCCGGCTGCTGGACGTGTTTCCCATGATGAATCCCTGGGTTCCGTGGGCCATTGGCATCGTGCTTTCCACCTGGATTTTTTACCAGGGTTTGCCGCGCGTCATGAAACCGGACCCGAGTCATGCTTTTGAATTATACATGATCAGTTCGATGATATTGTTTGCGACCACAGGCCTGGTTTGTTTGCTCACCGCGTTGTGTTTGCGGGGCCAGGTTGATTTCGCGCACTCTTATTTGGGCGCACACATTTTGCAACTGTTGGCATCACTGGGCTTATGAGGCAAGATTCCGCATGATGATGGCCGCCGAACAAACCCGGCTGAACGCGCTGGTGGAATTGGGAATACGGGCAAGTTCGCACGCACGGCGAATCCCAAACCGGACCGGCCGGCGCGGTTCGCGCGCGTTAATGAACGGACGAAACAACTGCCGCGCGGCACCGCCCCCGCATTGCTGCATTATCTGCAAAAGAAAGGTTACGAGAAGGGGCGGGTGTTTTTACAGGGCTGCGACATGGAAAATCAGGTTGGAAATTGCCGGCACGTTTGAGTCGGAGTCCACGCTTTAGCGTGTCAGACAGCCTGAAGGCTGAACACCAACAGGAATACGCCCGCTTGCAACCTTCAACCTTCCGTTTGTAACCTTCAGTCATGCTGGACGACACCATCGCTGCCATTGCCACGCCGCTCGGTGAGGGCGGACTGGCGGTCGTGCGCATTTCGGGCCCGCAGGCACTTACCGTCGCCGATAAAAGCTTCCTGCCGCTCGGCAAAAATTCGCGGAAACCGTCAGTCGCATCGTCGCACACGATTCAATACGGCAAAATCGTCCGCCGCAATCCGGGAGCGCCGGCCTCTGGCCGGTCCGTCGAAGCGCAAAATGAGGATGCTCGCCGGCAAGGATGCCGGCGCTCCCAGGTCGGCGTGGAGGATTTTCAGATCGTTGATGAAGTGCTGCTGGCGGTTCTGCGCGCGCCGCGCACGTTCACGCGCGAGGACACGGTGGAAATCACCTGTCACGGCGGCATCCTGCCCGCCAAACTTGTCCTTGATACACTGCTCGAAAACGGGGCGCGACTGGCCGAACCCGGTGAGTTCACGCGCCGCGCGTTTCTCAACGGTCGCATTGACCTGGCGCAAGCCGAAGCGGTTGCCGATTTGATTCATTCGCGCACGGAACTTGCGCTGGCCGCCGCCAATGAACAGCTTGCCGGTAAATTGTCGCACCGCATCAATCAACTGCGCGATGAGCTGATGCGCACGCTGGCGCACGTCGAGGCGCACATTGATTTTCCCGACGAGGACATTGCGCCGGACACGAAAGCGCAATTGCTCAGGCGCCTGGAAAACGGCGTGAAATTCATGGACGAACTGCTGCGCACGGCGAACGAGGGCCAGATTTTGCGGCGTGGCATCCGGGCGGCGATTGTTGGCCGGCCCAACGTCGGGAAATCGAGCCTGCTCAATCAACTGCTCGGACGCGACCGCGCCATCGTGTCGCCGATACCGGGCACAACCCGCGACACGATTGAGGAGACAGCGAACATCCGCGGGTTGCCGGTCGTGTTCATTGACACCGCCGGATTGCGTGAGGCGCGCGACGAAATCGAAGCCGAGGGCGTTCGCCGCAGCCGCGAATCGCTGGCCAAGGCCGAATTCATTCTGCACGTGCTCGACGCCAGTGAACCGCTGACGGGCGCAGATGGAAGTTATTTCGCCGAGTTCACCGAAAAAAAACGGATTCTGGTGCTGAACAAGACTGACTTGTCGCGAAAGCTTGTTTTGCCGGAAAAGGTAGGGTGCGATGTCCTCATCGCGCCGCGGCGGGCTACGGAGAGCCCGCCCTACCCACAAATTGTGGATGTATCCTGTCTGAGCGGGCAGGGGATTGAAGCGTTGAAAGATGCCATCAAGGAACTGGTCTGGTCGGGCGAAATCAGGGCCGAGATGTTGCAGGTGATGATTAACTCCAGGCATCAGGATGCTTTGAATCGCGCCCGCGCGGCGGCTCAACGGGCGGCGGACGCGTTGCGGGCGGACGCGACGCTCGAGCTTGTGGCGATGGATTTACGCATCGCCGTGAACGCCGTCGGTGAAATTGTCGGCAAAACGGCGACGGAAGATTTGCTGGACTCGATTTTCAGCCAGTTTTGCATTGGGAAATAATGGTCGCGATTTCTCACGAATAGCTGGATTGGGTTTGGCAGGACGGCACACTCCTGTATTGTCCTCCCAGACTTCTGACGACATACGGGTCGTGTTATGGCACGGAAAACATTGGGGAAATTGGCCAACCTGACGAAATGGCGGGGAAACCAGCCAAACTCGTTTTTTAAATAAATTGTCTTGACTTTCCGGCTGGATTGCCTCATAAAGGATGCCGGTAAAAATTCCGGAACCCAAGCGACGCTATGAAGATTTTGAAAAAGTCTTTTGCAGGCAGGCTGTGGTTGTTAGAAGGTGGTCTTTTTGCGTTTTCACTCGCCGGCTTTGTCGTTCAAAGCGAGGCGACGATTTACACAGTTAATTCAACCGCTAATGGCACCAATTACAGCGCGGGTTACGACACCTCGCTTAACGGTTTTACCAGTTGGGCGGCGAACGGGGCGAATCAATTGGCCCTACAATCGTTATACTACAGTGAAAACGGAGGGGCGATAAGCCTGTTAACCAGTCCGTCGTCAGTCACTACAAACAGTTTCCTTAATCAAGGAAAGTTAACTGTCACGTATTCAATTTCAGGCGGAAGCGTCGTGGACACTATGACTGTTAATGGCAGTTCATTGCTCGAATCAATCGTGTTTAACAATACAAGCGGCACCCCGTTAAACATGAAAATATTCCAATACTCGGATTTTGTCTTGGGCGGTCCCGCCGCTGCGGGAAGTCAGACTGTTGGTATGACACCGTCTGTGGATGGGGGATATGCCATTGCCAATCAGAGCGGGGGTGGGTTAACACTTTCTTGGAAAGGGGATGCACCCGGCTATACTACTCTAGTGCAGGCCAATTCCAGCGGGTTTCCGTTTGGTGCTTTCATCGGGTATGGCACGGACCTTGACAACTCCACTTTGACTGCTAACAATACCTACGCGGTTTTTGGCTATGAATTCTCCGGGAGTGTGGGGGCAGGTAACAAGCTTTCGATCAGCGAAACCTCGGCTTTTCCGGTGCCTGAACCTTCGTCCGTGGTGCTGATTGCGTCGGGAATGTTTGCGTTGGGCTTGCTGCGCCGGCGACATGGGAAAGTGTAGCTGTTGTCCTTGGTTTTGAAGGGACAGGATGCGTTGAAAATCACGGTTTTTGGGGCTTTTTTATTCAAAAATTTGTGCTTTAAAAGCTTGACTTCCATACCCGGCTAGGATAAAAAAAGGTAGTTTTCTGTGAAAGCCATCAAATGTAAATAATAATCAGAGGATTTTATGAGAAGCTATCATGTATTTGCTTTTAACCGTAAGGGCATCGTTTCACTGTGTGCCGCCTTGGTCGCGTCAGGAGTTCTGTTTGTCCCGGTCAAGGGCATGGCTCAAACAGACATATCGGGTCAAAACACCTATACGATGAGTGACGGGGGGTCCACCGCAACGGTGAATGTTGTCAACTCTGGCACACTGGGGATGAACAGTTGGACAGTGCTTGGCGGCCAGAACCAATTGAACCAGCAGTGGTTTTGGTATTCAATTAACGGCGTCGCTCCGCAGCCCATTAGCGCAATTGGCACGGCTACTGTTTATAACGTGAACGATAACCCGAACCTTAATGACCTGGCCGTGATATATCAAAACGCGCAACTGGAAGTGTCTGTTGAATACACTTTATCGGGCAACGGGGTCAATTCTGGTAGCGCCGATATGGGGGAGAGCTTAATGATAGTGAATAATTCCGCAAGCTCGATCGATTTGAGCTTCTATCAATATTCCAATTTCGATTTGCTTCAGAACAATAACAATGACGTTAGTATTTCCGGCAGTAGTGGTGCATATACCGGAGCCTTGCAAACGACTGGCGGTCCGGGCGGCACGGGCATTGGTGAGGTTATATTAGGGCCGAACGCTAATTACGCTGAGGCTGCGCAGGTTCCGCAGACGCTGAATGAACTCAACAACCCGCTTAATTCTAATTTCAACCTTAATGACAGTATCTCGGCGTCAGGCGATGTGTCGTGGGCGTTCCAATGGAACGCAACGCTTAATCCAGGCGACATGTTGGACTTAACCAAGAACAAAGGCTTATCCGTTCAAATTGTTCCGGAGCCGTCAACCGTGGCACTCGTTGCACTGGGAGTGGGTGCCTTGGGATGGACATTGCGGCGCAAGTCAGCCTGAAGACGGGATTTTGTCGTCTGCAGTAAGGTAGTGCAGGGCCGGTCGTTGACCGGCCCTTTTTTGTGCAGGCCGCCGACAAGGTTCGGTTATGAAAACTTTATCAGGTGGCCTCAAGTGGTTACTGGTCAGTGGAATCTGTTGAGCTTATGGGCGGTAGTCTTCACCGAGGAGCGCTGGGGATGGTTTTGGCAAGCTGTGCCTTGGTCTGCAAACTCCAGGCCGGAGGCAGCGGCCTGAACACGGTTGTCGTCGTCAACCAGGCCAGCTCGAACTCGTGCGAGTTGGGCAATTACTTCTGCGAACAACGCCAAGTGCCGCCTCAAAATGTGTTATACATTAACTGGCCGGGCAGCAACATCCAATGGACCAGCAACGATTTTCAAACCACCCTGGTGACACCACTGACGAACCTGCTGGCGGCCTCCCAGTTGACGAACCAGATTGATTACATTGTCCTCTCGATGGATATTCCGTTCCAGACCAGCTTTGGTTCCACCTACAATGGAACAACCTCGGCTTTGTTTTACGGTCTAAGGCTGGGCAACGGGACCGACACCAACAGTTACGCTGCCAGCGAGGCGGTCTTCCGCCAGGCTACACCCGTCGGCGCGCCCGGTTATTCCTTTCTTACCACCATGATCACGGCGGATTCGCTCACCCAGGCGGAACAGTTGGTGGATCAGGGGGTTGAAAGCGATGGGACCTTTCCCCAACAACCGGTGATTCTGGAAAAAAGCTCCGACCTGCTCCGCAACATCCGTTATCCTTTTTTTGATAATGCCATTTTCAATGTGAATATTCTGGGGGTTTCTTCAATTTTGCGCACCAACAGCGATTTAGTCTCGTGGCCGGGTGGCTGTCTGGGTTTTGAAACGGGTTTGGAGCAGTTCAGCGTCCCGCAAAACACTTTTGTTCCCGGGGCCATTGCGGATAGCCTTACGTCCTACGGTGGCGTTATTTTCGGTTCCAACACTCAGACCAACTTGCTGGCCTTCATCAACGCGGGCGCTGCGGGCAGTTACGGCACCGGTACGGAACCCAACGGCGATACGCAAAAGTTTCCCAATCCTCAGGTTTACTTTTACCAGGCGCGCGGCTTCAGTCTGGCCGAAAGCTATTATCAAAGTGTCAACGCGCCATATTTTGGACTCATGGTGGCCGAGCCGCTGGCGGCGCCCTTTGCGCGGGTCGGTTCCGGACAATGGAGCACCAATCTTCCCAATGCCATATTGAGTGGCACCACCAATCTTTCCGTGCAATTTTCCGCCCGCGATGGGAACCATCCTCTGCAACAAGTTGATTTGTTTGTTGACGGGATGTATTACCGCACGTTGACCAACGTGGCTCCGTGTCCCGGCAATCTGTTGACCGTTACCCTGAACGGATATCCCATCACTTACACTGTCACCAACAGCTCAACCTTAAGCACGGCGGCAGCGGGATTGGCAGCCTTGATCAACACCGCCACCACCGCCACCCAGGTGAAGGCCCTGGCTCATGGCGACCGCATCGAGTTGCAATCCGTTGCCACCAATCTCATGACCGTCCCTTTCTACGTTGCCGACGACACGCCCACGAATACACCGGGCCTTTCTTATAGTGTCAACTACCTGCCTGATACTTTTCCGCCTCAGATGACCCCCCTTCAGCCTGGCAAAAGCGGAGCCTTCACGATGGAGGTAGGGATTCCCAGCGCCTTGCCTTACGTAATCCAAGCCTCAACCAATTTGGTGAACTGGCTGTCCATTTACACGAATAACGTGCCGCCGGGACTGCTGAATTTTACGGATTACGACTCCACAAACTATCCCGCGCGCTTTTATCGCATCACGTGGCAGGTACCGGATCAACCTCCTGAATTGTCCGCGCCAGGCATTGCCGGTTCGGGGGCTTTCCAAATGCACGTAAACAGCATGTCGGGGTTGACCTGGGCCGTCCAGGTATCCACCAACCTGGTTGATTGGAGGTCCGTCTTCACCAATCAACTCGGCGGGGCGATGGACTTCGTGGATGCCGCCGCTACGAATTTCGCCTGGCGATTTTACCGGGCATTGCTTGTGCCTCCAGGCTCACCCGGCTTCACGGTGCTTAGTGTCACGACCAATCTCACCCTGGTCCGCATTGACAATGCGGTGCGGCCTTACATGGTTGAGGTTTCGACCAACCAGGGCCAATCGACCGCGCTGGAAACCAATTTCGTCCTTGGCGAAATCCAGACCTCCGTTGCCAGTACGAGCGGCAACGCCGACCGGCTCTCAACTTTTCTACACGCCAGTCAGCCCGAACTCATAGCCTCCCCAGCGTTTGGTATGCAGAAATACTCAGTGTATAGCAATTCGCTTCCCGCCAATTCCTGGATAAAGTTCACTTTTACCAAGACCAACGGCCAGACGGTGGTCGTGGCCGTCACCAACCAGTCTCAGGGCAATTCCAGCGTGCTCGCGGCAAATTTGTTCTCCTCAATTAACTCGAATTCCGCCTTGCAGGGCAGTGACGGTGTTGTGGCCGATGATTGTGTTACGAACAAATACGGTACGTTATTCTACATCTTATTCAATCTGTATGCCCGGAGTCCGGGCTACCAGGCTGCCGCAATTCAAGTCATCCCGCAGCCGTCCTCCTCTGTTAGCATGCCTTCTGCGCCTCGAGGCCCCCTTACCAATAACCTGTCTGACCTGCAGCCTCGAAACCATCTTTACGTCACGGCCGGCGCAACCAGACTGGCCTTGACCTTCCCATTGGATACCACGGCCCTGGCCGACGGTTATCACGAGTTGACGGCCGTCGCTTACGAAGGCAGCAACGTGCGAACTCAAACCAGGGTGACCGCCCCCGTCCGGATCCAGAACAGTTCCTTGAGTGCGACCATGACACTGCTCGATTTGACCAACCAGGCCCCCGTGCAAGGCACCTACCACATCCAGGTTGCCGCCAACACCAATACTGTCAGCTTGATAACTTTGTTCAGCACTGGTGGTGCGCTGGCCATGGCCACCAACCAGCTCACGGCGACTTTTCAGGTGTATGGAACGAATTTGTGGGCTGGCCTGCACCCTTTTTATGCTCTCGTTGAGACTTCCGACGGGCTCAGGTATCGCACGGAAACGCATTGGGTTCGGCTGGTATCCACGCCGTAGCGAGCGGCAGATTGGTACCCCGGCCAGGACTCGAACCTGGAACCAATTGATTAAGAGTCAACTGCTCTACCAATTGAGCTACCGAGGCCCAAATTGAGGGCGTGTAGCATCGTCAGAACCCGCCTGCTTGTCAACAAAACGACGGCGGAGAATCACCACACTTCCACCGGCCCTTTCGGCACGGGAATGTGTTCGCGCTGTGCCGGAGCGGATTCGCGCATGAACGACGCCACCATCGGCGCAGGACGGAAGCGCGGCAGCAATTCGCCGCTGTCGTCGAGGAATTGCCGGCGCCAGCGGATGTAATTTCCCAGCACGTCGTGGAATTCGGCGCGCGTGCAAATTTGCACGGCGCGTTTGTTGAATTCACGTGATGGGCCGAATCGCTTCGCGTGCCACGGCGCGGCCTTGCGAAACATCCGGCAGCCGAGCGGCTCGCCGAACACTTCGATCATCAAATCCAGATGCCGGCACATTACCCGCACGCGCTCGGTGAAAGTGGGTTTGGGCAAAAGGTCGCCGTCGTCCGAGGTCGGGCGCGGCACTCCGTGCGCGCCGTTGTCTGCATTCGGATGAGCGGCGGACTGCGGAGAGCCTGCCCTACCTAAATAATGCAGCGTATGACGAAAAATCCACGGATCGTAAAACGCGCCGCGCCCGATACTCACACCCGCGCAGCCGGTTTCGTCGAACATTTTTTTCGCAGCCTGCGGCGTGATGACATCGCCATTGCCGATGACGGGGATGGTTTTCACGGCGCGCACAACCGCCCGAATGCCGGCCAGGTTCACCATGCCCCCAAATCCCTGCTCGCGCGTCCGGCCATGAACGAAAATCGCGGCGACCCCGGCGTCTTCGAGCACGCGCGCCAGATCGGGCGCGGTCAGATTTTCATCGTCCCGGCCGAGCCGCATTTTGGCCGTCACTGGAATTTTCACGGCGCCGACCATGCCCCTCACCAGCGCGGCGGTCTTGCCGAATTCAGTCATCATGGCCGACCCACCACCGACGTTGCAGACTTTACGGACCGGGCAGCCCATGTTGATGTCCACGGCGGCAAAACCAAGCGACTCGAGTTGCATCGCCGCGTCACGCATTTCCTCGGGCACGGAGCCGAAGAGCTGGACGGCGAGCGGCGAATCGGCGGGCCGGGTTTCGATGAGCTTGAACGCCTTTGGATTTTTTTCGAGCAGCGAGCGGGCGTTGACCAGATCGGTCGTGCACAGGCCGACGCCGCCGATTTCGCGCACGACAAGGCGGAAGGGCAGGTTGGTGTAACCCGCCAGCGGCGAGAGAAACAGATTGGATGCCAGTCTCACTGGGCCGATGCGCATGGCTGAAGTCTATGCCAAATTCACGCATTGCGGAAGGAGAAAGGGCATGTTAGTATGACATGCGATAATGTTTGACGACGACTCCAATCAAAGAAATGGCGGCGACCGCGGGCAGAAGAAACCGCCGGGCGGGTTCAAGGGTCCGGCCTTCACCTTCACCTGGCTCGCGTGGATTGCCATCATGGCCAGCATCGTGGCGTTGATGCTGGTGAAGTCCCACATGTCGGCGCCCGGCGTAGTATTGTCACAGTCTGAATTTTTGCAAAAGTTCAGCTCGAACCAGATTGCGCATGCGACCATCAACTTCAATTCCCAGTCGTCGCCGCTCACGCCCATCACCGGCACCTATTTCAAAACCGGCAAGGACGGCAAGCCCGAGGAAGTGCAGTTCAGTTCGCCGAACGCCATGCTCACGCAAAAGATGCTGGACGAGCTGCTGGTTTCGGATCGGATTGAGGCGGGCGCGCCGAACGCGATGCTTTGGTCTTTCGGCTATGAGTTGTTGTTTATCGTGGGCGTCGGGGCGTTGTTTTGGTTTTTCTTGATACGCCCGATCAAAATCGCCGGCAAGGGCGCGTTGAGCTTCGGCCGGAGCAAGGCGCGGATGCTCGCCAAAGGCCGCAACAAGACGACGTTCAAGGACGTGGCGGGCATTGAAGAGGCCATCGATGAGGTTTCCGAACTGGTCGAATTTCTGAAGGACCCGAAGAAATTCCAGCGGCTCGGCGGGCGCATTCCCAAGGGCGTGCTGATGGTCGGGCCGCCCGGCACGGGCAAAACACTCCTGGCCAAGGCCATTGCCGGTGAGGCGGACGCGGCGTTTTTCACCATCAGCGGTTCGGACTTTGTCGAGATGTTCGTCGGTGTCGGCGCGAGCCGGGTGCGCGACATGTTCGAACAGGCGCGCCGCAACACGCCCTGCCTGGTGTTCATTGATGAAATTGACGCGGTTGGCCGCTCGCGCGGCCACGGCATGGGCGGCGGCAACGACGAACGCGAGCAAACGCTCAATGCCCTGCTGGTCGAAATGGACGGCTTCGACACCCAGGAAGGCATCATCATCATCGCCGCGACGAACCGTCCCGACGTGCTCGACCCGGC
>Ga0187866_1001825_pt1 | contig 18763 bp, 14 predicted proteins | sample June2016WEW_11_1_3_FD_133013 | JGI IMG/M metagenome (GOLD analysis project Ga0187866, IMG submission 133013) | Peatland microbial communities from SPRUCE experiment site at the Marcell Experimental Forest, Minnesota, USA - June2016WEW_11_150 | ecosystem: Environmental > Terrestrial > Soil >...
AAATTCCCTGAGAAATCTCCAAGATTAAACGTCTTATGTTTGGGCTCGCATCCAGACGACAAAGAAATCGGGTGTGGAGGCACCATCCTGAGACTAGTAGAGGGGGGCGACGTTCAGTTCTACTGGTCTGTACTCAGTGGGAACGCAAGACGAGGCAAAGAGGCATGGGAAGGCGCAAACGCTTTTCTGAAAGACGTCAAGTTGAAGAAGATAGACATCCAACAGTTCAGAGAATCCTATTTCCCATTTGTTGGCGCGCACATCAAGGACTACTTTGAGAAGCTAAAGAAGGAATTCTCTCCCGATATGGTATTAACTCACTACAGCAACGATGCTCATCAAGATCATCGCTTGATCTCCGATCTGACTTGGAACACGTTTAGGGACCATTTCATCCTCGAGTATGAAGTCCCAAAATACGACGGAGACCTGGGAATCCCAAACTTCTACGTTCACCTCGACGAGCCACTCGTTCAAATGAAAATAAGCCTCATCTCTAGCATCTTCAAGACCCAGAAGAAAAAACACTGGTTCACTGAAGAGACCTTTAGATCGATACTGAGAATTCGAGGCGTAGAATCCAATTCACCAAGCAAGTACGCTGAAGCCTTTCACTGTCGCAAAATCGTCTTCTAACAGACATCTATGATAAGTCGTTCATTGACTTGCCATCCTCACACTAGACAAGAATATGGTGAGACGCGTGTCCCTGACCAAAACGCAAGGCAGATATTTGTCCAATGGACTACATATCACAAAAAGCATACGGTAACTGCGTTTGATAGCAATGCTCGCTCAACTCTCGCTCGCAGCTCTGGGTTGCGCGTTCTAAGTTGCCAAACCATTGCAGACTTCTGAATCGATCGATCTCCGGGGTTCTCTTCCCCCACACCCGTAAATAGAACGCGCGATTGCCGATATAGAGAAAATCGAAGAAGTCAAAAGACTGGTCAAAGCTTTCTATTCCCGATAAGCGCGGTAGTTCTAGGAGGTCATAGCATGCACTGCGGTAACGGAAAGCCCAAGCATACAACCTGGTTCTACGCGCTTGCTACCAGTACTGCCGTTCTTGATGAGAATTGGTTGATCATTTCATAGTGCGTGTTTTTCGAGTTTTATGGAAGATTTAAGAAAGCGTTTCTTGGACTTAATAGACTTCTGTAAAAGATCGATCGATCGCAGTTTTTCTAAGTCGGTTTCTTCGGGCCCGGGTAGGGGGTCGCCTGCCTTCCGTGGGATGAAAACCAGGCCAGACTCGTAGTCTTTGAGGCGTTTTGGCGGTAGGTAGATGCCTTTGCTAGATGTTTCATTGCTAGAGAGGACTCTATGTTTTCAAGGTTTGAAGACGCGGTCGCGTTCAACAGTTCGAGGTTCATGTACTTGGTAGGAGTGAGCTAGAGGAGCAGGATCGATCGACGGATTTGCAAACGGAAAGCCTGACGGGAGAGGCGCTTGCCATTCGTCCCCTTCAACGCCGTCTTTTTTGTCTTGGTTGCACGTAACATCGATCGATCACGTTCGGCATCGGCTTCCCCTTAAGCATCGTTTTCATCTCCAGATTCGGTATCCTCGGCTTAATTGTCACCACGCTTACAGCCGGCATCCCTAGCCTCATAGTCGCACTACGCTGGCTAAAAAGACAATACGACGTAACCGTAGACTGGGAGTCCTCCGCCAAAATACTCCTATCGCGCGATCGATCGATCAGGTCGCACAGCCTCGGCAATCACCTATGCTCTCATCACCCAACTAGCCTTCAGCAACTTGATCGCACTCGTCGCTGGCGCAATCGTGTTCCTCTTCCTCTTCCTCATCGCTATCATCCTCACAGGAGCGATCACCCGAAGCGACGTCGACACCATACGAGAAACCATGACCCTCCTCGGCCCACTTCGATGCTTGACGAACTTCGTACTAGACATCATCGAAAAACTAATGACCGCCCTTAGACCCTAACGAAACAAAAGCGCGCGCTTCCCTTATCGAAACAAAACCGAACGATCGATCGCCTACGTCACCGTTCTACGTCGCAGATAATATGATCGATCCATTCCCAAACTCTCTTATACGTAATTCGCCGCATAATAGGTCTGCATAAGCTCGCGCGAGTCTATGGTGGAAATTATGAAAGTGGTGTCTTGATGAATGTAGGTCTTATAGGTTGTGGTGGAGTAGCGCAGAATCACTTGCGGGTTTACCAGAATATAAAAGATGCAAAAGTAGTTGCCGTTGCGGACATAAATCTGACCAAGGCCAAAGCCGCTGCAGGGAGATTTGGAGTGAACAGATTCTTCTCGGAATATGTGGATCTTCTGGAGATTAAGGACCTTGATCTGGTTGATATTTGTACACCTACATCAACCCATGCGTCGATAGTGGTTGATGCGGCTAAGTCTGGGCACAATATATTGGTTGAAAAACCTATGGCACTCAGCGTCGAGGAATGTGACAGAATGATACTTGTAACAAAAAGGCAGGGAGTCAAGCTTTGTGTTTGCCACAACCAGATTTTCTTCCCAGCTATTCGACAAGCCAGGTCCATCATTGATTCTGGAGGTCGTCACATCGTCTATTGTCGAACTTCGCTCAAGGAGAACCCCACCCTAGTAACAGCACCCAAGTGGAATTTATCGCCTGAAGAAAAGGGTGTTCTTTGGGAGGCAGGCGTTCATATGGCATATTTACAGTTGCACTTCTTGAAAGGCATATCTGAAGTCTACGCAGTTGGAAGCAAAGTGAATACTCAAGTCTACAATAATTTTGCCGTGCTTTTGAAAAGCTCTAATCAAGCCTATGGCCTGATAGAAGTGTCATTTATTGCTAAGCATGCTGAAGCAATCTTCGAAGCCGAAACTTCAGGCGGAAAAAGGTATCTCATAGATGGAGATAGCAATCCTTCTCTTGAAGAAATGGCGAGAGCCTCTCTCTATTCTGATGTCAAAAGGATTCTGCATCACTTGCCGTCGCGACCTATCGCACTAAGAAGCGCTGGCGGTAAGCTTGGCTATTTTGCTGGGCATTACTATCTGATTAGCGAATATTTGAGAAGCATGAAGAAAGATGTTCCTCCGCCTGTGCGGCCTGAAGATGGGAGAAAGGCAATCAATCTCCTAGAGAGCATTGAAAAGTCACTCGACACGCATCAAGTTGTCAAATCATTTTCCTCTCCGATCTAAGAGCATACGTGTTTTTCGGTATGAAAAAAGAGCGATCGATCGATTACAAAGCGTGTACTAGGTTTGCAGAGTTTCTAGAAGCAAAGAATGAGTTATTGGTAACTGCAGAAAAAGAGGAAGGTAGCGAACAAAAAGGAGAAAGACCTGTCAAGAAAGCTATTGTCACTCAAGACAGTCGAGAAGGGGTATTGCTGGCCTTTTGTGGACGTTTCCCGGACAAGATCTCCCTTTTGTGCGTTTGGGTTGATGCTTCTGTTCGAGAATCTTTGCCGATTATATGTGTCAAGTATTTCCCTAGATGTTTAGTTGCTAGCGCGCGCACAAGCACATGCTCATATCATTGATCTCGCCCCTACAATCTGCGCTTTGTTAGAGGTTCCCAAACCCGCCAAAATGCGAGGCGCCCGCGCCGCAGATAATGCATAAATGCTTGCAAGTGTAAAATATGAAGGATGAAGAGATAAACGGGAAAAATCTGGTGACTGAAACAGGTGAAAGCCCTTCTCATTAGTCCGCCCCCACCCCCATCAAGAAGGATTGCCCTTGGCGCGCAGGACCGGGCAATGCCACCGCTGGGCTTGGGATTTGTTGCATCTGCTTTGGAGAACGCTGGTCATGAAGTCAAGATCTTTGACAACAATCTTTTTCGGATTCAACTAGAAGAGCTGGTCGGTAAGGTAGGAAGATTCTCTCCTGAGGTTATTGGCATAGGTTGCACATCTGCGGTCTATTCTGAAGCCAAGAAAATGGCAAGCGTCTTGAAGGAAGTCTTCCAAGTTCCAATAATAATGGGCGGTCCTCACCCGACATTAAGACCTTATGAAACCTTGTCTGGGACGAAGGCGGACATAGTTGTGCAAGGAGAAGGAGAGCATTCTATAGTCGAACTGATCAAGTGTCTTGAGAAGAATGGAAACCTGAATGAAGTCCAAGGAATCTGCTACAAGAAAAACGCTGGTATCACTTGTAATCCTCCACGAGCTTTGATAAGGAACATGGACGACATACCCCCTCCGGCATGGCACCTTCTTCCTATGGAAAAATATCCGAGGAAAGATCATCTTGTGGACATTTATCCGCTCGACGCCGTTAACACCTCCAGAGGATGCCCATTTCACTGCAGGTTCTGCAGCAATCAAGCAGTTTGGGGAAGAACCTACAGGTCTTTTAGTCCTGAGAGGATAGTTTCAGATATGAGCTTTCTGATTGATAATTACAAAACAAGGGGAGTCTACTTTAGAGAGGACAATTTCACAGTAAACAGGAAAAGAGTGCTGAATCTTTGTCGTTTGATGAGAGAAGAAAGAATGGATCTGTCCTGGATTTGCGAGGCAAGAGTCGATCTGGTGGACTATGAATTATTGACTGCAATGAAGAAGGCTGGTTGCGAACGTGTCTGGTTTGGCGTTGAAAGTGCGTGTAACAGAGTTCTTGCTCTGATAGACAAGGGCATAACAATTAGCCAATCTATGGAGGCTTTCAAGCTTTGCAAACAAGTTGGTATCCACACGGGAGCTTCTTTGATGATTGGGATACCGGGAGAAACCATAGAAGAGATGAAAAGAACATTGGAGTTGCGAGCTAAACTAGTTGATGCCTTCGATGCAACGGTGTGGATAAACATATACGTTGGTTACCCAACAAGTCCCTTGTACGAACAAATCATTCGAAAAGGTTGGTATAAAAATATGGACGAAGGAGGCATATGCGAAGTTGCCACACCATATTTCGACAGGAAAAGACTCGAGAAGATTCTGCGCCAATCAAACATGCGACAGCGCTTGCGCGCGCTAAAGAGAGGTGACCTCACAGAGCTTTTCGCGGAGTTTGTTTCACTGGCTTCAACGGCGTGCGCGCGGATCTCCGATTTCTTCTGACTTCGTCCCTCCACCAACAATGCATGATGCGTAGTACGAGAGGAAGTGTTCAGCCACATACTGTTCCTGTAGTGCTTATACATAGGCTAATTCAAAAGTGTCCAAGGATTAGGAGAAGAGCGATCGATTGCTTCACCTTTCCTGCAAGTCTCCGAGGATCGATCAATAGCTCAGCTTGTTATGATAACCGACATACAGGCTTGGTCGCCAATCCATGGCGCTGTTGACCCATTGGACGATCTTGGTTCACATCAACTTGATCTGTTGAGCTTCATTTATAATCGCGAAATCGTTGCCATTAGTGCCGTTTGGATCGACGCTCAAGCCATACAGATGGATGGATCGGCTGCATGCAACGTCATGGAATAAGACTAGATCTTACCGAAATCTTCAAAAAGGTCCGTAGGGCTTTGATTCTGTCAACCGGAGACGGAAGAGGAGAAGAACGGAGCTGACCGCGCAAAGTCATTTGAATGTCCGATTAAAGGATGCATCTGCAAGTCCAAGAGGTTGGACGTGTATATAGATATATATAGATGAATAGAAACCATTGAGTAAACCAAGTTTGACGGCACGTCCGGCGGCTATTGGAGCTTCGCTGATGAACCCACATGTCAGTGTCGTAATGTGCGCAAGAAATACCGAAAAGTACATTGGAAACTGCCTTGGTTCACTATTGAATCAGACATTCCAGAACTTTGAGATCGTCTTGGTCGACGACATGAGCAGTGACAACACCGCAAACATAATCATGAAATTCAACGACAAACGAATAAGATACATTAGAAACAAAGAATGGCTCAAAATCGCCAAAAGCAGAAACAAGGGCCTAGAATATGCGAAAGGAAAATACATTTTCTTCACTGACGCCGACTGCACCGTATCCCCGAACTGGATAGAAGAAGGTCTCAGATATTTGGAACACAAAGACTGCATCGGGGTGGAAGGAAAAATCACGTACGTGTCCGAGGATTATGAGCCAACCTTCTCGGACCACGTCATGGAAAACAGATCCGGAGGACAATTCATGACTGGCAACGAGGCCTTCACAAAGAACGTGGTCTTAGCTGTTGGAGGTTTCGACGAAAGGATGGGTCCTCTCGCGGACAGAGACCTCGGTTTGAGAGTCATGGAACACGGCAAAATAGGTTTCAACACAAATATGGTCGTTTACCATCCCCGAGTTACTATAACGCCGGCAATGCTCATCAAATCAGCCCCAAATATCGCGAAGAGAGTCTTACTCTTCAAGAAGCATGGAGAAAGGAAATTTATGCTGTGGCGGATACTTTTCCCCTCAAGCCTAGCAAAAGCGGTTTTTCCCCCTTTGACCTTCGCTAACCTATTCCTCAAAAGATTCAGGACTGCAGACGATTTCCGATTATTACCCTACACCTATGTTCATGTCGTTCTCGAACGCCTGCAATTGTGGAAAACCAGTGCAATGGAAAGGGTTTTCCTAATCTAGGAAAAGACGGATCGAACTAGGAAAAGTGCGTTGCATTACAAGCGCTCAAGAAAGCGGGTGTCTTTCATGTTTGAAAGTCTTCTTCCTTGAACTTGTAAATATTGTCGAATTCTTGGAGGTGCTTTGAATACCAGTCTATGGTTCTCTTGAGACCATCCTCTAACCTTATCTTGGGGAGGAAACCAATTAATCGCTCAATATTGCCGTTAGAATGGACATCCTTGGCGTCGGCCTCCCCTCTCCGCATGGGAATATAGAGCAACTTGGATTTGCTATTCGAAAGGTCGATTGTCTTTTCTGCCAAATACTTCACTTTTACTGGTTTGCCATTGCCTATCTCAACGACTTCTTTAGGACGTACTATGGAACAGCGGACCAAAGCTTCAATCGCATCATCAACATAAATAGCATCCATAGTTTGTTCGCCATTGCCGAAAATTTCGATAGTCTCATTTTTCAAGGCGGCTGTGACGAAGTAAGGTATTGCCTTTCTGTATTCGCTTAGATACTCTTCTGGTCCGTAAACGTTGAATGGTCTTGCTAAGACCGCGTTGAACCCGTAGACATTTCTGTACATCGTCAGATAACGTTCACACGTTTCCTTTGTAATTGTGTACACGTTGTCCTTCCAGAAATTCGGTTTTGAAGTAAATACAATAGTGTCAACATCTTTTTTTCGCATGGCTTCAAGCAAATTCAGTGTTCCAATAACGTTTACCCTTTCTGCTTCAATGATTTTGTGAAATAGCTCAGCAGTGCCTAGAAGACTGGCAAGGTGAAACACTACATCAACATCCTCTAGAATATTGCTGAAGTCAAATGAGGCCACATCTCCTTGAACGGACTGGGTACCTAAGCTACAGCTCCTTCTGTCAAATGCGATTACTTCATGCCTGTCGACCATTAACCTCCGTACCAAGTGTTTGCCAATGAAACCAGCTGCACCAGTAACTAGAATCCTCAATCATTCACACCCTTCCACACTGATTGCCTGTCAAGCTTAGTATTAAGCCTGTTTTTCATGATGTTCACTCTGAACGGTTCTCCAAGTTGCCAGACTATTCCAGACTTCTTAACATTAATAAAGATTCCCACAAATGTGAGTGCTAATCCATAGTAGGCTACGTCAACCTTGATCCATACAGCGCACACTTTATTCACCATTCGTAAATGATATAAGCAGCTAGACTTGTCAATAACGAGCGCACGCCAATGTTAAAACGGTTATGAATATCGAATAATGATTGCAGCCAATCTACTGGCTTCGGAACTTGGCGCGCCAGCTAAACTATTAGAATCTATTTTTTGTCTGAATTTAGAATAATGGCGTAAAGCGCACGCTTCTCCCTCTGCCGTGTATTACTTCTTCATAAACTTCTTCAATTTCCTTTGCATTCTGTTCTACGGATTTGACAAAGGGAACACTTCTTGCAAGTTGACGCAACAAAATAGGATTCTCAACAACCATACGCATTTTTCTGGCTAAATCATCCGAGTTACCTACCTCAAACAGCAATCCATTTTTCATATGCTCAACAGATTCATTCAGGGCCCCTATGTCGGAAGCAATTACAGGAGTCTTTGCCGCAAAAGCCTCTTGAACGACTGATCCATATCCTTCGTAAGTCACAGAAGGGACAACCAAAACGTCAACGTTAGAATATGGGTCTTTAACGTCATAGAATGGACCCATGAATTTTATTTTTGGGTTATTCTTGCTTTTTTTGATCAGGCATCCATGATATCTACCGGATGGATCAAGTATGTTGCTACCATATATCTTCAATTCAGCGCTTACGTCTCCTAATTTATTGAAAGCCTCAATCAAAACATGCAACCCTTTGCGTTCCCCAAAAGTACCGACATAACCAAATCTCGTGTTGTCCGAGGGGTTTTTTCTCACTTCGCTCAGACTATGAGTATCTACTCCATGATGTATGAGAGCAACTTTGCCGTCCTTGAGATCGCTGTTGTTAATAAATCCGTTCTCGGTGAATTTCCTAATTATGGTTTCTGACACTACAAGTAGTTTGTCAGCGCACTTTACAGATTGTTTTAGGCAAGTTGTCCTATTTGCGATTAGCGCGCGCGCTATGTTGACTCCATATGATTCATATGTCTTCTTCAGGATGCGATGATTAATTAAGCGTCGCGCGCTAACAAGATTGCACCAAATTGTGGAGAGGCATTTCCCGCAATTCTTCGGGGACGGGTTGTTGCAAATCTCTCCGTCAGAATTGAGAAAATGTGTTGTTGGACATATCGGCCAGTAATCGGCTAAGCTTAGAACTACTCTGCAGTGTTTTTTAGCCACAAGCGGAAGATCAATTGATAAGCCTTTTAAGTGCTGAAAATGGACGATATCTGGTTGGATCTCTTCCAGACATTCTTCAAACTTCTTTCGAATTCTGTTGTTTTTATGCGACAGGTCAATCAGATCAAATCTGAGCAATCTTTTTGCATAATCCCAGATGTTTTCTTCAATTGTTAGCTCGTGAATTTCGATTTTCTCTTCTTTATCTTTGAATGAATTGATGTAACACTTACTTGCGCCCTTCAGATATATCGGGTATAGTACATGGATCTCATGCCTTTTGGCCAGTTCCTTAGACAGATTGTGTGTCAGGACCTCTACTCCTGCTACATTTCGTGGAGGAAAGCCATGAACAACTTCAAGAATTTTCAGATTCCACACTTCCTCATAGTTTGATTTGGGATGGTCGAACGATCGATGGCACCCATCCCTTGATTGTGTCCTTGGGCTATTCCGACGCGTAAGTCGAAGCGCGCTGCCTTGTCCCGAAATTGGTGTAAAATGGTCAATATTCCTGTTTTCGGGTTTAGGGGCAATTTTGAGGCATATATGTGTTTTTAGTCCTCCTGTGTGCCTTGACTTTCCAGACGGGCTAAATGTAGCCTCAACGGCTTATGGGAAAACTCTGCTTCCATCCGGCTTTGATGGAACCCCGTGATTTGTTATCTTTCAACGCGGTCAAGATTACCCGTCAAACAAGCCCAAATTAAGCTCCAATAGGCAAAAGAAGAATAAACACCATTTTTAACCATTTTAGGGACAAGCCAGCGCGCATATTAATAGCAGAAATGCCCAAATGTTAGTTCCAATATCCAACGATTTCTATACTGAATTTGCTGTGTCTGTAAAGAGCGCGAGCTCCGCGCTTGACGTTTAAGAAAAATAACAGGTCTCATAAAATGGCGTGAGCAGCATCTATCTGAAAAGACCATTTGCGCTAATTCCGCAGGTGTTTTCTGTAGTAATTATCAGTTATTCGATTCGCTATCTTGTTGAAGTCTTTGGCGGCTCGGCCACCCACAAGCTTATCAAGACACAGCGTTATTCTGAGTACAACAAGAGAGGAATTTAAGAAAGACTTAAGCACTGTATCGTCGCTGACTTTTCTGATTCGCGTTTGAACCAACATCCGCTGTTCCCAATTATGTCTAAAATTCCTTATTGCCCAAACCAAAAATCGTCTTGGAGTTGCGGCATCACCCTGATTAATTAGGCCCGACCACTCCATTCCAAAGATTAAAGACATAAGAGTCAAAAATTTTGGAAAATTCTTTAATTCCAAATTTTTTACAAGTAGACCAAAACGACAACAAAAGGCAAAAAGACGCTCTTGTCCCTTTTTGAAAGTAGCTGAACTGGTAGCTTGACCTTTATGGTAGACAATTGAAGAGGGAACCGATACAATCTTAAATCCAGCTAGCCTAGCTCGCCAGCTTAAGTCCGCATCGTCATGATAAAAGAAGTAGCTCGAGTCAAACAGGCCAATTTCGTCAATCAAAGATCGTCGTATCATTAGCGCTGCTCCACTGGCAAAAGTTATTTCGCATACTCTGTCGTACTGTCCTTTGTCTTCCTCATTGTGACCGATTATGTAGGCTGACAAGGACATGTCTAGTAGATTACCTGCCGATTGGATATGAGTTTGATCAAAAAAGAAAATCTTGCTTTGTGCAATTCCAATTGATGCGTCACTTTCCAACATTTTTACCAACTCGAGTATCCAGTTCTTGTCTACTTCAGCGTCATTGTTTAACAAAGCAAAGTATTTGCCATGCGCATGTCCTACCGCCAAGTTATTGCCTAGGGCATAACCATCATTCTTGGGATTCACGATAATTTTCAATCTAGAGTTATCTCGAAATTTTTTTCTAACGAACTCGACACTGCCATCGGTAGATCCATTGTCAAAAAAAAGAACTTCAAAAGTGGGATAGTTACTGCAGAGCACTGAAGATATGAAGCGAGACAGCAATTGTTCGCCCAAAATTCCTCTGCCATTATAGTTCAGAATAACTACAGAAACTGATGGAAACATCTCAAATTGTCCTTCCTTACACTATTCATATTCATAGTCACTTACTCATGGTAATAGGTTCTTACGGTAGTACGGTAGCACGGTAAGCGCGCCATACTGTTGTATAGCGCACGCCCATTCTGCTTTGAGTGTGAAGTCCCCTGTTGATGGTGGGATCCACTGAGAATAGTAGTCACCTTGAAAGTCTGTCGTCGTGAAAATGAAGGGGATCCATTCCGAGATGTCTGGCAAGCTGTATGAAACGACGATGTCCGCGTTAGATATTCCTTCCCCCTCAAAGTCGGTGAGGGATCCGTTGATCTCAACTTCAAACCCGACGAGGCTAGAGGAGGAATAGGTGAAAATTGAAATCTCCGTTTGCACAGGTGCGCTTATTCTTATACTGTTCCATGCTGATGCGTTAGCGCGCGCTATTAGCGCGAGGCAAGAACCCTGTAGCAGAACTAAATATAGGCCAAAGTAAAAATATAATGAGACAGGTAACGCTAAGAGTGGTGTGAAGATGGATTTGATAAGTATAGTTGGTTTGGTGGCAGGGGCAATTACAGTTGTTGCTTTTTTTCCTCAGTTGATGAAGACTTGGAAGACGAAATCCACGAAAGACATTTCTTTAGGAATGTTTTCGATTTTTTGTGTTGCTGTTTTTCTGTGGTTTGTTTACGGGATTTTGATCAAGGACTTACCTGTTACAATCACGAATTTTCTGGTTTTTGTTCAGGCGTTCAGTATCCTGATGTTCAAGGTGAAGTACAGATGAAACAATCACAGTTTCAGATTATGTCAGAGAGCGATCGATCGAAAAGCAACACCTGTTCTCTGGGGTGAAAAAGGAGACCCTCTTGGCACCAATAACGAGCAACTGATAATAGCAGAAACTGCCCATTTTGGTGTCAGAGACTTTGCCAAAGACTCAAAGCTCAGGACAAAGTTGAAGACTTATATCGAACTCACTTCTCGATCGATCGCCTATCTTGAACACCGTCAGAGTAAAAGGTTCTCAAGGCTATGTTATATTAACCTTCGATGACAGCGACGTGCAACGTTCAAATGAGCGCGCGCTTTCTATTATGGACAGCTACGGCTACAAAGGCGTGGCTTTCGCCACTATAATCTGGACAGATCCGCGCGCGCGCAACTAACGGCGTTAAGCCCAATTTCGAACACCTGTCGCTGTGAATCGTTTCCCTGCCTTTTTCCAAACGGTGGATCGGAAGCCGACTCTATTCAATAGCCATTTGATTTCTCTCTCCGAATAAAAACGTAAGTCACCACTATCGCTGAACGCCCGCAAAAAGATATTTGCACGCAAGCGACGCCAGAAAATCGGCTCGTATATGTCGCACAGTATGACACTGCCACCCTTTTTGAGCACGCGATGCATCTCCTTCACAACGATTTCAGGCCGCTCGAAATGATGAAAAGCGAGAATGCAAGTTACCATATCAAATGAACCGTTGGCATAAGGTAGCATCTCTGAGTCGCCGACAACCAAATCGGCGCTGTCGCCAAGTTTTTGTTTAGCCATATATATCATCTTAGGAGAGATGTCAAGTCCAGTCTTTTTAACATTGGCTGAAATCCTAGACAATATGGTTCCAGTGCCGCAGCTCACATCCAAAACGGAGCTGAATGACATTTTTTCAAGTTCAGCTAGGACAATGGGATGTGTATCCTTTGTGTACTGTTCATACTTTGAGTCGTAGTCGACTGCAACGGCGCTGAAAGAGCGCAATGAGTCGGCTTTTCTGACTCCTGCTCTTCTGACTCCTGCTCTTCTGGCTTTTGTACACAAGAATACTGCTTCTTCAAATGTGGCGACCAGAATTGCTTTCAGTGATGTGGCGACCAGAATTGCTTTCAGTGATTCAATCTTTCGTCTTACCATCTTCTTCACTAAAACAGCGCGCGCTTCTTACCAGGTTCTTTGCTAGTTTCCATTTCTGTCTGAGGTATCATCTTCGGTTTCTTGTTGCAATATAGATCGTCACTATTATGAGAACGACTGACAGACCTACGAGGACATACACAAGGTTCAGGAGATTGTTGACTTGATTGCTCAGTGAGTTGTATTTCTCTTGTAATCCATTGATGGATGCTTGTATTGTTGAGTTCAGGCCGTTCAATTGTCCTTGTAGGTCTGTAAGTGACTGACTCAAACCGACGCATGTACTGTTCAGTGAGTTGATATGCCCCTGGAGATTGGCACGTGTCAGGTCACAGGTTATTGTTAAATTGCTAATCGATTCTTGGAGGCTTCTGCAAGTTGAGTTCAAAGCCACAAGTTCTGAATACATCTCATCATATCGGTCTAAAAGATCTCTGAACGCTACTTCGTATTTCTGCATTTCCAGAGCAAAAGGATGCATCAACGGATATCTGTCGGTGTTGTTCTGATTTATGATGTAAGGCGAATCGCCAATCCAGTCAGAACCTGTTTCATTCTGATAGACACCATTGTGCAAGTCTATTCCAGCATAGTCACTCCAGTAGTTGCCGCCAGAAGAATAACCATCATCCCAAACATTCATAGACAGACTGCTGTAGACTTGAAGTGTGTTATTAACAAAGTCGTTATGGTAAACGCTGTCGTTTGAAGAAGAATCGAAAGCGATGCCAATGCTGTTTTCTGTTATGTTGTTCCCACTTATGCTGTTGTTTGAAGAAGAATTGAACCAGATGCCAACGTCGTTGCTTGTTATGTTGTTCCCGCTTACGCTGTTGATTGAAGAAGAATCGAACCTGATGCCAACGTTGCTGTTGCCTGTTATGTCGTTTCCAACTATTGTCGTGTAGCTCGTTCTCCACAGTTGTACGCCCATGGTTGCTTTGGACAGGTTGAGGTTTTCCACTTTTATGTGGTTGCAGTTCACGAGTATAACTTGTCCAGCGTCGCCAACAGCGTAGTCTGAAACACCCTCAAGATACACGAGGGTTCTACCATTCACCAAATTATCCTCCACAACATTATCATGAGAATCCCAAACAACCAAACCGTCATTGAAAAACATGTTTCCGCTTACGCTGTTGTTTGAAGAAGAATTGAACCAGATGCCAACGTCGTTGCTTGTTATGTTGTTCCCGCTTACGCTGTTGATTGAAGAAGAATTGAACCAGATGCCAACGTCGTTGCTTGTTATGTTGTTCCCGCTTACGCTGTTGATTGAAGAAGAATCGAACCAGATGCCAAAGATGTTGCTTGTTATGTTGTTTCCAGCTATACTGTTGTTGTTAGAAGACTTATCGAGATAGATGCCAGAGTAGAGTCCTTGGATGGTTGTGTTTTTAATTGTCACGTTGTTCCTACCCGAAACGTCTATCCCAATGCCGCCTCCACTTGCCTGAAGCGTGTATCCTGCTCCATCAATCACCAGGTTGTCTCTCTCCACCACAACAGAATCATTGATGTTGCCAGTGAATGTATAAGTGACGTTGTCAAGCGTCGAGATTCGTGCAGTTGGTGGGTCTATGTATCCGTCAGCCCGTATGTAAATAGTATCACTCGCCCCCACCGGTTGAATGATAAACGTCAACGCTAGGACGCTGGTTAACAATAACGTGAGCGTTATCCCAGAAACGGTTCTTCTGACCAAGTCCGTTCTCCTAAGCCCAATTGGTTGCATTCCGAAGATAATACTTGTGGAAAGCTCCTCTAGGGCACTATCGTCAACGAAATAGAGAAAAAGGAAAGAAAGAAATGAGCATGAGAAATAGGGTCTTGCTATACAAAAAATCTGGAGACAAACATTTCTTGATTTGGAGAATTCTTTTTCCGCTAAATCTTATAACGATGTTTTTTCCACCTTTGACATTCGGAAGCTTTTTTCGCAATAGATACAAAACGAAAGCGAACTTTGCTCTGTTTCCATTCATTTACATACGAACAGTATACGAACATCTGAACATTTGGAACACGCGCGCGCTCAGACCTTTTGATACCAAACATCGTTGGACTTTTCACTAGCAATGCTGATTTGGTTAACCAATTGGAAGCGCGTGTGAATTGACTATTTTAATCGTCTGATGCCCTTATAACCACGTACAGCGAATTTTTCAGCTTGAAGTATGAGCTTGTATTTTGGTAGGAGAATCTTGTCAAATTTTTGGATTCTTATTAGGCTCCCGTTCCACTCTCTTTTCCATCTCCAAATCCCCCAAGCACAAGATTCTTCGGTTGGAGGAGGTTCATCAACCAATCCCATATGATACTTTGAATAACCATTTTCGTAGGCCCATTCCATGACCTTCCAGTGCATTATATCGTTAGGTCTAACTTCCCATCCTTTGGTGAGTGAGCCAGCACCCAATGCGTAAACGGTTTTTCCCCGGACTACGATGAAGACTCCTGAAACGCTTTTCCCTTTCCAGTATGCTAAAAAGACCTTTGATAACTCAGGCTTGTATATTTTCCATATTGCCTCAAACCATGAGCGAGGGTATGGTGAGTACCCTCTCCTTTCTACCGAGGCTTCGACCATTGAGTAGAAGGCTTTTAGATCTTCGTGGCTGCGTGATTGAACGATTTCCACTCCTTCTTTCACGGCCTTTTTTATGTTTCTCCTCTTATTATGGTCAATGCTTTTCCAAAGCTTTTGCATTCCTTCTTGAAGGTTCACAACGTACTCATTAGTTTCATCAGCTGACGTGTAGCTCATTTTGCGGAATACTTCCTGGAGTTGCCAAGAGTCAGGAACCGATATTTGTGCGTGTATTATCCGTCTTCTCTTGCTATAGTCTTCGAGTTCTTTCAGAAGACTCCCAACTAGCCGAAAATTCTCCTTTGTTCCTGTGTTTACGATTGGACCCCGCATTACTCTCAATGTCATACCGAAGCCGAAATAGCTCGAATATGTTCCTTGAACTATTCCGACCGGTTCTCCGTTGTACGTGATGGATAGTCTAGCAACTTTTGTTCGTGGATATGCCATTTTTGATATTTCGCCATACTCAAAACACTGTTCAAAATTCATTTCAGGAAACATCTTCAAGAAGGAATTCCATAATTCAGCCGACGGGTTTTCAACAACAGCGTATCCAGACAAAAAATTCGCCTCTTCTCGAGCCTAAAGCAATTTGAGTTTTGTTCCAAACATCTTTTTGATTCCCAAACTCGCTGAAACTGGTCAGTTCATTCACTTTAAGCATCCTTAATCACCTTAGCGCATCAGGGAGTATATCTTTTTCTCAAAACGTCAGATCGATGATCGATCGATCTCGATCATAACATGGCCTGAGCGCCCACCACCTTTAACACTTCCCATACCATCGTGCTAGCTTGGCGTGTGAAGTTCGTATGGCACGATGTTATCGTTCGCGGAGAGAAACCCCTTCAAGTATCCGAAATGTCCCGAAAGGTAGAGTAACGATATTCTTGGATCTGATGTGGCAATCGATATTTTCGAAAAGTATAGAGTGGTTTTGAGGAAGTTCAGTAGAAGGGGGGCAATTGCTCGACTGCATGAAGAGGAATGCATGCGAACGAATCTATCATTAGCTCCATTCCACTTTTCCTTCAGAAAATTCTTGTGAAGATCGCCCAAGAAACCTCTGTCAGAACCTCTGTAGTGGGTTGCTTGAACCTGATTCATCTCGAACCACTTGTACCCTTTTTTGATAACGTGTTGTACCATTAGGAAATCTCCCCGCGAATGAGTTATCTGCCTAGGATTGAAATCTTTCACCGCTTCTGCCATGAGAACAGCGTCGTGCGTCCACGCACCATCTGTGATTTCCTTGACTTGTCCTTTTCGACGACCAAGATCAAGCAGGCGTGGCTTGTCCATGTAGCTTGGATAATACCTCGTGAAACCTTGCACAGCCGCGACTTGTTTTCCGCCTTTGATGAAGGAAATCATCTTTCTGAACCACCCCACAGAAACCTCTATGTCGTCGTCGATGAGAACAAGATATGTTGTATCGGCGTATTTTATGCCAATCCTTTGTGCCGTAGCTAGGTTGGCAGTGGTTTGAAAAACCTTTGCATCTGGAAACACGCTTCGTACGACTCTTAAGGTTCCGTCCGATGAATATCTGTCGATGACGATAAAGTGGTGAACGTCAACCTCTCTTTTAATAGACAGTAGGCATTTTCGGAAATGCAGCTTATTGCTATTCCAAGTGCACATGATAACGTCAATTGGTTCAGGATCCATCATAGGATCACCTGGCATGCGCCAGTTCAGACTTAAACGCGCTAAATGAATGATTTGAACCACACTCCAGTGGAGACATCACCGGTGATTCCCTTTTTTTCTGTTTTGTGCTACTTGCATCGATAGATGCGCACACTCCTCTAGCTTTCTCATGTCTTCAATGCCAAGGCTCCAGCCTACTGAGCCGACGTTCTCGATTACTCGCTCCGGTCTGGAAGCCCTCGGGATCGGAAAGATCACGTTGCTCTTGGTCATCAACCAGTTGAGGGCTATCTGCGCCGGAGTTTTGCCGCCGTGTTTCTGCGAAATCTCGTCCATAACTGCCTTGAGTCTCTCGTTGGGATTGGCTAGGGTACCTTGGGCGATTGGCCTGTAGGGCAAGATAACGATACCCTTCTGCTCACAATAGGGGAGGAGATCCTTCTCTATTCCTCTAACCATTAAATTGTATTCAACTTGGTTGGAGGCAAGCTTGTTCTTCGAGAGGGCTTCCTCGGCCCTCCTCATCTGTTCTAAGGAGAAGTTGCTCACGCCTAGGTATCTGACCTTCCCATCGTCCACGAGCTTCTCCATCGCCTTCATAGTCTCCTCAATAGGAACTCTCGAGTTCGGCCAATGAATCTGATAGAGATCGATGTAAGAGCACTCAAGCCTATTCAGACTATTTTCAGCAGCCTTCAAAACATCGTCATATCTGAGATTATTCCCAGGAACCTTCGTCGCAATGAATAAATCACCCCTCTCGTGGCCTTTGATCGCCTCTGCGACTATATCCTCTGTTTGATAAATTTCTGCAGTGTCTATGAGGTTTATCCCAAGCTCCAAACCCTTCTTCAAAGCCTCTATCTTCTCACTCATACTTCCTTGCTGACGGAGGAGAGTCAAAGCCTTGTTCAAAGCGGCTATCTTCTTATGCCACCCTCCTTGCTGACGGAGGAGACTCAAACCCTCCTTTAAAGCGGCTATCTTTTTATCCCACCCTCCTTGGAGACGGAAGAGTGGCGCCATGATTTCGTACGAGTGGCCATAATACGTCCCCATGCCGATATCGGAGACCTTGACTCCTGTCCACCCAAATTCACGACGATCGATCGATCGATCGACCCACTGTGACTCACTCAGACTTGAGTATCGATTCAAAACAGTGTCTCCGCGTCAACTAGGTTTGAGGTTTGGACAAGAATTTAACCATTTGCGTTGAAATCGGTCAAGGGCGTCTGGGTCGACAGTTCGGTAATTCGGATTCTTTCGGATGACTAACGCTAATTGCAGTCGCTTTTTTCGTCTCTTCTTAGGAATAGCAATTAGTTAATCCTGAATGTTGGATCTGAATGAATTCGGTCTTTATTTCAAGATTGCTTATGATATGCCTGATCTCATTTTCATACGCTGCATTTGCTAAAATTATGTAGTCTGGCTGGTGCGTGAGCAAGAATTTCGGTTCCACAATTTTTTGTCCTGTTCCTGGCACATACTTACCTTGCTTGCGGGGATTTATGTCTACAGCATATTCTATCCGTGGATCCTTGAGGATATTCAATAAAGTAACGCCTCTTGAACCGGCTCCCCATATGACTACTCGTTTTCCTTTGTTAAGTAACTGCTTGAGTCTGCTGCTGTATTTTTCGATCGTGTTGGTCGACTTGGCAGCAAATGAGGTGATGCCGTCTTTGATTTCGCCTGCTTCCGGTTTTAAATGCGGCTTGAAGCTTGACTTCATTCGGGTCTTGGGGGTGGCATCAAT
>Ga0187866_1001828_pt1 | contig 18757 bp, 8 predicted proteins | sample June2016WEW_11_1_3_FD_133013 | JGI IMG/M metagenome (GOLD analysis project Ga0187866, IMG submission 133013) | Peatland microbial communities from SPRUCE experiment site at the Marcell Experimental Forest, Minnesota, USA - June2016WEW_11_150 | ecosystem: Environmental > Terrestrial > Soil >...
CCGCGGCGATGGCGTCGCTAAAGCAATCCTCGACGAAACCGGTTTCTACCTGGGTGTGTGGCTTGCCGGCATGATCACGCTTTTCGATCCCGAAGCCATCGTGTTTGGCGGCGGTGTTTCGCAGATCGGCAAGCCCTTATTTGATAAGATCAAGAAGACCATACCCCAATACACCATCAACCGTCTCTTCGCGGTCAACACTCCTGTGCTCCCCGCCAAACTCCGGAAGAACGTCGGCGTTTACGGCGCGGCCGCGGTCTTCCTGCCCTCCGGAGAAGAAGCTGAAACCGGCGCGTGAGGGTTTGCGCGGTTTCCTGTGGCTCGGAGGTTCTGGGAGTACGGGGAGGGTTCGAGAGAACAGAGCCTGTGGGGGAAGATCGGCTGTAGCGGCTTGCGGCGGCCCTTCGGCTTTCGCTCAGGGTGGTGAGCGACAGTCGAACCGCGACTCCTCAGCGCCGCATCGGCTGTGAGGGCTGAGCACGACGCGCCCTTGGCGTGCGAGTGTACCCTCCCGCCCTGCGAGAGGGTACACCCAAGAACAATCTCGGCGCGGGCAGCGGCCGAGAGGAATCAGAATTCGTACCGCAGCGCAAACTGCATCACTCGCGGGTTCGTCAGCAACCCCGTGTACTTCCCGAACGCGGTGGCGAGGTCGATCTCCGGAGGATTGGATTGGACGTTGAACCGGTTGGAGTTGGGGACGTTGAAGACATCCCAGCGAAACTGCAAAGAATGGCTTTCTGCATAGGGCATCTTCCAACGCTTGCCCAGTCCCATATCCAAACTGTAGAAGCCCTCACCCCGGATGACGTTGCGCATCCCGCCTTCGCCGGGCAAGGGATTGCGGAAGGCCTGGAGCGCTGCGGCAGGATCAGGAAACATGTTGACTGTCCCGTCCGCGTTCTTGGTGGTCCGGGTAACCGGCGGGGCACCGCGCAGCATGGCATTGCCCTCGAGTTGCCAGTTCGTGGGCCAAGTGTAGCCGTTAAAGACGTTGACTGGAAAGCCGGAGGTCCAGTGCAAGATTCCGGAAACCTGCCAACTCCCCACCAACGCCTCGGTCGCGCCGCGGGCGTTGCGGCCGATGGCCCGGCCCTTTCCGAAGGGCAGTTCGACGATCCAATTCGAGTTGAGCTGGTGAGTGGCGTCGAAGTCAGACACGGCCCGCGTCTGCTTGTACGACCAGGAGTTGATAATCTGCCCACCCAAGCCGCTCCAGGGACCCACGCGCTCGGCATCGGAAGCCAAGTCGATAGATTTTGAAAAGGTATAGTTGAAGTCGAACAACACGCCATGGCCCATGTGTTTCCGCAGGCTGAGCTGCAAGGCGTGGTAATTCGAATTAGCGATGGAGCGCCACGCGTAAAGCGAAGAGTACTGGCGGTTCCAGAAGGTGTTAAGCCCCGTCACTGGCGTGACAGGGTAACCCTGTAGGTCGAGAGCGAACAACGCCGTCGTCTCGTTGTACAAGTATCCGTTGGTGGGATCGCTAAACAGGTCGAAAGCGGCCTGAACCGCAGAGGTGGTAGTTCCACCCACCATCGGGTAGCCGCCTGCGGGCGCAGGCCCGAAGAGGTCAGCCCAAAACTGGGCAGTGGGTCCGACCAGACTATCCGTGATCTGCGAGGTGGAATGACCCGCCGCACCCAGCCGCGACAGGGTGGCGGCCGCTGTGAAATAGTCAATTCCTGTCTTCGGGTCCCTCCAGTCGAGCGGCATCGCCAAGTCTTCCTGAACGAGAAGCCGGTGCGCCAGATGCCCCACGTAGGCTGCTTCGATCGTCAGGCCCCTAGGGAGTTCACGCGTGAGAGAGAAGTCAAGCATGTAGGAATAGGGAGTCCGGATGGAGTTATCCAGCCCCCAGGAAATGGAGAATCCCCCGGTGTCCAGCGTGTAAGGTGGGGTCTGCGGGAAACCGCCCGGCAGGGCGGGGATAAGGAGCTGCGCGCCCGTGCAATCTTGGGTGGGAATGACGTTGAGACTTGTCAGGCGCGGCGCGCAATCGAGAGTCTGAATGGCAGCGGGGTTGGTGAGGGCGGTCGAGAGCCCGAACTGATACCCGTCAAAGCTGTTCAGCAAGCCTGCTCCGATGCGGTCATAGACGATTCCGAATCCCGCGCGGATGGAGGTCTTGTCAGCCTCCCCGAACACGTGTTTCAACAGACCTGAGTTGAAGCGGGGCGAATAGGCAAGGGCCAAGCGTGGGGCAAAGTCCTTCTTATCCCAATTGTAGTACCCCGGCTTCCCATTGGCCGGACCGCCCAGACCGAAGCTGATCAGGGGATCCTGACTAGAGGGAATGCCTTTCATCATATTGATCCCGCGCTGGAGGAACCACTCACCCATGTTGACGTTGGGCACGGCTTCGAGACCTGTCGTCTCCCACGGGGGTGAGAGCAGTTCATAGCGCACGCCAAGCGTCAGGGTCAGGTTCGGTTTGATCCGGAAGGCATCTTGAGCGTAGAACTCATACTCGTCCGTAGCGAAATGCCGCCGCGTAGGCGCGCCCTGAGGAAGCAAGCTGCCCTGCTTATCGTAATTGTAGGTCGCGTCCAGCTCGGTCACGCTGCCCAGGAGGGCAATAAGAGGAAAGTCGTAGGAGTTGTTGAAGGAGGGGTCAACCGCCGGGAACCCCGCCCCCGCCGGATCCATCGAGATGCCCGTGTTCGCAATGCCTGCCGAGGCCAGCCAAGAGGCATTAGTCATGCCATCGCTGAACGAGTTCGCATAGCTGAGACGGGGGTTGCGAATGAACCGGACGTTGGTGCCGAACGACAAGGTGTGTCGCCCTTTCACCCAGTTGAGGTCATCCACGAAGTTGTGTACCGGGAGAGTGAAACTGCGCGTTCGGGTCACGCCCTGGTCCAACCCGCGGAAATAGATCCAGGGGAGGCTCGAGCTTCCCAGCACGGCGTGGCTCTGACGCGTCAGACCCCACCGGAAATTGTTGACGAGCGTCGGACGCAATATGCTTGTGTAGCCCACCACGAAACCCTTGCTGAAATCCTCGTTGATGGTCAGCGGATTGCGGCCGGGCAAGAAAGGCGCCCCCCGGTCCAGGTCATACGGTTGTAACGTGCCCCGGAAGAACAGGCTCTGATTGCCGCTGGAAGTGAGCTTGTAGTCGAGGCGAGCAAGATAGGTGTCGAGATGCCGTTGCACCGGCCCCGGGAAACGGAATCCGGAATAGTTTAGGCCGTCCCCCACCGAGGTGTCGTTGGGCATCGGATAACTCTGGAGATAGTCCAACATGACCGGGTTGGGACCAAGGTGCAGGGGATCCATGTTGGTCAAGTCCTGCGCCGTGAGCGCCGTGACCCCACCGTTTACATCCTGGTACCGCATAATACCTTGGCGCAGAGTGGCGCTGGGAACTACGCGCACCACACTCTCTTCCTGGCGGTCCCGTCGGCCATCGTAGTTCACAAAGAAGAAGGCCCGGTCTTTCTTGATCGGTCCACCCAGCGAGCCGCCGAAGATATTGCGAATCAGCTTGGGGGCCTGATTCTTCTCACCGCTCGAGAGTTCCGCGCGCTTGATGAACCAGTCATTGGCGCTCGTGGCGGTATTGCGGTTGTATTCGTAAAGCGAGCCGTGGAAGTTGTTGGTGCCGCTCTTGGTGACGATGGTGACCTGCGCCCCCGAAGAGCGCCCCTGGTCGGCATTGTAGTTGGTCGTCGTGACGCGAAACTCCTGCATGGAATCGGGATTCATGCGCAGGACGGAACTAAACGCGTAACCCATCCCTTGGTCGTTGGCGTCCACCCCGTCGATGGTGATGTTCGACTGGTCACTGTGCGCGCCATTCACTGCGCCGCTGCGCGTGTCATAGTCGAGATTAACGTCCGGGCGGTTGCCCAGGTACGCCACACCCGGCTGCATGCTATACAAGGCCGCCACGTCCCGCGCCTCCAAAGGCAACTGCTTCACCTGTGTCTCGTTAATGGCGTTGCCAATTGAGGCGTCCGTGGTGTTCAGAACCAGTGCCTCCCCGCTTACGGAGACAACCTCCGTGGGATGGCCGACCTCGAGCGTCACGTTGACCGTGGCCGGAGTGTTCACCAGCAATTCGACGCTCTGCCTTACATATTTGCGGAACCCTGTGGCTTCCACCGCCAAGCGATAGTTGCCAGGCAACACCTGCAAGAACTCATAAGTGCCTTCTGGGCTGGTACTCGTAACTCGAGTTGAGCTTGTATCCGTGTTGGTAAGAGCAACCTTCGCTGCGGGAACAACCGCCCCCGAAGCGTCAGAAATGGTGCCCCGGAGCGACGTAGTCGCCTGGCCCCACAGCATTGCGGCTGCAATCAGAATGAGGATTAGAGACTCAATCATCAGGGAAAGAAGCTTTTTCATGACACGCCTCCTGGAAAGGGAGCCCCGAGGTTTAAGTCATTGCGACTTTTACGATCGGTTGGCGTGACTTCTCTATGAAAGAGTTTTCTCTTGCCACAGACTTCTTCGAGCGAACCTGCCATCCCGCCGTAACACGAGACCGCCATCATTTCTCTCCGCTTCCGGAAGGAAGGCAGCGCCGCGGAGGTAACAGCCGACGTGGGACCTGCCTACGTCTGGTTGCCCGTAGCCATCTCGTATAGCACTATATCGAAGCCGAACAGGGCTACGCCGGCATCGAGCTCTTCACCGCGCACCTGCTCCGTCGACCTGTACGCCACTGTTCCCAAGCCCGCACCGGGACTTGTCAGGTGGAACTCATCAAGCGAGGCAGCGGACGCCGCCCAGCATAGCAGAGCCAGGATGAAGAATAAAGACCTGTCCACCACCACGGGTCCACTTCTTCAGTATTGGGTACCGCCTCTGAAATTGGATCTCATCTCTTCATGAATTCAGAGGAAGAGGAATATGAACAAGACCTGCCCGAAAGGCATCCATCACTACCGCCCGTGGCAACAACGGCGCAACTAGCACTCCCACGAAACTCTCTAGGCGCAGGGTCCCTCTCGATGCGCATCCCAACGCTCCCGTGGGGCTGCGATTACTCAAGTATTCCTAGACCCCGGCCGGACGGAAATCCAATCGATTCTGTTTATGTGAATCATCAGGCAATCCGGACGGCAGCGTGTCCCGCAGGTCCTGACTTTTTGACAATTCACCCTGCGAGGAAACGCACGGGTGAAGGCTGCGGCTTCCAGCCCTGCCTCTGGATGAATACTCATCCTCTTCCCTGTCTTAGAAGGTTAGGGAATTGTTGGACTACCGTCAAATCCCGACGAAGCGACGAGAAGATATAGAACCTCGCGAGTGGTTATCAAGCAAAATCTGGGCCATTGCTCCTATGGGTGCGTGAGATTTATTCCTTTGAAAACACAGTGGATACAAGATTCAGGCAGCTCAAACCTCATGCCTCTACAAAATGTCATATACACAAATTTGTAAAAGTCCAAGCGCACGCACTCAACCCACGGACCACGTATCTTGTGCCAGCCCCCCGCGTGACAGAGCGCGTTTTCAGGCTTGGCGGTCGCCGACTGACCTCCGGGGGAACCTACTCGGGCCCGGGCTGCTTCGGCTGGGTTAGGCGTTGGTAGGCGGAGTTCTCGCGGTCGGCTGCAGCCGCATCACCCTTTTGACGATAAGCGTTGGAAAGGTTGAGCCGGTAGCTGGCCTCGTCCCCTGCCAGTCGCACGGCCTGCTCGAGCGCGTCGATCGCATCATCCACGCGCCCTTGTTTCAGCAGCAAGTTACCGAGCGCGTTATAGGATGCACCATCGCTCGGCTCCAGCAGGATGGCCGTGCGGAGCTCCTGCTCCGCCTCGGAGACTTGGCCCAGCTCCAACAGTGCCATCGCATAAAGCTCGTGATAATCGGCCTTGTTAGGTCGGCGCTCCAGTGCACGACGGATGTACTGCACGGCCTGCTGGGGTTGACGCGCGTTCAGATAGAGACGCGCCAGGGCGAAGGAGACCTGAGGTTCACCGGGAGAAGCCTTTAGGATCCTCTCATAAATCTCAATGGCCTCCTGGCTGCGCCCGGAAAATTCCAGTTCCTGGGCGTGCATAAATTCCGTTTCAAACTGCGCCAGTTGCTGGGTTTCCTGTTGCGATTGCTGTGTGAGTGCGAAAGCCTGCCGCTCTACCTCGGCGGCCTCCTTAGGCATCTTGAGGCGGCGGTAGGCGGTGGCCAGAGCACTGAAGACATCCCGGTCATGGGGTTGAGCTCGGCGGACTTTTCCAGCGCTGCCCGAGCCGCCTCCAGATTTCCCTGGCGCAGGTACGTCAGGCCCAACTCATACTGCCAAACCGCGTTACGGGGCTCCAGCGCCACGGCCCGCCGGAGATGCTCAAGCGACTTTACGAGGGTTTCGGGGTTGTTCCGGTACAGGCGTCCCAGCCCCACACGGGCCGCCCCCAGCTTGGGATCAAGCTCCACCGCCCGCTGGTAAGCCGCCAGAGCCTCAGTGGGGCGGCGCAGGATTTCCTGCGCGCGGCCCAACTCGAAGTAAAGCGTGGGGCTCTTGGGCATGCGCCTGACTGCTCCCTGGAGCAACGCAAGCGCCTCTTCAGGTCGCCGTTCCCGGATCAGGAGTTGCTCCAGCAGGAGGACCCCCGCAGCGCTGGCGGGAGCCAAGTCGATGTTCTTGTGATAATCGCGCTGCGCGGCAGCGATGCCCCTGATCGTCTCGTACATCTGGCCCCGCAACAGGTAGTAATCCGCCTGCTGCGGATCGATCGCGATAGCGCGATCAACTTCTCCCAGAGCAAGAGTCAGTTCCTGCCCGTGAAGAAGCACCGCCGCATGCAGAAAGTGGTACTCCGGGTTCGCTTCGAGCCCAGACACGGCGTCCAGCTTGGCCCGTGCCTGCTCCCAGCGCTTCGCCAGAATATCTGCCCGCACCTGTCGCAGAATCTCGTTGCCACTCGCTGATGGAGCTTCCTGTGCCCTGCCACCGACCGCCACTATCGTCACCGGAAGCAGGAATGCCCACGCGATAAGGAAGGCACGACAACCCAGTCTCACAAGAGTGCAACTCCCGTGGCCGAAAACGTGACGGAACCGGAACCGAAGGGTGAGAATGCGCGTGCAGGGGATGGAAAGATCGGTACTTGCCTGTCTCAGACCTGCTACTCTGGGAAGTGCTGCTGCGGCCTCTTGCAGGGAACGCCCCAGGCACTCGCCTGTCGCGAAGGGGTCCAAAAAAAGTCGGGGATGGGCCGCGGTGGCCCATCCCCGGCAATCTATCCTGGGTTTCCGAGACTACCAAACAAAGCGCAGCGCCAGTTGGATGTTGCGGCGCTCTTTGCCACCGCCCGGCGGGAGACCGCGCGTGGCAACCACAGTGCTGCTGCTTCCGGAGAACACGTTCGTGTACGGATAAGCATACAGGTTGGAATGGTTCAGGATGTCGAAGAACTCGGCTCGGAACTGGAGCTTCATGCTTTCCCGCGGCAGCTTGAAGTCCTTGAGCAGCCCCAGATCCCAATTGTAGTAACCCGGCGTGCGGAACAGGTTGCGCCCCGAGAGCATGTTGGAATGCAGAATGTTGAGATCCGCCGAACAGGCTAGTTCCGTAGAGTCGCTACCGCCGCCGCAATAAGCTTGCTGGGTCTCGAAGGCAGAGCCGATGTTGTACAGCGTGAAGCTGTTGGGAAAGACGGGATCCGGTGTCGCGGTCATTTTGGGAACCGAGCCAACCAGGATGGGATAGCAGAAGTTTGTGCCGTCGTTATTGCACTGACTGCTCGTACTCCCGTCATAGACGCTGAACGCGCCACCGGTCTGGGCTGTGAAAATCCCGGTCAAACTCCATCCGCCCAGGGTTTGGCCTCCCACGCCGGTCATTTGTCGGCCCATGGGAACCTGCCAATCATAGGAGAGCCCGTACCGGTGCCGGATGTCATTAGTGGAGCTGGCCCGGTCCGCCGCGGGGGTGAAGCCATTGCGGAATCCGAACCCGAAGTCCGCCTCAAAGGGGGAGTCGGCAAAGAAAGAACTCTCGTTATCAATCGAGTGCGCCCACGTGTAGCTGGTGGAGAGGAGCAGTCCGGTCTTGCCTAGGCGCGGCGTGCGCAGGCTGAGCGACATGCCGTTGTACCGCGACAGCCCCTCATTGCCTCGCCGGTTCATACCGGTCAACCCCGTCTGGTTCAGGCGACTGGTCCTACCAGCGGAGGGGTCGCACACCGGGTTGATGTCCGGCGCCAGCAAGCAGCTTCCCCGCTGATTGAGGTTGTTCAGTGAGTACAGCTTGATGCCGCTCGCGCCCACGTACGAAATCGATCCAACCACATCTTTGCCAAAAAAGTTGTGCTCCAGGGTCGCGTTCCACTGCGGGCTATAAGCGGTGTCCATGTCCGGATTCATCATGCGGGCGGAACCTGAGAGCGTCGTGGAGGCGCCGGACAAAAGACTCAAGGTGTCGAACTGGTTGGGCATAATGGGCGCGTTATCGCCGCCTAAAGACCCCAAAGGGACCAGCACCGCGGCCATGTAGTTCGGGGGATTCTGGATGACGTTGAAGAGTGCGTTCCCGAAGTTGCGCTCGTAGAAGATCCCGTACCCGCCCCGCAGAACGCTGTGGCCGTTGCCAAAGAGGTCGTAAGCAAACCCCAAGCGGGGCGCATAGTTGTTGAAGTCGGACCGGTAGATGTGGTTCGTGCGCCGGAAGCGGGCGTCCCGGACCTGCTCGTAGATGCTCTCGTTGACATCGGAGGACCCAACGGCGCTCAGGTACAGGTTGGCATCCAGGTTCTTCTCGTTGGCGGGGCTGTGAAGCACGCCATCGTACTCCCAGCGCAGACCGGCCGTCAAAGTGAACCGCGGCGTGACCTTGATGGAGTCTTCAACGTACCAGGCAAATTCGTTGTAATGGAAGTGCCGCGTGAAGCTGGGCGGACCGAACGGCCCGTCAGTCGCCACGCTGTACGTGTCGCCCGGCACCTTTCCCTTGGGATCGATGGCGAGGACAATCTCGTCCGTCTGGCCATCGATCATCCCTTGCATATCGAAGGTGTCCATGTAACCGTTCTCATAGGCGCCAAAGCTGCGATTGTCGCGCATGTGGACGTACTGGCCACCCCACTTGAAGGTGTGCTTGCCGCGGGACCAGGTGAATCCCTGGTAACCTTGGTAGACGTTTTGCGGCCCACCGTAAGGAATGCCGGCAAAGGAGCAGACCTGGGGCACGTAGCCGGGGAAGGTGATGCCATCGCCCGTGGGCGTCGAACTGAAATAGTCGTACTGCCAGCACGGTGTGGTGGAGGGCGCCTTCCCGAGTGGCTGCAAGTCAAACATGCGGTTGTAGACCACCCGGCTCTCGCTGTAGAAACTGGGCGTGAAGGTGTGGGTAAGGGTCAGGTTCAGGTTCTGGTTGCGAACGTTCTCACCTGTGTTGAAGCCCTGGTAGGGGCTGAGGCTGATCGCACCCTCGGGGTAGCGGATTTGCGAGAACGCGTAGCGCCCCATCAAGGACGTGCGGTCGCTGATGTGGTGGTCGATGCGCCCCGTATAGTTCCAGTTGTTCTGCTCCGTTCCCCCCCCGGCGTCAATCGGCCCCTTGAGCGAGGTCCGGCAGAACAGATTCGTGCTGCCGGGGATAGCTAGGCCGGTGTTGGCGTCGACCAGGGGCGTGCCCCAGTCCTCCAAGGTCACAAAATCGTCGGCAGTCATGCACATGCTTGTGTTAGCCGTGGGCAGGCCGCCAAATGTATCGATGAAGTTCTTGGTGTAATCCGAACTGGCGTTGTAGAAATCCTGCGTCGGCACGAAGTAGTGCACCGTACCTGAACTCCGGACCCGGATGGCTTCCATAGAGCCGAAGAAAAAAGTCTTGTCCTTCCGGATGGGCCCGCCAGCGGAGAACCCAAATTGATTGCGCACGAAATTGCTTTTTGCCACGCCGCTGGCGTTGTCATCAAACGGGGTAGAAGACAAGGCTGCGCCCCGGTAGTACTCCCAGGCGCTGCCATGAAAGGCGTTGCCGCCACCCTTGGTAATGGCGTTGACCACAATGGCATTGCGCCCGAACTCGGCGGTCATGTTGTTGGTTTCTACGCGCAACTCCTGAACTGCGTCGAGCGGCACGCTCTGCCCTACGCCAGCCACAAAGGCGTCGTTGTTCTCGCCGCCGTCGAGCATGAAGTTGATGTCTGAAGTGCGCTGGCCATTCACGGCCAGGCCCAACCCCCGGGTGTCGCCCGTCACCGACCCCGTATCGGCGGCGCCCGAGGCCGACCCAAGCAAGGAGTAGACGTTACGGGTCACCAGCGGCAAGTCCATAACTTGGGCCGGGGTGATACTGAAGGAGAGGTCACCCGATTGTGTATTGACGGCCACAGTCTTTTCCGCAACCGTCACAACCTGAGTCATGCTGCCGACTTCCAGGGTGAAATCCATACCCAAGCGCTGGGCTACCTCGAGGACGGCACGCTGCTCGATCTTACGGAAGCCCCGCTTCTCCACGCTGATATCGTAATCCCCTGCCGAGAGGTTCGCGAAAAAGTATATGCCCTCCGCGTTGGTCGTCGCGGATCTTGCGACATTGGTTGCGAGATTGGTCAGGGTAACTTTTGCGTCGGGCACCACCGCTTGTGTCGGATCGGTTACCCGCCCACTAATCATCCCAAACTGAGTTTGGGCGACGAGGCTGGTTAGGCCAAGACACGTCACGAAAAGAGTCCCAAGAATTATATAAAGGAGTCTTCGCATAGTTTTACCTCAGTCCTCTAGACTGTTTGGATATCCGTCAGGAGAGCTAATTGGCGGATTCTGAAAAGCCATCACACGCAAGCACAAGTAAAAACCCGTCGGTGCAGCGGAACGGAATCGCTGTCCAGTTTCGAAGGTCAGCAATCTACCCCTACCCGCAGGTTCTGTCAATATGTATACTTCCGCCAGTCGCTGGAGTCTCTTGCCTTCCCTGCTGGCTCGTCGGAACCAATAGCGGGTCCGTCCCGAGGTTGCTGCACGGTATGATTACCACCACCGGCTCCCTCATCTGAGCTAATCACGCGGCCAAACCCGGAGTCCGGTCCACTTTTTGTTAAAAAGTGCAGGCTTGATTGCCAAAAGCTCGTTTCCCCTCGGGACCGCTGCGTTCAGTATGGTCTGAACAGTTCTTACTACTCGCAAACTTGCGGCCAAACTTGCGGTGACTATAAATCAGTGAAATTAAAGTAGAAGATTGAATTTCAAATACTCGTCACCCTAGCGCAATATGAAATATCGTAGGGACTCTCCCTTTATTTATAGAAACTGCAGGCGACGAATTACCCCCACAGATAGGGTAATCAGGTTCGCCATTCTCCTGGCCTCCCAGCCGAGCCGCCGGGCTGGCCAGAACTCCACAACCGCCGCAGGTTTGTCGAGACTGCCTAGTGGTTTCGTCCCCCCATTAGAACTGAGCTGCCAAAGCCCCCAGCCACAAACACGCAACAACCGCCGGCCGGTGCCGCCCTTTCCGTGAGGGAAACGCCTACCACCGCGCGCCACGGGTCCCTGTAATGGCGCAGGGCACAAAAAGCAAGGGCGTCCCGACCAGTCGGGACGCCCTTGGTGCGCGGAATCAATGTGGTGCGCGACTAGAAGATGAGTTTCATCGCGAACTGGATTTGCCGGGCCCCAGTCGTGGCATCCGGCTGGCCGACCTGGGATGAGGAGAGGCCAAAAGTTCCCGTGTCTGCAATCGCGTTGTCCGGCTGGGCGAATTGCACCCGGTTAAAGAGATTATAGAACTCGAACCGGAGCTGCAGCTTCACTCGCTCGGTGATGGCCTGGTTCTTCAGGAGCGAAACGTTCCAGTTGTTGACTCCCGGGCCGTGGAACTTGTTGCGGCTGAGATTTGAGGCTGTATCGTAATCCGGCAACGCGAACGCGCTCCGCGGCGGTCCCGTTTGCGTGCGCGGGGCACCAGCAGGGATGGCTGTTGAGCCTACTAACTCTGCACGGTCGGAGAGCCCGGTGTGCTGGGAGTCTCGGTTCCCGAAGACGTCAAAGGGCAACCCAGCCTGGAGGACAGTAATGCCGCTGATCTCCCAACCTTCCATAAACCTTCCCGCAAAACCGTTGTTCAAGTAGGCGCGGCCACGCCCCATGTTGGGCTGATAGATAAAGTTGAGTGACAGGCGCTGCCGAACGTCGAAATCGGAGTTGCCGCGCTCCGCATGCAGATTGAAGGAGTTGCGTGGAAGGGCGCTATTACCAGATGCCGGGTCAAGCGGGTCGGAAGAATTGTCGATGGAATGGGACCAGGTATAGGCTCCTTGGATCTGGAGACCATGAGAAATCTGCTGCGTCGCATTAAGTTGGAGGCCATGGTAAATCGAAGCCGCGATCGACTTTATAAGATAAGCCCCTGGAGCAGCCGCGAAGGCGTTATTGTTGGTGGCATCAAAGGGCAGATAGGGTAGCCCCGTTGAGGGGTTGGTCAACTCCGCCCCGTACCATAGGAGTTGATTCCTGAGCGTTGAGTCTGTCGGGCTGTCCACACAGCCGTACGCATTGTTGGGGTCCTTGCAGTACGCCTCCAGCTCGGCCACGAGTTCGGGCTGCGGCGGGTTCCCGTCAACGACGCGGAACAGCCGCGTACCCTTCACACCCACATAATTCACTTCCAGTTTCAGGGAGTTGATGACTTGACGCTGGATACCAAAATTCCAATTCTGGCTGTACGGGGTGTGGAAGTTGGCATCGAAGATTATCGGTTCGATTATCGACAAGTCGGGGACCACAGGAGACGAGGCCACCGTGCTCGGAACGGGCAGGCCAGTGACCGGTTGGAAAGGATACTGAAAGTAGGTTCCCGTAAAAGGTGGATTTCCGCGGGCGTTACCGAAGAGATTGCCGTAGGCGCGGTCATGGAAGATACCGTAAGCGGCGCGGATGGAGGTCTTGCCATTCTTGGCGGGGTCCCAGGCGAGGCCTACCCTCGGTTCAAAATTCCGGTATTCATTGTTGTAGAGGGGACGGGTTGCGCCGGGCCCGACGATATCGAAAGTGAAGGGAGCGGGGCCGCTGGGATCCGCGGAGAGGTTGGAGAAATTGTTGTGAACCTCAAACGGCACGCCGTAGCGCTCCCACCGCAAACCGTAAGTAAGCGTTAGATTGGGCCGGATTTTCCAGGCGTCTTGGGCGTACAGTGCCCATTCCCTCTGCCGGAACCCACGCAGGTCGTCACCAGTGCGGGTTCCCTTGGAGTCAAAGAACTGGGCCTGATACTGAGTGTCGACAAGACCTAGGAGGGTGGCCACCTCATCTTCAAGCCTCGTATCACCGAGGAGCCCCGTGCGAAGAGCCCGTAAGGACGGAATGCCGAAGTTATAAAAGGGAGTGAACGTGAGATAAGTGCGCGAGTAGAAGTCATCAAAGGAATTGGAGTAAACATCGCGGAACTCTATCCCGAACTTCACGGAATGGGTGCCGCGGAGCCAAGTGAGGCTTTCCAAGGCTTGGTAAGTACCCGTGAACCGGGCCAGACTGTTACTACCCCCAAGCTGGATACACCCAAACCCCGTGGGGCCGGTGAGGGCGTAGTCCCGGCCGCGACCGAGGGAGTCCACGCCGCCAAAGCTGTCGAACGTCTGCGTGCCAGTGCAGATGAATGGCAAGTTAGTGCGGTTGCCACCGAAGCGAAGATCATTGACCACGGTGGGTCGCAGGATTGAGGTTAGATCCAAGGCCAGATTCTGGGTGCGCTGGGAGGAAGCGACCGCACCCAAATTGCCAGGTAGGATATCGAGGTGAAAGGGATTCGGATCAGTGAAACGGCTGAAGGCGTAGCGTGCGCTAAGAGCGTTCTTGTCCTTGATGTGGTGGTCGATTTTAATCGTGAACGCGTCCGAAGTCGATCGAGACGAACTGGGGAAGAAATAGAGGCCGGTGGCGTCATCGACGGCCGGGCCATTCGGCGGCGGGTAAAGCTTTAGAATGCTTTGGATCGTGGAATCGAGTGGCAACCCGATGCCGTTATTGGCCGCGGTGGGCGTACTCACGTCAACCGGGACAGCTTGGCCTGTGTCTGGATCTACTGCACTGAACTGGCCGGTTCTGAAAGCTGCGTTGGGTACAGTGCTGTTGTTGGTGAGCGCGGTCACGAACCGCTGGCCCTCGTAGTTACCAAACCAAAAGGTCTTGTCCTTGCGGAGCGGACCACCTGCGGACGCGCCGAAAATGTTGCGGACATAAGGGTCCTTGGGAGTATCCGGCAGGTGGTTGAAGAAGTCGCGGGCGCCCAAGGCGTCGTAACGCCCGAACCAGTACACGTCGCCATGCACCTGGTTCGTCCCGCCCTTAGTCACCACATCGATAATCGCCCCGTTGTTGCGTCCGTACTCTGGAGCGAAGTTGTTCGTGATCACCCGGAATTCCCGGGTGGAATCGGGGTTGAGCGGGTTCAGGCCACTGGCAATTCCTGGTACATCGGTGTCGTTATTGTCAACCCCGTCGAGCAAGAAGTTGTTATTCTTCTCGCGCATCCCATTGGCCGAGAATCCACCCAGCCGAGTATTGCTTTCAATCACGCCTGGGCTGAGAAGCACGAGCGAATACGGGTCACGCGTAATGAGGGGCAAGTCGACGATGCGGCTCTGGTCCACGAGATTGCTGATCTGGGCGTTCTCCAGGTCAACAGGCGCCACCGCTTGGCCGCTGACCTCCACAGTCTGAGAGACAGCGCCAACTTGCAGAGAAGCGTTCAAGGTCAGGACTTGGCCTACGGTAAGAACGATGCCCGTGAAGCGCGCCACCCTGAAGCCGGACCTCGAGATTGTGACATCGTAATTTCCGGGGGGCTCCCCAACTCGATAGAACCCGGCGGCGTTTGTGGTGACCTCAAGGTCGATTCCGGTCTCGGTATTATGGACTCTAACAGACGCCCCGGGGACAGTAGCTCCGGAAGGATCGGTCACCGTGCCCGTAACCGCGGTGGTCTGCGCCCACAACAAGCTTGAGTTCATGACGGCTGGCGCCAAAATCACACACAAGAAATACCCAACCCCCAGAACTAGTGTCTTCAAAGTCGGGTGGATACGCATACTACCTCTTGACCAGAAGAAATCACTACACTCCCTCAGATTTGATGGAAAATGACGTACGAGTCCGCAAGACCTTGAGGAAGCTGTCTTTCCTAGGATTTGGTGAAAAGTGCAGGTTTGATTGACAAAAGCTTGCTTCACCTCAGAGCCGCCGCGTTCAGTACCGACTGAGCATTTCTGCCTACTCGCAAACATGCAGCCAAACTTGCGGTGACTGTAAATAATTGAAATTAAAGTAGAAGATGGAATTTGAAATACTCGTAACCCTGGCGCAATATGAAATATAGTATGGAATCTCCCTTTATTTGTAGAAACTGTAGGCGACGAATTACCCCACAGATAGGGTAATCAGGTCCGCCATTCTCCTGGCCTCCCAGCCAAGCCGCCGGGCTGGGCAGAACTCCACAACCGCCGCAGGTTTGTCGAGACTGCCAGTGGTTTCATCCCCGCAATGAAGCTGAACCGACGAAGCGCTTAGCAACAGACGTGCAACGAGCGCTGGCCGGCGCCGCCTTTTCCGTGACGGAAACGCCCACCACCGCGCGCCACGGGTCCAAGACAACTCCTGAAAGTGGCGACCTGCCGCACCCCTGCAAGGGGTTGTTCGCTTGGTACCGGGATTGGTGCGCAGCGGGCGTTGACCTGTTCATTACCAACGACTCCCGTCTCCATTCGAGGCACGCCCCGGGTGTCCAGTTCATCGTCCCTCTCAACCCCGCACCCTTGTGAGGGCGCGCCAGCCACGACTGTTGAACAAACCGCGGGGGGGCAGACATCGTCTTTTGATGTCCGCGAACTGTGCAGACTCCGGACCACGGACAACTGACCACGGACGTTCTCCTATTCTTTCCCCAACCTTGAAAATGACCGGTCGATGGTGAATGACAGGCTGGCGCGCGCACTCTCTACGTAATTGGCCAGCGCTTCGCGATAAAACGCCAGGCTACGCTCCCGCACGGCTTCTTCCGGCGCCTGGGGCGCGACCATGTGGTGAGTCTCGTGCAGCAGGATGCTCAGCAGGCGGAAGCGCAACCGCTGTTCATGGAATTCTCTGAGGCGGCTTCCGGCGATGAACTGCGTATCGAGCGCGGTATCCATGAGCGGCAACGCCAGCCAGCTTTCGACGCGATCGAAGGCGATGTCCATCTCGCCCACGGCCGCGCCGCCGAAAGCGTCGTGCGGCTCGGCGAAGGGCGCCTCTTTTACGATCACGTGCCGATGGCCCAGGCACCCGCACACGTTCCTGCGCCGCAACTGGACGACGATCAACCCCGGCGCGCGCGCCAGGATTTCTTCGTACGACTCGCGGCAGCGCGGCGGCGCTTCCGCCCAATCCTGCTCGATGGCGCGCGCCACCTGCTCCGCCCCCGCCGGGTCGCGGTAGCGATACGCGACGACCACGACGGGCACTGGGCGGTCCGGAAAGACGGCCAGGCGATAGCGCCGCCCCGCGAGCCATTCCACCCAGCGCGTCACACGCGGCCGCGACGCGAGATAGTTCCCGACAGCCTGCGCGAGAGGTGAACGCTCATGGGCCATGGGGTTTATTCTAATCCCGTCCCTGGGATGCTGCGAAAAAATGGCTGCTTCACCGCGGAGACGCCGAGACGTAGAGAAAGGGCCTTTTGTTTTCAAATCCCTGGGCCTCCACACCTCTGCGGTAAGAAGGGTCTTTGAGGATTATTCCAAAGCGTCCGAGGCGTGGGTGGGAGCGCTTCCTTAGCGGCGCAGCCGCTCGTCTAACCCCAATGTTGTTCACTTAATGGGTTTCAGGAGATTACTTCTCAATTCGTTCCTGGGCGACCCCCTCACCCGGCGCTTCGCTCCACCCTCTCCCCCAAGGGGGCGAGGGCGGTAAACTCGAATCAACGCCCCCCTCGCCCCCTTGGGGGAGAGGGGCCGGGGGTGAGGGGGTACTAGGGTCGAACAGGGAACCGTCTCCTTGACAAAGCTTAAGTGAACAGCATTGCGTCTAACCCTGTGTCCACACAACCCCTAGACAGCCCCCTTGCGCGGGCGCGGGAACGATGCCAGATTGTTGGGCCATGTACGCGGTATCCCAGCACCTGATCATGGACGCCGACGATACGCTTTGGGAAGACGCGCTCTACTTCGAGCAGGCCATCGAAGAATTCCTCAATCTCCTCGACCGCGGCACGCTCTCGCGCCAGCAGGTGCGTTCCATTCTGGATGAGATCGAGCTTGCCAATAGCGGCCTGCATCCTTTCGGCTCGCGCGCTTTCGCGGAAAATCTCGGTGAATGCTATCGCCGCGTGGCGGAGGGTGCGATCGACCCCGAAGAGCTCGCGCACGCCAGGGAGCTCGGCAAGCGGCTGCTGCACCAACCGCGGCAGCTCATCCCGGGTGTGTCTGAGACGCTCCAGTACCTCGCGCCGCGACATCATTTGATTCTTTACACCAAAGGCCATCCGGTGGAGCAGAGCCTGAAGGTGAAGTCTTCGGGCCTGGCGATTTTCTTCCGCCACATCGAGATCGCCCGCGAGAAAAACGCCGGCACTTACTCCGAGCTTGCCGCCCGACTCGGGCTGGACCGTGCGCGGACCTGGATGATCGGCAATTCTCCCAAGTCCGACATCAACCCGGCGCTTGAGGCGGGACTGAACGCGGTCTACATTCCGCACGCGCAAACCTGGCGCCTGGAACACCAGGAAATCTCGCCCGGCCCCGGCCGCCTGCTCGTGCTCGAGCGGTTCAGCGAGCTCCGGCAGCACTTCTGAAGAACAGTTGAAAGTTGAAGAGTTGAAAAGTTGAAAGAAAGAGGGTTTCCCTTTCTAAACTCTCAACACTCGACTGCACTCACAAACCGGTCTCTTCAGGACCTCGCACACCCCAAAGAACTCGCCCGCCATTAAGATCGGCGGACCTTCGGCCGTGGCGGGCGTCAGCCCGCGGGAAGCAAGCCAGCCGCGGAGCGGCGGTAGAAGGTAGCCCCGGGCGGAAGCCCGGGGTCGAACCAACGCCCCCCTCACCCCATCCCTCTCCCCTGGCAAGGGGGAGAGGGTGCCCGTAAGGGCGGGTGAGGGGGCTTTCCCCAGGGCTCGCGCTCGCGCACGGCGAGTCAACGGAGACCCTGGGCTACAATCTGTCGGCCCTCCGGGCCTGCAGAACGTCGAAAGTTGAAAGCGACGGGCTCTTTCTTTCAACTCTCAACCTTCAACTTTCGACCGCGCTCATGCGAGCGCGAGGGGTTTCTCTTCCGGAGCCAGGATGTCGGCGGGCAATCCCATCAGGCGCGCCAGGGTGGGAGCAATCTGCTTCAACGAAACGCGCCCGAGATTTTTCCCTGCGGCAATCTCTCGCCCCGCGGCGATGAAAGCCGCTTCCAGGCCCGCGCGCGTGGGCAGGTGGCCGTGCGTGCAGCGATCCGTCACCGAATCGCGCACGGCCGGCCCGTCCACCCGGTCGGAGAAATAGAATCCCGGCGCGGCCTCCAGCATTAGCTCCGCATCCGGGTCAGCCTCGAGCGCGGCGAGTTTTTGCCGGTCGATGACCTCTTGCACGGCGCCCGTGGCGCACAGTCGCTCCACGGCTTTTTCGAGCCGCCGCTGATCATCGCCCGAAGGCTCTTCCAGCCAGTAAAGGGCGAATGATCCGCCCGCGTGCACCGCGCCCAGACGCCGCAACGCCAGCGAACTGTCGGCGCCGCGCGCGAAGAGGCCCTGTTCGGCGAAAGCCGTGAGCGGCGCGGCTTCCTTCTCCACCGGCACGAAGCCGTGATCGGAGAGCACCACCAGCGTTGTCGCCTCGTC
>Ga0187866_1001830_pt1 | contig 18752 bp, 23 predicted proteins | sample June2016WEW_11_1_3_FD_133013 | JGI IMG/M metagenome (GOLD analysis project Ga0187866, IMG submission 133013) | Peatland microbial communities from SPRUCE experiment site at the Marcell Experimental Forest, Minnesota, USA - June2016WEW_11_150 | ecosystem: Environmental > Terrestrial > Soil >...
CAGTCATGCGTTGATTCCGTTGTTCGCTGTAGGCGTGTTCTTGGCTTGGACACTCTCGCAGACTGGAATGGTAATACATTGGAGGCGCGAACGAAGTAAAGGCTGGAAGCTCAAGGCGTTGCTAAACGCTACGGGGGCTCTTGCGACAGGGGTAACCTTCGTCATCGTGGGAGCCAGCAAGTTCTTCGACGGAGCATGGATCGCTGTTCTCCTAATCCCCATACTGGTCGCCCTCTTTCTTCAGGTTCGCAGCCGCCAGAAAGAAGTCGAGGCACCCTACGAGGCATTGGGTGCTCATTGATTTGAATACGCACGATAAACGTAGTTGGGACTTGCGAATACGATTAGTCGAATAACAATCCAAACCATCCCAAGGGGTAACGGTTAATTCTAAGGTTACTTTCTTCGACATAAGGTGTCTTGGATTGTCAACCGAGATTGGGCAGAAGCTTCCAGATTTCCAACTACATGATCAAGACCGAAAGCAACGATCCTTGAAGGAATTCCTCGGCAAGAAAGTTGTTTTGGCGTTTTTCCCCGGTGCCTTCACCGGAGTCTGCACCAAGGAAATGTGCACATTTCGAGACTCCTTGCAAACCTTACCTGGCCAAATTGTCGCCATAAGCGTCAACGACCCATTTAGCAACAAGGGTTTCGCTGAAACGCACCAATTGCAATTTCCCATACTCAGCGACTATACAAGGGAGACCATCAAGAAGTACAATATAGTCAGCAACGACTTCGCCGGGCTGAAAGGCTACACGGCAGCCAAGAGGTCCGTGTTCATTTTGGATGAGAACGGGGTTGTTCGTTACAAGTGGGTTTCTGAAGACCCAGGCAAAGAACCGAACTACGAAGAGATCAAGAGCACATTAGGCAAGCTCTAAACGCCTGTACCTTGACAGGCTGGGTCCAAGATTCATTAGTACAACCTACTCTATAGTTAACCTGTTCGAGGTTAAGATACGAGTGGTCGAATGCGCTATAACCATCATGCATCCCGCCGCTGGCAAAGAGAAAGATTTCGAGAAATTTCTCTCAAGAGAACTCCACCACTTAATGAAGGCGAAGGGAATGCAGGGAGCACTCTTGATGCACTACGAAGGTGAGCCTGCAACCTACCTAACCATCGGTTTCTGGGACTCACGGGGCGAGTGGTACACTTCCATGCAGGAGTCAAAGCTCCGAGAGAGAATGCGCCCTTACTTAATCAAGAACCCACGAACACGGTGGTACCAAACGATTGCGAAGGCCCAGGGCTCTGAGTTCAAAGGCTCAAAGTAGTCCCCCGACATAGGAAAGAAAGGAGAAAGAGGGTAGCGGAAGCGATTGCGGCTTAGTCGATCTTGATTTCTTTGCCCCGTGGTTTTGGTTTTAGTTTTCGCAGGACGATTTCTAGGACGCCGTTGTTGTATGAGGCCTTGGAACTGTCTGGGTCAACGGTGGAGGGTAGTTCGATTTCCTTGTAGTATTTTCGTGAAGGGGAATCGACGTTGATAGTCAAGGTGCCCTCTGTTATCGAGGTCTTGATGTCGGGTTTCTCGACGCCGGGAAGCTCTGCAACTACTCGAACCTGTTCTGATTCGTTGATAACATCGACTAAGGGCTCGCGTGAGTCTTTTGGTTCTAGCGCGGGTTGTTCGAGGCCAAAGGCTCCAGGCTTCTTTGATGGTTTGACGTTTCCGAATTCCTGTACTATGGGTTTGCCGTCGGGTCCCATGGTCATTGAGTAGCCGTAAACGAATGGGCCGTATTGCCGTATGGTTGAGCCGTCGGGTAGTTTCCTTTCCGCCATGTGTTCTTTGGGCATGCCTTTCACCATGTCTTGGAACATGCGCTCGAACATTTGGTCGATACCGCTGAACCACCTGTCCATCCAACCGAAGGGTGCCATGCGTCCTCGACGCGGCCTAAACCATTCGGGGAAGAATTCGTCGTCAGATGACATTTTCAAATCTCACCTCGCATATGCGATATTTGTTACCTTTAGTAACACTTTGATATAAATATTGTTACGACAGGTAACGTCAAGATGACGTCACCTAACCAATTTTCTGTGTCTGGAATTGAGCTGTAAAAAACCGTCACTTTACTAGATTTCCTATGCAGACTGCTTTGTGCCACACTTATTGCAGAATTCGGAAGCCGAGGGCAACTTGGCACCACACTTAATGCAGGAGGACGGAGTTTTCGCAAACTGACTTAATGTCGCTTGTTTGGGTCTATATGTCATCCTTGGTTTCAATGTGGCATATGCCGTCAAAAGAACTAGGATGCCAATTACCACAGCGGCTAGTGTGGTAAATGAACTGCTCGTTAATCCGAGAGCGGCGGATGCAGGCACCCGCCTAGTTGAACTCTCTGTGAGGGTTTGACTGTAAGGAACAACCGCTATGGTTGGAATCTCGTAAGTGGACTGTAACGTGTTCGTGAACAGAGTCCAAACGTAGTAGTATAGGAGTTGGTAGTCAACGCCATCGCAGCCAGGCCCATTCGGGCATATTGTAGCCTCCGTAAAATACACTGTACTGCTTGTCGTTGTGTAGGTAACCGTGTTCATCAAGAAGTAGGGAGAATATGAGGTCAAAGCCTTAGTTGATGTCTGTGTTGTGCTCATGGGAACTTGTTGGTAGGCAAGACCAACAAACGCCAAAACTGCTACTACAAGAAGCAGGCTCGTAATCATGGCCGGTTTTGGTATCACTGGATTTGACCAGCCGACTACTCAAATTGAAAGCCCCTGAGTTCTTAAGACTTTGCAGTTTCATGCTTCGCATTTTGAATCAACGTAAGCCATTTGTTGTCACCTCTAATTTCAATTCCCGCGACTTCGGCTGGGGTTTTGCCGTTCAATGCTTGGTGAGGTCGAATGTAGTTGTGGAAGATTTGCATACCTGAAAGAATTGGAGTATCGGATTTCTCAAGAGTTCGCATCACGCGCTCCCTATCCCGAATTTCTCCGTTCATTCTCTCCATTTTGTTGTTGTTGAAATCGCCCGCCAACCGAATGTGACGTATGTGTTCAGTTCGGGTTTCTAGTTTCATAGTCCGAAATTCCTTGTTGTATGCTTCGTGGAAGTTTGCGGCTCCATCAGAAACAAGTGTCTTAGGAGTTTTGCCCGCTATCTGTTTCGCTAGTTGGAATAGTGGGCGAACATCAGCCGTGTACTTAGTTTCCGCAACCTCTTGAGCTATCCAGAATCTTGTCTGTTCATCCATCATGGCGTAAAGATATTTCATGTTCCCTTTGACTTTGAGGAACAATTCATCAGTTGCCCAAGTGTCCGAAACCTGTGGCGTAATCTTATCCAGATACTTCTCCATTAGAGCCGTGTACTTCTCAATCCAGTTGTAAACGGTCTGGTGTGAGACTTGAACACCAAGAAGTCTGAGCGATCTTGACACATTCCGTAGTGATTCACCAGAGAAGTACAACTGCATAGCAGTTGTGATACCTTGCGGGTTATGTTTCATCCGCTCGAAACCAAAATTGACCGTGAAGAATTTACCGCACGACTTACAAGTGAATTTTTGAATGTCGCCGTACTTGTTGTGTCTCAGCCCTTTCTTGATGATTAGTTCCGATTTGCAGAATAGGCAAGCATGAATGTCGGTTATCGGTTCGATAATTCTAGCTTGAACCTGTTCTCTTAACCTCAGACTAAATTGAACCGCCCAAATGTGCTTGCAGACAACTTGTCGGTGAATGTGGTCGAGACAGTTACAAATCCAAGAACCATTCTCACGGCGTACCACATCATACATCCCATGCCCATTTTGAGAAGCCACCTTGTAGAACCGTTCATCTAACCTCTGAATCTGATTCGGCTTCTCAGCGATTGTCTTTCCGCGCATCTCTCGATTATCGGTCATTCATCAATCACTTAGGTACCTAATGGTAGGTACCTAATACTTAAGCGTTAGGTACCTAATGCCATGTAAGATTAGGTACCTAAACTCTTATATTGCCAACCAGAACGATTAGGTACCTATGCGACTACAGAAGCACGCAACCCGAAAGGTTGGAGACAAAGAATATGGCAAGTACGTAGTCGTCATCCCGCCAGAACATATAGCGCAGTTAGAATGGAAAGAAGGACAAGATCTAGAATCCGAAGTGAAAGGAAAGAGACTCGTCATATCGCGGAAGGATAAGGAAGAAGAATGAAGCGTCCCACCGGCCTAACGGAAGAACGCCTCAATCCCCTCATTGGAAAAATGAGGGGAGGGATAACGGTTCAAAAGGAAAAGTAAGAAGGCAGTAGATGTGGCAAACAAAAAAACTGCGAATCAGAAGAACACATTATACATAATGATGGCTATCGGGATAATTTGTTACGTCTTTCGTGACCCATTACAAACGGCTCTTGCTAAGTATGTTGGTTCAGCAGATTTCGGTGCTTTGGGTGCGCTCATATTTGGCATCGGTCTCATACTATTGCTGTTACAACGACCAACCTAGCGGAATAATCCATGCTCGATTTTCCGCTGAACTTTGATTTCCAGACCTTTGTTGTCACAATCGTAGTTGGATATCTTGCCCTTCGATTGGCATATTGGCAAAAAGACAGGTTAGCCGACTTGAACAAAATGGAAATCTTCGATAAGACGATTATGAGCTTCTTCGTTGGAGGCATCATAACTGTTTGTGTATTGCTATTCATTGCGATTAAGGACGGTATTGCAATCGGCAATGTGTACGACTTCATCAGCGCACATTTGGCTACCGTCTTGATGTTTGATTTAGAGGCCGCAGCGGTAGCTGGATTGTTGATTGAGCGGTACGCTCTCGCACCTTCTGAACAAACCACTAGCTAATCGTGAAGCGCCATTAGCGAACAGGCGCTAGAAAGCGCCGTTGAGAGAAGCTCTAGGTGACGAAAATTTACAACACATCCTTCAGACCGAGAAATCCTTCAGGTGACGAGAACTTGACGTTACCTTACGACAGGTAACGTGAAGTTCACGGTTGATAGAATCAGGTGTGAAATTCCGGTTGATACGAACCCCACATATAGGGATAGAAGAATGGTCGCGCCACCTATTACGAGACAGGCCACGAATAACACGAATTGTGCTAGCCTATCTCTTTCCATGAGCGACCCAAAACTGCAAATCACCGCGACTAATCCCAGATACGGAAGGTAAGACACTGTGTTTCTGATGGCTAGAACGGTTAGCCCATTCTTGATCATTTAATCTCTATTCAAAAATCACGACGAGAATGAATGTATAGAGATTCACGGTACTCACGGATTGTTTCTTCCAATTCCGACCAATTCGAAAAGACATAAGCTACGAAACTAGCCACGAAACTGGCCATAACCACATTCCCAAGAGCCACTGGTGGATTCTTGGAAACTACAGTAGGAGGGGACAGCGTTAAGTTGCCACCAAGAAAGCTGGTAACATTCTCAATGGTTGTTAGGTTCTCAGAAGTTGGCAGGTTTAACGGTAATAAAATCTGTTGAGAAACGAAAGCGGCTACAACTGAGGCTCCAAGGATTGCTCCCGCGTAAACTAGAAACCCTATTGGGCGGCGCTGAGTTTGTTCCTCTATGTTAAAGAAATCAATTATGCCTTTGTACAATTTGTCCGCAAGGGGCCAAGCTATCAGAACTGAAATAGCAAACAACCAAGATTCTTGTGAGACATAATGCTCAATCAAAACTAAGACCGTGGTGACAGAAAACACTGCGATAAGGAATTGTTGTAGGGGTGACAAGGAAAGTGGCAACGATTAATCGGACCGTTCTATAGTCTCCTTGTGTTCTAGCTTTCTGAGTATTCCGAGGTCTTTCTCGCACCCTTCAATAATTGCTCTCAGTCCCATATTTCTAATGCGGGCAAGAATTACATTGTATGTCTTGAGGCGTTCTCCCCGTAAGTAGGCTTCGATTACCTTTCGTTCTGATTTGCCGAGGATTTCCTTTCTCACCATTCGAAGCACCGTTGTAACAGTATTGTCACAACCCTTATATTTGCGTTGTGTAACTATATTGTTACAGTGAAAGAGATGCAAGCGGTTCTTTCCCGTGAAGAAAAAGGTCGAATGATTGCGGAGCAACCTAACGCAATCATGCGTGAAGGCGAGCGTTTCTTCAAGGTTACTTCTCAATCGGGACACGGTATGTATGATGTGACTAGGAAAGAGAACGGCAGTTATCTTTGTACTTGCCCTGACTTCACATACCGAAGCGTTATTTCTGGTCAAGGTCAGCTTCTCCGATGCAAGCACATCATAGCCTGCCAAATTCGCTACGAGATGAGAGAGAAAGTTCGAGAGAACATCATCATCAAACCTGTAGAGGTAACGGCATGTCTATTCTGCCACGGAACCGAACTAAAGAAATTCGGCTTACGACACAACAAGTACGGCGACATTCAGCGGTTCCTTTGCGCTGATTGTCAGAGAACCTTTAGCGTGAACTTAGGTTTCGAGCGAATGAAGCACAGCCCACAGGGAATAGCCACAGCCATGCAACTATACTTTTCAGGAGAGAGTCTACGGAACACGGCAAGATCGCTTCGACTTATCGGAGTTCAAGTAAGTTACAGAACGGTTCTGAACTGGATTAACAAATACACAGCCCTAATGGAGAAGTACCTAGACAAGATTACTCCACAGGTTTCGGATACTTGGAGAGCAGATGAACTATTCCTCAAAGTCAAAGGGAACATGAAGTACCTATACGCCCTGATGGACGACCAGACGCGGTTTTGGATTGCCCAAGAAGTAGCCGACACCAAATTCACAGCGGACCTAAGACCACTATTCCAGCAAGGCAAACGAATAGCTGAGAAGAAGCCTATGACATTGATAACGGATGGTGCACCTAACTTTCACGAAGCCTACTTACAGGAGTTCTACACAAAGCGACTGGAAACACGAACTGAGCACATTAGAGAAATCGCTCTAGATGGGGTTCGGCACAATAACAAGATGGAACGCATGAACGGAGAACTACGCCAAAGAGAGAAAGTCATGCGAACTCTCGAAAGACCGGATACCGCAATTCTAACTGGGATGCAAATCTACCACAACTTCGTGCGACCACATGAGGCACTGAATGGTAAGACTCCTGCGGAACTTGCAGGAATCAAGGTAGATGGAGAAAACAAATGGCTGACATTGATCCAGAATGCGAGCCAAAGTCTTAAGAACAAATCCCATGTCAATTGAAGATGGATCGTTGAAAGGGGGTGAATCAACTTAACTTCTCCAACACCCGGTAAACCCATTTTTTTGGAACCGCAAATTCACTGTACATCGACAGAACACATCGGGCCAATAATCGCATATCCCGATGGCAAACGCTGGCAATGCCGTAACTGCGGTTCGATGGCACCATGCGGACCGTGGGTGCATGTATGAATACCGTCAACATAGCTACTCGGCTGCTAGTTCCGAGTAACAGAACCTGATTTTTCTCTCGTCTCACTTGTTTCAGAGATTTCCCACTCTCACTTCGAAGTACAAAGCGAGAAGGATTGCAATTAGAACCCCACACCAAACAATTGCGTCATGGAGACTTTGGTCCAAGATTTTCAGTCTTCGCCATAATTGGCTATGCTGGTTATGTTATAGATCGACATTCAAAGTCACTCTTAGGGCTAGTTCTCATAGCATTATCGGTTCTCCTGATCTTCAGCGCACTAGCATCAACCGGAATTTCACACCTAGTTTCATCAACCGTAGAGTTCACGTTACCTTACGACAGGTAACGGTACCTTCTCGTCAGTTGGGTTAACCTGTTACTTTTCGTCAGTTTAGGTATTCCAAGTCCTCATCGGACGAGGTTTCTTGTCGTTGTAAAATACTGTCGGATTTCGACAATAGATCGTGCTCACACAGCGGCACGGTCATGTGACAACAAACTAGAGATCAAAAGAGGATTTGGATGAAACATCTTTCGACTGAGCGGACCATTAACGGGTGCTCTCAGGAACGGCTGGTTCATACTTAGTTTTGGCAAACTTTTTTTACTTCACCGAACGCCGCATAACATGGTCATGAAATGATTAACGGAATAAGTCATATTGGCATTGGCGTCGATGACGTTGATGATTCGCTGAAGTTTTATCAGGGTTTTCTCGGATTCAGGAACGTGGTTTTTGATTACGAAGGACTGCTCCCCGGCATGGATCGAGTGGCAGGGAAAACTGGTTTGAAGGCAAGGATCATAATGTTGGCAAGCGACAAGGTCTCACCCGTTGCCAGCGGGATGATCAAATTGGTGCAAGTTCTCAATGCGAAGCCGCATCGACCGAAGGTAGAATTCGAATGGGGAAACATTGGCATCGCCGAGGTTTGCTTGAGCGTTCACAACATTGAAGCGGTCTACAAGTTGGCTACAGTTGAGAAAGGATTCAAAACGGTGCTTGCTCCTTCCTATTACAAGATTTCCGGAGAAGAGTTCAAGGTATGCTATTTTCGGGGTCCCAGCGGAGTTCTAATAGAGTTGATCGAGTGGCAGATGTACAGAGGGTTTGGAGGGACGCCCGCAATCGAGGCTGTTAACCATGTCGCAATAGGTGTCTCAAACATGGAGAAGTCAGTAAGGTTCTACAGTGATACCCTAGGATTCAAAACCGAAATCTTCGACTACGCTGGAGACATGGCTATAGCGGCTCCGATGCTTCCATCACCAACGCCTGACATGAAGATGAAAATGATCTCGAACTCATATAAGCCAGCGTATTTGGAGGTCTTTCAACATCTGCCGCCATACAGGCCCCCAATTACTGCGGCTCATTGGGGTGACATCGGTCATATGGAATTCGCGATCGAAGTTTCTAATCTTGGTAGAACGTATGAAGAATTGCTAGAAAAGGGTGTCAAGTTTCTCTGTCCTCCGGAAAGAATGGATTTTGCACCTTCGGGTGAATGGAAGTACGCTTACGTGGCGGAACCCGATGGATTGATCGTTTCGTTGGTTGAGCACTAATCGCATTTCTTTTCTCCAGAGATAAATACGCACCGTGCCGTTTGGCCATAAGATGCTACAACATTCATGTACCTGTACAAAATAGAGGATTATACAAAAGAATGGATCGGCAGACTAAGATTTTCGACTCGCATTTTGGATAATTGTTAACCACTTATCTTTTCCTCTGATTTCTATGCCCGCGGCTTCGGCAGGGGTCTTTCCTTTCAGACCTTGGTGTGGCTTAATGTAATTGTGAAAAATCTGTATCCCAGCTAGAATTGGAGTATTGGATTTCTCAAGTGTTCTCATAACGCGTTCGCGATCACGAATTTCTCCGTTCATGCGCTCCATCTTATTGTTGTGGATTCTTCCATTGAATTGAATATCTCGGATGTGTTGTGCGCCGTTGGTTCGTGTCCAGTATTCTTTCATGAATGCGTCACGGTAAGCGGGTAGGCCGTCGGTTATCAGAATCTTTGGTTGTTTGTCAACCGCTTCTCGGCTGATTTGGAACAAGTGTCGCGCGTCGTGCGTGTATTTGGCTTCTGCGACTTCTTGAGCGATTAGAAAACGGGTTTGGTCATCCATCATGGCGAATAGGTATTTCATATTCCCCTTGATCTTCAAGTATAGTTCGTCGGCTCTCCAAACATCAGACACTTGCGGTTTGATCTGGTCAAGGTACTTCTCCATGAGAACAACATACTTGCTAATCCAATTGTAGACCGCTACATGCGAGACATTCACACCTTGGAGTCGCAAGAACTTCTGCGTATTGCGGAGCGATTCGCCTGTAAAGTAGAGCTGCATTGCTGATGTGATTACTTGCGGTGTAGCTCGCATTCTCTCGAAACCTAAGTTGAATACGAACCAGTGGCCGCAATTCTTGCAGATGTAGCGTTGTATTGAGCCGTACTTTGTCCTTCTCACTCCATGCTTCACTATGACTTCTGATTTGCAAATCGGACACGACTTGTAGCTTAGTGGTTCGATAACCGTTCTCGCTGCAACTTTCTCTCTCAGACCGGTGCTCAGTTCTACGGCCCACTGATGTTTGCCCAGAATGTAGTTACAAACCCATGATTGAACAGTCTAATGGAGATTGGGCGTGTCCTCGGTGCGGATATGTCTTTCCCTTAATGAAAGGACTCTATCCAATGATTAGCAGTCTGGGTTGGCAAATTCTTGAGGTTGCAAAAGATGGTTTTGAGAATGCAATGGATGCTGGCAAAATAGCAAATGCTCTTAGCCAAGATAGAGGGGCTGTTTTCAATGAATGCTATATTTTATGGAATTATGGATTCGTACGTCCTGCCGATACATCGCCGACACGATTCGTGGATTCGAAATTCGCAATCACAGAATCAGGTTTGCAAGCATTGAGAAACCGACGAAAGTAAGTCCTTTACTAGGTAGTATGAGCCGACAGTTACCAAGGTCAAAACTCCGAAAACTCGTTTGAGCATGAGCCTTCAACTTAACGTTACCTTACGACAGGTAACGTAACGTCTTCATCTGCTACGCTCTAAGATTCTAGCTGTAACAAACCGTCTGCTACTATTCTGGTGATTGGGATTTCACGGGTCTACTTTCATTATGAAATTCCAAAGATCGTCAGCTTGCTTTTTCTTCGCACCTTTGGAACTCTCAATTTCGTGGTTCTGCAAATGTCTCATTAGATCGTCAATTCGCTTCAAGCGATCCTTGTCAACCCTTGGCGCTATATTGCGTGAACCATTCTTCCGTAGGTAAACTACGTAGACCTTGAACTTTCTCTTCAATTCGACAATTGGTTTCTTGATGCAATTCGCGTTCATCTTACCTGTGTCGCGGTTAAAGTGAATTTGGAACGGCATGATAAGAAGTAGGCAGTCACTGTGGTTGCAATTGTGAATCCAAAGTTCAATCTTTCTTGTCACCCAGTCAGAATCACAGAACTTGCATGCTGAGTATTCTTGTGGAGAACTAAGGCTGAGATAGAGCTTCTTGCCGTTCATCGAGTAGACATGCGGAATATGGTTTTTGGACAAACGGGGAACATCGGTACTGCTTCGCTAAGAGAGTCTCAGAAGGGAAGCATAAATTTGAAGTAATCACGGATATACCTGCATTCGGTCAAACAGAAGAAGATGCACAGCGACCGAAAAGAAAGAACCTCATGCCAGCAACTGGCGACAATCTCCTCTTTGCATTTCGTCGTTGTCACAATTACATCGCAGGAACCGAGGGCATGCAGAAACCGGAGGCATTTTGGGAGCTCCTGAAGCTTATTTTTTGCAAAATTGAAGACGAGCGTAGTGGCGTCCTACAATTTTACGCCACCCCGACTGAACGCAATGATGCAACATCAGCGATAACAGCCAAGACGCGTATCCAAAAGATTTTCACGGAGAGGGTATTGAAAAAACATCGCATTTTCTTTGGTCCTAATGATCAAACCATTATCCTAAAACCAAACGTAGTAGCGTACATTGTTTCAGAACTCCAAAGCTATTCACTACTCTTGTCTCCAGTTGATGTCAAAGGAGTAGCTTACGAAGAGATTGTGGGTTCTAATCTACGAGGCGACCGTGGTGAATTTTTCACACCGCGTAATGCGTGCCGCATGGCCGTCGGAATGCTAGACCCAAAACCAACCGAGCGACTCTTAGATCCCGCCTGTGGGACGGGAGGCTTCCTCATTATTGCGATGAATCACGCGCTACGTCACATTGAGGTAAGCGAGAAGGCGGATTGGCAAGACCAGAACTCAGGCACTGAGGAGGAGCTTCAGGAACTCTATAGAAAACGTTCAGAATACTTCAGAGATTGCTCATTCGGCTTAGACCTCAATCCTGCACTAGTTCGTGCAGCAAAAATGAATATGGTGATGAATAATGACGGCTCAGGTAACCTCTTCCAAGCGGATAGCCTAGCTAATCCTCATGTATGGACGAAAGATGTTTCAGAAAAGATACAACTAGGAAGCATTGACATTCTATTTACTAATCCGCCATTTGGAGCTAACATAACTATCGATGACGAGAATGTCTTATCTCAATATGACCTAGCCGCGAAATGGGACGAACAAGACGATGGCTCTTGGAAGATGCGACTTGACAAAGAAAACAAGCCCGTTCTGCAAGAATCTCAACCACCTGAAATACTCTTCATCGAACGTTGTGTGAGATTTCTAAAAGAAGGAACTGGACGGATGGCTATGATCATTCCTAACGGTGTTCTCAATAACCCCGCATTGGGATACGCTAGACATTGGATTCTTCAGAATGTACAGATCATCGCTGTCGTCGATATGGCGCGTGAACTGTTTCAACCTAAGAATGACACACAAACCTCTATGGTCTTAATGCGTCGTCTTAGCGCAGATGAGCGCCTCTTAGCAATGCAGAACAAACTCGACTACCCCATCTTCATGGCAGTCGCAGAAAAGATCGGTCATGACAAACGTCGAAATGACATTTACCGACGAACAAAGACTGGTGACGACGTAGTTGTACTCAGAACCGATGTGATTACTGAAATCGACCAGTCAACAGGACAGGAGCGGACTAGAAAGGTCGAGGTAAGAGAGCGCCTCATTGACGATGAGTTGCCTGAAGTAGCGTCCTCCTTCAAAACTTGGCTGGCGAAGAATACTTGAAGATTGGGACGACGCGACCAAGCCTAATCGTTCCTGAGAAACGACTCGACGCGAATTTCTTTCTATCAGCAGGAATACGTGCTAGACTACGCTTAGAGCTTGCACGGAAGTCCGGATTGGAACTTGAACCACTTGGCGGGAAAGACGCTATCGCTAAGTGTTGGAGACCACAACGCTTCAAACGCGTGTACGCGGTTCAGGGGGAGGAAAGCGTTCCATATCTACGCCCATATGATGTTTTTAATTACCTTCCTGTTGCTGCTGACTGGCTGTCAAAAACCAAGAACAAAAAGCTGACAAGCTATTTCTTGAACACCAATATGATCCTACAGACATGTTCTGGTCGAAATCTCGGTCCAGCCACGGTTGTTGACTCTTATATTTCTAAATTCGTAACCGGCGACGACATTATCCGTATTGAAATAGAGGATGAAACGACACGCTATTTCGTTCTATCCTTCCTAATGTCTCCTATAGGACAAGAACTGCTGCGCCGCGATAAGACTGGATCCGTCATAGATCACATCTCACCTGACAATCTGAACGAACAACTCATACCAAGGTTTGAAGACGCGCAGGAGCGACTGATCGCAGACAAAATGAAGGAGGCAGTCACCGCCAGAGAAGAAGCACGTGAAACGATTCAAAAGACCTTTGATTCATTCGAACAGCTACTGCCGACACTAGACCGCAAAACCCCCCTAAAACAAGGAGCGACAGTGAAAGCTACGAACCTTAAGGGGCGTCTTGATGTTGCGCCCCATGACACTTTTCTTGACCAAATACGCAGTAGACTCCGAAAAATGGGTGGTAGGGAACTAGAATCTTACGCTACTGTGCTGAAACCCGCAGGTCGATATACGACCCGTTACGTTGAGAAAGAGTACGGTATTCCGATTCTTTCCGGTTCTCAAGTTCTCCAAGTGACTCCCATTAAACTTCACTATATGCCATTGGAAACGTTGCATGATGCCGACCGTTATCGATTGAGTGCTAAATCAATAGTTATACAAGCGGATGGACGTGCGGAAGAGAGTTTAGGCTTCCCAGCGGTAGTTACTACCGACCGTGATGGATGGTTAGCGAGTGGCCATGTAGGACGAATCGTTCCGAAGGAAGGAACCGATAGCGGTTGGCTTTACCTAGCGATTCGTAGTCGCTATGTACAGACTCAGCTTAAAGCACTAGCTTGTGGCTCGGTTGTGGATGCCTTATATGAGGCGGACATTGGAAAAGTCATTCTACCACCCTCACTAAGCGACTCAAAGGAAGTTAATCACGCGTGGGGGCTTTTTGCAACGGCCCAAGAGGCAGAGACTGAAGCTCTAACTACCTTTGACAATACTTTGAATTCCTTTGCGGGTGATGTAACTCCCTCACAATGATGCTAACTAACTCGCCAAGTTAGCAGACGGTTTGTTACAACTAGACTTTCAGGGTCTAGCAGACGAAGACGTTACGTTACCTTACGACAGGTAACGTGAAGTCTGCGGTTGATACCGTAGAATGTGAATCTTCGGTTGATGACACACATGCTCGCCTAGGACCAACGCGCACGCGGACTAGCCAGCCAAACCATCAACAAGCCTCTAGAACAGCTTGTCTTTGTCCATGAGCACCTCGCTCTCTGAGTATCTCTGACCGTACATTTTCTTGATGACCAAGAATCGTCTTGATCTCTCTTGGAGTGGTTTTTCGAAGATTTCGATTACTCCGTCGAAGTAGTCGATTATGCTTTGTGTTTCCTCTTTCGTTGTGCTTAATGGGTTGAGGGTCGCTATCACAGTGAAACCCTCAGTCTTTCGTTTTCCTACAAAATCCCCTAACCATCGCCGGGTTACAACGGACTTATGGCGGAGCAACAGGTCCGAGAGAATGTCTACAATCATAATCCTCTTGGTTGCCTTCTCCTTCGCCAAAACATCCTTGAGGACCAAGCCTAACGATATGTTGGCATCGCTAAGATTCTCAAAGCTCGGAATCTTCAGCAAGTTCGGACCATGTTGTGAGATCCTGTCGGCTTGCGGGGAAAGAGCGTAGAACCCACTCGGGTACCTAGATGCCATGTCTTTGGTTCTACCCATATCATTCGAGATGAGAATTGCTAACCTTCCAGATGCCAGGGCTGAATTAACCACTTTCCTCAAGAGCAGGTCCCTCTCGTCAAAGGATGGAGAGACAATGACAACAGCGAATTCCTCAGGGATACCCCCATTCAAAGCCTTGTCCAAGTCCGCGTAGCCTGTCGAGATAATTGGCGGAATTTCCGAGATGACCGGTTGAGGTTGAGTGGTCTTCGTCGGGGTGACTGGTTGAGGTGCAACGGCCTCTCTCGAAGGCTCCAGGACCGTGGCTGGCCGTTCCTGTACCAACGTAGCTGCAACAGACGTCTTCCTTCGTCTAGCGATAACCAAAACGCCAGCGATCACCGCTACCGCAACAACCGCCCCAAGCAAACCCAAGTTGCCAAAGGGAAGACCAACTTGGGAAACTGGTGCCGAAGCCGCGGTTGTCAAAGTAAGTAACTCGGTTGTGAATACAGTAACATAGCTTATGGACTGAACCGTCATTGTGACAAATCTCTGTATTGACCAGATGCCCGAAACTGTTTGAGAAGGATTGAAATTCCAGAGCCAGGCTATGAATTGTCCTGTCCCAGGGGCGACCCAGTCCACCGAACCGGTGGCACCGGCGTGATGGTACAGCGCGAGACCAGTTGGGAAGTCATCACAACCGAAAGTCTTAGCATTCGCCAGCACTTGAGGATTGGAGACGATGTAGAGATCCAGCGAACTATTGGCCGTCCACTCAAAATGATAACGCTCCCCTTGGACTGCATTCCACGGGTCGCTCCTGTCGCCAGCCCAATGACGGAGTTTCGAATTCTGCCCGCTGGGGCAGGCGTAGAACGTGAAACCATAGGCGCCTGTCCTCGGATAGATATTGGTAGACGTTGTCTCTGTCACATTACGGGTTGTAGCTGCGGAAGTGTATAGTCCGGCGGTCTGGGTTGTGATGGTTACGTAGCCTTGGCCCGACACATTCGATGGTGTAACACTGAGTGCTGGAACAAGAGCCAGAATCAGCATGAGAGCAAAGGCAATGCGAGGCCATTGCATGAATAAGCCTTGTTATTGACTCTCATTTAATTCTTGGGACGGCTGCAAAAAGAACCTCCAGCACGCTAGGTGCTCTCTATTTCATAAAGAAAAACTAGGTTTTGGCATTCTTTCGGGAAGCGTTCTGAATGAGAGTAAGCCATTTGTTTTCACCCTCGACTTTGATCCCGGCAGCCTCGCTAGGCGTTCTACCTTCCAAAGCTTCGTGTGGTCTGACATAGTTGTGGTAGATTTGCATGCCTACTAGGATTGCTGTGTCCGGTTTTTCGAGGGTCCTCATCACGCGTTCCCTATCGCGAATTTCCCCGTTCATCCGTTCCATTTTGTTGTTGTGGCGAACTCCACCCAACGCAATCTCTCGGATATGCTCGGTTCTATTCGCAATCTTGTTCGTCCAGAACTCTTTTTCGTAGGCTTCGTGAAAGTTCGGCGCTCCATCGGTTATCAATGTCTTTGGTTGCTTCCCCGCGAGCTTTTTGCCAAGTTGGAATAGTGGTCTTAAGTCGGCCGTGAATTTCGTGTCAGCTACTTCTTGCGCTATCCAGAAGCGTGTTTGGTCGTCCATTAGGGCGTAGAGGTACTTCATGTTGCCGCGAACTGTCAAGAATAGTTCGTCGGCCCTCCATGTGTCACTGACATTCGGAGTTATTTTGTCTAGGTACTTCTCCATTAGAGCCGTGTACTTGTTTATCCAGTTCAGAACCGTTCTGTAGCTTACTTGAACTCCAATCAGCCGTAGCGATCTGGCTGTGTTTCGCAGAGATTCACCGCTGAAGTACAATTGCATTGCCATTGTGATTCCTTGCGGATTATGCTTCATTCGCTCAAAGCCTAGGTTCACGCTGAAGGTTCGTTGGCAACTGGCGCATAGGAAGCGTTGTATGTCCCCGTACTTGTTGTGTCGTAGGCCGAATTTCTTAAGGTTTAGAGATTGGCAGAATAGGCAAGATGTAATCGAAACGGCTCGATGTGGCTTCCATCGACCTCATCCAGTTCTATTAGAGGCTGTAGACGAATCGATCTCAGATTCACTAGTGTTAAAGGTAAAGGAAGCGGACGTAAGTTTTGAGCCCTCAATGTCTCTGGACGATCGGCTGGTTGGGTTGGTTGACTCGGTTGGTGCTTTGAGGGTTACACGTGCTTTACATACGGCATGCGCTGCAAGTCATTTATGGCGTGCGGATTTACGTTCCATTGGATATCACGAGGAAAATCCGAACAAAGCCGTACACGCTAGAAGGATGAATTGTAGGTCAAGGTCTGTGTAGGGTTTGAGAAGTCAGATGTGATTGGATGCAAACTAGGTATCTGGTCGGCATAGTTGTCGCGGCTTTAGTCACTGTGGCTTACTTCCTGTTGCAGTCATCTAAACTTCTAGTTCCTGTGACAGACTATGTATTTGTGTTAGCTTCTGGAATCTGCTCGATTCTTGCGTTCTTAGCGACTCGTCGTTGGGGGATTCGAGGCAAGTTTGGGCTTGTGCACCTGGGACTATTTCTTGGCATTTTCCTATGGTTCTTGGGAGACACGACATGGGCTATTTATGAGACTGTCCTTCAAATCGAGATTCCATACCCGTCGTTCGCCGATGTATTCTACCTCGCGGGTTACATTCCCCTTGCAATAGGTGCCGTTCAATTTCTGTGGACTTTCCGTGGCGGCCTCAAAAGACAGGCGTCTTTCGTTGCCTTGGGTGTAGGGCTGCTCTTTCTTGGCTTGACGTACACTTTTCTCATAGGTCCAATAGCCGTGTCAACTAAGGATTTCCTGACGAAAGGTTTCGGTGTGGCGTATCCAGTTCTTGATTCGATGCTTGTCGTGCTTGCTATTTTCATGTTCTTCCTATTTAGAGGAGGGAAGATGGCTGGTGCATGGGTCTGGATTTCTCTTGGCCTGCTCTTGAACGCGTTGGCCGACATAACTTTCAGTCTAGGGACTTTGCAAGGCTGGTATTATTCAGGTCATCCGATCGAGCTGATTCAATTCTGGGGATACATTTGCTTAGCATTAGGCCTAGACGAGCAAAGAATCGCGTCACCGGTCAGCTGATTCATTTCCCTTGAATGATCGACAAAACCAAGATTTCAACGCTATCTTGGCCGAATCCATACGTGAAACCATAGCTCAGCTTCTTAGTCCTAAGGTCGTTGAAAGCGTCTTTGAACACTTGGAGAAAGTCTACTCAATCAAAAAGGACGAGATACCTTCCCGATTAGACATGCTCCTCCTAGCATTAGAGACGATTTTCGGATCGAGAAGTAGCGGAGTCATAGGTAAGGCAATTGCGAGGAGGCTCTATTCTCGGTTAGGTCTTGAGTTCTCTGACGACCCCCAAATGAATCTAGTGGGCTACGTTGAAAAGGCTAAACTGGAGCAACAGAAGTGAATACTTGAACCAGCAATCTGTTCGGTTTGTCACAGCAATACTTCTAGTCATCGTTGCGACCATTCTGAAACGATAGGCATGGGCCGACAGTTAACAGGGAGATGCGCCCTAGCCGATGAGCTAACAAGTTAACTTTACCAGTCGTACGGCAACGATACCTTCTAGTCAGCTAGGATACCCTGTTACCTTTCGTCGGCTCTCTCTCAGCGCAGTCCTACTTTTTCTTCCAGTGTTGATTCTACTCTATGGATTCTGGACAAACACGTTAGGCGAGTTCTCAAGGGGGCTCCTTCTTGGAGCCTTTCTTGTCGCGTAGTGGTAATACTCATTCAGATTGTCTTTGCTTTCTGGAAGGTGGATATTGATAGCGCAGTGGAAATCGTATTGCAACGCCTATAGAAAAACGAACCAGCGGCACTGGCAGGCAAAATCGCAATTCTTGATAGGGAATTTATGCAAAAGGAAAATTATTGGAAAGTCACAGGTGGTATCACTGTGGAGAAAGACTATTTGACATTCGAGATTTGGGTAGACGCACTAACTGGTTCTATAAAAAAAGTCTAAACTTGAATCTCACAAACATGATGCGATCTTTACTTAGTATTCTTACGGACATGACTAAAGTGCTGACAAAGTGAGGTAGGCTCCGACTGTAATCAGGACAAGACCGATAGTTC
>Ga0187866_1001835_pt1 | contig 18739 bp, 16 predicted proteins | sample June2016WEW_11_1_3_FD_133013 | JGI IMG/M metagenome (GOLD analysis project Ga0187866, IMG submission 133013) | Peatland microbial communities from SPRUCE experiment site at the Marcell Experimental Forest, Minnesota, USA - June2016WEW_11_150 | ecosystem: Environmental > Terrestrial > Soil >...
AGGGGTGTGATGACGAGCCCGCCGATATCGACGGCAGCCGGGCTGATGAGGATTCGCTCGTCCCCTTCTTTGAAATATGCGTCAGGGCGATGCTTGCTCCTCGGAAAGAGAATCACGCGCCATGAAGAATCCCCATAGGAGCACAACAAGTTCATCATGGGCTCATCACGTTCGCCGGTCATGCTACGAAGCGATTCCGTGAGTTCCGACAAAACTCGCTGGAGATTGTCAATGTTTTTCGACTCGAGAACGAGGACCTGACGGCCGAATTCTGCGAGCGTCAGGATGTCGACATTGTGAAGACTCCTTCGAACAACGCGCCGGTTCTTCTCGCACGCCGCCCCCTCAACGGGGATTGTCCCCGAAGGACTTGCCTGAAAGTGCATATGGTCGGGCGCAGAGGCGCCGCACCTGGGACCGTTATAGAAGACAGTGAGGCGCGGGCTCATGTGACGAGCAAGTTCAAAGAATCTGGTTGTGTACGTGCTGAAAATCTGGGGAATGTGCTGAACGTGCGATATCGTGTAATGTTCGCGGAAAATCGGCGCAGGATTGCAGAGGATCAGGAACTCGTCCTTGTAGAGGATCCCCTTTTGCGCCTCAGGAAGGTTTTGCACGCAGAGGAAGCACCGGCGCTCCCGTATGGATTTCGCATCGACCTTCGCTCCCGTGCTGACGATGCGCCCGGGATTGAACTGGAGCCAGACGGAGTACCCGCGACACGCAACCTGACGCAGCCGTATTGAATCAAGCGATGCGTATCCGGAGGCCAATTGCAGCCAGCTCTTCTTCTGATCATCAAGCAAACGTGCCGCAAGCTCGGCAAGAGAGCTCTTCAGGGCATTTGGATCGAATACGGCGAAGATCTTTTCTTCAATCAAAGGGATCTGGCAAAGGAAACTGGAAAGGTTCTTCGAAACAGTCTGCGACGCTACGAAACGTAGACTGAAGTGAACACACTCTCAGCGTATCGAATCTATCTTGATGAATCCGACATGATGGTCGACCGTCGATTTTCCCATCGTAAACGGCTCTGTTCGTACGACTTCATATCCCATCGATTTGTACCAATCAACTGCCTGCGTATTCTGCACCATCACGCCGACCCAGATGCGGTCAAGCCTGAATGCCTTCGCCTCCGCCGCCGCGCGCACCATCAGGGCTTTGCCGATTCCCTTCGCCTGATACTGCGGGAGCACGTAGATGGATGAAACGTAGTACCTGTTTTCCTCCGGATCTCGGGCGGTTCGCATGAAACCGACCACCTTATCATCGTCGAGCGCTACAAAACCATCCGCCATCGGATTATGAAACAACGTTCTCAACGAATCGAGATCGTAATGTTCCGAGAAATAGCTCCTCAGATCTTCTTCGGGGATGAAATGCGAATAGGAATCAAGCCACGTCTTCCAGAGTACCTCCTGAATGATAGTCAGGTCATCGAGTGTCCAGCGTCGAACGGGTTGTACCATATCATGCTCCTTGGCGGTTAAGGCGTTGGCGGGCCATCATTTCAATGGTGCGGATTTTGTCTTTGTAAATGTCGTAACGATTCGCTTTCTCGACCGAGAGCGCCGCATCGGAGTTTCCTTCCCAGCGGCGACAGAGATACAATGGTTCAAAGATTCGACCGATCTGATATTCCCTGGAGAGTGCGAGTGCCACCGCATAGTCCTCCCCATAACTCACGTTCGGCACCCTCACGGCACGGAGCAAGGCAGTGTCGAATGCTCGCGGCGCCCCGAGACCATTGATCCTCAGCGCATTGTTTCGACCGTTCTCGGGAGTCCATTCTCCGTGATCGATCAGGCCCGGTGGAATCTCTTCGAGTTTCATGTTGACCAGTTTGTAGGAGCCGATCACCATGGAATACTGACCACTCCGAAAGAGATCGACGATCTTCTGAATTGTGCTCGGACCGCTGTAGATATCATCCGAGTCAAGCTGGATAGCATACCGGCCGCAATGAGGTGAGAACACCGCTTCGTTCCAACACCCCCCGATGCCGAGATCTTGTCTCGGCGGAATAATGTGTTTCACCGACGGGTTCTTCGCTGCGAGATCCGCCAGAACGTTAGTCGTACCATCCGTTGAATGGTTGTCAACGACAATAACGTTGAACGGTTTGTCGAATTTCTGCTGAAGGACACTGCTGACCGCATCGGCAATCGTGTGTACGCGGTTGCGAACCGGAATCACGACACTCGCCTCGACCGGGAATGAGACTCCAGGCGCTGGGATCGCTTTGAACTTGGGCGCAAGATAGACATCGACGTGCTTCAGGTGCTGCGTAGCAACCGACTCCATTTCTTTCTGAACTAGCTGATTTTTGGGATCAACATAATCGAACAGCTTCTCTCCCGTCAGCCGCAAATCGGGCTCGACCTTTGTGTAAAGATACTCCTGGACATGAAAGAGCTCATGATCGACAGAGACTTTCAGCCGCAGGTCATAGAGGCCCGCTGCATTGACATCGGCCACGTCTCCATATTTCTTCAAAGCCGACTTAACTGCCCCCATGGAAAAGAACAGGAGCGCGCCGAACTCGAAATTATCGCGAACGCTGCCGAATTGATACTGAATCACCGGCCGTTCGGAGCGCACACCCTTCTTGACTTCGAAATAGTCCGAATAGCACATACCGGCCGAAGTCTGCTGCGCGATTCCTGCAAACCGCTCCAGCGCCGCCTGGCCGAGCTGGATCTCCTGCGTTTGCGTGATGAACACAAAATAGTCTGTTGCCACCTTACCCAGGATTGTATTGAGCAACTTGCCGGACGTCAGCGTTTGGGAAACGACCCCCTCGCATTTCTCGTACTTGGCCGTGAATTGGCCAGAATGAATGATGAAGATTTTCTGAACAAGCGGAGAGTCGATGAACTGACGAAGCGTTGGCTCAAAATGCGGTTGCGTGGTGAAGGGAATCGCAACGGAAATCAAACTCATAGCTGTTCCTGGGCCGATCGGATTGATAAGAGAACTGCTCCATATGCCGGCGGGGCTTCAGGAGCAATGACAGTGACCTGCGGTAAGGAAAACGTCACTTTTTGTTTGAGAATCTTCTGATAGATATTGTCGTTACTGATGAGGCTGCCGATGAACGCAAGCGAAATCTTCGATCTGCTGCGTGATGATTCTTCAATCTTGTTCACGAGAGTCCGCACGTGTTCGGAGAGCTCGAACGTCGCCTTGTTCAATATGCGCGCACACTCGACGTCTTTTGCCTCGGCTGCCTCGATCACAAGTGGTGCGACCGTGGCGACATCAAACCTTTCCCGGTACACGCCGTTGATGATCTTCTCCTGGTTTGAGAGTCCGAATCTTTCATCGACAAGCTTCGTCAGCAAGGTTGCCTTCCCTCGCCCGTCGATGTGCTTCGCGACGATGTTGAGTCCGTCGCGACCGATGACGAAGCCGCTCCCTTCATCGCCAACGACTCTCCCCCATCCACCGGCACGATGAATGCCTCCTTTGTGGTCCTTAGCCAGGGCGAACGAACCGGTGCCCGCAATCAGGATAATGCCCAGCCTCCCTTTGAAAGCTCCCTCAAGGGCGATCCTTCCATCGCTTTCGATGGTCACTGTGCCCACAGAGACTCTCCGCCTTTTCGCCTCAGCCAGCGTTGCGGTCTTCACGCGCACCTTGTCCCCCTCCCGCCCCGCCCCCGCGAGACCAGCCACAACAGCCAAGACCTCATTGGTCGAGCAATTCGCTTTGATGCACAGTTTCTCGACGAGGCTGACAATGACGTCAGCGGTCTTTTCGGGACCAACGACCTGTGGATTACTGGCACCGCCAGTCTCTTCGGCGAGTACAACGCCGTCCAGATCGCTCAGCAACCCCGCGGTCTTTGTCGCACCACCGTCCATCCCTACAACAAGTTGTTTTCTTGCCATATCACACCCCGAAGAAAGTAGCCATAATTGGAGGTAAAATCAAGAAATGCTGAACGCGATCGGATGCGGAATCGTTGACGGCGAAAAATGTTTCTCGATCACCCCGCGTTGCCCTTTCAAAAAATGTTCGCTATACTGCTCGCCCGAGTTCTTGCATCATCCGACGATTGAATCGGAGTTCTTGAGTGCGGTCTTCGGAACCGGCGTCTTCTTGCTGATTCCTGCATCTCACTAAAGGATTGACATCCCTGATGTCGAAAGCACAAGCGAGATTGGCGGGATGTAGAACGGATGCTTCGACACGAATGGAGATTGTCAGAAGAAGGAAAGCGAGATCATTATCGATCTGAGCGGTAACATCGTCGATGAGCACACCGGCGTGATGACGAGGCGATGTCGGAAGCCAAGATCAAGCCATACCTCAAAAAAGGTGTTTGATATTCCACGACTCAGTGCAAGGATACTATAGAATGTACCGACCAACTTCCGTGATCAGGCGGGCGCTGCTGTTGATGCTCGTCACTTCTTCGATGATTTATTCCGCGGCATCAGCATTCCAGATTGGCGGGGGCCCGAGCTCCAGCGCAGGGAAAGTGCATGGAGAATCGAAGCTCTCCGTTGATAAGGCCGCTGCTGGTTCCACATTCAAAGCCGCGGTCATCCTCACAATCGCTGAAGGCTGGCACATCAACTCGAATACGCCGACGTACGACTATCTCATCGCCACAAGCCTGGAACTCCAGCAGCGCGAAGGCTTCATCGTGACGGATGTCCGGTATCCGAAGGGAAAGCACCTGAAATTTGGCTTCGCGGAAGATTCCCTGAGCGTGTATGAAGGCACTCCCGTTCTCTTCTTTACAGTGAAGTTGTCGTCAAGAATCGCTGTCGGCCATGACACGCTGCGGGCAAAACTCCAGGTGCAATCCTGTAACGACCAGGTTTGTCTCGCACCCGCATCGATCAACATTCTCATCCCGGTGGAAATTGTCGGAGCGAACGAGAAGACAACGCCGATCAACGACGACCTGTTCTCTTCGTACACCATCCAGAGCGGGACACCCACAAGCAGCAACAAGAGCGATATCAGCCAGATGTTTGAGGAGAGAGGGACCTTCGTAGCATTCCTCGCGATTTTTCTCATTGGACTTGCGCTGAACCTGACTCCATGCGTGTATCCGATGTTGTCGGTGACCGTGTCATTGTTCGGCGGACAATCAGAAACCAACGCGGTGAAAGTGTTCCTCAAAGCGGTGACGTATGTCCTCGGCATCGCGACGATGTATACCGTGCTCGGTGTCAGCGCCGCGCTGAGCGGCACACTGTTCGGGAGCTGGCTTCAAAGTCCGTGGGTCCTGGGCGGGATCGGAGCGTTACTCATTGGTCTCGCATTGAGCAGTTTCGGCCTCTATCAGATTCAGATGCCGTACTGGCTGACAAGTAAGCTCGGCGGAACAACGGGGACCGGGATGATCAGTCTGTATCTCTCGGGGCTGGTGGTAGGAGTGTTCGCGGCCCCGTGCATCGGTCCTCCCGTCATAGCGCTTCTTACACTCGTGAGTTCAAAAGCCGACCCGGTTTTTGGATTCTGGGTGTTCTTCACGCTCTCACTTGGGCTCGGCTTTCCCTATCTGATCCTCGGAACATTCTCCGGGATGTTGAAGAAGATCCCGCGGTCCGGATCCTGGCTCGTCTGGGTCGAGAGGATTTTTGGAGTGATCCTGAGCGCGGCCGGTTTGTTCTACCTCGCGCTGGCGTTTGTGCCAAAGTTGTCAGCGTTTGTCATTCCAGCTGCGTTGATACTCGGCGGTATCTATCTTGGATTTCTTGAACCGTCCGGAAAAGAAAAAAAAGGATTGCAGCGATTCAAGTGGGCGTTCGGCATTGTCGCCCTCGCGTTCGGCATCGTATCGGCGAATGCGTTGCGAGAAACCGGCATGACCTGGGATCAGTTCTCCGATGCAAAAGTCGATGGCGCAAAAAGCCAGAACAAACCAGTCGTGATGGACTTCTATGCTGATTGGTGCATCCCGTGCCTCGAACTCGAACACAAGACTTTCATAGACTCGGACGTCATCACGGCGACGAAAGACTTTGTCCGCCTCAAAGTCGATCTTACCCATTTCGATTCTCCCGAATCGGAATCGCTGCGGAAGAAATTCAACATCTCCGGCGTCCCCACGATCGTGTTCATCGACAAGAGCGGCGAGGAAGTCGCGAGCTCCCGGGTTGTCGGCTACCTCTCTCCGAAGGAATTTTTGGAGAAAGTGAAGCCAGTTGTGGCGGGCTCGTAAGGAAAGAGAGAGCGCTGCCTACGGGAAGGTTGTTATGCCCTTCAGGACTTTCCATCACCGTACACCTCAGAAGCGGTACTACATTGAAGGGGCCAAGCACTTCATTACCTCGGTGACCCACGACCGATACCCCTTCTTTAGTCTGCCACATTTCTCCCAAGTGTTTGTCGAAGACCTCCGGTTCGCGTGCGAGCTGAAGGAGCTTGAGCTCTTTGGCTACGCGGTGATGCCCGACCACGTTCATTTGCTCTTCCAACCACTCGGAAGATGGAGTTATTCTGATGTTGTTGGATCTTTAAAGCGTAATACCACTCGCGACATCAACGATCTGATTTCAGGACAACCATTCGTGCGGGATCTCTATAGTCCACACGAAGGGGACTCTCACACCGAAGGGAACGATTCGAATCGTTCCCTTCTCGATCGTCGGCTACTTGACAATTTTCAGATCACAAAACAACACCATCCTCATTTGACCTTTGACACGTACAAGAACCATTTTGATTGCCTCGAATCGGTCCGTCGGACCTTCGAGGCGATTGAGACGTCGGCCATCGATGCTCCATCTTTCCGCTGGCAGAAATCCTTCCGGGACCACATTATCCGAGATCAAAGGGATATCGACAACCATATCGATTACATTTACAGTAACGCTGTTAAGCACGAGTTGACCAACGCACCACGTCTTTGGCCCTGGATGTGGGTGGTAGGTATGCCACCCCCTCCTCGCCATCATTGACTCGCTTCATAACCCCACGCTCCCGCGCTTTCTGCAACTTTGGCCGGGACGGTTGTGTTCTATTGAAGAAACAACCACCTCTCTTCTATGAGCCTGCAAAAAGAACCACACTCCGGAAAGCCCAACCGTCTCCTCCGGGAAAAGAGCCCCTACCTTCTCCAACACGCGTACAATCCTGTAGACTGGTATCCATGGGGAGAGGAAGCATTTGAGAAAGCACGTCGCGAGGAAAAACCAATTTTCCTTTCGATCGGCTATTCCACATGCTATTGGTGCCATGTCATGGAGCGGGAAGTTTTTGAAAACGAGTCCATCGCTGCGCTCATGAATCAAACGGTGGTGCCCATCAAAGTTGACCGCGAAGAGCGACCGGACATCGACCGCATTTATATGTCGGCGCTTCAGGCAATGAATGGCAGTGGCGGGTGGCCGATGTCGATGTTCCTGACCCCCGATCTCAAACCGTTCTTCGGCGCAACCTACATTCCTCCCGTTGAGAATTACGGACGTCCGGGTTTTCCACAAATCCTCACAACGATCCATGAGGTGTGGACGACCGATCGCGTGAAAGTGATCGAAGCCGCGGGAAAGGCGAACGACTATTTGATCCGACTCTCGTCACAGGAGGGCGAAAGTATCGATCCGGACATCAAGGCGCTCGAGTCAGGCTTTCAGGCGTTCCAGAAAAGCTACGACGAACGGAATGCAGGATTCGGCGGAGCGCCGAAGTTCCCACGCCCGGTGGCGCTCAATTTTCTGTTGAGGTACTATGCCCGGAAGAAAAACCTGTTTGCACTCGAGATGTCCCTCACCACACTCCGCCGCATGGCCAACGGTGGAATGTACGATCACGTCGGAGGGGGATTCCACCGGTATTCGACAGATGAACGATGGCACGTCCCGCATTTCGAGAAGATGCTGTACGACCAGGCCCAACTGACAGTCTCGTATCTCGAGGCATACCAAATTACGCACGACAAGTTCTTCAGCAAGGTTGCGGAAGACACTCTCGAGTACGTTCTCCGCGATCTCACACACCCAGATGGTGGTTTCTACTCTGCGGAGGACGCAGAGAGCGCTCCAGATCATTCATATCCGACACGGAAAGAAGAAGGAGCCTTTTACGTCTGGACGAAATCGGAGATCGAAAAAATCTTAACGCCGGAGGAATCAAAGATCTGGTGCTGGTATTGCGGTGTGGAGGATAACGGTAATGTCACAGACGACCCTCATGGCGTCTTCGGGGGAAAGAACATTCTTTACCTCGTCCACACTCCCGCCGAGGTCTCACAGCAGCTTGCTCTCTCTGAAGAGCAGGGAAAGAAGCTCCTCACCTCAGCGCGGCAGAAGCTCTTCGCGGAAAGGAACAAGCGTCCCCGTTGTCATTTGGATGACAAGATCCTGGCATCGTGGAACGGACTGATGATCTCTGCCCTCGCGCGTGCCTATCAGGTTCTTGGGGATATCCGATACCTGGAGGCTGCCGGGAAATCCGCTGGATTCATTCTCACCCGTATGCGCAATGAGTCAACAGGCGAGCTGTACCATCGCTATCGCGAAGGGGAAGCCCGCTTCGAAGGACAGCTCGACGACTATGCGTTCCTCCTTCAAGCACTCATCGATCTATATGAGGCCAGCTTCAACGTCGAGTGGCTCACGCAAGCTCTCCGACTGGCGGAGGATCAAAATCGTCTTTTCTATGATCACGAAAAGGGGGGCTTCTTCGATACGGCGGGACGCGACCCTTCGATACTGGTCCGCACCAAGGAGTGGTACGATGGCGCGGAACCTTCCGGCAATTCGATCGCGATCCTTAACCTCCTTCGACTTGCCCAGTTCACGAGCAGCCAGGAGCTGGAAACGAAGGCGAGAAAGTCGTTCCTGCATTTCGGGGAAAGAATGTCCAATGCTGGACAGGCAATGCCTCAGATGCTCGTGGCGTTGAGTTTCAGTCTTTCGAAACCCAAACAGATCATCCTCGCCGGCGAGGCGGGCGATCCGCACACACTGAAACTCCTCCGGGAGGTTCATTCGCATTTCGTTCCCGAAAAGGTGTTAATGCTTGCCGACGGAGGCAAGGGAGAATCGGATCTCTCCATCTTTATACCGCTGATACATTCAATGAAGAAGGTGGATGGCTGGTCAACCGCTTATGTCTGTGAGAATTACGCTTGCCAGCTCCCAACATCTGATCCTTCCGAGTTGTCCAGGATCCTGGGGAGCTAGCAAGATTGAACTCGCTGATGTCACTCCTCCACTCTGAGGGGAACCGAGTGAAACAACGGCTTGTTGAGATCATCAGGCAAACAGTTGCAGTCCAGGCGACAAGCAATCAACAATAGAAAGGGTCTGGCATGAACAAGCTCGGAAGGATAGCAGTGGTTGGATGTGCACTCTTGTTCGCTGCCTTCTCGCTCAACGCGCAGGCGAAGACGGAGAAGAATCAAGGAACCGGAGAGAAGACGTTTAAAGGATTTCTCGCAGACAAAATGTGCGGGACAGGCTTCACGAAAAGCGGAGATGCGAAGAAAGCCACCGAGAAGGCCAAGAAACATACGAAGGACTGCGCTCTCGAGGAGAATTGTAGGGCGAGCGGTTACGGGTTGGTCATCGGCGCGAAGTTCCTCAAGTTCAATGACGCCGGCGACAAGCTTGCGTTTGACTATCTCAACAAAACGAAGAGAGAAAACAATCTCTACGTTCAGGTCAAAGGGACAATGGACGGCGACATCATCAACGTCGCATCCCTGAAAGACGCCAAATAGACATCTTCCTGAAGTGGGGCTCCGCGACCGGGAGCCCCCACTTCTTCATTTCTTCGTCTCCCTTCTTCGATCAATCTCCGTACATTCATTTTCATCCCACCCCCTCTTCCTATTTCATCATTCTTGAAACTGATTCTCAAGAGTGCGCCTCCGCCTTGCGCTCGCGCAAAGGATTTGTTACTTTGTATGGTGAGCTTATGAGCCGTTCAGACAGTACGAGAACCTCACATGCTCACCGAAGGGAGGTGTGGTGTCATGAGGAAAATGAATTATGCCCTCGGCGCGCTTCTGCTGGTTATCACACTGGGCTGCAGAGATCTCGGCACGCCGCCCGATACGCAACAAGGTCAATCACGACCGCTTCTCTCGACAGAGCAAGCTCTCGTTGCTTCCGACAACGCATTTGGGTTTAAACTCTTTCAGTCCATAAACCGGGATGAAACTGGAAAAAGCGTTTTCATTTCGCCTGTGAGTGTGTCGATGGCGCTCGGCATGACGCTGAACGGCGCCAACGGCACAACCAGGGATGCCATGGCTCAGACTCTCGAGTTCGGTGGGATGTCGCAGTACGACATTAACTCTTCGTACAAAAGCCTGATTGCTCTTCTGATGGGGCTTGACCCGAAAGTCAAGTTTCAGATCGCCAACTCAATATGGTACCGTCCCGACTTAAATGTCGAGCAGAGTTTCAAAGATGTCAACAAGGAGAACTTCGGCGCAGAGATCAACAGCATCGACTTCAGCGACCCGTCAGCAGCAAAAACAATCAATGGTTGGGTTGACCGAAACACGAACGGTAAGATCACAGAGATCGTTCCCGATCCGATTCCACGCGACCTCGTGATGTATCTCATCAACGCAATCTACTTCAAGGGAACGTGGACTTATCGCTTCGACTCAAGCCAGACACGGGACGACTTCTTCATCCTGGCGGACGGTTCCAGGAAACCCTGCAGGATGATGTCGCAGGGGGGCAAGTTTTCCTACTACTCCGACGATCAGCTCCAGGCTATTGATATGACGTACGGCGATGCCGGTTTCAGCACGACCTTCCTCCTGCCAAAGGTCGGGACCAATATTGAAACGTTTGCCAATCAGTTGACGCAACAACAATGGAACACCTGGATCGGGCGAATGGACTCGACAAAGGGGGACATCTTTCTCCCGAAGTTCAAGCTCGAGTACAAGAAGAAGCTGAACGATATGCTCACCGCGATGGGCATGTCGATCGCATTCGACCCCAACACGGCGGACTTCAGGAATATCGACAGGCGCGGAAATCTTTTCATCAGCGAGGTGATGCACAAGACATTCGTGCAGGTTGATGAAGAAGGGACAGAGGCAGCCGCAGTGACTTCCGTGGGAATATCCAGAAGCAGCATTGGACCGTCGGACAATTTCATCATGCGGGTCGATCGCCCCTTCATAGTCGTGATCCGCGAACATCATTCCGGAACAATTCTGTTTATCGGAAAGGTCGTCGAACCGACTCTATAATTCACTTGTCATTGAAAGGACATTCCCCTGCCCGACAATCTGCTTCTTATCGTCTTCGGTACACTGAGTGCCATCGGCCTTATAGTGGCCGGATTGTGTCTTGTCTTTGCGTTCAAGAACGCGAGGAAACCTGAAGGCGAACTAAAAATGGCGCTCTGGTCTTTCGGGGCTCTCGGGGGACTTGTCATCTCCGGCATGTGCTTTGCCTACTTTATTGTCCCCATCCTCATCAACCACTGGTTTCACAACTAATCCACATCGAAAAAGAAAGCATTCAATGAAAATCACATTGCTGATTCTTGCTCTGCTCATGCTCGCGCTCGTACTTTCATCCTGCTCATCGGACCGGGCAATCCGATCAGAAAAGTCGCAGCTCGCAGATCAGGTTCGTCAGGAGTTCCTTCATTCCTGGAACGCCTACAAGAAGTACGCTTGGGGGAGCGACATGCTCAGGCCGGTGAGCAAAACTCCGGTCAATTGGTACAAGAGCACACTTCTCATGACGCCGCTTGATGCCCTCGACACCATGATCCTGATGGGATTGAAAGAAGAAGCAGATGCAACACGGGAATACATTGCCACGCACCTCTCGTTCGACCAGGACGTGTACGTGAAGAACTTCGAGATCACGATCCGCCTTCTCGGCGGGTTGCTCTCGAACTATCAGCTCACGGGAGATGAAAGATTACTCAAGCTCGCCGATGACCTCGGAACGCGATTGATGCCGGTATTCAAATCGCCAACCGGCATGCCATATGTCAATGTCAATCTGAAAACGGGTGCAGTGCGTGGGACGCGGACGAATCCGGCCGAAGTAGGAACGCTCCTCATCGAGTTTGGGACGCTGAGCAAACTGACAGGCAAGAAGCAGTACTACGATGCGGCGAAGAACGCGGCCCTGCAAATCTACAAGCGACGTTCTGCCATCGGACTTGTGGGCACCTGGATTGATTGCGAGACGGGACAATGGCTCGATAGTGACAGCCATGTGAGCGCGTGCATCGACTCTTACTATGAATACCTCCTGAAATGCGCGATCCTGTTCGATGACCGCGAGATGAAAGAAGCATGGGAGACGAGCAAAGCAGCGATCGGGAAGCATCTTGCAGACGAAGCGCCGAGCGGCCTCTGGATCGGACACGCAGATATGAACACCGGCAAGCGGACACATACCTGGTATGGATTGCTCGATGCCTTTTACCCGGCCGTGCTCGCATTGTCAGGAGATGTCCCGACTGCAGCCCGGCTTGAGGAGTCGTGCTTCAAAATGTGGAACAAGTACGGCATCGAGTGCGAGACGTTCGATTATATGAAGATGGACACTGTCGATCCCCGCTATTCCCTGAACCCTGAGATCATAGAGTCTTCCTACTATCTCTATCACTATACGAACGATCAGCGATACCTGGAGATGGGAAAGACTTTTCTGGCGAATCTCAAAAAGTACTGCCGGATGGACGAGGGGTATTCCGGGCTTCGGAATGTTGCGACAAAACAACGATCGGATCTGATGGAAAGTTACTTCCTTGCCGAGACGTGGAAGTACCTCTACCTTCTGTTCGCTCCGCCGGAAACTCTTGAGTTCAACCAAGTTGTTTTCAATACAGAAGCGCATCCGATCAGAAGAACTTGGTAGTTCAATGGTCTGGTGATTGGTTAATTGGTAATTGGTGAAAGGGCTGGCGGTTATCATCATGCGATGGTTTCTCTTCTGTGCTGCATTACTGTTGTCACTGGCGGGATCTGCGTTTTCACAGATCACGGCGGACAAGGCCATCGGGATCATTGACGACCTGCCAGCGTCGAGGCTTGATCCCACCCTGCCGAGAACTCCATTTCTTCTTTGGCTGAAGGAACTCCTTGGTGGAACTCCGAATGTGCAGTGGGAACTGAACGACTGCGGCACGGTGACCGGCGTTCCGGTAATCGATGATGAGCGAGACCTTCCATGTTGTATGGAGGCAAGCGTCGTGCTGACGGGTCAGAGAGTGCTTGGCATTGCAATTTTCGTGGGGACCGAGAGAAAGGGACTGACCGACGCTCCTCGTGTAGCGAACATCTACATCGAAACCGACGGCACTGTAGTGTATTTCAAACGGCTGAGTGAACTGGAACAGGCGTTGAACGTGAACAGGAAAAAACCGGGGGGTTAGTACGTTAGGGGTTAATTGGTGATTGGTTGATCTGTGTTGTGAATCGGTTTTTAGGGAGGACCTTATGAAAATGACCGTTGCTCCGGCCCCCTTTGGTTTACTCGGGCGGGCGTTTGTAGCCTTGATCGTGGTGTTACTTGTCCTCATCTGGCTCATTGGTGCCTACGCCTACACAACGTTGCCGGACAAAATCCCAACACACTTTGGCTTTTCCGGCAAGCCGGACGCTTTCGGCAACAGGCTCACGTTTCTTCTGTTACCCATCGCTTTCAGCCTTGCACCCGCGATCATTCTTCTCGTTGTCAAATTCCGGTTCACGCTCGTCAATAAATTCCCCTACCTCATCAACCTGCCGGCATTTTTCTCACAGCTCGGGCAATTGCCAGACGAGCGACGGAGTTACTGGCTCAACAAGTACTTCGAGTTCATCGCAGCTGTGGGGGTTGGAGTCAGCGTGTTTCTCCTCGCACTTTTTCTGGGAATCTACGCCGGGACATTGCAGGGCGAAATGCCTTGGTGGTTCACCGTGATGACCATAGCCGTTCCAATCATTCTGATCGTCTCGTTCATCATTGCACTGCGGGCAATGTCCATGCAGTTGCAGGATGAAATCGGTTAGGCTCGCAGCACCATAGCCGGCGCGAAGGTCTTTCGAGCAATCATCTCTTGCGCGACCGGGAACGATGTCGGCTGTGACTGCGTTGATTCAATTCAAAGGCAATCACGACATCACCCGTCGATGCTCACTCCTCCACGACGCTTATTTCTTTCCAGGCGATTTCTTCACACCGTCAGACAAGTGTTCCTGGTCGCACCTCTCGGCCTCTCTGCGCTCTCATGCACTCAATCACCGGTTGACCCTGCGTCACCGCCGATCGATCCCGAGATCCAACGAATCCAAGTCCAGAGCAATCCTGCAGTCACGCTGAGCGCGTTGGTAACCCTCTCAGCAAACATGCGGGGAAGCGTTGCAATAGAGGTCTTCCACGGACCATTCCTGGAATTCGTTACCCCCTCATTCTCAGTTGAACGTGATTCAACTATCGTTCCCGTTCTGGGTCTACACGAGAGCACAACATACAGCCTGAAACCCATTCTGACCTCGTCTCACGGGGGAGCATTCAAAGGGAGTCCGTTCACGTACAGCGTGGGCTCTCTCTCTGCCGACGTTCCGAGACTCAAAGTCCTCATTTCACATCAACCGACGGTCCGCTACGTGCTGCTCGGCATCACGCCGGCAGTATCGGGAGCGTCTTACGCGATGATCGTCGATACGGCAGGAAGTCCGGTCTGGATTCGGAAATTCAAAGACGCGGTGGTTGATTTTCAAAAGCAATCGGAGAACCGGTACACGGTTTGGTCATCGGCTGATGGAGGGACATCGCACTTCTACGAACTCGATGCGCTGGGAAACATCAGGGGCGAGTACAGGGCTTCAGGCGACCTCGCTACAGATCCGCACGAGCTGAGAATGCGCGGCGAAAGCTACGCCCTATTTGGTATTCAATTCCGCACGATGGACATGAGATCGTTTGGCGGGCTTCCCGCTGCCGCGGTGCAGGGGTTCGTTGTCGAGTATCATCGCCCCGGCTCTCCGCCTCTCTTGTGGGACACGTTCGACCATTTCGACGTCACCGACGCGGCGCCCGACATCTCCCTCAAGGGACAGAATGTCGATCCATGGCATGGGAATGCCATCGAGATCGATCTCGACGGGAACCTTCTTGTCTCATTCAGAAATTCGGATGAAATTACGAAGATCGATGCCGCGAGCGGCGCAATCATCTGGCGACTTGGAGGAAAACATAACCAGTTCACGTTCCGAAATGACGGCTTTAATGGATTCTCCCATCAACATGGCATTCGACGTCTCGACAACGGGAATATCATCCTGTTCGACGATGGGAATCTTCACACACCTCAAATAAGCCGCGCGGTCGAGTACCGGCTTGACGAACATGCGAAAACCGCCGAGCTTGTCTGGGAGTACCGGCCGGATCCTCCTCTCTACGGCTCCGCACTTGGATTTGCGCAGCGACTTCAAAACGGGAATACGCTCATTTGTTTCGGGTTAGCACCACACACGATTGAAGTAGATCGCAACGGCACAAAGCGATGGGAACTTGTAGTCGATGAACCCCAGCGCTATGCTTACAGGGCGTTTTCCGTGGAGTCGTTGTACTGAAGTTGTATGCCAAAAAAGTTTCTGTCTTCTTAGGAGATTCCTCCCAGCATGGATATTGAAACCGGCTTTGCATCCGTGAACGGGACCCAACTCTATTATGAGTCGGCCGGGTCCGGCCAGGATCTCATCTTCATCCATGGGTTCGGCTTGGACAGACGCATCTGGGACGATCAGTTCGAAAAATTTTCTCAACAATACCGCGTCCTGCGCTATGATTTGCGCGGCTTCGGAAAATCGTCGGAGACACCGACAGAACCGTATGCACACCATATCGATCTGCGCGAGCTCATGATCCATCTCGGCATTTCGAAGGCGCACATAGCCGGGCTATCAATGGGAGGGCGTATCGCCATTGATTTTGCCCTGATCTATCCGCACCTCATTGCATCGCTCATCACGGTGGATTCCGTAATCCATGGATACAAGTTCCAGGCGTTCTCTCAGTACGCCGCAGCGTCCGAAGCAAAAGACACAGGAATTGCGGCAGCCAATCGGAAATGGCTTTACCACGACCTCTTTCGGCCAGCACTGGAGAAACCGGATGTTGCACGGCGTCTCAAAGAGATTGTCTCATCTTATTCGGGCTGGCATTGGTTGAATAAGAATCCATGGACTCCCCTCGATCCGCCGGCCGTGCAGCGACTCAGCAGCATCGCGGCTCCGACTCTGATTGTGGTAGGTGAAAGGGATCTTCCCGATTTTCATGCAATCGGAGATCTCCTCCATCAGGAGATTGCACATTCACAAAAGGTCGTCATCCCCGGTGTGGGGCATATGAGCAACATGGAGGATCCTGTCGCATTCAATCGGGTCCTCATGGACTTTCTTGCGACGGTTTGATCCCGTTTTGGATCAATCCCTTCGACGACGGACATCCGTGCTTTCATCTTCTGAATCTGATTTCTATCCTGAGAACTATGAAGGACCTGTTTTCCACACAGTCCGAGCTTTACGCAAAGTTCAGGCCCACGTATCCCCCCTGAGCTTTACGATTTCATCCTGGGACACGTCCGGGACCGCGAAGCAGCGTGGGATTGCGCTACAGGCAATGGGCAAGTTGCACGCGGCCTCGCTGAGCATTTCGGACGAGTCTGTGCGACTGACATCAGTGAGAATCAGCTCCGCCATGCCATTCATTCGGACAAAATTCACTACTCCATTTCACCCGCCGAGCGGACGCCCTTCAGAGATAATTCCTTCGACCTCATTACCGTTGCGCAGGCATTTCACTGGCTCGATCCAGTTCAGTTTTGCCGCGAAGCCACCCGGGTGGCGAAAGCGGGTGCAATCGTCGCCGTCTGGGGATACGAACTGAAATCTGTCTCACCAGCCATCGACACGATCACCCATCGCTGGAACGATGAGATGATTGCCCCGTATTGGGAACCGGAGCGTCGGCACGTTGTAGCGCACTACGAAACTCTCCTTTTCGATTTCCAAAAACTCCCAGCCCACGGATTTGACGCCGTGATGGATTGGGACCTCGATGATTTCATCGGCCACCTGCAAACCTGGTCGGCATACCAGAAGATGAAGCGCGACATCGGAGACACAGAGTTCCTGAAGATGCTTGCCGGGATACGAGCCGCGTGGACCGGAGAGCAGAGGAAACGATGCGTTTTTTCGATATTCATGAAGATTGGAAGTGTTGTCAAGTGAGTCCACAAACGCCTGTACGCAAGAGGTTGATTTTCCGATGAATGGCGGCTACTTTGATATGCCTGACGTGCGGGTTCTGAAACAAAAAGCACTCCTGGCGTGTAAACGAGGAAATGATGGCGAAACAGAACGAAGACAAACCCCTAACCATACGCTGCCCCAACTGCAAGCAGGTCCGTGAGCCAGACTATAATGAGACCACAAGGCGATACGTGTGCTCGATCTGTGCCGCACCGGTGGATGCACAGGTTCTCATTGAAAAGAAGAAACGCGGACTGAGATAGGGCCGACTCGCAGAAGGCTCTCGACGAAGGAGTCCCCGATGGAAAATGGCATTACGCAGAAGGATGAGACCTCCACATATCTGGTCGTCCCTTTCTCCATCGCGCTCGCCCAGCTCGTCATACAAATGCTGTTTCATGGGAACTACGGCTATTTCCGTGACGAGCTCTACTATATTGCGTGCAGCAAGCATCTTGCCTTTGGTTACGTTGATCAGCCGCCGCTTTCCCTCGTGATACTTGCTGCTGTCCGATGGGTGCTCGGCGACTCTCTTCATGCGATTCGTTTCCTCCCCGCACTTTCGATCTCAGCAACCTCCATCCTTGCGGCCCTGATGGCTCTCCGGCTCGGCGGTGGGCGCTTTGCATCCGGGCTTGCCGCCCTCTGCGTCGTCGCCGCTCCTGTCCTGCTAGGACAGGGAAGATACTTTTCAATGAACTCAATCGACATCCTCTTCTGGGCTGCAGCCGGCTATGTCGTTGTCAGAATAATTTCCGGCGATACGCCACGACTGTGGCTCGTGTTCGGGCTCATTGTCGGACTCGGGCTGCAAAACAAGTACTCAGTCGGTTTCCTCTGCATCGGACTGGTCGCAGGGATTCTGCTGACGCCTGAGAGGAAGCATCTCGCCACAAAATGGTTCTGGCTCGGCGTCTTGATCGCATCCCTTCTATTTCTACCTCACATTGTGTGGGAACTGAAGAACGGGATCCCGTCTCTTGAATTCATGCGCAACGCCAGTCAGCTGAAGAATACTCCTACCACGTTCCTCGAATTCTTCGAAGGGCAACTTCGGGAGCTCAATTATTTCTGTGCTCCCATCTGGCTTCTTGGCCTTTACTACTTCTTCTTCGATTCTACGGGACGGCGGCATCGCGCACTCGCGTGGACCTACCTGGTCGTCTTCATCATCATGGTTGTTGGACATGGCAAGGCGTACTACCTTTCCCCCGTCTACCCAATGCTGTTTGCCGGAGGCGCCGTGTTCTTTGAGCGCCTCACCGCGCAACTATCCCGGCGCTGGCTCAAGACAACGATGGTTGGAGGAATCCTGGTATTGACGGCAATTAGCGCGCCGTTTGCCATTCCCATCCTCCCCGTCAAGACGTTCATCGCATACCAGGAGTTCTTTGGCATCAAACCCCACGCCGATGAGAAGAGTTCACTCGGCGTCCTGCCCCAACACTATGCGGATGAATTCGGATGGGAGGAAATGGTGGCTGTCATAGCCTCCGCGTACCAGAAACTGACACCCGAAGAGCAGGCGAAGTG
>Ga0187866_1001840_pt1 | contig 18711 bp, 19 predicted proteins | sample June2016WEW_11_1_3_FD_133013 | JGI IMG/M metagenome (GOLD analysis project Ga0187866, IMG submission 133013) | Peatland microbial communities from SPRUCE experiment site at the Marcell Experimental Forest, Minnesota, USA - June2016WEW_11_150 | ecosystem: Environmental > Terrestrial > Soil >...
CACGTTCAGATCAGGAGGAAAAGGGGGGCAGAATGTCAACAAGGTCGAGACTGCAGTCCGCATCACGCACGTCCCGTCAGGAATTGTGGTTGCCTGCCAGCAGGAGCGTTCTCAATTTCAGAACCGTGAACGTGCAATGAAGATGCTGAAATCCCGGTTGTACCAGGTAAGACGGGAAGAAGAGGAAGCACGGCTCAGCGCCATTGAGAGCTCCAAGAAGAGGATCGAGTGGGGGAGCCAGATTCGTTCATACACTTTTCAGCCGTACACCCTTGTGAAAGATCACCGGACAGGAGTCGAGACAAGCGATGTCCATGGAGTGATGGATGGAGAGATCGATGCGTTCATCAGGAGCTACCTTCTCGAATGGGGAGCCAAGAAGTAGCGGCAGTGCCGCATGACTCTCTGAGACCCCAGATACCATGCCCATATCCTTTTTCATAGCGCTTCGCTATCTCCGATCCCGCCGCCATCGGGGTTTCATATCATTTATTACGTTTATCGCTGTGGTTGGCGTTACTCTCGGTGTAGCCGCTCTCATTATTACCCTGTCTGTGCTCGGAGGCTTTGAGCGCACGATCAAAGAAAACGTCATCAGCTTCACAGCCCATCTCCAGCTCATCAGCTTTCAAAACCAGCTCCTTCCAAACCCCACTAAGACAATGGAAGTCGTCCTCTCTGAATACCCTGAGGTCAAGAACATCGCCCCCTTTCTGTCCCGTGAAGGAATGATACGCGCAGCAAATGGCACCGATGGCATTCTGATCAAAGGAGTTGACCCGAGAAACGACATCTCCGCTGCAAAAACACGAATGGTGGAGGGTTCGTATAACCTTGAGCAGCGGGAAAGAGGATTAGAGGGAATTATCCTTGGGCGACGGCTGGCCCAGAAGCTTGACGTAAAAAAAGGGGATAAGGTCCTTCTGATGTCGCTGGGAGGATCGTCGGTGACCCTTTCTCAGACCAGGGTTATGCAGTTTGAGGTTCGGGGCCTCTACGAAACAGGAATGGCTGAATATGACGAGACCTACACATACGTAAATCTCAAGAATGCCCAGCGCCTCTTCGCTGTGGGCCCGATGGTCTCCGGGTTTGACATCCTGGTCCACGACCTCGACAGTCTGGGGTCCCTGGCTCAGAGGCTCCCTGAACGATTAGGATATCCGTATTATGCCCGCACCACGTATGAGATGAACCGAAACCTGTTCACCTGGATCGAACTGCAGAAAAAGCCGATTCCGATCATTATCGGACTCATCATCATTGTCGCTACAGTCAATATCATTGGGACTCTCCTTATGATGGTCATGGAAAAAGGGAAGGAGATCGGGATCTTACGGGCACTGGGGACCAATCGGCAGAAGCTGACCGGTATCTTTCTTGCGCAAGGGATGTTCATAGCTGTCCTCGGCGTGGTTCTCGGAAACATCATCGCGTTTGTTCTTTGCTGGCTTGAGTTACATTATAGGATCATTTCGTTGCCATCGGGGATATATTTCATGACCCATGTTCCAATTGATCTGAACCCAGTTAACTTCCTTCTCGTCAGCGTCTTGGCTCTCCTCATGTGTTTTCTCTCTTCAATCATTCCATCCCGGATTGCCGCCCACCGTGATCCCATCAGGATGATCAAGTTCGGATCATGAGCGTCGAACGATCCATAGCGATCCGGTATTTGATGTCCAAGCGCAAGCTCGGGCTCGTCACGCTCATTTCCATCATTTCCGTCGTAGGTGTGACCATCGGTGTGGCTGCTCTTGTGATAGTTCTCTCGGTGTTCAATGGGTTCAGCGGTCTCGTGACATCCATCCTTGTCAATTTTGATCCTCACATACGAGTCGAATACCCAAAGCAAGTCGATGCGGTCGCATATGAGCCACTGGTGAAGTTTGCTCAGACGCAAGGGGAACTCAAAGGTATAGCCAGCTTCGCCATTGGGAAAGCAGTAGTTGTGTCCAGGAACTTGAACCGAGTTATCAACGTCAAAGGCATTGAGGTCAATTCGATCGCAAGCGTCTCTGGCTTAAAAGACAAACTCGTCCTCGGCACTCTCGATCTCTCAGGATCACGAAACAACGGCATTGTGCTTGGGATGACGCTGGCTGATCGATTAGGTGCAGTCGTCGGAGACACCGTATCCGTGGTGAGCCTTGCTGGATCGGAGGTGGCGCTGCTGCAACTTGGACAACCTTTGATACGGCGATTCCACGTGGTTGGCATCTATGAGTCGAACAACAAGGACTATGACTCTTTCTATGCCTTCGTGAACCTCCAGGCGGCACAGTCGCTGTTTGGTATGTCGAACAAGATCAGCGGCGTTGAACTGCGACTTCAATCTATTGGACAATCAGAGGTCTTTAAGCGGCAGCTTGCTGATCAATTTGGCGATCAATTCCGAATTCTGACCTGGTATGATCTTCATCGTGATCTCTATTCCGTGATGAAAATTGAGAGATGGATGGCGTATATCATTCTGTGCCTTATCATTGGGGTCGCATCATTCAACCTTCTCGGATCATTGACAATGTCTGTTGTCGAGAAGACTCGTGACATTGGCATTCTGAAATCTATGGGTGCGACCAACAAGAGTATTGTCAAAATTTTCATGTTCGAGGGAATCCTTGTTGGTGTCGTGGGGAGTATGTTGGGACTGGTGCTTGGACTCGTCATCGTCTGGCTGCAGGACCACTATCACATGTTCCCCCTTGACCCGACTGTCTATATCATTCCTGCGATTCCAGTAGAGGTACACATTCTCGATCTTGTTGTCGTTGCTGTGACCGCCCTCGGTCTGTGCTCGCTCGCAGCATTGTACCCGGCCAGACGAGCTGCAAGTTTTGTCCCGGTGGAGGCAATTCGATGGGAATAGTCGAAAAGAAAATACTCCTGCGCGCTGAGGGCCTGCATAAAGAATATCCGATGGGGAAAGATCAACGTCTCCATGTCATCAAAGGCCTCGACATGGAAGTACGTGAAGGGGAGATGGCGGTCATCGTCGGTCCATCGGGCTCAGGGAAGAGCACGCTCCTACATTTGCTCGGCGGGCTGGATCGACCATCGTCCGGAAAAGTGGTGGTGGAGAATCTTGATCTCAGTGTTCTCTCTGAAGAGGAGCTTGCGGGATTCCGGAACAAGACGTTGGGATTCATCTTCCAGTTTCATCATCTTCTGCCGGAGTTCACCGCTCTCGAAAACGTAGCCATGCCCGCGTTAATCCGGGGCGAAAAGCTCCGTGAAGCTCAGGGGAGAGCCTCGGCTCTTCTTCAGGAGGTCGGTCTCGAGGAACGATCTGATCACAAACCGAACGAGTTATCGGGTGGAGAACAGCAGCGCGTGGCGGTGGCACGTGCCCTGATGAATGATCCGCGGCTCGTTCTTGCAGACGAACCGTCGGGGAACCTGGACGAGGAGAACAGCCAGCGCCTGCATCAATTGCTCGCAGATTTGGCCCAAAAAAGGGGCCTCACGTTTGTTATCGCCACACATAATCTTGATCTGACGAAACGGGCGCATCGGGTGCTTCAGCTCATCGATGGCAAGCTGGTTACGGGACTTCGATCCCTCTCATAACCTCCGCGGGGCATAGGTCTTGACATTCACAAGAAATGATGTAAATTTATTTTCGACCCAGGCGACGGTTACTCCCCTGACTGTCGTCACAAAACGGTCGAGCCCGGCGTACCCCCCAACGCTGGGCTTTTTATTGCGTTCGGTGGATAGGAGAAGCTTATGGCAAGAGTAGCGTCAAAGGTCGCAGCAAAACGGAAAGCGCCATCGATGGCGCTTCCATTCACGAAAAGGAATTATCAAATTCTTGGTCTCGGCCTGCTCGTGATCATACTTGGGTATGTCGCACTCGGTCAGTCGCCATGGGATGGAACCATGCCGCTCGTTGTGGCACCGATCCTGCTGGTTCTTGGCTACTGCGTCATTATCCCACTTGGAATTCTTTATCGCGAAAAGTCAGAAACGCGGCCGGCACCAACTGTGTCGACCGATCAGCCTCCAACGAGCTGAACTCTGCGTTCGCAAACGGCTTGGAAGAGAAGGAGGAGCAGTGAGGAATGCCCTTCTGCTGTTCGAATCCAAGAAACCGAGTCTTGTTTTTATCCTCCCTTTTTTTTATTTTATATTGAGCTAGTTACCTGCAGGCCAGAGTGCATCATATTTGGCGCAGGCGTTTTGGTTGGGCGTGTAGCTCAGGGGTAGAGCATCTGCCTTTTAAGCAGAGGGTCGATGGTTCGAGACCATCCACGCTCACACTGGCAGATCAGAGATCGGAGATTGGCACGGCGACAGCCGGGAGTAGCACGTTGTACACTGATGTTCGATTCTTGATTTGCCATTGCCCGGATGGTGGAACTGGCAGACACACCGTCTTGAGGGGGCGGCGCTCGAAAGGGCATACGAGTTCAAGTCTCGTTCCGGGCACTCCAACGCGTGCAGCACTCTGATCGGCTGCAATACTGCTACGAACAAACCTTAGAGGGACGGAGAGCTTCTTCGTCCCTTTTCCATTCTGAGACCAGAGGCCAACTGACTTCGCCCTTCACTATGTTAACACCCCGTACTCGTCTGATCACTACCGTATCCTCTCTCTACACTGTTCGCAAACGAGAAAAAGCGTTCCGTGCTGTTGAACGAGCTCTTCGGAAAAAGGCGTATCCAATTCGCTTTTTCTCCGAGATCTTCATTCATCTTTCGCTCTTCCTGGGTTACCCGGCGATGCTCGACGGGCTTGAACGTTTGGCGGTCATGAAGAGAAGGCAAAAATTCAGCCCCACAACCTCAAAAAGACAGAAGAGTGTAGCGAAGAAAGGTGAGAAGATTCTACGGCGAATCTATGGGAAGCAGGCGATGAAGCTCATTTCCCGCCTCGATGGACTTGAAAATGGGCTTGGAACCAGGATTACAGAAGACGCGTATGGGGCCATAATGGGGAGGCCGGGTCTTCCTCTGGCCGATCGGGAGGTCATCAACGTCGTGATCCTCTTCCTCGATGGGTTTGAGCCACAACTGTACTCTCATCTTCGTGGTGCGTTAAGGGTTGGCGTCAAGCCGCGCACACTGCAGTCTGTGTTGCTGCTCGCAGCGAGCATTGCCTCCAAGAACCCGCGCACGGCCATTCAGATCTTACGTCGCATTGCCCAGAATCCGAAGCAGGGTTCTTTTTGATTTTGACGGCCAGAACTCGTACTTTGAACCAGCACTATGCAGATCGGCGTGCATATCATCGTTCAGGGGCTCGTGCAGGGAGTTGGCTTCCGCTACTATGTCTATCGGCATGCGTCCAGGCTCGGCCTTTGCGGGTGGGTTCAGAATCTTTATTCCAGCGAGGTTGAGCTCGAAGTGGAGGGGGATCGGTCTCTGATCGAGGAATTGATCAAGGAGCTCAAGGTTGGCCCGAGATCTGCTCATGTAAAGGATCTTAAAATTGAGTGGCAAGACTTCAAAAGTCGGTACCAAGCGTTCGAAATCCGATAAAGCCGTGGAAATTGCTCCACGGGTTGGCATTGGGTATGATGTTCACGCATTCGCGCCGGGACGTAAGCTCGTCCTTGGAGGTGTTCACATACCATACCCGTTTGGATTGGTTGGCCATTCCGACGCTGATGTCTTGCTGCACGCACTCTGTGATGCCCTGCTGGGAGCGGCTGCGCTCGGCGACATCGGCAAACACTTCCCTGATACGAATCCGAAATACAAAGACATCTCAAGTCTCGTCCTGTTGCGCCACGTAGGCAGATTGATTGCGAAAAGCGGTTTTCGAATCGTCCACCTAGATGCTACTATCATCTTGCAGCAACCGAAGGTTCTTCGGTATTCGGCACAGATCGTCAGAAACATTGCCGAAGCTCTGAGCATTGAGCCAGAACACATCTCGATTAAGGCAACTACGAATGAAGGTCTCGGGTTCATTGGAAGGGGAGAAGGGTGTGCAGCGCTGGCCACCGCAACCATTGTTCCCTCCGGAATCTGAAAGCGCTCAGTGGAAGAACTCATTCGTCGCCTCTCGGCCCTCAATCCCATATGGGTGTATCTCACTGTCTCGGGCTTCGCTTTTCTGGAAAATGTTTTCCCCCCTCTCCCGAGCGATGTCGTTGTCCTTTTTGTCGGGTCGCTCGTCGGAGTTGGAACAATCGATTTCACGGTCGCCCTCATCATAACAACCATCGGCAGCACCATCGGGTTTGTCCTGATGTACAAAGTGGGCGACTGGTTCGGTCTGAAGATCCTGGAAACGGGTAAACTTCGGTTTATTCCTGTCGACAAAGTGCACAAGGTCGAAGGATGGTTCAGAAAATACGGATACTTTCTCATCGTGGTGAACCGGTTTCTGACCGGAACGAGAGCGGTGGTTTCATTTATCGCGGGCATGTCGGAGTTGCCCTTCACGGCCACGACTATTCTGTCGTTTATAAGCGCATTGGTGTGGAATTTTCTTCTGCTGTTTGCCGGCAAAGAACTCGGTCAGAACTGGCAGGTCATAGGCTCCTACCTGGCCGCCTACAGCAAAGCGGTCACGCTCATGCTCGTGCTGATAGTGCTCCTTCTTGTTCTGAGCTACGTGTACAGACGGTCAAAACCGGGCAACGGTTCGAAGAAGCCGGTCTGAACACTCAACAGAAAGGTTGTCAGTGAACGATTTACTCCTGGAGATGGATCGTAGCCTGTTCTACTTCTGTAACCAGGGTCTGCGGAACTGGTTCTTCGACGCCATCCTTCCCTTTGTAACAGACCTGAACCGAAAGCCGATTGCACTTGTGGTTGTTGGAATCCTCTGGCTGCTGCTCCTGACGAAAGGTGGACGTCATGGGCGGATTGCGGCGCTCCTCCTCATTCCGACGATCACGCTAAGCGATCAGTTGAACAGCTCTATGCTGAAGTATATCATCGAACGCGCTCGCCCATGCCACGAGCTGGCGAATGTTCATCTTCTCGTGGGCTGCGGAAGCGGTTATTCATTTCCCTCATCACACGCCGTCAACAATTTCGCCGGAGCAATCGTTCTTGCATACTTCATACCCAAATGGACCTGGACCTTCTTTTCTTTCGCCGCGCTCGTCGCGTTTTCCCGGGTCTACGTCGGAGTCCACTATCCGTCCGATGTCATCGGCGGCGCGTTCCTTGGGCTGGCCATCGGAGCTGCTGTGATTACAGCCTTCCGCGTCTTCGAAGAATGGTGGATCAGACGAAGAAGCTCATCGGCAGTAGTGGGCAAATGACAGCACCTGTGTTGAATAGCCTCTCTATCGAAAGCGTGCGACACCGGTTGATCTTAGCAATTGCATCCGGTGTGATGCTCGCCGCATCGTTTCCCCCGTCGCCGGTCCACTCTCTGGCCTACGTAAGTCTCATTCCTCTCCTGTTGCTGCTTGAGACGCTGGAAGGAACATGGAGAAAACTCCGCTACTCGTATGCGACGTTCTTTGTCTTTCATGTTTTGACTCTGTTCTGGATCGGTGGTTTCGTTGTGGGGAAAGATTTCTGGATGATGCTCGCCGGCGGAGCCGTCCTTCTTTTTCATCCTCTCTTTTACGTCCTCGTAGTACTTCTGTACATCAGGGTCCGTAACCGGCTGGGTTTGCTCGCAGGTCTCATGTTCCTGCCCCTCGCATGGGTCGGCTTCGAGTATTCTCACTCACTGAGCGAATTCTCCTTCCCATGGATAACACTCGGCAACAGTCAGGCCTACGATCTCCAGAGACTCCAGATTGCCGAGTTCACATCGACCTATGGAGTGTCATTTCTCGTCCTTTGCTTCAACGTTATTGGATTCGTTCTTATCACGAATGTCGCAGCACGTAAGTGGTCATTTCGTTCGCGGCCGGCTCTCTTAGGCCTCTCAGCTCTTTTGGTGATCTACTTCGGCCCTTGGGTATATGGGAACTTCACGATGGCGAGATATGCGATGAGAGGCAGGTCACAGACGCTCAACGTCGGGATTGTCCAACCGAATATCGATCCATGGGAGAAATGGGACACAAGGGGCGCCAGCCCATGGGAGTCGTACGACAAACAACTCGCGAATTATATGCGGGAAACAAAAGCGCTCGCGGCCCAGCCAACGGACCTTGTCGTCTGGCCGGAAACAGCTATCCCGTTTCGCATTCTCCTCCCCGGAAATCAGATGTACTGGCATTGGCTTCGCCATAATCTGGACTCGACGGGTACTCCGGTGCTGACCGGGCTGCCATATACCGTGTTCTACGACAGCGCCCATGCTCCGGCGACCGCGTCCCGGGACCCGTTGAGAAACCGGTACTACGATGATTTCAACTCGACAGCTCTCCTCATCCCTGGTCGTGAGATCGGACCGGTCTACAAGAAGATTGTGCTCGTACCCTTTGCCGAACGAATTCCGTACGCTGGTACGTTCAAATTCCTTATCGAGCCTCTGAAGTGGAACGTCGGTATCGGTATGTGGGGAAAGGGGAGTGACACCGTTCTTTTTTCACTCCCTCTTCGACGCGATCAGGAGACCAAGTTTGCATCCATGATATGCTACGAGTCCGTGTATCCGAATTTCGTTCGCGAGTTTGTTGTTCGGGGTGCGCAATTCCTCGTCATCATCACCAATGACAGCTGGTGGGGAAATACCCCGGGTGCCTACCAGCATGCGAGCTATGCTTCCATACGAGCGATTGAAAACCGACGATGGATTGTTCGCGCTGCGAATGGCGGAATCTCCGGGTTCGTCGACCCCGCTGGCGTTTACCACAACGAGACCAGACTCTACACGCGTGCGACGTTTCATGGAACCATTGAGCCGCGGACAGAGTTGACCTTTTATGCCCGTCATGGCGACGTTTTCGCCGGAGGTTGTGTTGTCGCTGCGGCGGCGCTATTTCTGTTGACTTTTCTTCCACAACGAAAACAAACTGAATGACCATGGAAACTGAGATCATTGATTTGCGGAGTGACACGATCACGAAACCGTCAGACGCCATGCGACAGGCGATGGCTCAGGCGCCAGTCGGCGATGACGTCTTCGCTGAAGATCCAACCGTCAATCTTTTGCAGCAAAAGGTTGCCGCGCTGCTGGGGAAGCCAGCTGCTCTGTACGTCCCCTCCGGCGTCATGTCAAACCAAGTAGCAATCAAGGTCCACACGCAACCGGGAGACGAGGTCATCGTAGAGAAGGAATCGCATATCTTCAATTACGAGACTGCCGCACCATCCATTCTGTCAAACGTCCAGCTTCATCTTCTGCAGGGCGAGCACGGAATCCTGCGCGCAGGTCAGTTGGCGTCGGCTGTTCGCCCCTCTGTGTACTACATGCCCCGCACAGCGCTCATCTGCCTGGAAAACACACACAATCGGGCAGGAGGGACTATCTACCCGATAGAAGAGATTAAAAAGATACGCGAATTTGCCAAAGCTCTTGGCATACGGATGCATCTCGACGGTGCGCGGCTTTGGAACGCATCAGTGGCGACAGGAATCGCACCGAGCGAATATGCACAGTACTTCGATACTGTATCCGTCTGTTTTTCGAAAGGACTTGGCGCTCCTGTCGGATCTGCACTTGTCGGATCCGAAGAGATGATTCAGCGCGCACGCCGATTTCGAAAGATTCTCGGCGGCGGAATGCGCCAAGCGGGCATCATCGCTGCAGGCGCCCTCTTTGCGCTTGAACACAACATCGACCGCTTGAAAGAGGACCACAAGAAGGCACGCATTTTCGCCGAACGCGTTGCCGCAAATCCCCTGGCGGGAATCGATCTCAAATACGTTCAGACGAATATGGTCGTCATTGACATTTCCCGGACCGGAAAAACGACCGGCGAAATGCTCGATTTGCTACGGGCGAAGAACGTATACCTTTCTGACGCCAATTACACCTCTCTAAGGGCGGTGATGCATTTGGATGTATCCACTGAGCAGGTTCTGCGTGCGGCAGACATTGTGGCTGGCACAATCCGGGCATGATATCCTCCATGAAGAAAGAACAATTCAAATACTTTACCCAGCTTCGCGTGCGGAGCTATGAAGTCGATTGGCAGGGGATTGTGCACAACACAAATTATCTGCGCTTCTTCGAGGTGGGTCGGATCGAATATCTGAAGCATATCGGTGCCACCGTCGATATGAAGACGATTCAGGGAAATGGAAAGGTTGTCCTCGTACGAAATGAGATCGATTACGAATCCCCCGCATTCTTCGATGAACTGCTGAACGTTTACACACGGATTTCTCTCATCAAGAATTCCAGCTTCGTCATGGAGGGATTGATGAAGAAATTGGAGGGTGGCCAGATTGTGTCTCACAACCTGGCGTATCACGTTTGGCTGGATCCAAACACGAACCGGCCAAAGACGATTGACGATGAATTTCGCATGCTGGTACAGAAGTTCGAGGGAGAAGATTGCCAGATCATCTGGCCATCGCTCGAAGTGTAGTTGACCTGTCAAGACAAGAAATGACGACGTTTGAGGAATTCAAGCAACTGAGCCAGGGGGGCAATGTCATCCCTGTGTACGAGACTCTTCTGGCCGACACGGAAACTCCGGTCTCTGTCTACCTCAAGATCCAAAAAGAAAGTCCGTACTCGTTTCTCCTCGAAAGCGTTGAAGGGGGAGAAAAGGTTGGGCGGTATTCATTTATTGGATTTAATCCGTTCATGAGTTTTACCATTCACGGAAAACGATTCAAACTCGAGACATTCCACGAGGATGTGAAAGTCCTGCCGACGCTTGTTTCGGAGGATGATCATCCGCTAGCAGCACTCAAGACAATCTTCGCACACATCAAGACAGTACGAAGCCCTGGCCTGCCCCGTTTCTCGGGTGGAGCTGTAGGATACTTCGGATACGAAAGCGTGCAGCTCGTGGAAGATGTGCCGGTTCTCGAAGGCGACGACTTTGAAGTCCCTGATGCTCTGTTGCTTTTCTATGACGTGGTATTGGTCTTCGACAACCTGCAGCACCAGCTTTTCCTCGTCTCAAATGCATATCTCCCTGGCGGAAAGAGGTCAGAGCTCACTCTTCTTACGGAGTACACAAAGGCCGCTGCAGAAATCGCTCGCGTGAAACAGCTGTTACAGCAACCTGCTGCTGCAGGGATCGGCACGGCCACACTGCTCGGCCCGATGCGTTATGTTACTCCCAAAGATCAATTCTGCGCTTCGGTCGAGCGCTCACGACAATATATCATTGAGGGCGACATCTTTCAGGTCGTTCTTTCCCAGAGACTCGAGCAAAAAGCGACTGTTGCCCCGTTTGACCTGTACCGATCGCTGCGCATCATCAATCCCTCTCCGTACATGTATTTCCTCCAGTGCAAGGATTTCAGCATTATCGGCGCCTCGCCGGAGATGTTAGTGCGTGTGGATGAAGGCCGGGTCGAAACGAGACCTATCGCCGGCACGCGACGCAGGGGAGGAACAAGAGACGAAGACGATCAGCTCGAAAAGGAATTGCTCAACGACCCCAAAGAGCGTGCAGAGCACCTGATGCTCGTCGATCTCGGCCGGAATGACCTCGGAAGAATTTGTTCCTATGGCTCGGTAGCAGTAGAGGAATACATGTCGATCGAGAAGTATTCGCACGTCATGCATCTGGTGACGAGCGTCAAGGGGAAACTGCGGAGCGATTGTACGCAGATCGACGCTCTCTTTTCCTGTTTTCCTGCTGGGACCTTGAGCGGAGCGCCGAAGATCCGTGCTATGGAAATCATAACCGAGCTTGAACAACTGCGCCGATCTGTCTACGGGGGAGCTGTAGCGTACATCGACTTTTCAGGCAATCTCGATTCATGCATCGCGATTCGAACGGTCGTGATGCGGGGAGATGTTCTTCGCTTCCAGGCCGGAGCTGGCATCGTCTATGATTCGAATCCGGAACGAGAGTTCGAAGAAACCATGGAAAAGCTCCGGGCAAACTTGAAGGCACTCGAACTGCTGACGCATCCGGAGAAAGCCCGGACAACGATTTCATCGGGTCGACCCTCATGATCCTCGTCATTGACAATTACGACTCATTCACGTATAACCTTGTCCAGTACGTGGGGGAGATGGGTGCAGAGCTGACGGTCGCCCGCAACGACCGGATCACTATCCAGGAAATACGGGACTTAAACCCCCAGAGGATTATTCTGTCACCAGGTCCGTGCACTCCTTCGGAGGCCGGTGTCTCCATCTCAGTTGTCCGCGAGTTGCATAAGGAATTCCCGATACTTGGGGTATGCCTGGGACACCAGGCAATTGGCGAGGCGCTCGGGGGAAGAGTTGTCAAGGCAGGGGAGATTTTTCATGGAAAGACCTCGTCAATCCTTCACACGGGCAAGGAGATTTTTTCACATATTCCATCTCCCTTCACCGCAACAAGATACCACTCCCTCATTGTCGAGAAGGATTCGCTTCCTATGTGTCTCGAGGTGACAGCGTGGACGGATGACGGAGTGATCATGGGACTCCGCCACCGGGAATACCCTACGTTTGGAGTTCAATTCCATCCGGAATCAATCGCTACGGAGCACGGAAAACAGATTCTGAAGAATTTTCTTTTCCTGCCATAACCACGACCGTTTCACCCCCGAAAGGATTGCTATGGATACTCCCCCAGGAATTACCGAGCACGACGTTAAGCAGGACATTCAGCTTCGTTCTCTCATCAGTGCACAAGATGACGTCTGGCGGATATTTCGAGTGATGTCGGAATTCGTCGACGGTTTCACGGTCCTGTCGAAACAGGAAAACCTGGTGTCGATCTTTGGCTCGGCCCGAACGGAACCCGGGTCACCGTATTACAAGCTGGCAGAACAGGTTTCCCGTGAACTCGTGAAAAGAGGCTTCAATATCCTGACTGGAGGCGGACCCGGAGTTATGGAAGGTGCAAACAAGGGGGCACGGGAGCAGGGAGGAGCATCCGTCGGAGCAAATATCGAGCTCCCGCATGAACAAGATTCCAATCGATACATCGATCGAAATCGCCTGGTGACATTTCGACATTTCTTTGTCCGCAAAGTGATGTTCGTGAAGTATGCGCACGGATTCATTGTGCTCCCTGGGGGTTTTGGCACACTCGATGAATTCTTCGAGGCGATCACACTCATCCAGACAAAAAAAACTCGCTCGTTCCCTGTGATCCTGATGGGCTCTGCATATTGGAATGGGCTTATTGATTGGATACGTAAAGTCGTTGTCCCCGCAGGCAATATCTCTCCTGAGGATATGTCCCTCTTTCGGGTAGAAGATGACCCCGCAAAGGCGGCTGAAATTGTTGATGTTTTTTATCGTGAGAACAAGATGATCACGAATTTCTAAAGCGAAATCGCTTGCATATTGCCGGGGGTTTGTCTATATTATGTGACCTCGCAGTAGAAGTAGAAATAGCCCGCCGTTCCGGGCTATTTTTTTTGGAGTCTGAAGAAATGATTGAAATTCTGGAGAAAATGAGCGCTTTGGTCGCGCCCGTCCTCGAAAATCACGGAGCTTTTTTGGTTGATGTATCCGTTCGGAATGAACGGGGAGGAAAGCTTCTCCAGGCATTCATCGACACGGACGAGGGAATAACGATCGAAGAGTGTGCGATCATAAGCCGTGAATTTTCTCAAGAACTTGATCGCGAAAACGTCATACAGGGATCGTATCGCCTCGAGGTGTCATCCCCTGGAATCGACAAACCAATCCGAATGCTGCGTCAATATCGGAAAAATGTGGGTCGTCGATTCAACGTTGTGCATCAGTCAGCTGAAACACTGACGACCCTCGTAGGGAAGCTTCAGTCCGTCGACGATGAGAGGCTGACATTTGAAACTGAAACAGGGGAGTCTGTTACACTTGATTTCACAAAAATTATTGAGTCCAAAGAAGAGCTGCCCTGGTAAACGGCTCGGCATTGAGTTTATTGTTCGGAGGCTTTCATGAATCACGAAATAGTCGAATCATTTGCCCAAATGGTTCGGGAAAAAGGCATCGACAAGGATATCCTCGTCGGCATTGTAGAAGATATCTTTGGCATGATGGTTCGTAAGAAGTACGGACCTACTGTCAAATTCGATGTCGTGGTCAACATGGACAAGGGAGATATTGAAATCTATCTTGAACGTGAAGTTGTCGCTGAAGTCATCGACCCGATAACGCAGGTGGATGTGAAGGAAGCACGGAAGAAATCGGGCGAGGACATCGACGTTGGTGAAGAATTCGTCGAGATCGTGCCACTCGACAGCTTCGGGCGGAGACTCGTTGTCAGTGCAAAACAGAATTTGAATCAGCGCATCAAGGAAATCGAGCGCGAAGCGATATACAACGAATACTCAACCTCCCTCGGCGAAATCGTCGTCGGCGAGATTTACCAAATTCGCAAGGGGAAGGGGGAGATACTCGTTATCCACAACAAGAACGAGCTCATTCTCCCACGCAGCGAGCAAATCTATAAGGAACGGTACAAGAAGGGGGACACCATTCGCGCCGTCGTCAAAGAGGTGCGAAAAGGTGCAGGCAACCCGGTCGTCATTATCTCCCGAACGGATTCACAGTTCCTCATGCGTCTCTTTGAGATTGAGATACCCGAAATCTATGATGGTATCATCGAAATCAAGGCGATTGCGCGCGAACCCGGTGACCGAGCCAAAGTGGCCGTGCTTTCCCATGACGATAGAATCGACGCAGTCGGCGCGTGCGTGGGCATGAAGGGTGTCAGAATTCATGCGATCGTGCGCGAACTCAACAATGAGAATATTGACGTCATCAACTGGAGTGATGAGCCCTTGGTCTTCATCACGCGTTCACTCTCCCCGTCAAAGTTGAAGGAGATCCAACTCGACAAAGAAACTAAGAAGGCGAATGTAACGGTTGCAGCGGATCAGGTTTCCCTGGCGATCGGCAAGAACGGCCAAAACGTGCGCCTTGCTTCGAAGTTGACGGGATACGATATTCAATTGATCAAGGAGGGCGGCGAGGAAGAAGAATATGATATGGATCTCTCCGAATTCCGCGAGGAACTCGGCGATGTTATGTTTCATAAGTTCTTCGACGAAGGATATGAATCGGTGCATGACGTTATCGATACGGCCATCGAAGAGCTCGTCAATACACTTGGGATCGAGAAAGAAAAGATCGAAGAGATCGTTGGCCTTTTGAAGCGAGGTCTGGAAGACGCGGAGATCGAGGACGCGGAAGATGCGGGCGAGCCCGCAGCTGCAGCGGCCCCGGCTGAAACCCCGGCCCAGGAACCAACGACGACGGAGACGGCTGAGGCCGCGGAGGACTCTGCGGCTGAAGCTCCTGCCGCTGAACCATCGACGGAGACGATTGAGCCAACGGAGGACTCTCCGGAGGCTGCCAAGCCCGAACCGACGGAATCTCCTGAGAGCGAAGAAAAGCAACCGCAGTAGCAGCATCACGTGTACTTGAGTACTCAGAACGGAAAAGAATCTGCATGGCTGAAACTGCAGTCAAGAGAATAAAGATCTACAAGCTCGCGACCGAGCTGAACCTTTCCAGCGAGACGCTGCTCGAGTTCTTGCACAAGAAGGGCTTTGAGGTGAAGAGCCACATGTCGTCGGTGGACGACGATATGCTCGCCGCCGTCATGGGGCACTTCAAGAAGGAAAAAGACGTCGCGGAGAGGCACCAACGAAAGATCCAGGAGTTTCGTACCTCTCGAAAGAAGGAGCCAACCGAAAAACCTGAAAAGAAACAGGCTGCCGAAGAAGCACCCGCGGCTCCCCCTCCGGTCGAAGAGCAGCCTCCGGTCGAATTGGTTGAGGAGACAGCGGCAGTCGAGCATGAACCGACTGCAGAAGCCGTTGTGCAGGAAGAAGCGAAGGAACCTTCGCAGCCGGCCGCGACAGAAGAGACTCTGCCGCCTCCCTCCGAAGCACCCCCCGTAGCTGAGGCAGTTGAGCCTCCAAAGCCCGAAGGACCTCGAACACGGAAGGCGCTGACTCCTCTCGAACAGGCGATGTCACGCCCGCGGATGGGACTCACGATCAAGGGTAAGATGGAAATTGCGCGCCCCGGCCCGGCAGCCGTACCTGCGGAAGAATCGGAAGAGGACAAGAAGAAGAAAAAGAAGAAAAAGAAAAAAGTTCGTGAGGAGGCGAAGAAGACGCCGGGTCGCACGCCGGCTGTCGATGAAGAAGTTGAGGTCAAGAGCAAGAAGCGCAAGAAATCCCGGCACGCCGAGGTAAATGAGATGGAAGTCGAAAAGGCCATCCGTGAAACGCTGGCCGAGATGACTGATGACTCCATGAGCACGCGGGCGGCGATCCGCAAGAAACGGAAGAAGGAGCGGGAAGACGAAGAACAGCGCATTTTGGAAGAGAAGGAACGCGACAAGATGCACATTCGCGTGACCGAGTTCGTTTCGGTCGGCGAATTGGCGGATTTGATGCGGGCTTCCGTCGCAGAAGTTATTCAGAAGTGTATGAGCCTTGGCATCATGGTGTCGATCAACCAAAGGCTCGAGAAGGATACGATTCAACTTGTTGCTGACGAATTCGGCTACACGCTCGATTTTGAGTCCGAATTCACCTCCGCCGTCCTCTCCGATGTTGAAGACGACGAAACTGAATTAAAACCGCGTGCCCCGGTCGTCACCATCATGGGACACGTCGATCATGGAAAGACGTCGCTCCTTGATTATATTCGCAGTTCCAATGTGGTCGCCGGCGAAGCGGGCGGCATAACCCAGCACATCGGTGCATATGAAGTAACGCTCGAAGACAGCAAGCAGATTACCTTCCTCGATACGCCTGGCCACGAAGCATTTACGGCAATGCGTGCGCGTGGCGCCCAGCTGACGGACATTGTGGTCCTTGTCGTTGCTGCAGACGACAACGTCATGCCGCAGACAGTTGAGGCGATCAGCCATGCTCAGGCGGCCGCGGTCCCGATTGTCATCGCAATCAACAAGACTGATAAAGCCGATGCTAACCCTGATCGCATCCGTCAACAACTCTCCGAAAAGGGGGTCCTTGTCGAGGAATGGGGAGGAAAGTACCAGGCAGTTGAAATTTCAGCGAAGACAGGGAAGAACGTCGACCAGCTGCTTGAACGCATTCTGCTCGAAGCCGAGGTCCTTGAGCTCAAGGCAAATCCTGACAGGCTTGCACGCGGAGTCGTTGTTGAATCTGAACTGGACAAAGGGAAGGGCATTGTCGCGACAGTCCTCATCCAGAAGGGCTCTATGCGGATAGGCGACTCTTTCGTTTGCGGTATCTGGAGCGGCCGAGCACGCGCGATGTTCGACGAACGAGGCAAAAGAGTCGAGGTCGCTCATCCTTCGCAACCTGTACAGCTTATTGGGTTCGACGGAATTCCTCAGGCCGGCGATGACCTCGTTGTCCTGGAAAATGACCGCGAGGCGCGCGACATTAGCAACAAACGACAGCAGTTGAAGCGCGAACAGGATTTCCGCCAGCGGAGAATGATCACGCTGGATGACATCTCCAAGCAGATTAAGGAAGGTCAGGTCAAAGACCTGCCCATCATCGTGAAAGGCGACGTTGACGGTTCCGTCGAAGCATTGTCTGACTCGCTCATGAAACTGTCGACAGGTGAAGTGAAAGTACAGGTTATCCATAAAGGTGTCGGCGGAATTTCTGAGTCTGATGTGTTGCTCGCCACTGCCTCCCGCGCTGTTATCATCGGGTTCCATGTTCGACCGAACCTGAACGCGAGGCGCCTTGCCGAGTCTGAGGAAGTTGATATCCGCCTGTATAATATCATTTATGACGCCATCAATGAGGTCAAGAGCGCTCTCGAAGGTATGCTTGCACCGTCTCTCTCTGAACAGGTGCTCGCAACTGTTGAAGTCCGGGACGTCTTCAAGATCTCCAAGATCGGCACCATCGCCGGTTGCTATGTGCAGGACGGCAAGATCGTTCGCAGCAACAAGGTTCGCCTCGTCAGGGACGGGCTTGTGATCTTCGACGGCACCATCGCTTCGTTGAAGCGGTTCAAAGACGATGTGAGAGAAGTAGAGCAGGGATTCGAGTGCGGCATCAGCCTCGAGGGATATAATGACATCAAGGTCGGGGACACGGTCGAAGCATACACAATCGTGGAGACGAAACGGAAGTTGGCGTAGCGAGGAGCATTGGCATGTCGGTGCGAACTGAAAGAGTTGCCTCACTCATCAAAGAACTGATGAGCGAGATCATTCAACAGAATTTTCGGATGGAAGAATTCGGACTGGTGACTGTCACCGAGGTTCGGATGAGTATGGATCTGAAGATTGCGAAGGTATACGTCAGTGTGTTCGGTGATGTCGAGAAAAAGAAGAAGCTTCTGGCTCATCTTGAGGTAGAGAAGGGCGCCATTCGATCTGAGCTCGGTCACAATCTTAGTCTGAAATTTACACCGACGATTTCCTTCTATCTGGATGAATCGCTTGATCACGCAATGCGGATAGAGAATTTGCTCAATCAGATTCACAAGCATTCACCTGATCCGAAGGACGAGTAGAGCCATGGCGGTCCCTTCTCATGGGACGATGCAAGCACTGGATGAAGGCGAGGTCCTTCTCATCGACAAACCTTTGAACTGGACATCATTCGATGTGGTTCACAGGATTCGTCAAAGCTTCGGCATTGAAAAAGCAGGACACGCCGGCACGCTTGACCCGAGAGCCACGGGGCTCCTGATACTGTGCACGGGAAAACAAACAAAGCGCATCGATCAGTTTGCGAATCTCGACAAAGAGTATACGGGAACATTCGAACTTGGTATTCGGACAGCAAGTTTCGATATGGAAACCGTCG
>Ga0187866_1001843_pt1 | contig 18690 bp, 18 predicted proteins | sample June2016WEW_11_1_3_FD_133013 | JGI IMG/M metagenome (GOLD analysis project Ga0187866, IMG submission 133013) | Peatland microbial communities from SPRUCE experiment site at the Marcell Experimental Forest, Minnesota, USA - June2016WEW_11_150 | ecosystem: Environmental > Terrestrial > Soil >...
GTGCGCCACGAACCCGGTCTCGGTGGTGATTCCATGCCACCGGGTGGTGCGGGGCGACGGCGGGCTGGGTGGCTACCGCTGGGGCCTCGAGCGCAAGCGGGCCCTGCTCGAAACGGAGGCCCGATGTTCGCCAGAAAGCTGAGAGTGACGTTGCGGAGGGAGGGCGGAGAATCGCCGGCGCCGAAGGCGTGGATGGACCAGTTTTTCCTGCGCGACTTCACCGGCTCGAGCGCGTTCGACGAGACATTGCCGGCGGAGGACGGCGTGCTGGAGGCCGGCTTCGCGGTCGATCTGGAGGAAGTGAGAAGCCGGTTTGAAAAATGGCTGCGCGGGCGGAAGATGATTCCGCTCGAAACAGGATTGACGATTGAGTCATTGCCGATTGACGATTGGCCGCCCAATCGTCAATGACGAAATCGTAATTCGTCAATTGATTTTACGCAGCAAGATGGCGGAGTTCTTGCTGCCGAAGGCGATGCAATTGGACAGCGCGTATTCGAGATCGAGGCGGCGGCCGACCTCCGTGACGTAGTCGAGGTCGCACTCTGGGTCGGGAACATCGAGGTTGATGGTGGGGGGCAGCACGCCATCGCGCATGGCGAGCAGAGTGGCGGCGATGCCGGCGGCTCCGCAGGCGCCCTGCGGGTGCCCGATGATGCTCTTGAGCGAGGAGCCGGCGAGCTTGCGGGCGTGGCCGTCGAAGGCCAGGTGGGTGGCGCGGGTTTCGATGCGGTCGTTCAGCTCGGTGGAAGTGCCGTGGTAGTGGATGTACTGGACGGCTTCGGGGGGGATGCCGCCCTCGGCGATGGCCAGGCGCATGGCGCGGGCGGGTTCCTCGCCGCACTCCTCGAGCCGGACGCGGTGATAGGCCTCGCAGGTGGAGCCGTAGCCGGCGATTTCGCCGTAGATTTTCGCGCCGCGGGCGCGGGCGCGCTCGAGTTCCTCGAGCACGAAGAACCAGGAGCCCTCGGCCAGGACGAAGCCGTCGCGGTCCCGCGAGAAGGGGCGGGAAGCGCGCTCGGGGGCCGCGTTCCAGCGGGTGGTCATGATGCGCATGAGCATGAAGCCGCGGAGGATGAGGGGAGCGATGGGGGCGTCCACGCCGCCCGACACCATGACGTCCAGCACGCCGGAGCGGATGTTGCGGTAGGCGTAGCCGATGGCGTCGGTCGAGGAAGTGCAGCCGGTCGAGATGACGTGGCTGAGGCCGCGAAGACCGAAGTGCATGGAGACCTCGCCGGCCAGCGTGCCGATGGTGCCGGTGGGGACGACGTAGACGCTGCACTGGCGTACCTTACCGCCGTAGTAGAGGCGGTACTGCTCCTCGGTGAACTCCTGGCTGCCGCCGCCGGAGCCGAGGATGAGGCCGATCTGGCGGAGCTCCTCGCGGGACATGCGGCGGGGCTCGATGCCGGCGTCGGCCAGGGCCTCCTCGACCGCGGCGATGGCCAGGGGGGCGACGCGGGAAACGTGGGGGCGGTCCTTGGGTGAAATGTAGGCCTCCTCGGAGAACCCGACCACCTCTCCAGCCACCTGGACGGCAAAGCGGGAGGCATCAAACCGGGTAATGCGGCGCACGCCGCTGCGGCCATTGCGGGTGGCTTCCCAGAACGCTTCTCTGCCAATGCCGTTCGGGCTCACTGCCCCGATGCCGGTAATCACAACGCGACGATTCATCAGTTGTTCGCGACCTCAGCCTGCGCCTGTTCACGACTGCGCATGTGTTAGTATAGGCTGTTTTAGATGGGTCCGGGGAAACAGGACCGAGTGTCTCCCCTGCTTGTGCGCGCGCTGGCCGGCATCCAGACGGGCGTGCTGGGGGGGCTGGCGATGTTCGGCTGGCTGGCTGCGAGCTCGGCTGTGGACCGGCAATCGATCTGGATCGTTCCCAATCTGCTGGCCTCCGTTTTCTATGGCCGCGACGTGCTGCGGCTGCGCTTCAGTACGATCACGGTGGCGGGACTGGCGCTGCACCTGTTCGTGGCGGGAGTGGTCGGTCTGGTCTTCGGGATGGTGATCGGCGAATCGCGGAACCGGCTGCGGGTGGCGTTGTTGGGCATTCTGTCGGCTTTGGTGTGGTACCACTTCTCGGAAGTGCTGTTCTGGAGGAAACTGGGGGCGTTGGCGCTGATCTACAGCCCGCCACGGTCGATGCTGCTGGCGCACCTGGTGTATGGATTTGTGCTGGCATGGTATCCCAGCGGACTGCGATCGGCGCGCAGGCACTTTCTGGGGGAAGCGGCGCCGGGCCCAGTCTGATAGCGGCGGGCGCCCAGCCGTGCCGCCGGCAATCGGTTAGAATTGGTAGTTTGAGTTCTGCGCCGAATTGGGCCCCAGGGGTGAAACCGCGCCAGGCGGTTCGACGTCACAAGAAGAGCGCAGAGTGGAGAGGAACTAGGTTTGCATGAGGTTTGACAGGCCCGGGTGCCTGTGGCTACTGACCGTTTGCGTCTGCTGCCTGAGCGCGGGCGCGCAGACGCAGCAACCATCGCCACCCCAGCAGAAGAAACAGCAGAATCCCTTCGAATCGGTTCCGCAGGCGGTCGAGCCGCCGAAACCGGCGCAACAGCCCTCTGCTCCCCCTCAGGTAAGACCGCAGATGGAGGCGCCGAAGACCGCCGAAGCGCCCAAGCCAGTGGCCGGCCGGCCGGACGTTATCGAAGCGGTGGAGTTTCGCGGGGCGCGACGGGTGCCGCAGGACACGCTGCGGGCCATGATCTTCACCAAGAAGGGCGATCGATTCGATGCCGAGACCCTGCGCCGGGACTTCATGGCGCTGTGGAATACGGGGCGATTCGACGACATCACGCTGGAACAGGAACAGGGACCCAGCGGGGTGATCGTGCGGTTCGTGCTGGTGGAGCGGCCGGTGGTACGCTCGATCAAGTACGAGGGGATGAAGTCGGTGACGGTCTCGGAGATCCTGGACCGGTTCAAGGAGCGGCACGTCGGGTTGTCGGTGGAGTCGCAATACGATCAGAACAAGGTGCAGCGGGCCGCGGTGGTGCTCAAGGAGTACCTGGCGGAGCGGGGCCGGCAATACGCCACCGTCACGCCGGAGCTGAGACAGATCCCGCCGTCGTCGCTGGAAGTGACTTTCCGGGTGAACGAGGGACCCAAAGTGAAGGTGGGGCGGATCGAGTTCGTGGGCAATGAAGTCTTCAGCGACCGGGAGGTGACCCGCGCGATGAAGAACCTGCGGCCGATTGGGATTCCGCACTCGATCCTGCTCGAGAACATCTTCGCGAAGACCTACGACCTGTCGAAGCTGGAGGAGGACAAAGAAGGCATCCGCAACTTCTACCAGGACCGCGGATACTTCGCGGCGCGGGCGCTGGAGCAGACGGTAACGCTGCGCAAGGTGGGGGGAGGGAAGTTCCGGGTGCCGCTTTTCTATATGAACAGCCCGGGCATCCGCGCCGACATCTCGATTCCGCTGGAGGAAGGGCGGAGGTACCGGATCCGGAACTGGAACTACGTGGGCATGAAGCTGTTCCGGGTGCCGGAAGCGCTGACGCCCAAGTTGTTCCTGATGTCGCCGGGCGATGTGTTCTCGACGGGCAAGTTCCGCAAGGGCATCGAGAAGATGCGCGACCTGTACGGCATGTACGGCTACATCGATTTCGTGCCGGACCCGGTGCCGGAGCCGGTAGCGGGCACCGACCTGCTCGACGTCACCTTCAACGTGGACGAGGGTAAGCAGTTCTACATCCGGCGCATCGATTTCACGGGCAACACGACTACGCGCGACAAGGTGATCCGCCGCGAGTTGCTGGTGGATGAAGGCGACCTGTTCAACAGCAAGATGTGGGAGATGAGCGTGCTGCGGCTGAACCAGCTCGGCTACTTCGAGACATTGAAGAAGGAAGACGCGGCGCAGATCACGCGGGACCCCCGCGGCAGCACGGTGGACATCCTGCTGAAGGTGAAGGAACGAGGGAAGAACACGATCGGGCTGACGGGCGGCGTATCCGGCATTGCCGGGAGTTTTGTGGGGTTCAATTACTCGACCAACAACTTCCTGGGGCTGGGCGAGACGCTATCGCTCGAGTCGCAGTTGGGCACCCGCCTGCGCAACGTCACGCTGGGGTTCACCGAGCCGTACTTCCTGGGCCGTCCCATCCAGTTGGGCTTCACGGTGTTCACGCAGCGGTTCAACTACGATCAGGGGCGCGAGGCGTCGATCCTGACGGGACAGAACCTGATCGGTTATTACCAGGCGCTGGGCGCGCAGAACCTGATGAACTACGTCCAGAACGGGCGCGGGTTCACGGTGTTCACCAGCTATCCGCTGAGACGGAGTTTCGCGCGTATCGGGGTCAGCTACGGGTACAGCGACTCGAAGTACACGCCGTTGACCACGGCGGCGACCAACACTTTCGAGTACCTCAATTATCAGAGCCTGAACGGGCCGAATGCGTTGACCGGGATCAAGACCAGCCAGATCACTCCTTCTTACACGTACAATTCGGTGAACCACCCCCTCAACCCGACCGGGGGCCGGAGCCTGTCGATCGCCGTGGCGTTCGCCAACAGCAAGATGGGGGGGAACGTGAACCTGGTGCAGCCCACCATCAGCATGACCTATTTCCACCCGGCGCCGACCAATAAGAAGCACATCATCGGGATCCGGCTGATGAGCTCGTTCGTGAGCGGCTACGGCGGGAGGTCGGCGCCACCCTTCAACCGCTACTACATCGGCGGCGAGCAGGACGTGCGCGGGTTCGACATCTGGGCGGTGAGCCCGTTGGCGTACATGCCGAGCTCGGCTACCGTGCCGGTGCTGAACTCGGACGGCTCGCCGCGCATGCAGAAGACGATCACCAACGGGATCGAGTCGTTCACGGCGGTGACCATGACCATACCGGCCTACCAGATCATCTTCCCGGGCGGCGACATGCAGGCGATCGGCAACTTCGAATACCGGATTCCGATCACCGGACCGGTGACGCTGGCGGTGTTCTTCGACGCGGGCATGGACAAGATCGTCCGGCCGGATCAGCTCCAAGTGACCGCGGACCGGGTGACGCAGCTAAATGCCGCTTTTCCATCGGCGGGCTTCAGCAACAGGGTCAAGGTCGCTTCCGGGACTCAGAAGATGCGGAGTTCGACCGGCCTGGAGCTTCAGGTGCTGCTGCCGGTGGTCAATGCGCCCTTCCGGGTCTACTGGGCGTACAATCCCACCATCGTGCATCAGTATATACAGCCGCCGATCGTGGCGGACCGTTCGCTTTTCCCGAACCAGGCGACCTTCATCAACTCGGTGGCGAATTTTGGCCAGGCCTATCCCCTGTTCGAGAAGAGGAGCACCTTCCGGTTCACGATCGGCAGGACGTTCTGAAAGGCAGCCGCGTGGGACTGTCGCGGGGTTGACAGGAGCGGTATGGTATTATCAAGGCTTCAAAGGAGTCTGACACGTGAGAAAGAGTGTGTTTAGGGCCCCGCTGCTGGCGGCGAGCTTTGGGATTCTGGCGTTTGCGCAGGCTGGATCTTCGCCTTCCAAGGTGGGCATCATCCATATCCAGAACGCCATCATTCAGACAAGAGACGGCCAGAAAGCGGCCGCCGACATCGATGCGAAATTCGCTCCGAAGCGCAGGGAAGTGGAACAGAAGCAGTCGGAGATTCAGGCGCTGGAGACGCAGTATCGCACCGGCGTGAACACGATGAGCGAGGAAGCCAAAGCGAAGCTGGCGCGCGACATCGAGCTGAAGCGGAAGCTGCTGCAACGGCAAACCGACGACGCGCAGGCGGAACTGGATCAGGAACAACAACGGATTCTTCAGGAGCTTGGCCAGAAGATGATGGTGGTGATCGACAAGTACGCCGCGGATCGCGGCTACGCCCTGATCCTGGACGTCAGCGTTCCTCAGAACCCGGTGTTGTACGCCTCGAACACGATCGACATCACGCGCGACATCGTGGATCTGTACGATAAGGGCTCCGGGCTGCCCGCTCCGGCTGCTCCTGCGGCCGCGCCGAGCAAGCCGGCTACTCCGCCCGCCAAGAAACAGTAGCGCCGGCGGTCTTGCCGCCGGTGTGTTCCTTCAACACATCCGGCGAACCCTCGCTCCGTACGGCAGGAAGAATCTACCCGGGAGGGGCCGGCGGCAAGACCGCCGGCGCTACCCAAAAATGCAGAAACTCCAGAGGCAGGTTGAATGCCTGTGCCGAACTTTCGTCAGGGGTTGCGGCGTTTCCAGAGCAGGAAGCCGATCAGGGTCTTGGCGTCGATGATCTTGCCGGAACGGATCCGGGCATCGAGTTCCCGGGCGGTGAACCAGCGGCAACGGATTTTCTCGTCTTCCATGGGGCGGGCCTGGCCGGCGGTTAATCCGGTGGCCAGGAAGATGGTCATCTTTTCCGACACGTAGCCCGGGCTGGCGTAGAAGGAGACGAGCTTCTTCCAGTTGCGGGCGCGATAGCCGGTCTCTTCGAGGAGTTCGCGCCGGGCGGCGGCCAGCAGAGTCTCGCCGGGGTCGACGCGGCCCGCGGGAAACTCCCACAGCGAAGCGCGGGCCGGGAGGCGATACTGGCGCACCAGCAGCAGGCGCCGGTTTTCATCCACCGGCATCATCACCGCCGAGCCGCCATGGTGAACCACGGCGCGGCGAATCTGGAATCCGCCGGGCTCGACGGCGTGGTCTTCGGACACCGAAAAAATCGAGCACTTGTAGCGCAGGCGCGAGCTGATCAGCTTCATTTGGCTTGCTCGACCGTCACCTTTCCGAAGGATTCGAGCTGGGGGGAGATCTTCGAAGCGTCGCCGACCACGACCACCGCGGCCCGCTCGGGATCGACGTACCTGGCGGCGACGGCGCGGATGTCGTCCGGGGTGACCGCGCGCACCCGGGTGGTGTAGTTTTCGAGGTAGGCGAGCGGCAAGCCCATCAATTTGACAGCGGCCAACTGGGCGGCGAGGCCGTCCTGGGTCTCCAGGCGGATCACGAACACTCCGCTGAGGTAGTTTCCGGTGTCCTCGAGCTCACCGGCGGAAACCGGCTGTGCGCCGATCTGCCTCATCTCGGCCAGCAGCGCATCGATGGCCTCGGCCAGGACCTCGTTGCGCACCTGGGTCACCACGGCGAAGGATCCGGATTCCTTGAGCGGCTGGGCCGAAGAGTGCGCGTCGTAGGCGTAGCCTTTCTGCTCGCGGATGTTCATGAACAGGCGGGAACTGGTGCCGCCGCCGAGAATCGCATTGCCGACCAGCAGCGGAAAGTAGTCGGGGTGGTGGCGGGAAACGGCGAGTCGGCCGATGCGGATATCGGCCTGGACGGAGCCGGGGCGGTTCACGAGTACGATGGTGCGCTTGGGCTCCGGGAAGTGCGCGGGGGGCGGCGGGGGCACTTCCTTCGCTTGCCAGGAGCCGAATTCGGCTCGGACGATCTCGAGCGCCTGCTGGGACGGCGGCAGCGCCCCGAGCAGCACCAGGACGGCGCTGTTGGGGGCCAGGCAACGGTCGCGGAAGCCGGCCAGCGCGAGGCGGTCGAGCGAGGCGATCGATTCCAGGGTGGGGTCCTGGCGGGAATACGGGTGCGGCGCGAAGAGCAGCTCGATGAATTTCTCGTCCGCCAGGAAAGAGGCGTCGGAGCGCTGTGAGAGCAGCTCCTGAGTGCGGTTCTGCTTCTGGAGCTCGACTTCGTCGTCGGGGAAGCTGGCGTTGCGGGCGACATCGGCCATCAGGTTGAGCAGCTTGGGCAGGTACTCCGAGAGCGCATTCGCGCCCAGCACCAGCAGGTCGGCGGAGGAATTGCCATGTATCGAGCCCCCGATGCCGTTCACCTCCTCGGCGATTTGGCGCGCGGTTCGCCTCCAGGTGCCCTCGGTCAGCAAGGTCGCGGTGCTTTCGGACAAGCCGGGGAGGTCCGGCGGGTCATACTTCGAGCCGGCCTGGAATCCGAGGCGCGCGGTCACCATCGGAAAGCGGCGGTCCTCGATCAGCAGGACGGCGAGGCCGTTGGGCAATTCGGTCTCGAGGACCGGCGGGAGCCTGTAGACGGGCAGAGCGGGCGTGTGGGGAGGTCTGGTGAGATCCATGAACTAGTCTTCCTGACCCTCCTGGGGCGCGGCGGGGGCGGCCGGCAGGATATTGAGCGCGGTTCGCTTGCCCGGGTCGCAATACTGCTTCGCCGCCGCCTGGATCTGTTCGGAAGTCACGGCGAGAAAGTCCTCGAGCTCGGTGTTGATGAAATCCGGATTGCCGTCCAGCAGTTCGAAGCGGCCGAGCAAGGAGGCGCGGGCGCGCGAGCTCTGAAGCTCCTGGATTCTGCTCGAGCGCAGGTGCGTGCGGGCGCGATCGAGCTCTTCGGCGTCCACGCCGTCGTTCCACACTCTTGCGATTTCCTCCTCGGCCTGGGCGACGATCTGGTCGCCGGTGAAGGCCGGATTGTAGAGCAGGTAGATGCCGTAGAGGCCGGGGTCCCTGTAATCGGCCGGACTGGAGAACGGCCAGCCGAGATTGGCCGCGTACTGGATGACGGACTTGTTGCCCTTGACCAGGTTCTGGTGGAAGCGCGAGCTTTCGCCGCCGGTGAGCAGGAGGTCGAGCATGACCAGCGCGCTGTAGTCCGCAGAGCGCCGTGAGGGGCCGGGATAGCCGATGGCCACCGCGGGGACCTTGGCCAGGCGATCGGGGTAGATCTCGAAGCGGGCTTCGGTGCGCGGGGGCTCGGTGAGGTCGGGCGGCGCCGGGGGCGGCTGCGGCGGGATATCGCCGAAATAGGCCTCCACCAGCTCTTTCGCCTCGGGGATGCGGATGTCGCCGGAGACGACCAGCACGGCGTTGTTGGGAGCGTAATGAGTCTTGAAGAAGCGTGCGACGTCTTCGACCGTTGCGGCGTCCAGGTCCTCGAACGAGCCGATGAGCGAATGCGAATTCTGCCAGTTGTCGAAAGCCAGTTGCGGCCAGCGCTCGACGACGGCGGTGGCGTAAGCCTGGTTGTCGAAGGAGAGCCGGCGCTCCTGCTTCACCGCATCTCTCTGGTTGTCGAGATTCTCGGCGTTGATCGCCAGGGCGCGCATGCGGTCGGCCTCCAGCCACAAGCCGAGCGCCAGCTTGTTGGAGGGCAGCACCTCGAAATAGTCGGTGTAGTCGGGGTGGGTGGAACCGTTCAGGTAGCCGCCGTTGGATTCGACCAGCTTGAAATGCGCGCCTTTCGGGGCGTTCCGCGAGCCCTGAAACATCATGTGCTCGAACAGGTGCGCGAACCCGGTGCGGCCTCTTTCCTCGGCGCGCGCGCCGACGCCGTAGACGATGTAAACCGCCACCACCGGGACGGCATTGTCCGCGGAGAAGATCACGCGCATGCCGTTGGCCAGGGTGTGCCTGTCGATGGGGACGTTAAGCCCGCCAAGAGTGGGTGACATAGTGCGAAGACGGTTTGTGGCTTGTGGCCCGTGGCTTGTCGCCGGCGCCCCGTAAGCCAGTGACGCCCCTGCTTTTGCCGGCGTGCGAAAACCGGATCACGGTGGCGTGATCCGGGCCCCGGCGACAGGCCACAAGCTACAAGCCACGAGCCATTTTCTTCCTAAACTCACTCAATGGTAGCGTATTCACGACGTCGGCCGCCTCGAGCCAGCCGCGGCGGGCCATGGTGACGCCGTAGCGCATGTTGAGCAGGTGCTGGGGATGGTGGGCGTCGGTGGAGATGGCAAAGCGAGCGCCGCGTGCCTTGGCGGCGCGCAGCAGGGTGTCGTGGAGGTCCAGGCGCTCGGGGCTGGCGTTGATTTCAAGCCAAACGTTGCGGCGGACAGCCGCATCGACGACGCGCTCGAAATCAAACGAAAACGGCTCGCGCGCCAGCAGCAGGCGCCCGGTCGGATGCCCGAGAATACGCAGGTACGGGCATTCGAGCGCGCGCAGCAGCCGGTCGGTCATCTCGGCTGCCTCCAGGTTCATGTAGCTGTGCACGCTGCCGATGACCAGGTCGAGCGAGGCGAGCGCGTCCTCGGCCAGGTCCATTGTGCCGTCCTTGCGAATGTCGCACTCGATGCCCGAGAAGACGTGAATGCCGAGCCCGTCTTTGTTAAGCTCGCGCACCTGGCCGGCAAAGGCCATCACGCGGGACTCGTCGAGACCGTTGGCCATGGCCAGCGCCTTCGAGTGATCGGTGACGGCGGTGTATTCGTAGCCCAACGCCTTGGCGTGGGAAGCCATCTCGTCGAGGGTGGCGCGGCCGTCGCTTTCGACGGTGTGCACGTGCAGGTCGCCGCGGATTTGCGCGAGTTCGATCAGGCGGGGCAGCCGGTCCTCGGCGGCGCACTCGATTTCGCCGTGGTTCTCGCGGAGCTCGGGCGGGATCCAGGCCAAGCCGAGCTTCCGGTAGATCTCCTCTTCGGATTCGCCGGCCACCTTGGCGTTGCCATCGAGGCGGATGAGCCCGTATTCGTTCAGCGTGTAGCCCAGTTTGAGGCAGCGCGCGCGCAGGGCGATGTTGTGGTCCTTGCTGCCGGTGAAGTACTGGAGCGCGGCGCCGTAACTTTCCTTGGGCAGCGCCCGGACGTCCACCTGAATCGACTGGGGGCCGAATTTCGCGCTGGCTTTGTTGGGGCCTTTGCCCAGCACTTCGCTCACGCGGGGGTGCGCGACGAAGCGGTCGAGCGCCTGGGCGGCAGCGGGGCCGGTGACCAGCAGGTCCAGGTCGCCGACCGTCTCGCGGCCGCGGCGCAGGCTTCCGGCGGGTGTGACCTCGTCGACGCCCGGCGTCTCGGCCAGGTAGCGCCCCAGCTCGCTGGCGACTTCATCCGCGAAACTCAACAGGAAGCGGCCCGCGCTCTTGCGGTACCCGGAGATCGACCGCAGGATCTTCTCCTCGAGCTTGGCGCCGAGGCGCGGGAGCAGGCGGAGCTTGTGCTCCTGGCAGATGCGCTCGAGGTCGTCGACGGTGCTGACGCGGTAGTGCTCCCAGAGCAGGGCGATGGTCTTGGGCCCGAGGCCCTGGATCTTAAGGAGCTCGAGCGCGGTGGGCGGGTACTTCGCCAGCAGCAGGTCGCGGCGCTCGAAAGAGCCGCGGGCGGCGATCTCCTCGAGGTTCGCAGCCATGCCCTTGCCGATGCTAGGGATGTCGGTGACCTTGCGCGCGGGGTCCTTCAGGATGCCGAGGATGCTCTCGGGGAAGCCCTCGATCGCCGCGGCCGCGTTCCGGTAGCTGCGGATGCGAAAGGGATCTTCAGCCGCGATCTCCATCAGGTCGGCCGTTTCGGCCAGCAGGCGGGCGATTTCCCGGTTCTCCATGCCTCTGATTGTCGCGCAGGGGCCGGGGGGGGTGAGTTCTGGGAAGCGGCCGTCTTTTTTTTTGCGACTTTTTGGAGAAGTTGTGCTATTTTATTCAGACTGTGTCAATCGCCGAGGGGAATGCGTTGAAGAGCGCCAGCCGGCTGGACCAGTACCGGCGCGTGCTGGAACAGAAGGCGGAAGAGGTCCGGGCAGGGCTTTCCGCGCGGCGGGCGGCCGAGGTGGTGCTGCGTCTCGAGGAGCCGCTGGACTTCGGGGACTGGTGTCAGAAGAACCATGACGAGTGGCTGTTCCTGAATCAGAACCGGCTGGAGATCGCACTGCTGCGGAACTTGGAGGCGGCCCTGGACCGGCTGGCCCGCGGCGCCTACGGAACCTGCCCGAGCTGCCACGAGCCAATCAGCCCGAAGCGCCTCGAGGCGGTGCCGTGGGCGGAATTCTGCGTGCGCTGCGAGGAGCAGGCGGCGGCTGCGGCGGCGGGAGAGGTTTCGGCGGGCCACAATCTGGTAGAATAAGCGCGCGGGCCAAAGAGAACACGATGGAAAAGCCAGCGCAGAACATCCAGGAAGCTTTCCTGAACAACGCGCGGAAGGACAAGACCTTCCTGACGATCTACCTGATGAGCGGGGTGAAGCTGTCGGGACGCATCAAGAGCTTCGACAAGTACTCGCTGATCCTGGAATCCAACAGCCAGGAGCAGTTGATCTTCAAGCACGCGATCTCCACCGTGGTGATTTCGAAGCCGAGCCACGCATATACGGCAGCAGCGGGGCCGGGCGCGGCGGGAAGCCCGCAGCCTGCCAACCCGAGTCCGCCGGAAACGCCGGAGAGCTGATATCGTTTTGGCCGACGCCGTGCAAGAACGCGCCATTCTGGTCGGCCTGGAACTGAAGAGGCGGGCAGGTAACCGGCTCACGAGTGCTGGCGGTACGTTCGACTACTCCGCGGAAGAATCGCTGGAGGAGCTGTGCGTGCTGGCCGCGAGCGCGGGGGCGCGGGTGGTGGACCGGATCCTGCAATCCAGGGAACGGGTGGAAGCGGCCACCTTGATCGGGTCGGGGAAGCTGGAGGAGCTGTCGCTGCGGGCGCAGGCCGAGGAGGCCGAGGTGGTGATCTTCGACCACGACCTGACGCCCACCCAGCAGCGCAACCTGGAGCGGACGCTGGCTCGCAAGGTGGTGGACCGGACCCAATTGATCCTGGATATCTTCGCGCGGCGGGCGCGGACGCGGGAAGGACAACTGCAAGTCGAACTGGCGCAGTTGAACTACCTGCTGCCGCGGCTGGCGGGGCGCGGAGTGGAGATGTCGCGGCTGGGCGGGGGCATCGGCACGCGGGGTCCTGGCGAAACCCAACTGGAGACCGACCGCCGGCGGATCGCGCGGCGGATCGCCAAGATCCAGAAGAACCTGGAGGCGGTGCGGAACGGTCGGGCGGTGCAGCGGCGGCAGCGGCAGGCGGTGCCGCTGGCGACGGCGGCCCTGGTGGGCTACACCAACGCGGGCAAGTCCACGCTGTTCAACCGGCTGACCGGCGCGGAGGTGCTGGCGGACGCGCGCATGTTCGCCACGCTGGATCCGACCGTGCGCTTGGTGACACTGCCCTCGAGGCGGCGCATCCTGTTGAGCGATACAGTCGGGTTCATCCGCAACCTGCCGATTACGCTGGTGAAGGCCTTCCGGGCGACGCTGGAAGAGGTGAAGGAGGCGGCGCTGATTCTGCACGTGGTGGACATCAGCTCCCCACACGCCGAGCCCCAGATCGCGCACGTGGTCAAGGTGCTGGGGGAGATCGGCGCCGCGGAGACACAGCAGCTTCTGGTGCTCAACAAGACGGACCTCGCACCGGACGGAATCTGCGAGCCGGAAGCGGTGCGGCGGCGGTGGCTGGCCGGAGCGCACGCCGCGATCCAGCCGCTGGCGGTCGCGGTATCCGCGCGCACCGGGCAGGCCATCCCGGAGCTTCTGGCGGCGATCGATGAAGTGCTGCCGTTCGATCCGGTGGTGGCGGCGACGTTCCGTTTCCCGCTGGGCGAGGGCGCCAAGGTCAGCCTGTTGCACGAACTCGGCCGGGTGCGAGCGACGCGCTACGAGGGGGATTACTGCGAAATCGAGGCCGAGGTTTCCCAGTCGCTGAGGGAGCGGCTGGCCGAATACGCCGTGTAGGGGACGGGCGGTCGCGCTATATTTGAGGGGTAAATGAATCTGCCGAACCTGCTGACGCTGCTTCGCATATTCTTTGTGCCACTGCTGGTGGCGGCGCTGGTGCAGGAGGATCTGATGATCACTATGTGGGGGGTGATCGTCACGAACGACCTGCTGGCGCTGGCGATCTTCCTGGCGGCGTCGGCGACCGATCTGCTGGACGGCTACCTGGCGCGGCGCTGGAAGCAGGTGACGACGGTGGGCACGCTGCTGGACCCGATCGCGGACAAGCTGCTGATTTCGGCGGCGCTGATCGCGCTGGTACAGGTGCGGGTGGTGCCGGCCTGGATCGTGATTCTGATCGTGGGGCGGGAATTCGCGGTCACCGGGCTGAGGAGCATCGCGGCGACGGCGGGTTACACGATCCGGGCCAGCGAGTTGGGCAAGACCAAGATGTTGGCGCAGGTAATTGCCGTCTCGATTGTGCTGGTGGGGATGCATTGGCGGGTGCTGGCGCCGGCGGCGATGGTTTTCATGTGGTGCGTGGCTGGCGTCTCGATCGTGTCGGCGGTGGCTTACTTCCGCAAGTTCTGGCGCAAGGTGGACGACGGGATCAAGCGGCGACGGCGGCTGGAACTGCTGTTGCTGGAGCGGGAGCAGAAACGCGAGCGGTTCAAGGCTCGTCGCCGGGCGACACGCGCTCTGGAGCGGGAAGAGCTAGAACCTTAAAGCCGGCGGCGGTGAACTCCACGTTTCGCACCTGGCCGGCAGGTCCGATGGACCCCACCGGCTTGCCGTTCCAGGAGACCTCGATGCCCGCGGCATTGCCGATGCGCAGTTGCACCAACTGGTTGGCCTCCACGGGGCGGGTTTCGTCCGGCCGGAGGATGCCGCTGAACAGGTACCTGCCGTCGGCGGCGATGCGGACCCAGGTGGCCTCAATCGCGTGAATCCGAACTTGGATTGAAGCGGTTTGCGTGGCAGCCGTCTGACCCGGCGGTGGAGTCTCCGGCGCGGCGGTCTCGGTGGCCGGTCCCGGGGCGGGCTCGGTGGAGGGGGCGGGCGGTGGAGAGGCCGGCTGGGGCGCCGGAGCGGCGGTGGGCTGTGGCGCCGTTGCGGAAGCGGACTGGCCCGAGGAGGCGGGCTTGATTTCGCGGGTTCTCTGCCAGAGCCAGAAGATCACCGAGCAGGCGGCGACGATCAGCAGGAGAACGACCGCCGAACCGAGCGGGCGTTGCCTGCTGGCACGCCGTCCTCTGGCGGCCATGGGCGGCACATTGAGCGCTTCGGGCGAGACCGGCGGCTGCTCGATAGTGGGCACGCGCTCGCAAGCGGCAAGCCGGTTCAGCTCCTGGTCGAAGTCGGCCTCGTCGAGTCCCAGCGCCCGGGCATATTGGCGGACAAAGCTGCGGGTGAAAAAAATGCCGGGCAGTTTCTCCAGATCGTCGGCCTCGATGGCTTCCAGAAAGACGAGGTTGATCTTGGTAAGCTCCGCGATTTGCTGGAGATTGAAATCCTGGCGGAGACGTTCCTGGCGCAACCGCTCTCCGATGGAGTTCATACCGAGATATCCAGCGATCCCGAGGGCTATAATACCAGAAACAGTGGAGCGGCTCGCGAACCCCGACATCTCGGTGATCGTGCTCAACTGGAACCGGCGCGAGTTGCTGCGAGCGTGCCTGGAATCGCTGGCCAGGCAGGCTGGAGCGGAGTTTGAGACGATTCTGGTGGACAACGGATCGACGGACGGCTCGGTGGAACTGGCGGAGCGGGAATTCGCTGGGCGGCCGGAGCTGGGATTGCGGGTCGTGGCGAACCGCGAGAACCGGGGCTTCTGCGCCGCCAACAACCAGGGCATCGCGTGCGCGCGCGGCAGCTTCATCGCGCTGCTGAACAACGATGCGGAAGCGGAGGCGGGGTGGCTGGCGGCACTGCGAGGCGCGCTGGCGGGATCGCCGGACGTGGGCATGGCGGCTTCCAAGATCCTGGTCTGGGAGGACCCGGGGCGAATCGACAAGGCGGGCCACTTGATTTATCCGGATGGGCAGAACCGGGGCCGCGGATCGGGGGAGAAGGACCTGGGACAATACGACGCCCTGGAGGAGGTATTGTGGCCCGACGGTTGCGCCGCGATGTACAAAAGAGCGATGTTAGACCAGATCGGCGGATTCGATGAGGACTTCTTTGCGTACGGCGACGACGCCGAATTGGGGTTGCGCGGCCGGATTGCCGGATGGCGCTGTCTGTATGTGCCGGCGGCAGTGGTGCGGCATCACCGGGCCGCGACGCTGGGGTTGGGCTCGGCGCGCCGGCTCGAACTCATCGAACGCAACCGCGTGCTTCTGGCGGCAAAGCTGTTTCCCTGGAGCCTGCTGTGGCTGAACGGGGCGTACTACGCGGCGCGGCTGAGCGCGGGAGTGTGGGCGGCGGCCCGCGGGCAGGGCGAGATCCGGCGCTACCCGGGGATTCGGGGCAAGTTGCAGGCGGCAATGGCGTTGCTGAAGGGGGATCTGGCAGCGCTGCGAATGCTGCCGCGGATGCTCAAGAAACGCGCGACGGTGCGCGAAATCCGCAAGCTGACGCCCCGCCAGGTGCGGGAGCTGATTCTGGAGAACCGGATCTCGCTGAGGGCGCTGAGCCGGCAAGCGGCCTGACGGGTGGCGGCTCGTGTCCGGCATGCAAGTCGGCGGAGGCCGAGGTCCTGTTTGAGACCACAGACCGCCTCTACCGCATCACGGAACGCAGATTCCGCGTGGTCGAGTGCCGGGCCTGCCGGCTCCTTCGCCTGGACCCGCGTCCCAAGCCCGAGGAGCTGCGGCGGTACTACCCGGAGAACTACTGGTTCGCGCCCGACGCGACGGCGGCTGGACGGCTGGAAGAGGCTTACCGGCGCTTCGTCCTGGGCGACCACGTGAGTTTCGTCAAGCGGGCGCTGGAGGACTCGCGGGAGAGCGGTCCGGTGCTGGACGTAGGATGCGGTGGGGGGCTGTTCCTGCGAGTATTGCGCGAGCAAGGCTCGAGTGTGCTGGGCATCGATCAATCGTTCCCAGCGGCCAGCGTCGCCTGGCGAGTGAACGCGGTTCCGGCGATCCACGGCAGCCTGACGGAAGCGCCGCTGGCAGCCTCCAGTTGCGCGGCCATCACGATGTTCCACGTGCTGGAGCACCTGGATCAACCCAGCCGGCACCTGCACGCGGCGCACGAGTTGCTGCGGCCCCACGGGCGGCTGATCGTGCAGACGCCGAACGCGGCGTGCTGGCAGTTCCTGCTGCTCGGGGAGAACTGGAGCGGCGTGGACGTTCCGCGCCACCTGGTGAACTACCGGGCGCGCGATCTGGAGTCGCTGCTGGATTTGTGCGGTTTTGAGGTGCTCCGCCGGAAGTACTTTTCGCTCCGGGACAACCCCGCGGGCCTGGCGACCAGCCTGGCGCCGTGGCTGGACCCGATGGCGCGGCGGGTACGCGGGATGCGAGAGGCTCCGGCCTGGAAGCTGGCAAAGGATCTGCTGTATTTCGCCCTGGTGGTGGCGGTGTTGCCGTTCACGGTGGTCGAAGCGGCGTGCCGGGCCGGTTCGACGGTGATGATCGAGGCGCGGAAGAAGACATGAATTTCCAGTGGGTCGAGCGCCACCTGCCGCGATTCCTGCACCGGCACATCCTGAATTTCGAGGCCCGGATCGAAGACGCGGTGAAGGAGTTCGCGGCCGCCCTGGCGCCGGAAGCGCGTGTGCTGGACGCCGGGGCGGGGGAGGGGAAGCACGCCGCGTGCTTCGCCAGGCAGCGTTACTGCGGCGTGGATCTGGCGGTCGGGGATGCCTCCTGGGACTACCGGCATCTGGACGCGGTGGCTGACCTGACAGCGCTCCCATTCCCGGAGGGCTGCTTCGAGGCGGCAATCAACATCGTGACCCTGGAGCACGTTCACGAGCCCGCCGGAGCCGTGGGCGAAATCGCGCGCGTGCTGAAGCCCGGGGGGCGGCTGCTGCTGATCGTGCCGCAGGAGTGGGAAGTGCACCAGGCGCCGCACGACTATTACCGGTTCACGCGGTACGGGGTGCGGCGGCTGCTGGAGAGGGCGGGATTCGTGGATATCCACGTGCTCGCCGCCGGGGGCTATTTTCGCCTTCTGTCGCGCCGGCTGCTGAGCGGGCTGCGGTTCTTCCACGGCATCTGGAACGTGCCCGCCGTGCTGCTACTGGCGCCGCCGGCCCTGCTGCTGCCTGCGCTGGATTTCCTGGACCGGGACCGGAATTTCACGCTGGGATACCTATGCACCGCCAGAAAGTGCTAGTGCTGCTCGCAGCCTTGAGCCTGTGGGCGCAGAAACCGGCCCGATCGCCGGCCGGCTTCAGCGGCGCCTCCGCGCTGGCCTTCACCGCCAAAGCGGTCTCGTTCGGGCCGCGGCCACCGGGCTCGGAACAGATTCGCCGATTGCAGCAGTACATCACGGGCCAACTGAAGCTGGACCGCTGTGAGATCACGGTGGACCCGTTCACCGCGCAGACGCCGCTGGGCCCCGTCCGGATGCAGAACATCATTGCGCATTTCCGCGGGAGCAGCGGCCGGGCGGTGGCCCTCACCGGGCACTACGACACCAAGGCGATCCCGGGCACGAACTTCGTCGGCGCGAACGACGGGGGCTCCTCCACCGGCTTTCTGCTGGAACTGGCGCGGGTGCTCGGAGCGCGGCGGGTCATGGACGATGTCTACGTGGTGTGGCTGGACGGCGAGGAGGCGTTCGTGCACTGGTCGGATAGCGACGGCATTTACGGCAGCCGGCACCTGGCAGCCCGCTGGAGCGCGGACGGCACCTTGGGCCGTCTCAAAGCGCTGGTCAACGTCGACATGATCGGCGACCGGGACCTGGGCATCCTTCAGGAATTGAACTCCTCGGGGCGGCTGCGCGAACTGGCCTGGAGCACGGCCGCGGAACTGGGACTCTCCCGGCACTTTCTGAAGCAGGCTGCGGTGATCGAAGACGACCACGTGCCGTTTCTGCTCAAGGGCGTCAACGCCCTGGACCTGATCGATTTCGACTACGGCCCCGACAACTCTTATTGGCACACCGATCAGGACACCATGGACAAGCTGAGTGCGGCGAGCTTTCAGGTGGTCGGCGACGTAGTGCTGGAGATGCTGAAGAAGCTGTAGCAACCCAGGGACTGCCTCTGGAGTTTCTACATTTTTTGGTAGCGCCGGCGGTCTTGCCGCCGGCCCCATACTGCATGTTTTGGCGAAGAAGACTGCCGCATTGGGTTCCGGAGGATTCCATCGTGTTTGTCACCTGGCGGCTGGCGGGGACCCTTCCCCA
>Ga0187866_1001844_pt1 | contig 18686 bp, 14 predicted proteins | sample June2016WEW_11_1_3_FD_133013 | JGI IMG/M metagenome (GOLD analysis project Ga0187866, IMG submission 133013) | Peatland microbial communities from SPRUCE experiment site at the Marcell Experimental Forest, Minnesota, USA - June2016WEW_11_150 | ecosystem: Environmental > Terrestrial > Soil >...
ACGTAGAAGAAGCGACTGCGGCTCACACGAAGAACGATTTCATCTATCGAATGGGCGTGGCTTTGCGCGAAGCACGTGAGACCTTTTATTGGCTCAGATTGTTGGACGCCTCTAGGCTACTGGAACAACGACCATTAACAGATGTTCTCCAGGAATCCGATGAGATCACAAGAATACTCGGAGCCATAGTGAGTTCAGCGCGCGGTAAGAGAAAGACGTGACAAACTTTTAGTGTTCTTGTTTCCCCTTTTTTTAATTTTGCCTTTAACCATTTTGCATTGATTTATGCACGAAGAAGAAGTCCTAGGTAAAGCATACGATGCCCGCTTGATGCGGCGGCTGCTGAAGTATCTTCGCCCCTATCGTTGGCATGTAGTTCTCGGCATCGTGTTGAGCATTCTCACAAGTGCTATGGAAGCGATCCGGCCCTACTTCACCAAAGTGGCCGTGGATGTCAACATCGCCCAGAAAGACACGCATGGCTTGCTCATCACTGCCATGCTTTTCTTCGCTGTTCTTATTGTTCGGGGCTTTGTCCAGTATGCAAACGCGTATTTAACGCAGTGGATTGGACAGCGAACCATCTATGACCTCAGGATGGAGATCTTCACATATCTTCAAAACCTGGCGCCGAAGTTCTACGATAAAAACCCCATTGGACGGATGATCACGAGGGTCACGAATGATGTCGAGGTCCTGAATGAGATGTTCTCCTCGGGCATCGTTATGGTCTTCAGCGACGTCTTTACGATCATTGGCATTTTCTATTTCATGTTCACCATGAGCTGGGAGCTTGCACTCGTCTCGCTCAGCGTCCTCCCGCTCTTGTTCTACGGAACCTTCTTGTTCCGCAAGAAGGCCCGCGAAGCATATCGCGAGGTCCGGATCCAGATTGCGCGGATCAATTCCTTCATGCAGGAACATATCACGGGCATGGTGGTTGACCAGATCTTCAGTCGCGAGAAAAAGTCATTCGACAAATTCTCGCAAATCAACGCCGCGCACCGGGACGCAAATATCAAATCCATTTTCTACTACGCCGTATTCTATCCGGGGGTTGATCTCATCGGAGCGCTTTCGGTGGGATTGATCATTTGGTATGCCGGCGGTAATGTCCTTGGTGGGGCCGTGACCTTGGGAACGGTGATGGCTTTCCTGCAGTTCAATGAGATGTTCTGGCGACCAATTCGTGACCTGTCGGAGAAATACAACATCCTCCAGACGGCAATGGCTTCTTCTGAGAGAATCTTCCAGCTGCTCGATGACAAGTCCGTGTCGAGCTCTCCGCAGGCACCCACACCCCTCCCCTCCGTACGCGGTGAGATCGAATTCCGCAATGTCTGGTTCGCATACCATACGCCGTCAGATGGAGCAAATTCGCCTGAGTGGGTCCTCAAGAACATATCGTTCCATGTAAAACCAGGTCAGACAGTTGCTCTCGTTGGACATACCGGCGCAGGCAAAACGTCCATCATCAGTCTGCTGAGCCGCTTCTATGAGCATCAAAAAGGGGAGATCCTTATTGATGGGATCAATATCGACGCGGTGCTCCCGGAAGAGCTGCGCAAGCACATCGCTGTGGTGCTTCAGGATGTGTTCCTGTTCTCGGGCGACATCAAAGGGAACATCAACCTCGGAGATCCTTCAATTTCCCTGGACCGTGTGAAGGAAGCCGCTGAAATCGTGGGGGCCCACCGCTTCATCGAACAGATGCCAAAGCAGTACGACTCAGAAGTGAAGGAACGCGGCTCGACGCTTTCAGTGGGACAGAAGCAGCTCCTGTCGTTTGCAAGGGCCCTAGCGTTCAATCCACGCATTCTCGTCCTCGACGAAGCCACGTCTAGTGTCGATACGGAAACAGAGCTCCTTATTCAGGCCGCCATAAAAAAATTGCTGAAAGGCCGGACTTCGATCGTCATCGCCCATCGCCTCTCGACAATCCAGAGTGCGGACAAGATCATCGTGCTCCATAAAGGCGAAATCCGTGAAATGGGGACTCATCAGGAGCTCCTCGCTCACGATGGTATCTATCGGAAGCTTTACCGGTTGCAGTACAAAGATCAGGAAGTGAAATCATAGCGGATCCGTGTGAAGAAGCCACGGAAGAAATTCCGGACTTCTGCATTCAGTCACCGTTCTTCAAAACCTCGCAGCGTCACGGAACAACGACAACTCCATCCACCCTCAGGCCTAATTTGCCATGTCCCAACACAAGATCATCACACTTGAACGCCACATCATCGAAGGAGAGCGAGCGCATCCGGGCGCGAGCGGAAGCTTTTCGGGACTCCTTCGCGATCTGACACTCGCAATCAAGATCATTTCCCGCGAAGTCAGCAAAGCGGGCCTTGTCGATATCCTTGGATCGGTCGGCCGGGAAAATATCCACGGCGATGAAGTGAAAAAACTTGACGTGTTCGCACATGACGCGATCTACAAAGCGATGGATCACGGAGGGCACCTGTGTGTGATGGCGTCTGAGGAAAACGAGGATGTCCTGAATATCCCCGAGCACTATCCCACGGGAAAGTACGTCCTCATCTTCGATCCTCTGGACGGCTCGTCCAATATCGACGCCAATGTAACGATCGGCACGATTTTTTCACTGTTTCGGCGAGTGACCCCTGCCGGTCCGGGCACGTTGCAGGACTGTTTACAGCCCGGATACAAGCAAGTGGGTGCTGGGTATGTGATGTACGGCTCGTCGACGATGATCGTCTACACGACCGGAGATGGAGTGCACGGCTTCACGCTCGATCCCAGCATTGGTGAGTTTCTTCTCTCGCACGAGAACATTCGGATTCCGAAGCGGGGTAAGATCTACAGTGTCAATGAGGGGAATTTTCATCGCTGGTCTGAAGGGATGAAGAAGTACGTTCGCTACCTTCAGGAAGATGACAAGAGCACCAATCGGCCTTACTCGGCCCGGTACGTAGGATCGATGGTAGGCGACATTCAACGGACGCTTCTCTATGGAGGCATTTTCATGTATCCCGCAGATTCGAAAAATCCCAAGGGGAAACTCCGGTTGATGTACGAGGGCAATCCAATGGCATTCTTGCTAGAACAGGCAGGAGGGCGTGCGACAGACGGGACGCAGCGAATCCTGGACATCCAGCCGCAGTCGCTCCATCAGCGGACACCGGTGTTCCTCGGGAGCGACGAAGACGTGCGCATAGCCGAGGAATTCTTGCAGGGGAAGAGGGATAACTGAAAACGAATCGGACTGTGAAGAAACTTCAACTCATCAGCAAAGCAACGTTTGTCGTCGTTGATGTGGAGACGACTGGGATGAGCGCGATCGACGATCGCATCACAGAGATTGCGATGATGAAGGTCCAAGATGGCACGCTCGTGGACGAATTCTCAACCCTTGTCAACCCATTGCTCACCATCCCGGCATATATCACGTCGATGACGGGTATCGACAATGTCATGGTCCAGAACGCGCCGCCTGCCCGTGAGGTCGTCCCATTTATTGCGGAGTTTCTCGGGGACGCCATATTCGTTGCCCACAATGCCGCTTTTGACTGGGGATTTGTTTCCCACACAGCCCGGCGGGAACGGGGCATTGAGTTCGACAATCAGCGTCTCTGCACGGTTAAACTTTCAAGCCGCATACTTCCCCATCTCCCCAGCAAATCGCTCGGTCCGGTGGCGGAACACCTGAATATAACAATCCCCGAACGCCACCGCGCGTCCGGGGATGCATACGCCACTGCACTTGTGCTGGTGAAGTTCCTCTCCTACCTTCAGAAGAAAGAGGGCCTTAGGACGGTCGAAGAGGTGCTCAAGTTCCAATATGGCCGCACGTCCAGTTTCAGCCGCACCTAGACTTGCAGCCCCCTTCCGGGGACCCCTCCGATCCCGATGTCCTCACGAATCAATTTTCGGCGCCCACTTCTTCAGAAAGTTGAACACCTTGTCGTGATCATGATGATCACCGCTCTCCAAAGCACCCGTATCTTGCGAATGCAGGAATTTTCCCTTGTTATCCAGCACGAAGAGGTGAGGATAGCCTTCGATCTCCGGGTACTTGGAAAGAAACTTCTCGTTCTGGTTCTCTTCGCTGTAGTTGATCTTTACAACGATGAAATTGTTGTGAAGAAATTCCGAAACATCCTTATTGTCCTGGAAGAATTTGTCGAGGTTGCGGCACCAGATGCACCATTCGCCCCCGACGTCCAGCAGGATGCGCTTGTGTGATTTCGTGGCCAGAGTAACAGCGTCCTTAAGATCTTTCTCTGAATCCTTCTTCGGGTCAAACTGCTCACGTTTTGTTCCATCATCCTTGGGCGTCTCTTTGGTCTGAGCATACGTCACGCCCATGACCAGTGACGCAAGCACGAGTACCGCTAGAAGCCGAGGCATCATAGTCTCCCTTTCTTCCGTAATAGAGTTTGCCGTATTGTGATTTCCGTGAACGACGTTACCGACCTGATGGTCTGGGAATGGTCACGAGCCCGGTATTCCCTTCTGTATCAACAGCCTGAACTCCGAAAACATACTCATCTTTGGATACCTTGAGTGTGATGGTTGTATCACGTGTAAAAACGGATTTCTCCCACACTGGTGAGTGGCTCTGCCGGTAGCGGACAAGATAGCCGGCAAGGTCCGATTCGGGGTTCTTGGCCCAGCGCAAGACGGTATCATATCCGAGTTGAGCTGTGAGGATGGCAACCTTTTGCGCCGGCTGTGGGGCACGCGCAAGGGTCGCAATCGCGGCAGCGTTGATCCGGGCAACATTCCCACAGTATTCATAGTCGACGAACTTTGGCAGATCCCCGTACTCCTTACCGTTTTCAATCCTCACATCCTGATGCTGGTGATCATAATTCTCCTTCACCTCGCTGAACCTTACGGCACGAAATCCGCGTTCGTGGAACGGGCGATGATCCCCTCCACGAAGAAAGCGGTCAAGCCGGTACACAAGATCCACGCCGAACGTGGGGTTGTATTGTTCACCGACCTCTTTGATGTACCGGGCAAGGGTTCGTGATCCACCATCGTTTTCCAATCCCAGTGCTACCGCCTGGCGAAATGAAGCACCTGTATCAAGCGGAGTGAATGCCTCCGAGAAAAGTCGCACATAACGGTTTTCTTTCGTCCCATCTCCTGCCTTCGTGCTCCCAATCATGTCGATGTTGAACATGGCCTCGACATTCAGTTTTTCTTTCTTCGCCATATCTGCCCAGGCAGCAGCGCCATACAAACCCTGCTCCTCTCCAGCAAAAGCAATGAACACGATCGTCGCATCAAACGTGTACTTGCTCATGACACGCGCAAGTTCCAGTACGACCGCAGTCCCGCTCCCGTCATCGTTCGCACCGGGGGCATCGCTGTTGACGTCCAGCACATTTGTGGGACGCGAATCATAGTGCCCACCAACAACAATGAGCCGACCGGCCGATGGGCCTGCCTGTGCAGGCTTGAGAGTGACAACGACGTCAACGACTTTCGTCGGCGTCGGAATCCGCTGCATCGGAGGCACTGTAGTTTCAAAGAACTCAACGCTCATTCTTCCATTGCTCGCTTGCGCATATCGCTCGAACTCGGATTTGAGCCATCGCCGAGCCGCCCCGATCCCTCGTGAGTTGCTGACGGTATCGGAGAGCGTCAGTCGGGTGCCAAACCCGGCGAGCTGTTCAACCGTCGCCTTTATGTTCTTAGGCGATATTTCTTTAACGATCTTCGCCACAAACGCGTTCTTCTTTGGCGGCTGCTGACCGAACGCCATCACCACAACAAGCAAACAGCCCACCAAAATGTTCATTGGTCTCCGCACGTTGTCCACTCCAGTCGTTGTTGTTGATTTTTTACCCGTCACAATCCTCCGCGCTTCGCTCAACAGTTCTTCCCATCGCGAGATCACCAAATCATTCGATCACTCGATGGCCCGATCACTCGATGACCCGATCACTCGATGACCCGATCACCCGATGACCCGATCACCCGATCACCCGATCACCCGATGACCCGATCACCCGATGACCCGATCACCCGATGACCCGATCACCCGATGACCCGATCTCTCCTGATTAGCTTTTTCTATCTTTTGATCACTTCCGGGTACTTAATTCCTGCCGCCGTATTGAATACAACCACGCGGTCTGTTTCTCCGATCTTGCCTTGACTCAAAAGATGTCTCAACGCTGCGAACGAGGCCGCCCCCTCCGGACATATGAACAATCCTTCTGTCTTCGCGATCTCATAGACAGAAGCGACGATTTCCTCATCGCTTACGGCAACAGCGCTCCCTTTGCTTTTGTAGACTGCATCGAGAATGAGGTAGTCGGCGAATGCCTTCGGGACGCGCAGTCCGGATGCTATCGTTTCCGCTTGCTCCCAGAACTGAGAGTCAGGCTTCTGTTCTTTGAATGCTTTGACGATAGGGGCGCATCCGCTTGCTTGAACAGAGATCATCTTGGGACGTTTGCTGCCAATCCAGCCAAGTTCCTCCATTTCATCAAACGCTTTCCACATCCCTATCAGACCCGTCCCGCCTCCTGTCGGGTATACGACCACATCCGGCAATTCCCAATCCAACTGCTCGGCCAACTCATACCCCATCGTCTTCTTCCCTTCAAGCCGATACGGTTCCTTGAGGGTCGATACATCAAACCATCCGGGATGGGTCTTTTTAAGCTCGACCATCCTTTTCGCTGCATCGCTGATATTTCCCTTGACGAGCTCAACGTGTGACCCACAGGCAAGACACTCCTTGATGTTGATCTCCGGCGTGTCCTCAGGTAAAAAGATGAACGCCTCCATCCCTGCACGCGCGGCGTACGCTGCCAGGGCACCGGCGGCATTTCCGGCCGACGGTATGCACGCTGTCCGAATTCCCAGTTCCTTGGCTTTTGATACGGCCATTGCCAGCCCGCGTGACTTGAATGAGCCCGTGGGAAGCTGACCCTCATCTTTCATGAAAAGAAGCGGAAGACCCAGGGTTTCCCCAAGTTTCGGCACTGGCGTAATGGGTGTCATTCTCTCGCCAAGGGAAATGATATTTTCACCGCGTTCAACGGGGAGCAACTCAGCGTACTTCCAAAGGGATGGTTGTCTCTCGTTCAGCAAGGCCTTCGGAAAGGACTTCTTTGCAGCCTGAAGATCGTAGCGCGCGAGGAGTGATTTACCGCAAGAACGGCAGACGGTTTGGACTTCATGTGGAGAATGACGATCTCCACAAACGCTGCATTCGAGATGTGTGAGGAAATTCATATGTGACTGTCGGATTGATCGATGGATCGTGGTATTGTCTGTCTTTGAGAGCGGAAGTCAATGTAGATTGAGAATGGCGGAGAATCAAGATAAAAGCGATTAATGCCGGCGAAACTTGAAGCATTTCACCATCGTTGAATGTCTGGAGCCTTTTCTCTACTTTGAGGATACCAAATTCACACCAACCAACTGCGTACGGACATCACATGCGAAACCATCTGATTATTGCTCTGGCTTGTTTGATCGTGTTCACCGTGTCGGGATATGCCATTCCGCGTTTCGCCACTCGTTTGAACCTCCCTTGTCAGAGTTGTCACGTCAATCCATCAGGCGGTGGTATGCGCACCGCGTTCGGCCAGAGCTTCGGTCGTGATAGTCTGTCAGTGAAAAGCTGGCAGGAGGAGTATGCTCTCGACGATTTCTCGACGAAGCTCAGTGAGTTCCTGACGTACGGTGCCGATTTCCGTTTTCTTGCCTTCTATCAATCCAAAACAAATCCGGACGCATCGTTGAGTTCATTTTTCCCTATGCAAATGGATCTGGATTTCAACCTCGCCGTGTCGAAGAAGATCAACCTCTATATCAATCCAGCGTTCGGCCCGTACAATCGTCTGGAGGTGTTCGGAATTGCCAGGATTCTCCCGGCGAATGGATACTTGAAGCTGGGTCGGTTTACGCCTCCATACGGGCTGCGGTTTGATGACCACACGTCATTCATTCGTCAGGCGACCCCATTCCGAAACAACATGGGGCAACAAACCGGCCTCGAGGTTGGATTCAGATCAGGATCTGTTATTGCGATGGGAGCTTTGACGAACGGGATGCGGGGCGATCTGGACGGAATTCTCGCGAAGGCGGTCTTTGGCAAGCTTGAGGCACACGGGGACCTGGGACCAATCAATGCTCTCGCCGGAATTTCATCATACAATGACGTCTCGAGTGTCGAGAAACTGAACCTTTTTGGCGGCTATGGGTCAGCCACATTCATGGACAGACTCACGCTCATCGGCGACATTGAACGCATCCGTGGGAATTCCGCATCGATGAGTGTCAGCTCGGATATCAATCAACGAAACGCGCCGGGGACAGATCTCAAGCAACTGGCGGTCTTGGTTGAGGCAGATTACGAGCTGCTCCAGGGAATTGATTTGAAGTTCATGTACGATTTCTTCGATCCGAATACAGACGTCAAGAGCGGCACTGCGGTGAGGTACTCAGGCGGGTTTGAATTCATGCCGATGAGCGGTGTGGAGGTACGTCCGTTGTACCGTTATACCAAGGATACCATCCTGAACAGGAACACGACCGATCTCCAGATCATGGTTCATCTTTTCCTGTAAAGGCACTTCGGAAACAAAGGTTCCGGCGACCTGCCTCTGGATCACTCGACCTTTTCAATCTTGATCGAATCGGTCGTCCCTCTGGAGAGCAGAGGCAGCCCTGCTGTGTAGATGACGTAGTCCCCGAAGTGTACGTATTCGAGTTTCCGCAACTCATCTTTGATGCGTTTGAACGCAGTATCCGTGTCCGCGACGAATTCGGGCACAACGATCCCCCGAATCCCCCAAACCAGGTTAAGTCGTCTCAGAATCTTATCGCGCCCTGTTACCGCCAGGATGAGCGCCTTCGGCCTGTACTTTGCCGTGTTGATCGCACTGAAACCGGAATGCGTGATAACAATGATGGCTTTCGCGTCAATGTCGTTGGCAATTGCACACGCTGCCCTGCCTATCGCATCGAATATCGTGAATTCCCTCGTCGCACTCGCTTTGGCGATGTCAAAATGGGACTGATATCGTGTCTCTGCCTTCCTGATGATTCTATCCATTGTGAGCACGGCATCGACCGGGAATTTCCCTACCGACGTCTCCGCGCTCAACATCACCGCGTCTGCACCATCTAGCACTGCATTCGCAACGTCGTTCGCTTCTGCCCGGGTCGGGCGGGGACTTTCGATCATCGATTCGAGCATCTGCGTCGCAACAATTACGGGAACGCCTGCTTCATTGCACAGGCGAACAACCGTCTTCTGAATAATTGGAACGTCTTCCGGCGGGAGTTCTACCCCAAGATCGCCGCGCGCGACCATGACAACGTCTGACGCGCCGATAATTGAATTGATGTCCTCCACCGCTTCGCCCCGCTCGATTTTCGCGACGATTGGTATTCGCTTCCCTTTGGGCGCCTCTTTCACGAGGAACTCCCGCAGACTCTGAATATCCTTCACGGATCGGACAAATGAGAGGGCAACATAATCGATGTCATTCGCCAAACCAAACCTGAGATCTTCAACATCTTTATCGGTGAAGGAAGGGACGCTGACCTTTACCCCAGGGAGGTTCATCCCCTTCTTATCGGTTAAGATCCCACCGTTGACAACCGTGCAAAGCACATCGGTGTCCGTTTTCGAGACAACCGAGAATTTCATTTTTCCGTCATCAACCAGAATCGAGTCGCCGATCCGAATATCCCTCGGAAGCTGCTGGTAGGTGGTCGAAACCATGTCCGCGTCGCCGAGTATGTCTCTCGTCGTGAAGCAGTACTGCGCGCCGGTCTTGATCTCCACACTCTTCTCTTTCAATCGACCAGTTCTTATTTTCGGACCGCTCAGGTCCTGCAAAATCGTAATGTGTTCACCAGTTCTACTACTTGCCTCTTTGAGGTTGCCGATGGTCTCGTGGTGTTGTTCACGCGTTCCGTGTGAAAAATTCAATCGGGCGACGTCCATACCCGCTTCAATAAGTTTCACCAGTACGTCCACGCTCTGAGATGCCGGACCGATGGTGCAGACGATCTTTGTCTTGCTGAATCCTTTTGAAGCAATCATGGCGTGTTCCCTTCTTGGTGACTGAAGCATGAAACAAGCTGAGGGAGAATCTCTCCTGCTGCTCCGAGGAGTGACTCGTGAGCACGAGTGGAAAGCTCGGTACGTTCACGGTTGATTTCGACCACGAATGCTCCTTGATCGAACGCCGTATAGGGCAACGACGCTGCGGGATACACGACCGCAGAAGTTCCAATGCACAGAAACAAGTCGCAATGACGCGCGGCTTGTTCGGCCCGAGAGAATGCTTCTCTAGGTAGCATCTCGCCGAACCAGACTACATCAGGGCGGACGAGACCCCCGCAATGGACACACCGGGGAGCCTTTGTCAATGAATCGATATCCAACTCTTCCACAATTGCCCCACAGTCAATGCAATAGCTCCGCTCAATGTTTCCATGAAGCTCAACCATCGATTTGCTCCCCGCCCGCCGATGGAGATTATCAACATTCTGGGTTACGAGCGTGAAGTCTTTCACTCTGCGCTCCAATTCAACGAGAGCATAGTGTCCAGCATTCGGTTTTACCTCGTGAATGAGCTTTCTCCGATAAGCATACCATTCCCACACGAGGTCAGGATTGCGAATAAACGCATGGAAATTTGCCAATTCTTCCGGCCTGAACTTCTTCCACAACCCTTCCTCTCCACGAAATGTTGGAACGCCACTCTCGGCGGAAATCCCTGCGCCCGTAAGCACGCAAACCGATTGGGCCGTCTCGAGGCGGGCTCTGAGGGTGTCGGAAAAAGTCATTGTGCAGGGCGAAGAACAAGACGATCGTATCCTGATTTTTCGATCGCCGAACGGTCCATCAGCTGGGTTCTGTAACCACCGTTCAGCCAAAGTTGGATCTGATCATCGTAGTGTGTTTGAAATACCTGCCCCGATTGGCCGGGAGGCGTGACTGAATGTGTGTTGTTCCTGTCTGAGAGGTCGAAAATCTGCCGAGTGGAAGGGCCCACGTCATTCAGAAATGGCTGCCCCAGACGAAATTCTGCCTTGTCGACCGTAGAGTGAGATCCACCGATCGGAAATGGCCCGATATTGAAAATCCTGCGCAGCAGATCGTGAGACCCGAACACGTGGGGGAATTCGACCTGATGCACAGTGCCCCATCTCATTTCTTTGATCTCGCCGCCAAATCTCGACTTCAAGTCGCGCAATCCATCGTCGACGCTCCGTCGAATGATATCGTCCATCGTCTCGACCTGAGGGGTCCTCACATCGTCGAACCAGGCAGACGATCCTTTCTTCATCAGTTTTGTAATCGCTGCAAGCGGAACGGTCGCGAGTGTGTCATAGACCGCCAGCAACTGCGGTCCCATCTCATCTTCAAACGTGTTCTGGACCATCCTGACCAAAAATGACTGGAACAAAGTCGTTGCGACATCGTTCTTGCCCATCTCATAGTTCCAGTTCCTGAAATACGCAAGGGTTATCTGGACATCGGGATCCTGCGGAGGAGCAGAAGCATACGCGTTCAAGATGATCGGCACCAATTCTCTGGCCTGCGGCGAGAAGACATCCTGCTGAATCCGCTCCATGTCCTCCACCGAAAACTGTTCCTGTCCGTGCAGGGCCTCGGTTATTCTCGTGATCCGCCAGTCGGGCTCCCAAAGGTTCGATATATAGTACGGATAGGAGTCTGCTACAATCTTGTTGTTTGCTGTTGCAATGAACCCTTCGGGCGGATTAAATGCCTGCGGCATCTGCTCGAACGGAACGTATCCCTTCCAATCGTACTCATCAGTCCAACCGGGAAATGGTAAGCTCGCAGATTTTGTCTTACGAATTGGAATGCGCCCACCCGTATGGTACCCGATGTTGCCGTCCACGTCTGCATACACGAAGTTTTGCGCTGGCACAGCGAAATGGCGCAGCCCCTCAAGAAATTCATTCCAGTTGTGGGCGCGGTTGATCATGTAAAACGCCTGGACCTCATTGGAAACATCATGCCCAACCCATCGCATGGATAACAACTGACGCGAAGTTTGCGCGGCCGGCTCCATTCGGTTGACGATCGGTCCCCGATGCGTCCTGTACGTTGTCAGGAGAACGGGTGGTCCGTTCTTCACCAGAATTGTATCTATCTGTTGGTCGACCGGACGCCAGCTCCCATTGAAACGGTAACGCGATGGATGCTGCACAGAATCAACATCTTCTACATAGAAGTCTTCATCGTCAAGCATGGCATTTGTCACGCCCCAGGCGACAGATTGGTTGCGCCCGATCACGACAAAGGGAACTCCGGCAATCGAGGCACCGGACACGTCGAGATCAGGACCGACGATGTGAATCTCATACCAACGTCCCGGAGCAGAGAACAACAGGTGCGGATCGTTTGCGAGAATCGGTTTCCCGGTTCTCGATTTCGCCCCAGCGACAACCCACGCATTGCTCCCCGATTCCAACCCAACATTTCCCAGAAGCTGCCTGAATGCCTGATCCGCCGCCAGCAGCTGGTCCGCCATCGCCGTGGTTCGTCTTCCCTTGAGCTCCTCGGGGATGATCAGGGGTGCCCCCTCGGGCCACGTTGGAAAAATCTCCGACGCCTTCGCAACCCCAAGCCGCTCGACAAGCTGGCCGAGGACAATGTCAACCCATCGGGAGTAATTCAACTCCCATGCCATGAGCCGGCTGACCAGAAGGGAATGGGCCATTGTCCATGGCTCAGGCTCGAAGTTCAGTATATCAAATTCGATCGGGTATTTTCCTTTGTGTGCAGCAATATAGTTGGTTACTCCATCTGCATACGCCTCCAGCGCAAGGCGTGTATTTGCATCCACCGTCGGAACTGTCCGCTGCGCCTGTTGCCAGAGCCCAAGCGTTCGGAACATCTTGTCAATCTTCAGCGCAGGTTCGCCAAGAATCTCCGAGAGCCTCCCCTCGCCAGCCCGGCGGATGAGCTCCATCTGCCATAATCGATCCTGTGCGTGAACATAGCCAACAGCATAGTATGCGTCGTATTCAGAATTCGCGAAGATGTGAGGCACGCCGTAGTCATCACGATAAATCTGGACCTCCGAGCGAAGGCCTGCGACCTTCTCAACACCCGATGTCACAGGATAAGATTTCGTGATCAGATAATAAAAGAAAACAGTGAGTGCGAGAGCCAGAACCAGCAACGTTCCAACCACACCGAGAATGACCTTAAGGCGAAAGTGCATGCGATAGAAGAGAGATTAGGTGGGGAATGATCCCGTTATGATCTTACGCGGAACGGGACTAATGTAAAGAAAGATGTGGGGTCTTGCAAATATTCAGACGCAGCAATCAGCACACGATCGGCCAGCGATGAAATCCGGGTCAGATAAAGCGGTCAAGCGGAGACCAACAGCGAAAAACGAGATTCGATGCCTGAAGATCATGGTCTCACTCCTTCCATGCGGTTCAAACTGCAAGCCCCAATGTTATCCGAACATCGGGGCTTGTTTCGAACATCCGGATTCGATTCAGATCTAGAATCGATACGAAAGAGTAATGTTAAACGTACTCGTGTTCACTGACTCTGACGTTCGCGAAGGGGGCGTATCCACGCCTGAGAGGTAATAGTTATCTCTCAACGTGCTCCACTTCCCAAATGCCAGTGAAGCATTCAAGATTACATTTTCATCGACGGCAGTACCAATTCCAGCCGTGTAGTAGAGTTGATCGCGTGATGTTGGATCCCCCTTATACGGAGACGGATTGTAGATCACACCACCTCGCAATCGAATGCCCTGGTTCAACAGTGAAACCTCCGCCCCACCTCTCAGATTTGTCGTAGCACGAAATACATCGCGTATAACACGGTTTTCATCCACCAAATCCGGGTTGTCGTTCGTAAACTCCATTTGCGTCCAGTCGGTATACTCAGCATCTCCTGCCAACAAGAGCCAATCTGTTGCCTGGACAGACACTCCGCCTGAGAAGACGAACGGAGTCTTGACAGTGTACTTCGTCGAACCTGAGCTTTGCATCTGAAAATGGTCGGCATTATAGAACCAGCTGTTGCCGATGTCGGAAAAATCCTCAGAAATATCATAATACGTCGGAGTCCGAATCGTAAGTCCGAGCTTATATTTCCCCTGCTTCTTGTACATCAGGCCAATGAGGAGATTGTATCCGCTGATATCGCTATTGATGGTGCTCTCGTACTGAAACCGGTTGAAGTCATCGCGGTTGAGATTGAGAAGATAAACCTTCTTCGAATCGGACTCAGTATAAAGCCGATCGTAGGTATACGACCCCGAAAGGATATTGACACCCACCCCAAGGGATAGCCCCTTTGCAATCTCCATCGCCCCACCAAATGACCAACTATTAAGTCCTCCTCCTTCCACGACGTTACCTTCCTGCTGCACACTGTCAGTGACGTTTGGTTTCAATCTTCCCCCTACAGTATCAGAGAGAAAGATTTGGAAAGGTATGTTATTGTCGAGAAGGCTCTGTCGATCGGCGTCTGACATTGAATTGAGATTGACATCCGGTGTCAGAGATCCAACGATCGAGCTGCCCGGATTGAATCCTTTGTAGGAGACTGCTGTGGAGTAGTTTGCGACGCGCGCAAATCCGAATGCAAACGAAAGGCTGCCCCGTGCGGTTGGTACAGGGTACACAAGTCCGAGATTGTTGAGATTTGTCACTCTGTTATTGGCATTCGTTGTCGCGCCAAAGAATGTAGCATCATTATTGTATCCTGCATTCGAGAGCCCGGCCGAGAACTCAAAACTTCGCAACGAAGCCAGGCCAGCAGGATTCGTAAACAGTGCGGAATAGTCATCGGCAAGACCAACGGAGGCATTCCCCATGCCGGTGGATCGGGCACCGATTCCCATATTGAATGTCGAAAAGCGAAGCACATCTTCAGCATATTGCGCACTTGACAAACTCGGTATGAGCAGGATTGACAGCGCGGCACCAAGCAACAGACGAGCGGCAGATCGTGACAGGGTTGACTTCATGACTCACATCCTCCTGAGATTTCGGTTAGTTCCGACCAGTTCGCGTTGCACCACTGCTCCTGCTTCCTCCATTGCCGCTACCAGTACTTGGTGCGGGGCTTGAAGAAGCGGGGGTCGATGATGGCGAGTATGATGGAGACGGTGAATACCCCGGCGCAGAAGACGTGCTCCCTCGCTGCGGAGCTGCCCCCGACCTGTAGTAACCCGATGCTGGAGCATCTGAATATCCCCTGCTTCGGCTCGCTCCACTGCTCCTTGTGCCTCCTTGTGGGCTTCGGCTTCCACCGCTCGACGGCGCAGACCTAACGCTGGGTGCGGCTGACCGACTTGGTGCCGCGTAACCACGACCACCGTTGCTTGACGGCGAGCTATAGGTTCGCGACGCACGAGTTGAAGATGATTGGCTCCGTCGCGCGGCCGGTGCAGCATTGCTACGAACTTGGCTACCGGAACGGCGACTTGCCGGGGCAACGCCAGGCGTGCTTCCTGTCGATCCTACAACCGACCCAGAGTATCCTCCAACGCGAGTACTTCCACCCGTGCGACGATATCCTGCATCTCTTGTCTGGCTTGTTCTTCCACCCGGGAGAGAATAGCCAAAATTGCCGGAGTATACGACGTAGGGATATCCGCTATAGTACCCGTAGGGAGAATATCCACCGTACCCATAAGGATAGTATCCGGAACCGTATCCATAGTAGGACCATCTGTTCCAGTACCCGTAGTAGTTTGAATAAGGGGACATCCATCCATACGAGGGCCATCCGTAGTAAAACGGGTCGCCGAAAGTGATATCCCAGTACAAACTCGACGGATAGTAGTAGCCAAAGCCGACGCGGGAATGAAACTGATCGTACTCATCATAGTTTGGTTCTTGGACGGCCGCGGTTGTATCCTGCAGTTCGCTTAATCGGGCTCTTTCGGGTTTCGATACGTACGAACCCTGATCCTCGTCTTGAGTCGTGGCAAGCTGAGTGTAGCACCCTGAAACGAGAAGAGAGAGAGCAAACAGCGGGACCACCGTCATTAGAAGTCTGATTGAAGGTTTCATAAAGTCACCTATTCCTTTTCTCGATAAGAATCACTCAACAATGGTGCCACCTAGTCTAACGAAAAAACCCCAATATTGGGCGAAAATTGGGGTTTTTGGCGCAGTTTTAACCACATGGTATATACTTTTGTCAACACTAAAATCAGGCACTGTACACCTACAAAACATCAAAAAGTCCCTACATATTCGAGTTGGAGAGTCCTATTTCCAACACTGATATCACCTTCGTTTTTGAGAATATCCTTGATGTTCACTCCAAGCACGAGCCCTTTCCCCCAACTCCAACGAAATCCCAGGTTGAGGTAGCCGCGGCCACGACCCTTGCCGATAGCATTTGCACTGTTGTCGTTGAATCCAGGGTCATATTCCGCGAGCAGAGAGATATCTTGTCCCAATGTTTTTTCCGCACCAAAGAAGAGGTCGAGATCCTTATCACCATCGCCGCGTTCCGTCGAAAGGTTGATCCCACCGTGAACGCTCAGATTTCCAAGAATCGCATAGTTTTGACTCGCGACCGCATAGAACCCAGGAGACTTGATGGTGTAACGCTTCAAATCGTCGATATAGGGGCCACGTCCCTGCCAATCGAATCCCATGGCTACCGCTGGCGCTACAAGGCTTTCGTCGAGGAGACGAATCTTGACATTGACTCCCGGATACGGATTCATCCTGGGCTTGTTTGTTCCAAGTACGTCGGTACCCCCGTAGGAGATTCCGAAATTGAAACGATCAATGAGCCCGACAGAGACGCCGAAAAGAACTCCTCCCTGTTCAAAGAACCCGGCACTTACGTAGTAAGCGCCCCGATGCAACATTCCGGCGGTGGGCCTGTCAATGATCATCGTCGGTTCAATGTTGGCTGATGCACCAGCGTTGCTTTGAGCATGGACAGAGCAGCATACCATGAGGAACGCGACGAGTACGAATACTGCATTCTTCTTGTTCAAAGAGTCCCTCGCATTATTGAAGATTCAAAGTCTCGGGAAATCAACTTTTCCTCCAAACCGTTCCGTCTTTCTTATCCTCGATTGTGATCCCGAGTTTCTTGAGGCCGTCCCGAATTTTGTCCGAGAGCGGCCAGAGTTTCTGTGCACGAACGTCGGTGCGAAGATCGACAAGGAACGAAACAAGATCAGCCTCCAGCTTTGCATCGCCTGCAATTGAGGAACCCGAATGCTGAGGAACAATCCCCAACACGCCTCCTCCGAAAGTTTTGAAGAAATCCTCGATGCGGCGAAGTGACTCCAATGTGTACTTGCTCTCGAGACTCAGCAATGCATTCGTTTCCCTCGAGAGATCGAAGAGGACTGCAATGGCCTGCGGCGTATTAAAATCATCATTCATCGCACCGACAAAACGAGCCTCATACTCGCGCAGGTCAACGGCTGCTTCGGTGCTGCCGCTCTCGGCTCCGGGCTTCGAGATCTCCTCCCTCAGATTCCTCATCGTGTTCAGCAGCTTCTCAAGACCAACTTTTGCTCCGTGGAGCGCTTCGTCACTGAAATCGAGCGTGCTGCGGTAATGGCTCTGGAGTATGAAGAACCGGACGACAAGAGGACCGAATTTTCTGAACGCGTCCTTCAGCGTGACAAAATTCCCGAGAGACTTCCCCATCTTCTGACCGTTCACTGTCACCATATTGTTATGGAACCAGTACTTGACAAACGGCTTTCCCGTGGAACATTCGCTTTGCGCGATCTCACATTCATGATGCGGAAACTGATTCTCGAGACCCCCTCCATGGATATCAAAACTCTCGCCCAGGTACTTCATCGACATCGCCGAGCACTCAATATGCCAACCGGGAAAGCCTTTTCCCCAGGGACTTGGCCACTGCATAATGTGTTCCGGCTCCGCTTTCTTCCAGAGTGCGAAATCAGCCGGGTGCCGCTTCTCGGGATTCACCTCCACCCTCGCACCTGCCTCAAGATCTTCAACACTTCTACCCGAGAGCTTGCCATAACCCGCGAACTTCGGAACATCAAAATACACTGATCCGTTGGATACGTAGGCATATCCATTGCGAAGGAGTTGCTCCATAATCTCGATTTGTTCGATGATATGCCCAGAGGCACGCGGCGAGATATCGGGACGAAGGATTCCCAGAGCATCCATGTCTTCGAAATAGCTCGCTGTATACATTTCTGCGATCTGCATCGGGTGTATGCGGTCGATCCGGGATTGCTTCTCGATCTTGTCCTCTCCCTCATCTGCGTCATCCGTCAGGTGACCCACGTCTGTGATATTCTGAACATACAAGACCTTGTAGCCTGCATGCCGAAGATAACGAACGATAACATCGAACGAGACATAACTCTTGGCGTGACCGATATGAGAGTGCCCGTAGACCGTCGGCCCGCAGACATACATTCCAACGCGACCCTCCTGGAGGGGTTTGAATTCTTCTTTCTGTCGTGTGAGCGTATTATATACTTGCAGTGACATTTTATACCGATAATTCGTGGTTAGTTCATTCAGCCTATTTGCGGGCTAACCCCATGAGCTCTCGCGCACCGCGAAGCCCTGCGTCTGTAACCTGTGATCCGCTCATCAATTTGGCAACTTCCTCCACCCTTTCTCCGAGCTCGAGCTTCCGGAGACGTGTGCGCGTTCTCTTTTCACGTTCAGTCTTTTCCACTATAAAATGC
>Ga0187866_1001848_pt1 | contig 18668 bp, 20 predicted proteins | sample June2016WEW_11_1_3_FD_133013 | JGI IMG/M metagenome (GOLD analysis project Ga0187866, IMG submission 133013) | Peatland microbial communities from SPRUCE experiment site at the Marcell Experimental Forest, Minnesota, USA - June2016WEW_11_150 | ecosystem: Environmental > Terrestrial > Soil >...
CAAAGTTTCAGCAGAGGAATTAGGCAGAGTCGCGCTGGTGCGACATGAGTTCCATGGAGAATGGAATTACACTATCGAGCCGAACTAAGCCAAATGTCTATATTAATTTGTCACAGATCCTAAGGGGACATTTTAACATTGCTGAATTGGGTGACGTTTCTACTTTGCGTTGACAAAGGCCGTGGGCGACTTGCCCCCCGGCCGCAAACACGATACCCTATGTCGCGACACTGGACACCACGTTCAAATCCTCGGACAGCAAAAACAACATTCAATTTGTTAGCTGCACCCACCTGTCATTCCAAAGCACTACTGGGCGAGAAAATATAAGAAAGCCTCGGGCTCCTTGTCAATGCACTTGCTCTGCAAGTAAGAAAAAGTTCCTCCTGCAGCAACTCGCTGAATTTCCGCCTGATCGCTTGACAAGAAAGGCAAAGTCGACTATATACTATATACGCAGCGACAGTGATCAGAAGAATGGAAAAAAAAGTCATCGTCGATTGCGACAACACCATGGGGAAGCCGTTTGCGGAGATCGACGACGGACTTGCCCTCCTCTACTTGCTCGGGTGCGAAGATATCGAGTTGCTCGGAATCACGAATTGCTATGGAAACGCTTCCTTGCATGACGTGGAATATTGGACCGACCGGTTTCTTCACGATATAGAGCGGACCGATATTCCAAGATTTTCCGGGAAACCATTTTCGGCTCAGAACAAGACGGAATGGTTTAGGAAGACTTGGGGGGACCACTTCCTGAACGAAAGACCGACCGAACAGGGGCCGAGCAAAGCGGCCTCATACATGGTGGAGCAGGCGAACAGGTATCCCGGCCAGATCCACTTGCTCGCGCTTGGTTCGATGACGAATCTGTACGAAGCCTGGCAGATGGACCCGGGCTTTTTCGGAAGGCTCAAGGGAATATCTCTCATGGGCGGAAACCTTGAGGACTTCACGATAAATGGCCGGCTGTGCTCTGAATTGAACCTCGCGTGTAATCCGGCCGGAGCGCATAAGGTTCTGAACAACGGCGAATGTCCCGTTGTGGTGATGAACGCGCATATCTGCCTCCAAGCGCCTTTCAAGGAATCGGATATGCAGCGCGTTGCGTTCTGGCCCAAGCGCAGGCAGCAAATGCTCCGGGAATGGCTCGGTGTCTTCAGCGGCGTCTTCTTTCTCTGGGACCTCCTGCCCGCGGTGTACCTGTCGCATGCCGAGCTGTTCGATCTGAAGCCGGTGCGTATCGCTTCGACTACAAAGGACTTGGAGCGCGGGCATTTGGTGCGGGGCGAAAGCGGCGCGGAAGTGGTGATGCCTGACAACATCGTCGATGCGGTGCGCTTCATGGGGCTTGTCTGTTCGGCTTGGCAGCTAGCATGGGAAAAAGAGAATAGGGGGTGGAAATAGCTATGTTCCTCTGGTTCGGCCTTGGCGCGGGCTTTGATGATACGGCCGAAAATACTCCTTCTCAACGAGCCGCTCGCGAATCTCGTCGCGCAAGTGCGCATCGAGATTCGCGACCTGATACTGGGCCTCCACAAGAGTTTCAAGGTTACTACTCTATTCGTTACCCGTGCTTCTCACCGACCGCATCGCGTTCTTCTGCAATGGGACTGTCATCGAATGGGTCAAGAACGGGGCCTCAGTATCGACTGGATGGGCGATTTCTCGGCCAGACCGGATCTCCTAGTAAACGACGGTCCCGTGAGTCTGCTTATTGGGCCGGAATCCATATTGCTCGGCCGAAACGAGTTGAACAGTTTCCGGGCGACGCTCAAGAAGAAAATCTATATAGGGACATACACGCGCCACAGCATCGTCACAGGAAGCGTGGACCGGGAAGTCACAGGGCAGTCGAACGACATTCCCGGGTACGAAACCGCTGGAAAGACGCTGTTTACACTTCCCCGTGAGAAGATATAGCTAGTCCGACGCTGAAACGGCCGCATGCGAAGCCGAGAGATTCGAGGAGGGGACGCGATGGCGACGAAGCGCAAATTGCTGAAGATAGGGCTCGCCGGTCTGTATTTCCCCGTAATGGCAGCGGAAGAATATGGTGTTCTAGAATCGGCGAAGTCGCTTGTGTATCGATACGCTGAGACGGAGCTCTTCGAAGTCGCTGTTTGGCCGCGCCTGATCTCTGACCCCGTCGACGCGGTGAAGGCCGCCCGTTTCTTCGAGGAACAGAAAACCGACTTTCTATTGGTTCAGGCCTCTTCTCTTATGATGGGCGAAACCGTCCTTCCTCTGGTTGAGCGGGCCGACCGAATCGGCGTTTGGGTCGTTGACGAACCGAATTCCGTCGGCGAATTGCGCTTGAATTCGCTCACTGGTTACAACTTGTGCGTCTCGCTGATCCGAGGCAAGTGGGGAGACCGCAAGAAGATCAAATGGTTCTGGGGGACGGGCGAGGATTTCGGAGCACGATTCGTCGCCACCGTACGGGCGCTTTCCGTGCTGAAGGCGCTCGACGGCGGCCGGATCGCATCGATTGGAGGAGTCGTTCCATCGTTCGATAACCTTGAGTACCAAAGCGGCGTGTTTGAAAAGTCCTTGAGTATCGACGTAGTGCATGTGGGCCTCCAAGATCTGTTCCATCGAGCCGAAAGGGCTCCTCCTCCCGAAGTGGCAACTATTCGTGACCTCTTGGCGAGTCAAGCTACATGCGTCAAAGTCGGCAATGCATTAATCGAGAATACGGCTAGGATATGCTATGCGCTCCGGACTATTAAGGAAAGCGAAGGGGCCGATGCTTCCGCGCTGCGTTGCTGGCCGGAATTCCAGACGTGGAAAGGCATTGCCCCGTGCGCAGCAGTAGCCTGGTCGAACGACCATTGCATGCCAACCGCTTGCGAAGGCGATACCCCCGGGGCTGTCGCCATGCTGATTGGAAGCATTTTGTCGGGGCGGGCTGCTACCATGAATGATTCGGTCGCTCTCGACAGAAAGACCGGAACCGTACAGATGTGGCACTGCGGTGCCGGACCGGCTAGTTGGGCGGACGAACGGGGCCAGTGTCTCGATTACCACCATACCCTCAACCGCAGATTCGCGGAGGATGCTCCCCGTGTGGGGGTTTCCTCCGACATACGGTTCGCGTGCGGACCGGTCACGATGCTCAGGATTCGCCGAGACGGACGAAGTCTGTTCGTGCTGGAAGGCGACGTGGTCGAAGGTTTCGCTGCCCCCTATCAAGGCAGTGGGGGATGGATCGGCAACCTACGCATGGGTGAAAGCCAAGTGTCCCTCGAGGACCTATTGCACATGATGGCGGTCTACGGTCTGGAGCATCATTACCCGATCATGCGGGGCCACCATTTTGGCACTCTGAAGGAAATGGCGGCATGGGCTGGGTGGGCGATCCTCCCGCACGTCGATTCCCGTGGCAGCACCGCCATCTGAAAGAAGGAGCCGAAGATCGAAAAGACCTGTCATCGGTTGCGACCGGTTATTAAGGTTTTGCTTAGCCGTTGAAGGAAGGGAACCATGACGATTAAGCTCCCTTATGGTTCGGATAACATAGAAATTCAACTATCGGAAAGTGTGACGGCAGACTTTCTCGAAGGCCAGAGTCGCCTTGGCGAGACCGACGAAAGAATAATCGAGAGATCTCTAGACCAACCTAGGAATATGCAGAAACTTGAAGATTTTTTAAATGCGACAGACCGCGTAGCAATTGTTGTTAGCGATTACACTCGATCAACGGGCGTTTCGACATATCTTCCGCTAATTCTCAAGCGCATCGACAAAGCTGGTGTCAAACCGAAAAACGTGCGCATAGTAATCGCACTTGGGCTTCACCGAAAGGCGACGGAAACGGAGATAAATGAAATTGTCGGCGCTAATGTAACTACTTCGTACTCCGTTGAGAATCATGATCCAGACAGAAATCTTGTCGACTTGGGCGCAGTTGCTTTGAATCAGACAGTAGCTTCTGCGTCGAAAGTGGTGGTCACCGGCGCGGTAGCCTTTCATCCGATGATTGGCTACTCTGGCGGCTACAAAAGTGTTCTACCTGGAATCGCCTCTAGGAAAGATATCTTAATGAATCACATGCTTTACCTTGACAGTCTTAACGACGATAGAAAGATCGAGCCGGCGCGCCTTGAAGAAAATCCGGTATTCCTAGACTTGGCGAGGCGCGGCAATATCCTTCACAATATCTTTGCGCTTAATATTGTAATGGGAAAAAATAAGCAAATCGCGTATGCATCCTCGGGGAATTTGCCGGACGTTTGGAGAGAATGTATCAACTTTCTGAATAAAAATTTTTCAGTCGCTATATATCATCGTTATCCTCTCGTCCTTGCTTCTGCTGGCGGATTGCCTATGGACTTTTCCTTTTATCAGAGTATGAAGCTCTTTACCAATGCTTCTGCAGCTTGTTCAGAAGGGGAGACTATTATACTATTGTCAAAATGTTGCAATGGTTGGGAGTTGAGAAAGGATATTTTTAGACTATTCGAATGCTCTGTTAAAAAAGCAGAGGCTGCATTAAGGACTAATTTTAGTATGGACGGGCTCGCCATTTTGATGGCAAGACTAATTATAGAACGGTTCAAAGTATTCTTTTTCTCAGACTTGCCAGCAAATGAAGTAAGTAAAACAGGAATGATACCCATAATAAATCAAGACGCCTTACGCGAAATGTTTGACCGGCTTAGTAGAGACAAGAGATGCGCAATAATTCGAAGGGCTGCTAGTGTTTTTCCAGTTATGAAGGGTGAACGATTATGACCGATGAGTTCTACTACCGCGCATTTGCCAATCTGAACATCCAGGTTGGGATTTGTTCCAATTTTAAAGCAAACATCTATGACGAAGAATATTTCTCTGGGCAAGGAACCAAGCTGCATTCATTATTGTCTAATTTTCATAGACTGAAAGAAGTGACGTTTTCTCTTAGTAATGATACCAATTTTTATCTAATAGATATGAAGAGTTGCCCTCTAAATGTAGATATTTGCACCAAAAACGTATATTTAACTGGCGATATACAGGAACTTGAAGGTAGGCCCAAAGACAAGCGGAAAGCAATATTTGGAAACATGGGTTTCTTCTCCAAGCTGATGATCAGGGCATTGGAACACAAGGGAACCTATTCTTTTCACTCTGTTTCTTTCATTTGTCCAAAGAATAACACACTCTATCTTGTGTTAGGAGGAACAGGTGCCGGGAAGAGCGTAGTACTCCTTTCAGCACTGGAAAAGGGTTGCAAACTTTTTGGCTCTGAGCTTACACATTTCAGTATTGTTGACAGCAAGGTACTTTTCCACAAGGGTTCGCTCGCAGTAAACTGTCGAGTCGGGAATTTGGTAGAAGACTTCCCAAGCTTTGCAAAACGGTTTAAAATTTACAATTTGCCTACATCTTCAATTTGGGATTGCTATCGATCAGTGGACATGTCGGAGCTACAGGCAGAGCAGGATATACTAGAAGACCCTGACATCATCCTGATTTTGCCAAGGATCGAAGCTCAAAGGAGAGTACCAACGATTTCTAAGGTAGATCATCACAAGCTTAAGGGATATCTGTTTGACAACATATGCGAGAAAATCTCTCCGCCTTCCATAATCGGCGAACGATATTTGTTACCTGCCCTAGATAGTTTCGAATTGCAAACTTCACGAATGGAAGCAATCATCAAATTCTGTGATAGAGCAAGAGTGACGGCTTCATATCAAGTGCTTGCTGCACCAGATAACTGCCTGGAAGGAATCATGCCATGAGAAAGAGGAGGAAATCATGAAAAAAAGTACGACTCGCGCCATGGAAGGTGTTTATCCAATGCCTATAGAAGGTCGAGAGGATCCTCCTAGATCACGTGGGTTGACAATGGTTATTGACATGGGTAACGGCGTCGGTGCGACAAAAGATTTACTCGAGCTGGCGGATAGATATATCGACATAATAAAAATATCATCCGGAAGCATAGCTTTATATGAAGAGACCGTATTAAGGAAGAAAATTGAAATCATAAAAAACAAAGGAATCAAAATAGAAGCAGGAGGTTCTCACTTTGAAGTTGCTTTTTGGAAGAAATGTATTAGCGCCTACTTTGGAAGGCTCAAAAAGCTGAATTTCGACCTTGTCGAAATCGCTGATGGTCACATTACAGTGCCATTGGAAGATCGTCTGGACGCTATCAAGCGAGTGAAAGACATGGGTTTGAAAGTTGTAACGGAAGTCGGGAAGAAGCTTCCTCGCGAAAATATCAAGGCAGCGGGAATCCTAGAACAAACCACCTTGGATCTTGATGCAGGCGCAGATTATGTAATTATCGAAGGAAAAGCGAGCGGCATTAACGTCGGTATATACGATCAAGAAGGCTCAATAGATGAGCTCGAGCTAAAGGTAATAGTTAATGGGTTAGCTGACTTGAGTAGGCTCATCTGGGAAGCGCCATTAAGGGAACAGCAACAGGGACTGATTCTGAAATTTGGCATAAATGTTAATTTAGGCAACGTGTTTGCCCATGACGTTTATCCTCTAGAGCTAATGCGAAACGGGCTGATGTTGATGCCGTTGATCAAGGCTTATGAAAAAGAGAGTTCAAAGGAAATGAAACAATGACAAGTCTAAACGCAAAAGAATTGACTGACAAAGCCAATGAAATCAGGCTAATTAGTCTTGAAATGGTAGATAAAGCTGGCGGTGGCCACGTTGGAGGCTCTTTGTCTGCTATGGACATTCTAACGGCATTATATTTTAGCATACTGAACATTGATCCAGCGAACCCGAAAATGGAAGGTCGGGACCGCTTCATACTATCTGCAGGTCATAAAGCTGCTGGCTACGTCCCTGTACTTGCCGCCAGGGGATTCTTTGATCTGCAGCTTTTGGACACATTCAACAAGCTTGATAGCCCCTTCGGAATGCACCCTGACATGCATAAGATCCCTGGATGTGACTTTAGCACGGGGAGCTTGGGGCATGGCCTCCCTGTTGCTGTAGGTATGGCAATGGCGCTGAGAATGGACAAGAGCTCGGCTAGAGTATTTGTGTTGATGGGAGATGGTGAGACCCATGAGGGCACTGTTTGGGAGGCTGCGGCCGGGGCTTCGCACCACCACCTCCAAAATCTTATTGCTATTGTTGACTACAACAAATGCACCATGGATGGGCCTATCGAGACTGTTATGAGTTTGGAGCCTATAGAGGAAAGATGGAAATCATTTGGTTGGGCTGTACGAAGGATTGACGGGCACAACATGGAAGCCATCCTGCGCTCGTTGAGCAGTCTCCCCGAGCAGAAGGGCAAGCCAACTGTTATTATAGCAGATACGATTAAGGGGAAAGGACTCCCAAGCATCGAAGGGAACTACCATTGGCATTACGGCGTTTTAAGCGAAAACCAGCTATCTGAGGCGCGAGTGGCACTTGGCGGAGGGAAATAAAATGGCCAAATCAAGTTTAAGCATGAAAGACTTCGAGAATATGTCCATTCGGGATGCGTTCGGTACTGCACTCGCAATTATGGGTGAAAAAATGCCGGAACTGGTCCTGCTCGGAGCCGACGCTTTGGGCTCAACGAGGGCAACCGCGTTTGCAAAGAAGTTCCCGGAGAGAACTTTTAACTTTGGTATCGCGGAGCAGGAGATGGTCTCTGCCGCCGCGGGCTTTGCAGTCTGCGGAAAGATACCGATTGCAGTGGCGTACGGGTTCTTGATATCGATGCGTGCATGCGAACAGGTTAGAACTGATATCTGCTATCCTAATCTAAACGTTAAGCTAATGGCGACCCATACTGGGCTTACAATGGCCGAAGCGGGGACCACTCACCACTCTACAGAAGATGTTTCAATTATGAGAAGCTTTGCGAATATGACGGTCGTGGCTCCCGCAGACGCCGTGGAAACCGCTAAGGCGATCGAAGCTGTGATCCATCATCCGGGTCCCGTTTATCTAAGATTGGGACGAGGAGCGATGCCTGCTGTTTATTCTCGAGATTATGATTTCGAAATAGGAAGGTCCATTGTCTGTCGAGAGGGGAATGATGCTACGGTTATCGCATATGGTATAATGCTTGCAGAAGCCTTGGTGGCGGCTGACCAACTTGCTCAGCAGGGGATTCAACTGCGCGTAATAAATATGCACACTATCAAGCCTCTCGATGTTGAGTCAATTCTTGCAGCTGCAAAAGAAACTGGAGCAATTGTTACCGCTGAGGAACACACCGTATGTGGCGGGTTGGGCGAGGCGGTGGCCGGAGTTACTGCATCATGTTATCCAGTTCCGGTGCTTAGGGTCGGTATCGATGATACATTTTGCGGGATTGGTCCCGAAGATGGTGTTCGCAAGAAGCTAGGCCTGAGCGCGGGGACAATAATATCATTTGTACGCGAAGCATTAATCATGAAAAAGGGAGGGAAATGATCATGGGAGATGGATTCTGGTATAAAGCACTACGCGTGGATTTGGACTATGGGCGCATTACTGAAGAACCGATTGAAAAAGCATGGGTAAGACAGTATATAGGTGGTGCCGGCCTTGGGACGTTGTACTTGCAGAGGGAGGTTCCGCCAAATGTCGGTGCTATGGATCCAAGGAATCGGCTGCTTTTCACCACAGGCCCCTTTCAGGCGTCCAAGCTTCCCGGAGCAGCCAAATTTTCAATTGTTTCTCGATCTCCTTTGACAGGCATTTTCGCTGACTCTGCGGCTGGTGCCGGCTGGGGGGTGTCGTTTAAGAAGTGTGGTTTTGACATCCTGATCCTACAGGGACGGAATGCCAGTCCAGTGTATCTATACATCAGCGACGGTAAGGCGTCTTTACATCCTGCTCATGACCTCTGGGGTAAGGATTCATTCGAAGCAGGATCCATGCTTATGAGAAAATACCCGGGTGCTTCAGTTGCGGTAATAGGGCCGGCGGGCGAGAATGGCGTAGCTTTGGCCAATATATATGTAGACAATTTTTCTGCGGCGGGACGTTGTGGGCTTGGTGCGATAATGGGATCCAAAAACCTAAAGGCGGTAGTGGTGCAGGGGGAAAGAGACGTTCCTGTGTTTGATCGAGAGGCTTTGACACAATTAGAAAAGGACTTTAGAAAAAGTATTGCGAAGAATGCCGCATTTCTCAGACACGATGGAACTGTAGGCGGGCTCGCTCCTGGGGAAGTGTCCGGGAATTTGCCTATTAGGAATTGGAGTGAAGTGGGATGGAAGGAAGGCGCTAGCAAGATCGGACATCCCGGCTACTCGGATCGCCTTCAACCAAAGCCACATGCCTGCGCTTACTGCTCGGTGGGCTGTCATCGAACGATCGAGCTTAAAAGGGCAGGGGCCGCATTTCGAGGGCCTGGTCCGGAATACGAGACAGTGGCGATGCTTGGCTCCAATTGTGTTATCGATGACCTTGATTGGCTTGTCCTAGCAAACGACTACTGCAATCGCATGGGTATCGATACCATTTCGGCTGGCAGTTGTGCAGCCTTTGCTATGGAAGCGCTCGAACGACAGCACTCGAAAGGACATCAGCCGGGTTATAGATTTGGATGGGGCGATAAGGATGGAGTAATGAAGTTCTTAGAAGAGCTGACATTCAAAAGAGGTTTTGGGGGCATGTTTTCTCTAGGCATTAAGAATGCCTTACCCTTCTTTGAAGCACAGTCTGCAGACTATGCATGTCATGTGAAGGGACTAGACATTCCAGCTCACGATCCAAGAGTATATTATAACCTTGCTCTTAGCTATGCAACTGGGAACCGCGGAGCTTGCCACATGAGGGCATATTCACAAATCGCAACCATGGGAGCGCTACTCCCGGAAGTGGGGATTTCTATAGCGCCGGCTCCGAATACCCTCGTGGGTGCTGCCGAAGTTGTAAAGGTGTACCAAGATTTCACTTCATTCTATAATTCTTGCGTTCTTTGCCAGTTCATGATTTGGGGTGGCTTTGGTCTAGGGGACATGGCAAAAGTGCTGAACGCTATCACAGGATGGAACTCGAGCCCCCAAAATCTGATGGAATGCGGTGACAGGATATTTACTGCACAGAGGTTGCTGAACACTTCCTATGGCATCCGGCGAAGAGATGATGTATTGCCCAAACGTTTTTTTGAGCCGTCATCTGAGGGTCCGAGAACTGGCCAAGTCCCTGAACCTTTCGAGGAAAGCATATCGGCTCTTTATACAGCAAGGGGTTGGGACAAGAATGGTGTCCCGACGACAGACAAGTTAGCTTCCCTAGGTATCATGCAGTGAACACTAAGATAGGCATACATGTTTCACTATGGACACCACGATGGGCGGACCCCTTCTTGGAGCATATCCGAAAGGCAGCTGACCTAGGATTCGATGCGGTCGAACTGCCTCTAATGGATCCACGTCGGCTTGATAGCAGAGAAATACGATCTGTACTTCATGACACAAATCTTGCCGTGTGTTGCGGTACTGGATTGGGACCAAGCAATGACGTAAGTTCAATAGATCCTTACATAAGGAAATTGGGATTACTTCATCTGCTTGATTGTCTATCCCTTGCAAAGGAGGTCGGTAGTGCATCCCTCGGTGGGGTTCTTCATTCGGCGTGGGGGAAACGGGAACGAATTACAGAAGATCAGCGGAAGTGGTCTGCAGATATTTTAGGTCAAGTAGCATCACGCGCTAGCCAATTGGGAATGACTATCAGCTTAGAATGCATCAATAGATATGAAAGTTCCTTTCTAAATACTGTTCAGCAAGGGCTTCACATGCTTCAGCTTATTGGCATGGACAATGTTGGGCTCCATCTCGATACATATCACATGAACATAGAAGAGAGGTCCATACCAGCAGGCCTTGAGTTGGCCGGGAAGCATCTTTTTCATATGCATCTTAGCGAAAACACACGAGGATTCCCCGGAACCGGCAGCATTGCTTGGCCCGATGTGTTTAAGGCAGTCACGAGGATAAATTATAACGGCCTCTTAGTTATTGAAAGCTATGTCTTAGCAGAGAGGCCCTCCAGCGATGACGTTTGTATCTGGAGGCCTATCGAGGAAGACATCGATGAGTCATTAAGAAATTCCCTGGGCTTTGTACGATTGAGCATCTCGAGGAGTAACTAATGCATGTGGAAGTTAGGCTCTACGGAGATCTTCGCAAATATGCTCCAGAGGGTACCCGGGCAGAGTGGAAGGGTAATATCCCAGACAATTCTCGTGTTATTGAACTTATTCGACTCCTAGGCGTGCCTGAAAAACATCCGCTAGTAGCTTCTATTAATGGAAAGATCTGTGCTTTGGATGTCCCTATCCCAGAGAAATCGGTCATCTATTTAATGGATATTATGATAGGGGGCTAGAGAAGGTATGCCAAGAATTGGAACACGATACTGGTTTGCACAGAGCTTGTCCTATTTCTCGTCGGGTAAAGCATTGAGGTTTGCCAAATGAAATTTGAATTGACTGAAGCAAAGCTTTCTTTGCATACACAGGTGTATTATCAGTTGAAAGAATACATTATTTCTGGCCAATTGAAACCAGGAGAATGTCTCATCGAGCAAACGATTGCAGCGCAGATGTCAATTAGCAAGACGCCAGTGCGCGAGGCACTAAGAGAATTAGTTCAGGAGGGTCTGGTAGTCCATCATCCTCGAAAAGGTGTCACCGTAATGGACATTACAGAAAACGATATTGAGGAGATCACCAGCTTGCGAGCTGTGATTGAGGGTTTCGGAATCGGTCTATATGTTTCGACATCAAAAGAAGACGACAAAGAAAGACTTCAGGAAATAGTAGATGAAATCTATCTTGCTGAAAAAGAAAAGAACTATGCTAAGACAGCAGATTTCGATCTAAAATTTCACTCCTTCATTATAGAAAGAACAGGCCATTCGCGCTTGATAAAGGCATGGAAGACTCTCGAGTCTCAAACGCGAATATTGCTTCAGATGATAGAGTATTACAAGATTTATCAAGGATATTCTGGCGACTCACATAAGAAGCTACTGGACATCATTTTTGCCGGTGACACTGAAGGGGCAATAGTTGCTGTTAAGGATCACATCCTAGAATCAGGAAAGAATATAGTCAAGAACTTCAAAGAAAGAAAAGCTGCCGGTATCGGCTCCCACGGCGAAAAGAATGTTATCTGACTTGACGTCGGACAGCTGCAGAATAACGCATGGATAACGTAAATTATCGGGGCTGTTGCCAAACTCCTGAGTTGCATCGGTAACTCCGGTCATGTAGCATTCTAATGACCTACTGGGAGGAGCTTGATGCAAGGAATGAAAAGCAACAGTAGCCTTTCTATACCATCGGGCTTGAAGGGTTAGTGCCTGACGACCATCCTGTTCGAAGCATCAAAGTTGTATTGAATATTAATTTTCTCTATGAGGACATTCGCGAATACCATGCGCATGAAGGAAAGCAGTCGATAGATCCGGTCGTGCTGTTCAAGCGATAACATAGACTTTCTTTCGCACAATTTCAGGATAGAAATGAGGCATCCGTATCTGACTTAGTTGAGTTGCTGAAACAACAACAGACCAGCAGGACGCCATGGGCCACGCGGGCCCATAGAACAAGATCATACAGATCGATAAAACGCTGGTGAAACGCGAACATGGGGAAGTCGTTCGGGAAACGGTTGACGAGACCTTGAACAAGTTTTTTGGATGCTGAAGCAGATGGCTTGTGCAAGGCAGGCGGCTACGAGCGCAGCGCCGAATCGGGTGGACACCCGTGCTGGCTTCTATGAGTATAATCCGGAGTGGAGTTACCCCGTTTCAGTGGACAGTTCGAGACTTGTGTCTTGGGTAACACCCAAGTGCTTGGTTTCATACTCCATAGGCGAATTGTAGTTCAAGGCTGAATGGCGTCGATGAGAGTTGTACCATCCCTCGATGAACTCAAACACCGCGAGCTCGGCCTCCTCCCGAGTGCGGAGCCGGGTCCGATCGAGGAGCTCACACTCTAATGTAGCGAAAAACGACTCGCACATCGCATTGTCGTAGGCATCGCCCACGGTTCCCATTGACGGGCGTACTCCTGCTTGCCGGCACCGGTTGCCAAAGGCTATTGATGTGTACTGGCTTCCGTGGTCGGAATGGTGGATGACCGCTGTTGGCTGACGCCGACGCACGGCCATCTCCAACGCGGCCAAAACCAGCTCGACTCTCAGATGGATCACAAAGGCCCATCCGACCACCCTGCGACTCCAGGCATCCAGCACGACCGCGACATAGAGAAACCCCGCCCATGTGGACACATAAGTGATGTCAGCTACCCAGAGTCGATTCGGGCCTTGTGTTCTAAAATCACGTTTCACCAGGTCGGGGGCCACTGCGGCTACCCGATCGCGCAACGTTGTTGTGGTCCACTTGCGTCGACTCACGCCCCGCAGGCCGTTTTGACGCATTATTCGCGCCACTCTCTTGCGGCCCACTCGCGTCCCGCTTGCCGCCAGCTCGGCATGAATCCGTGGGGCACCGTAGGTGCCCCGGGAATCCTCATAGATGCTTTTGATATGATCGGCCAACCCGGCATTCTGGCAGGCCTGTCGTGAAGGCCCACGGGTCAGCCATGCATAGAAACCACTGCGCGAGACCTCCAGTACCCGGCACATCTCTCTTATGGGAAATTGAAGCTTCTTGGCTTTCATGTAGAGGAAGGCCTCCGTGGTGTCGCGCCGGTCTCCTGCGCGAACCACGCTGCAGCTTTTTTTATCTCGCGCTCTTCCCGCAGGCTCCGAACCTCGCGTCGCAATTGGTTCAGCTCCGCTCTCTCATCGGTGGTAAGCCCATCAGCGCGGATGCCCGCATCCCGATCGGCCTGCGCTATCCAATTGCGGATGGTTGTCTCTGTGGGTTCAAACTCGTGCGCAAGGCTGCTGGGACTTCGGCCTGCCCGAACTAAATCAAGAATCTTCTGGCGAAGCTCCGGTGGATACGCTGGTTTGGATCGTGGCATGACTCATCCTTCCCTCCCCAATGGGAGCATGTCCACGAAATCGGGGCAACTCCAAAGCTGAGGTCGACATGTACTAACCTCGTTTATGCGCCGTTTCTTTGAGGTGAAGTACGATTCGACAAAAGTTTCGCGCTTATCCATACAATCCTGCAAGAGCAATTGTCCAATTCAGAAACGCGTTTTGAGGAGGTCTTCCTATGAAAAGAGTCACATTCCTATTCAATAGTACAGGGCTTGACAAAAATACAAAATCATGTAGTATAGAGTCGACTGTCGATACTCGTTATTGGTCTCGGATTCCAAAGTTGGATCAGGGGCAGATAGACAATACGAATGAAGTGATTTCGAAAATGATGTTGATTGCCGAGAAAAGATTTCCCAGCCCAAGTCGCCAGAGTTTACTCGCCTGAGGATGCTTTATGTGAAATTTGTTGATGGTGTTGCCATCACGAAAAGAAGGAGGTTGCCTACTGCATTCTTTTACACACCCATTTGACGGGACCTTTTCACAACGGAGGGAGAAGAGATGAAACGAATCTACATCGGCTTAGTAGTTCTTGTTTTTTCGGTGTTCCTGTTTACGGGGGTCTGTTTCGCGATCGATACTAGTGATGTCCCCAAGGGACATTACAAAATAGGCATTTCTGCTATTGGGATCGATCATCTCGGAGACGCCACTGTGTACAACGCAGCCATTGCGCGTGTGAAACAGTTAGGTGGTGTGCCTATCGCGGTGGAAGCGGAGAGAAAAGATGAAAAGATGGTGACAGATCTAGAGAATTTGATAACAAGTGGCGTTGATGGAATCGTCGTTTATATTGGCAATCAGCAAATTCTAGAACCTGTTTTTAAGAAAATACATGACGCCGGCATTCCCATAACAACCGTATCCCATCCTTCAGTGTATAGCCTGTGCAACGTAGCTTCGAATGAATTTACTATGTCCACGGATGTGGTCGAGTATATGGTACAGGATTTGAACTATAAAGGGAAATACGCCTTCTTCTGGGCATGGGACGGCATCAGGCTTGCAGAAATCCGAAAACATATGCTTGACGAGATATTGATCGATTTTCCAGAAATCAAACGGGTTGGAACATATCCCGAGAAAATTCCTGGAACTGTTGCCGCAGCCATGTCCACTATCGAGAGTGTTCTTATGCAGTACCCCGATCTTAGTGCTGTATATGCTGTTTGGGATCAACCACTTATAGGAGCGGACAAAGCAATTAGGGCCGCTGGCAAGGCCAAGCAGGTGAAATGTTATGGCATCGACGCCCCAGACCTTTTGATAGAAATGGCAAAGCCCGGAAGCTCAATTGCTGGTGTTTCCTCTCAGGATTATGTAGGAACAGCAAATGCAGCGGTTGACATGCTCTTTCGCCATCTCGCAGGGCAGAAAGTTCCCCGTCAGGTTCTATTGCCCACAAAGCTCGTAACTCAGGCAAACGTGAAAGATGTGTTAAAAGATCTGGGAATTAAACCGGTACAATAACAAAGTTAGGGGGTATCCGAATTCTGTTAAAATGCAGCTGTATAGAGTATCCGTCAAAGGGTGTGTAAAAGAATGCAGGCGGTAACCTCCTTCTTTTGTTGATGGCAACGCCAACAAAATGATAGATTCAACGACTGCTGCGAACGCATTCGGTTCTTGCTTGGTAGAATTCTCTCGCTTGCATAATCGCATAGCCAAGTCCTTATTACTATGTATGGGTCAGCGATACCTTTGTCAGATAGGCCAGCCAAGAATTGCAGAGCTAGCTCTCTCCTTAGCAAAATTACATTTGCTATTTCACACTCGTTTCTGCACTCATGGAGGAAATTATGAAGCTATTGGATGAAAGAATGTATAAACAAAGTAAAGGCGGGAGACATATTTTTTCCAACGAACCGAAAGCTAGGATAGGTATTGTTGGCCTTCAAAGCTGGGTTCACGCAATTCCTCTTGCTAGATATTGTATGAGTTCTGAAAATTACGAACTGGTAGGTATTGTGGATGAGACCACTCAGCTAGAAGGATTTGGACGAGAATTTAAATTCGACAGATTATATTCGAATATAGACTCATTTTTAGAGAACAAAGACATTGACGCCTTAATTGTTACAAAACAAGTAATAGATAACGAAAATGTAATCAAAAAAGCCGCCGAACATCGCATAAACGTTCTTTGTGATAAGCCCATGGCAGTTGATGGCAAAGGAGCTGAAAGAATACTTAGAATCGCTCAGGAATCAAGAATCAAGCTTGGCATGCTACACAATCACCGTTTTTCTCCAACTTTGATCGAACTTAAGAAAAGAATAGACAGTGATATCATTGGAAAGCCAAAATCAATTTCCTACAGTATTCGGGCTCCTTTGCCCGAGGAATTTTATGGTTGCGGACTCCCGGGATGGTATGCCGACAAACAGAGATTCGGCGGTGGTGGATTCATCGACCATGGGGCTCACATAATTGATACTATTTGCTGGTTTCTAGGTAAAGATATTATCAGCGTAAGTGCTCAGATGGCAAACTTAATTCATAAAGACCTCGCTGTAGAAGATTATGGGGTAGCTCTAATTACCTATAAAAGCGGAATTATTGCCACAGTGGAAAGTGCTTGGACATTACCCGCAAGTTTAGGCTGGTCAGAAGTAATACAAATAATCGGAGATCGTGGCGAGATAGTCGCGTCTCGCGTGCAGCATCCAAATGTGTGCATAAGGGCAAATATGACAAATTTCAACTCACCTATATCTTATGATGTTTCAGATCCGGCTGAACCTGAGGAATGGACTGAGAATTTAAAAAAGGTGCTTGATAATTTTATTGGATATATCAGAGGCAGAGAAGATCTTCAAAGCCCCCCTGAGGATGCTGTTACAACCATGCAGGTAATAGATGCGGCATATAAATCTGCCGATTTTGCCCGTGCAATTATGCTATGATCACGGAATAATGTGTGATAGCCTAGATGCGATCTGACACTTGCCTTCTGGTTTCTATGCTCTGTCCGTCGGATGATATCCAATCATCTTCTCTTTCGCAACGTGCAGGGTTTCCAGGAACGTCTGCATCGGCGTCTGGCCGAAACACTACTTGCCTGAGTGCGGCCGTTGCTCGAGTATTTGTCAACGATCTTTCGCACTTTTCGTTGAGGCGTGCTCATCGGTTCCCCGAATTCACCCTCTAGTGCTTCTTCGGTAGTTGTACCTCCTGTCAGCAGACGCGTGTTCATGTATTTTTGCGAGTTCCCACTTCCTGCCAGCCACGTAGCGCAGCCTGGCAATCACGAGCATGAGCGCAGAGTTCCCGTCGGGAAAGTTGCCCACAACCCGAGTGCGGCGGCGCATATCCCGCATCACTTGTTCCATCGGGTTATTCGTGCGGATTTTGCGCCAGTGCTTTCGAGGAAAATTTGTGTAGGTCAGAGTTTCGGCGATACCTTCTTCAACAGTACCTGCCGCGGCCTTGAGCTTCATAGAGTTCATCTTATCGATCACCAGCCAAGCTTTCTGCAGCGACGCCTCGCGGTCCCCCTGGGCGTGATTCGTTTTGAGCATGGCAGCTACTTCTTCCACTTTTGCCTTGGGCACATTTGTGAAGACGTTGCGATAGAAATGCACTGTACACCGCAGCCACAACGCTTCTGGGTAGAACTCGCCCAGCGACTCCACCAAGTCCGAGATGAAAAGCCGTACCCCTTGCAGGCCGCGTTGCTTGAGGCTGCTCAGGAAGGAGCTCCACCCGCTTTTGTCTTCTTTAATCCCTTCCGCGGTACCCAGAATCTCGCGAAAACCCTGCTCCTTGACGCCAAATGCGATGAGAATCAAGACATTACGGACCTCTTCGGCCCAGGTCCTCTTCAGAATGATTGCGCCAAGGTAGACATACAGGAACTGGCATTCCAGCTTGCAGTTGCGCCACAGCGCTATCTTCTCGTAGATTTGTTTGTTCAGTTTGGAGACTTAGCCTGCGGAAGCCCGCGTGCCCCACAGTGCGAACCGACACTCGCAGTTTAGCTCTTGTGATCTTAGAAGGCACTTTAGTGTCCGTCTCTTTGTATTTCAAAAGGTCTTTCGATCCTTTTTTCAAGAAGTGTCCAATCGCTCGAAATCTCTTTTTCCGTGCAACCATATCCTATCGAGTGCAGACGTGAAGTCAAGGCATGGTTCTCAAGTCTCACCAAAGCCAATTTGAAAGTATCTGAAGAGTCTCTTGACCTTTTCGTTTACAGTTCCCATATTATAAATGACCGTCGATTTGCTCTCTGGATTGCGGACGGTATATAAATGCTGCTAAAAGGAGGCTTCCGTGGCATTCTTTCTGAATCTATCCTCACAAGACAATAACTGCCAACTTCCCATCTACACTTCATTTTGGTAGCCGATTCTCTGCTATCGGTGCCAAGCCCTTAACCAGCAATAGGCTCATTTCAGGTGTGAGTCCAAAGGAGGAGGTATGTCCAGCGAGGAAAAGAATAACTACAAGACAACGCTACCACTGAGTCCGAAGAGCTTGAAGTAATGGAGAATGAGCTTTTTCGTCAGCAAATGGACGAATGGCTTGGAATATATCTTGACGATTTCTTAGTAGCTTATCGACCAAGAGCCGATTGAAGTATCGGAGTCACTCACCAAGTTGCTTTTTCGATTGTTCTTCCTCAGGGGCCAGACAATAGGTTATGAGGAAGTCGCAAATGGAAGCCCAGCTCGGAAGCACGCTGGATCAATTAGAAGATCGTCAGGACGTTGTCTTGAGCATAGGGTCCACCTCAAACATTTTATC
>Ga0187866_1001854_pt1 | contig 18629 bp, 19 predicted proteins | sample June2016WEW_11_1_3_FD_133013 | JGI IMG/M metagenome (GOLD analysis project Ga0187866, IMG submission 133013) | Peatland microbial communities from SPRUCE experiment site at the Marcell Experimental Forest, Minnesota, USA - June2016WEW_11_150 | ecosystem: Environmental > Terrestrial > Soil >...
CCCGGTGGCGGCACTCTGCTTTTACCATGAAAAAACTACTCGGTTTACTGACGCTGTTCTGCACCCTCAATTTAATGGGTGCGGCCAACTCCACGATCTTCAACCTGTCCCACATCACGGCAGTTCCCGCCGGATATTACATGCCGTGGGAGAATCCCGGCGTGCAGGACTTCTCAATATCCTGGCAAGACTTCACAAACCAGCTCCTTTTCCAGATCGCCAACCAGTACTACGTCAGCAATGCAGATTGGGCGGTGAGCAACAACCTCTGGATCATGTTTAGTTCAGGGGGCGCATCGACCAACTCCATCTCCCTTACTAAAACCAACGGGGTCGCTGTGACGGCAGTTTCCAATACCAACCTGGACTTTGTTGACGGGACCAACATCCACTTTACTGGCACGGCAGTTGGGGGAACGGTGAGGATTTCCGGCAGTGTCACCGGAACTGTTGCCTCGGCCTCGACGGCCACAACGGCGAGCATCGCCACCAATGGTCCAGATGGAAACGGCCTCGCCACAACAAACTTCGTCATCAACCAGATCGGGGGCATTGGGAGGTTCATGTTCCTGACTTCGACCACCAACACCGGGGCGCTCGCCGGTCGGACCAACAACTTCCAGGGATGGACTAGCGCCTCTTCTGTGACCGTGACGCAGGATATATCCGTGTTTAACACCGGCGACTACATCCGCCAGACGGTATCCACTCAGGCAATCTCACAGGTTCTTCAGGGGCCAATTTCTGTGACTTCATTTGCTTACCGAACGGGCGGAGGCGGGACCATCCAGGTCCATTATGAGATTTACGTTTACGATACGGTTTCCAACGTCCTCTACGAGCTGGGGCAGTCAGTGCCTCTGACGATCACGACGGGTCCGCCCACTGAATACGACTATTCGATCAGCACAACCCAATCGTTCTTCGCCACCAATTCCAGTCGGCTAGTTGCCGCTCTCAAGGTGGATAACGCCGGGACCGGGGCCGACGTGATTCACTTGGTCAACGGTGGCATCTACGATGCCCATGTGAACTTCATACAGGCGCTCAGTGGTATCACAATCGACGGCAGCCAAGTCAACGGCATTGTGCCTGCGGCAACCAACGTCTTCCCGGCAACCAACAGCCTCACGATCTCAGGGACCAACGTGACGGTGGACCTTTCCTTGGGCAACGCCTTCTCGCTGACCTTGAACGGGACCAACGCCTACGTTCGTGCGACCAACACCGCGCCAATGCGATGGGCGAGGCTGGAGATTATTCAGGGATCAGGGCTGACCAACACGGTTCTCTTCAATACCAACTACACCCAGCCGACGATCTACGGTCAAGTGATTACGATGCCGACCAACACCGCCTTCAGTCGTCAGTGGGTGGACATCCAAGGTGACAGTTCGGGAAATACCAACACCCTCTGGCAGACGATCAAACCATGAAACAATTACTTTTACTGTTTTTTGCGCTCTCGGTCTCGGCGGCTCCTGGGGGGTTCGGCATCAACCCATCCTCGAAGTTCGGTTTGATCGGGTTCTGGCCAGTGAATGAAGGAACCGGGACCGCCGTGCGGGACTATTCTGGGTTAGCAAATAACGGAACTTTGAACAGTGGTTACACTTGGACAAATGGGCTTCTCGGATCGTGCGTCTATTTCTATTCCGGTTATTTGAAAGTTCCGAATTCAATCACTCTAAATCCGGGTTCTGCTTTGAGTCTGTGCCTTTGGGTTTTTCCGAGCAGTTCTCAAAATGCATTTGGAACAATGGCTTCAAAGTACGAGCCAACATTACCTGATTATTGTCCAAAGATTGATCTGAATGCTACCGGACACAAGATCAGATGTTATGTCTATGGCGCGGGGCCTTGCGCAAATCAGGTCACCTGTTCAACCGACATACCTACTGCCGTATGGACCCAAATAGTTTTTGTTGTCAGCCAAACTGGATCGGTCCTATACACCAACTCGGTGGTGTGTTCCACTTCATCAGTTACCTGCGCTTATTACAATGATGGTACTGGTTCATTTTCAATCGGGTGCGCGGTTGGAGCTGGTGATGCCCCGGGAGCTTACTTCGTAGGAGCCATAGAGAATGCTAGTTACTACAATCGAGCCATAAGCTCTGACGAAGTGACGCGCCTCTACAATGGCGGATACGGGAGCCAGTAGTTATGGCCAAGGCCGCTGATATAATCTACATCCCGGATGGATCGTTCTCATGGGCCGGGGGTGTTGACTCGTCGCTGGTCACTACGGTCCAAAGCACGCTGAACCCACAGGGTCTTCCGCGCAATTCCTTGGCGTGGTTGAATAACGCGACCGTTCGCGGCGGTGGGATTACACAGCGAACGGGTTTTCAGCCGTTGCTCAGGCTCATCGCCTCGGGTAAGTGGCAGATGGGCATGATCTACGAGCCCGATGGCGCAAACCCATACCTCTTGTGCCAGGTGTCCGGGGTGCTCTACAGCGCCCTGCTTGAGCCGCCCTATACCATCACGGATTTGACCAAGGGCGACCCGACCTTGCTCAATCCCGTTGCCGCCGAGTTTGCTTTCTTTGTTCAGGGTGAAGACTTCGCGGTTATCCAGGCCGGCGACTACTTCTTTTACTCGAAGGATGCCGACCGGACCCTGCCCTTGATCTGGAACGGATTCACGCTGCGCCGGTCGCTCGGCATCACGACGCCCGTAGCGCCAGCGATGGCGCCGGGCATCAACGAAATCCCGGCAGCTACTTCCATGTGGTATCACGGCAGCCGAATTTGGTATGCACTGGGCCGAGGCGTGGCGGCAGGCGACATCGCGGGGGGGCCATCTGGAACGCCGTTCTACCACAGACGGGACTCGATCTTGAGTGTGACTGAAAACCCGCTCTGTTTTGGCGGGGATGGATTCACGCTCCCGACGACCGCTGGCAACATCCGGGCCTTGCGCGAGGAAATCAACCTCAACGAATCGGTGGGCCAAAGCCGATTGCTCATCTGGACCCGAAAATCCGTCTTCGCGCTCTCCGTTCCTCCAACCCGGACAGATTGGATCAACGCGGATAGTTCCAACGGACCCAGCATTGTGCCGGTTCAACGCGCTAACGGAGCCGTAGGGGATTGCTGTGTTGTGGCTGCGAATGGCGACTGGTTTTACCAAAGTTTCGAGCCCGGCATTCGCTCGCTCATCACGGCTGTGCGGCAATACAACCAGTGGGGCAACACCGCGATCAGCCAGAATGAACTTCGCGCCTTGGCTCAGAACAACCGCGCCCTAATGCGATTCAGCAGCGGCATCGTGTTCGATAACCGGCTTTTGATGGCCGTGCTGCCACAAGTGGCCAGCGACGGTATCAACGTCATTCACCGGGCGATGCTCCCGCTTGATTTTGATGTCGTCAGCAACCTGTCCACGCAATCCACCGGGGACAGTAGCACCTCAGCGGTTCTCACGCCTCCGGTATGGGAAGGCGCTCTCGACGCCCTGAACGTTTTGCAACTATTCGAGGGCGACTTTGGCGGCTTACCCCGTGCGTTCGCTGTCGTCCTCTCAGATGTGGACGGGTCGATCAACGTCTGGGAACTGACCAATTCCAACCGTTTCGAGAACGGAGACAACCGCGTTCTCTGGTCGCCTGAGTTCCCGGCGTTCACCTGGGGCACTGCTGGACTTGAATTTAAGCTGAAACAGTTGAAGGGCGGAGAGCTTTGGGTGGACAAAGTGGCGGGTCGGGTTGACATCGAGGTTTACTACCGAACAGACGCGGACCCGTGTTGGCGCCGCTGGTTGATCACGGACCTTTGCTCGGCCCGGTGCGAGGATTACGACTCGCCCACCGCCGCCTATCCCTGTGAGCCGTTTCGTGAGGGGTATAAGTGGCCCATCGTATTCCCGGAGCCGCCGCCGCACTCGTGCGATTCAATGGGTGTTCGTCCAACCACTATCGGCTACCAGTTCCAGACGAAGGTAATGATCCGGGGTTGGTGCCGGATACGAGGCTTAATCCTCTACGCCATCCCGCATACCGACCCGCAGTACCATGGTATCGCCTGTCCGTCGTCAGTACCGCAAGGTATGGCTCAGTTGCCGCGCCTGATACCGTCGCCATTCGTGCCCAATGTGATTTCTCAGTTTCCGCCCGCCAGCCTGCCGCCTGTGCCGAATGCGGATTTCACGCCTCCGGCCCCAACACCCCCGACGCCGCCGAAGAACCCGCCCAAGCAACCGATCAATCCGACGCCGCTCAATGGGGCCGTGGACGTGCTCAATCCGATTCTCTCCTGGTCCAACGGCGGCGGGGCTACCAGCTATGACGTGTGGTTCAATGGAGCGTTCATCGGAAACCAGCCGGGAACTACTTACAACCCAGGCGTTCTGGCCAACAGCACGCCGTTTACTTGGCGGATAGACGCGGTGAACGCGGACGGGACGACGACAGGTTCCACGTGGAACTTTACGACCGGCGTTGTCGTACCATTCAGCTACGCCGATCCGTCGCTGGTGATTGACTGGGTGGATTCGGGCGGGGCCAACAGCGGCACGCTGGCCGAGTTCAACATTCTGGCCGATCAGCCAACCGTCACATCGCTGGTTTTTCCAAATGCTCCATTCCCTGGTATGCCTCCTGGACCGGCAAACCCAGCTATCACATCAATTCTGGGCCTAAATTCTCTTCCCGCGCTGCAAACGCTTGTTTGTGCCCAGAACAATCTAGTCACCTTGGATTTCAGCGGGAATCCGGTTCTGACAACAGTGGATTGTTCGGTGAATCCACTTCTGACTTCGTTGATACCGAACACGGCAATAGTCAGTTTGGATTGCCACGGTTGCACTACCCTACCGGCGCTCGATGTCCACATTTGCACTCATCTGACTACTTTGGACGCACATGGCTGCACGCTTCTGGCCACACTGACAACAACTCCATCGCTCGTCACTTTGAATTGCGCTGCATGTGCGATTGTCACACTCGACGTTCATACGTGCATTCACCTGACCACTTTGGATTGCTCACTCAACGCGACGATGACGGCGCTGCTAATTGTTGGGTGCTCGTCCATAGTCACTATTGATTGCCACGGGTGTCTGCTGCCGGACCTGCACTGCAATGGGTTGACGACCCTGCAAACTTTGAATTGCTCGGCGAACAATCTAGCTACGATTGTTGGTATTGGCACTCTCACAGCATTGGTGAATTTGGATTGCAGCGCGGAGGGCGCCCTTCTTTTCACTCTCAGCTTAATAGGATTGACCAATTTGGCGACGTTGCATTGCCAGAATAGCCAGTTCCCTTCTCTGAATATCAGCACCAACACCGCGTTGCTCGATTTGAACGCTGAGGTTTGTGGTCTGGCTGTGTTAGCAGTCAACACTATCCTGTTCGATTTGGACTCTGCTGGTCTTTTGAACGGGACCGCCTCGACTAAGTTTCAGGTTCCTGCAAGTCCGCCCGATGCTGGCCCGCCCGATGGAGCAACGGCCAAGGCAAACTTGATCGGCAAAGGCTGGGCCGTAACTACTGACTGATGAAACGCACCGATTGCAAAATCATCAATACGGGCTGTCCCGGAGTCGATGACCCGATTACGAACACGTCATCAGAATCCCCAGACCCGTTGCTGTTTGCCGGTGTGGGCTGGACGCCTTATGATCCCTACCGGCCCCCGCCGCTGGGCGGTGGCGTCAACGTCCCGATTGATTGCTCGAACATCACTTGGTCTGACGTGTCGCAGGACATGGCCGACCTGCTCGCCAAGATCAACGCAACGACCTGCCAACCCCCTCAGATACCGCCCGGCACTTGGCCCCCGCTGCCGCCATTCCCGCCGTTTCCACCATTTCCGCCCTTCCCGCCGTTGCCGGATTTGGTGATGCCGGACTTCATCTGGAAGCCGCCGACGTGGGACCAGCCTCCCGGTCCTGATTACCAGCAGTTCACCAACAACTCCCAATCGGCCACGGCAGCCTGCCCCAATGGCGCGGTATTCACTTACACCATCCAGGCCGGCACAATCATTAGCGGCCCCTTGCCACCAGAACTCGGCCCCGTTTGGGTTCAACTCGCCAACGCTTGGGCCGAAGCGGCGGCATTGCAGCAGGTATGGGCGCTGCGAGCCTGCATTGACGTGCCCGGAATGGTGCTGCGCACGCCGCCCGGCACGAATCCCCCGCCCGTCATTCCGCCACCTCCGGGCTCTCCACCGGGCACTCCCGGAACTTCCGCTCGCGGGCCAAGCCTCACCGCCAATCCCGGTTACGTCTGTCTCGGCTCTGCTCTCGATCCTGCCCAGAACAAGTACACGGTCAGCGGCACCGGCTCGTTCACCTTCAGCGTCATCGCGGGCGCTCTGGCCCCCGGAACGGCACTAGTGTCAGCGGGTCCGCGTTCGGTTGAAGTCCAGGGCACCCCGACCTCGCCGGGTGAATACAACTACACCATTCTGGCCGTGCGCGACGGGATGCCGGGCGTCCGTGTTCAGGTCACAGACACGCTCTGGGTGTTCGGCCTCGTCACCAGCACGATCCCCAGCATCACGGTTGGCACGCCTTACACCTACCAGCTTGCGGCGGATGGCGGGCAACAGCCGGTCAGCTTCCAGAACGTGAGTGTCGCACCCGATGGATTACCTCCGGGGCTGGTGATGAACGCGGCGGGGCTGATCTCAGGCACGCCAACGTCCTTGGGCACCGGCAAGTTTCAGGTCAAGATCATCGACAGCGGGCTTCAGGAGGCGGAATGCACGCAGGAGGTCACGATTGGGCTTGTCCCTCCGCCTGCCGGGCTGGATTGGGACAATTTGGTTTGGGGGCCAATCAACATCTACCAGCATACTCCAACGGGCACGCTTTCAGGAGCAAGTTTCAGCGTCCAGGCGAGTGGAGACGGCGGCGGGGGCACAAATGATACCGCCGACTGCACCGGCACCCTGCTTTACAACGGACCCGCCGCGAACTGCAATCTTCATGTGAATGCGACCAATATGATTAGTGCTGTTCCCGGAGGTGCTATTTTCTCAATCGGAGTCCAATCGGACGTGACTTGGGTTTTGAGTGAAACCTGCAAACAACTGCCCACGTTTGGAACGCACGCTCCTGGCACTTATGATTTTCCGTTCACCGTTCCTGACACTGGGGGCGTGCCTGCAAGCATCACCGTGCTGGTCTCGTGGCAAGCGGGTGCTTTTATGATTGGCGCCGGCAGTCTAAATTGCAGCGGACACCTTACTTGACCAAACCAAACCCGGACCTAATGTGATTTTATGATGCGGCCTACTCTTTCAGTTTTTCGCGCCCAATGGCCAGCCGAAGCGACTGGAATTTGCCAAGCCGATCCGCAGGTCGTCGCATACTGCAATGACTCTCAGGAGCGGCTGCTCATGGACCCGATGGCCCCGAGCGAGGGATGGTGGGGCGGCACAGTCACGCTGAACCTGACGGCCTCGGTTAACAGCGGCGCAGCCTACGTGGTCACGCCGCGCGAGATTGGGCGGCTCACAGACGTTGCCGTGTGTGGCCGGGCCATCCGAATCCGAAACGGGTTCTATGAGTATCTTCAGTTCGGTCGCGGGCTTCAACCCAAGGCGTGCCGAAGTGGCCTCTGCGGCAGCCAACTTCAGGCATACGAGCGTGATAACGTAGTGACGTTCGCGCCCCTTCTCCCGACGCCGCAACTGATTCGCGTGTACCCGACTGACGTGCGAGACATTGGCCGGCGAGTGCTGCTGCAAGGCAGAGACCAGAACAAACAGGTCATCTTAACCACAGACCCCGGCACCGGACTGAGTGCCCCTGGTGAATATCTACAACTGGCATCCCCGTTCTCGACCAGCGTGAATCAATTCTCAGGACAAATGGAAGGCGTACAGAAGGATCAGACTTGGGGGCCTTTGCAGTTCTTCCAGGTGGACCCGGTGAGCGGAGTTGAAGTGCCGCTCTCAACGATGGACCCCAATGAAGGCGTGGCCAGTTACCGGCGCTATCTCATTAACGGCATCCCGAGCAACAACCTTTGCTGCACGTCACCAGGGAGCCCGTTGCAACTCACCGCTCAGGGCCGTCTCGATTTCATTCCAGTGCAGAATGAGACTGACTACCTGACGATTCCCAACGTTCCTGCCTTGATCGAGGAATCTCAGGCTGGACGGTTCAGGAAAATGGAGAACGGGCTGAATCAGTCGGTATATCATCACAATCAAGCCCTGATGCTTCTCAATGGCCAGATCGACGCCTACGAGGGCAAGACAAACACGGCCATCAATGTCCCGATTTGGGGCTCTCAGAGATTACGCCGTCAACCAGTATAACGAATATGCCAACAGCAGCAGTCGGAACACCATTTGACAGTCTTTCGCAATACGTCGGACCAGCATCGGGCGGCGACCTCGCTGGCCAAGCAGCGAAGCAGAACATCAGCGCGGCGGGTGACATCGGCACGCTCTCGACACTGCTTCAGAACATCAACAACCTGAACAACAGGAGCCGAGTGTATGGCGGCGCTGGCCTGGAAAAGCAAAGCTCTCAGAACATCTCTAACGAGTTGGCCGGGATTTTGAGCGATCCGCTGGTGGCGAGCGATCAGATGGCGGGTGCCGAGCGCGGAGCAGCGGGCGGGTTTGGCGTGGATTCGGCCAATACGAACGCCGCCGTCCTGCGCGCGATGAACTTGCAGAAAGAACAGCTTCAAGAGCAGGGCCAGCAAGACCTGACGGCAGCGTACAACCGGGCCGCCCCGTTGGTTGACGCCTCGCAGTTCGCCGCAACACCGCAACTATTGGAGCAGCAGCAGCAGGCACAGGAGCAGAACGCCTTGCAGGCCCAGGCTCAGGCCAACGCGCAGCAGGAGTGGCAGGCGCAGTTGGCGGCGCAACAGCAGCAATTTGGCGCGGGGCAGGCCCAGCAGTTGGCTGAGTACACCCAAAGCCAGCGGCAGCAGCAACAGCAGTATGAACAGACTTTGCAGCAAAAGCGCGATGAACTCGCGGCGCAGATGGGACTCAGCTACGCTCAAATGAGCCAGGCGCAGAAACAGTTTGTGGATTCGCAGGCGCAGCAGATGGCCCAATGGTCTGGATCATTGCAGGCTCAGGTTCAGCAACAGCAGGCACAAAACGCTTTGGAACAGGCGCGGCTCAGGGAGCAGGAACAGCAGTTTACAGCCCAGCAGGCTCAGCAACTTGCGGAGTTTGGAACGACCACCGGCCAGAATGCGGCCCAGCTTTATGCTCAGACCTACCATACGTTGCCCGGGTACAATCAATACGGGGCGTACACCGGACAGACGGGGACATATCCCGCAGGCGGTGGGACTCCGGGAGCGACTACACCTGGCACGTACAACCCGCAAACATCCAATTTCAATCTGCCTTTCTCGGGCGGTTCATTTGGTTGGCCGTTCCGAAACGGATAATCTTTGAGGACAATTATGCCAGACGACGACTATCAATCACCTGACGATGAGCGCCAGGATCAAGGCCCAACGCCCGACGAATTGCAAGCGGCGGAGATGGCCAAGACGGCGCAGACCTTGCAACTGGTTCAGGCCATGAACCAGACCGTCGCACCGTTGCCAATGACGCTGCCGACGCAGACCGCACCGGCTGGCGCTCCACCGCCAGCACCGATGACCACCACGCAACCCCCTCCCGTCGCGCCGGTGGCCCCGCCGCCACAGCCGGGAGCCGGGGCTGGCGCTGGATACCAGTTTGGCCGAGGCATCGGCGTGCTAGCGGCGCCACCAACGCCCACAAACCAAGGGCGCATGTACATGGGGCCGGCGATGGCTCCCGATCAAGAGCAGCAATTCATGCAGTCGGCTCCGGGTACGCGGATGAACCTGATGCCGCCGCCCGCCGCAGCGCCCGCGCAGGACCAGGCCACAATGCAGGCCCGGCTGGCGGCAGGAACAGGACGCGAATCAGACGCCGCCGCGCTGGCGAGACTACAAGCGGCAGACACGCCGGACTCACGCACTATCGCAGTTCGCTCTGAGTCTCCGTATTCAGATGCCTCCCTCGCCAATCAGCGCAACGCGATGCTCTACAACGCGATGAAGAAGTTCGACGCCGGGGATCGGTCGCCGGAAGTAATGGCGGCAGCACTTGGATCAGCCGCGCCCAAACCGATGACTGAATATCAGCGCACTATGGCTGCCCATCGCAAGGCTCTGGAAGATCAAGCGGCGAGAAGGGTAGTGCCTGCCCGACGCGACATGGTGCTCGAAAACGCCATCCGCGATGAACGAGCGGCACTCAACAAAGTCCGCACCGACCTCAGCAAAACCCCGGCGACGGATGGCACTGACCGGAGGATTCAGGAAGCGCTTTACCATGAGCGAAAGCTCAAGGAATTGACTGGCCAGTACCAGCAGTCGCAGCCGTCAACCGCAACGGCAACTGCCGCGCCACCCGTCCAGGCTCCCGTGGCACCGGCTGCGAAGGTAAAATCCACCCCATCAGTCGGTGAAATCCGAAACGGCTACCGATTCAAGGGCGGAGACCCGTCTAAGAAAGCGAACTGGGAGCAGGTGTAAAATGCCTGGCCCTTGGGAAGACTACCAATCCGGCGACACGGCGACAATAGACGCCGATGCGCAAGGCCCGTGGTCCGACTTCGAGCCGGGTGTAGTGCCGCCCGTCCAGGGCCCCGACCTCTCGCGGATCAAGCTCACACCCTACGAGACTCCTTCTGGAACACAGATTCCACAAGCCCCGCGTCTCCCGGCGGGTGCAACACTGGCCGATGTTGTCAGCCAGCCAATGCCTCGATTTGGGGATCAGCCAGTTTTCGATCCAGCACAATCTCGCACCGTGGATTTGGTTCCTCCTGACGGTCCCCTGTCAGCTCCTCTGCCAATGCCGACTATGCCTTCCGAGTTTGGACGGGGAATAGTCATCCCGCCGGCTGAAAAGGTGCGCATTGAGGAAGACATCGCATCCCCATACCTCAAGCTCCCAACCGCTCCGTCTGTTGAAGAAGCTCCCGCCTTGCCGTTTGAACCGGGGGCCTCAATGGGTCCGCTCGGAGTGCAGGTTGCGCGAACGCTCTACAACGTCGCAAAGTCGGTGCCCGAATTCGCATCTTCAGAGCAAGGGATGTTGGCTGGATTGGCTTCGCTAACGCCGCTGGGTAGGGCGGGGGTGGAGGCTTATTTCACCGCTGACATGGCCAAATCAGTGCTCGATCAGGCGAAACAAGCTGGCGAGGACTGGGACAAAATGAGTTTGCCCCAAAAGGCGTCGGCAATCACCCAGGCCATTGCCACACTTGGATTCACCGGGCTTTTGGCCAAGGCTGGAATCGGAAGCGCGCGCAAAGCCTTGCCGAAGATGCCAGGCCCCAAGCCTGAGTTTCAAGGCCCACTGGCGACCGGGGAAGTACTCCAGATGCCGAAAGGATCGGCCGTGCCTCCCAAGGTGCCGTTCAACCTTCCCGACGCTGCCGCCCCCGAGCCTCCCGTCGTGCCGCCCAAGGCTGAAACGCTGGCGGTGCCGGTCGAGGAAACCCTGACGCCTGCGTTATTGGTTGGCGACAAACCCATCTCCGGTGGAAAGAGCCACGATCAAGTTCTGCAAAGCAACCTGATGAAAGTGGATGATCCGATTGCGCTGATGGATGCCCATAAGGATGACGCCAAGCATGTGTTCATCCACCAGAAACCAGACGGCACGACCGAAACTCTCACGCGCGAGGCGGCAGGTCCGGTGTACGATCGTCTTTGGGGAAACAAGCCGGAGACGACCAAATCGCTTGAAAGCGCGATGCTGGAAGAACCGAAGAAGTCCGCCTCCGCCCCCGAATCCATAAAGGGTGGAGCGGAATCTGGCCTGTCGCCGGAAGCACAAGCCAGATCAAGAGCAAACAATAGCCGCGCGGCATTCGAGGCGCTACAGAAGGCTGAGGATGCAAAGAAGGCGGCTGCCGCCGCCCCGCCCCCCGCGGCGGCACCGGAGAAGGCGGCTCCTCCGCCAGCGTCCTCTACTGGTCTCTCGGCCCCCGTTGACATCAGCCAGGAACCCAAACCCGCCGCGCCTGAGAAGGGAAAGATTGACGATTGGATTACAAAGCTCGAATCCCTGAAGTCCAAGGGAGGTGAGGCTGGACTTGCTTCCTTCCCCGACCCTGAAGTTTTCAAAGGCATTGGCTCGGCGCTACGCAACACCGCAATCGACGTAGCCATTGGCGTCCTCAAGGCGGGCAAATCTATTGGCGAGGCTCTCGACGCCGCAATGGCGCATATCCGAGAGCGGTCAAAAGACTTCGACGAAACTAAATTGAGAGCAGCTTTGGGTGCGTACCTCAATCCACCGGAGACAACCGGCATCGCCCATCGCGTGAGCGAGGCTCGCGGCATGGCCCCGGAGCGCGGCAAAGGCGTTGCTCCTTCCGAATCCGTTGAACATGGCCGGGAGCTTCTTCAGCAGGGCCTTGATCCACAGAGCGTCCTCGACGTGTTCAACAAGACGCAGGCCGTTCGCGCCGACGACATGGCTGTTGTCCGGGCGCACCTTGAGCGGCTGTCCAAAGCCACTAATGACGCCGCCGACGGACCCGGGATTGACTCGCCTGAGTACAAAGCCGCATGGGAAGCCGAGAAAGATTGGCGGGCCAAGGTCAAACCGATGCAGACCGAGTGGCACCGCATTGGACAAGCGCAGAAGGGCGAGACTGACGTTGACACCGGCACGTTCACCGGCCTGCAACGGCTGCACCAGGAAAACACCGGAACCGATTTCACTCCGGGCCAGAAGAAGCAAGGCCAGCGCATCGCCAAGACTAACAAGGACGCTCAAGAAGCCACCGGAGAGGCGCACCAGAAGTTCAACCAGCACATTCGGGACAAGTCCACCGGGGGAATCCCGGATGCCGAGCAAAGGGCTTTCGACGCCGCGAACAAGACGGTCAGGGAATGGGCTATCAAAGTCGCCGAGGCGGAGAACAAGTCTCGCATCGCCAAGACCGTTCAGGAGCGCGAAGTCGCCAAGATTCAGGAGGCTCGGGTCAGGAAGGGATTGGAGGAAGCGCAACAGAATGCCCGTGATGCCGCCGTCAAGATGGCCGATGCCGAGAATAAAGCACGGGTTGACGCTGCCGCCAAAGAACGATCAGACGCCGTTCAACTCAAAGCAACTCAAGATGCCCTGGATGCCGCCAACAAGACCGTGCGCGAGAACGCTGCCCGAGTCGCCGAGGCGGAGAATAAGGCGAGGTCCGCTCAGGCCGGTCGGGACAAGGCTGCCGCTCGCGTTCAACTCAAAGCGGAAAAGAAAGCCCTCGATGCCGCCAACAAAGTCGTCACGAAAGCCGCCGCCGATCTCGCCGCCAAAGAGCGAAAGCTCCAGGGCGACCCCACCCTGCGCGTCTGGACAAAGGCTAAGGAGTACCTCGACCAAGGCATCGACAAACTCGACGACATCCGCAAGAAGCTCGCCACCGACCTTGGAATGTCCATCGAACAGGTCACTCGCCTCATGGCCCAGGACAAGCGGGCGAAGTACCTGGCCGATGAAGTCTGGCGCCGGCAGCAAGTTGAGCGCAACCTGAAGTCGCAAGCCAAGCGTTGGGTTCAGAACCTCTCGACTCCGGGCTACATCAAAGCCCTGCAAAGCATCCCGCGAGGAATGTTCGTCCTCAAGGTGGGTCTTCACGGCACCGTCGCGCTGGGCACTCACGCCCCGACCGTCGCCTTCCAACCCAGATTCTGGGGGGCTTACGTGCGCAACTTCGGCAAGATGTACCACATGGTCGGGAGCCGGGCTTACTACGAAAGCCAAGTTCAAAACCTATTGCGTGCTGACAATTACACGACCGCCCGCCGCGCCGGACTCATCAATGATCCATTCGTCAACGAGGAATACGCCATGAATCCTGTGGTCGGTGGGGTGGCTAAGATAGCTCCTAAAGTGGCTGATGCCATAAACAAGATGACCGGCATGGGCAACCGTGGCTACAGCGTCCTCAAGATGCTGCGCCAGGATATGTTCGACCAGCACTGGAACCAGTTGCCCAAGTCGATGCAGATTCCAGAAATCGCTCAGGCCATTGCCGATGGCGTCAACCACGCCACCGGAGTAGTGCAGGGGATGGCCCCCAAGGGAACCAACCTCGCTCTATTCGCCCCGCGCCTTGAAGCCTCGCGCGTCATGTGGTTAGCCGGAGACCCCGGCAAGGCCGTTGGCACCCTGCTGAATTGGAAGAACGCCAGTCAGGGTGATAAGTATTTTGCCGTGAACCAACTCAAGGAAAAGGCTTGGGTGGTTGGAACCCTCGGCAGCCTTCTCGCCCTCAACCAGGGAATACTCTCCGCTTCGGGAAGCGATCAGCAAGTCAACGTCACCAATCCATTCAAGTCCGACTTCCTCAAGTTCAAAGCGGCGGGAATGAACGTCAGCTACGGCAACCCGATGATTACGATGGCCCGGCTGCCGTTGCGCCTATTCGTCGGCGTCGTCAACGAGGGCAAGCTCAACAAGATCGTCTATGAGGATGAACGAGTAGCCACTATCCTTTTCGAGTACGTCCGCAGCCAAATGAGTCCGTTCGCTGGCACTGCGACCGACCTCGCCATTGGACGGGACTTCATGGAGCGACCCCTGCCCCGCGCTGGGTTCGGACTGATCCCCGGCAAGACCAACATCCCGAAGCGCCTTAAGGCTGAAGGCATCCAGCCTTACACTTGGAAAGAGTACGCCGCTCAGCAGGCCGCAATGATCCCGCTTCAGGAAGCACTCAAGGAAGTTTGGGGCAAAGACCTGATGATGACGCCCGAAGCTCGCAGGCACGCGCTGGATGCGCTGGCCACGATCATCGTCATGGTCGGCACCGGAGCCCGCGTGAGCGAAGACTATAGCCTGAAGCCGAAGCCCGCCGCCCCGCCGCCGCCGTGGGAGCAGTTCGCCCCGAGGTAGGGGAAAAGATTTTCAAAAATAGTTGTTGCTATTTTAGGGACTTGGCGGGATTCTTAGTCCTGAAATGAAAACAATCCGCGTCCCGCTCTATCCCCGAACGCTTAAAGTTGCCCAAGCGATTCAAAAGCGTTCTCTGATTCCGGTCAGCCTCACGTTCCTGATTAACGACGCGGCGTGTTACCAACTGGAAAAACACTCCTCAACCAAAACCAAAAAGCACATCACCAAATGAAGATCAACACCATCACCGTAACCGCCGGACGCACGTTTAATCACCCGCACGAACAATACTCCAACCTCCGTCCCGAAGTGACCATGACGGCCACACTGGATGAGGGCGAGGATGCCAACAAGGCCGCTCAGCAACTCCAGCAACAGGCCGAACAGCTTGTCGAGGACCACAAACAGGGGCTTCTCCACAGCATTGAGGAGCTTTACCAACTTACCGAACGCCAGGCCGAGATGCGGGGACTCCAGACCGAACTCAAACGCGCTCAGGACCGGCTGGACTGCATTCGGAAAGAGCACCCGACGCTTCAACTCGAAGGCTAGTCAACATCAACCATCAACCAAAGGATCACCATGCCCACGTATCAAAAAGCAAATAAGTCCGTTCATCAACTCGCCGCCCAATTGATTGGACGCTACCCCGACCACAAGCCCCTCGAAGCCGTAGAACTCAAGCTCGACCTCGTCTTCGCCTTCGCCGACACCGACGAGGACGGCAGACCGCTCAACGACGCCCTCACGAAAAACGGCCTCAAGTCGCTCGGCGTCACCCGCGCCGTGCCGCTTAAGGACCGGGCGCTGGGCCGGGGCGATGCCGAGATTGCCCTGGATGGCGACTGGTGGAAGACCGCCAGCGGGGACGAGCAAGCCGCATTGCTCGACCATGAGCTTCACCACATCTCGCTCAAGACCGACAAGAACGGGAACATCAAGTACGACGACCTCAACCGGCCATTCATCAGGCTGCGAAAGCACGACGTTGAAGTAGGCTGGTTCAAAGCAATCGCGCAGCGGCACGGCTTTGCGTCTCAGGAACAACAGCAAGCAAAGAAGATCATGGATAGCCAAGGACAATTCTATTGGCCCGGCATCGCGGAGACACTGACGCTGAGTATCGGCAACCGATCCACTGGTCCGCTGCCGATGGACACGTTCTCCAAGGCGGCGGCGCTGATGGAGAGAAAGGGGGCCGCGTGAGCATCCAGCAGGTCAGCGCGTACCGTGTCGGGGAGCAGGTCTTCCCGACGATTCAGGAGGCGCAGAAAAAGGAACTCAACGATCTTGTAGCAGAGGGCGGCGTTATGAACGATGCGGGAAAGTTGGTTATTGACCGTATCATTGAGCACACCGACGAAGTTGTGGCCATCCTCACCTGCCAGCCGCGCACCAAGAAGCCGCGCAGCGACAAGGGGAAGAAGCGGACGCCGAAGACCGCACCGAATCCCGCGACATGAAGGCGATCAAATTCCTTCGCGCTGTCTTGCTCGTGGCGCTCGGCCTCTTCGCTACGTTCGCCGTCGCGCAGTTGTTTATGTCGCGCCGACTGCCCAATGCGCTTGTCTATTGCCTATGCGCGTGGATATTGGCGAGGGTGAGAAATTCACTATGACCTACGACGACCTAAAATCCCTTGAAATGCCGACGTTGCTGGCCTTGCTCGAAAAGCAGATTCGCTTGTGCTACGACCTGACGCCCGATCAATTCGTTCAAGATGGCCGGCTGCCGCCGCCCGTGCTGTTTGAGATTGGGGACTTCGAGATTAGAGCCCGGTTCTGTGGCCCGCCATGCCCGACGAAGCCCCCAACCCAAACCCCGTGAAGCGCAAACGAAAGTTTTTCAGCGACTACCCCTTGCGGACCAGTGTGTGGGCTCACGAGTGCTCGCTTTGCCACAAGAATATAATCACAGGCGAGAAGTATTACGACGGGGGTTACGGGCACAGACAACACCAGAGATGTGTCGAAATATGGCCGAGCCAGAAACTAATCCCTGTCGAATGACCGTATTCACCGACTCGCCCAGCGAGTCCCTTAATCCCGACCCAAAGGTCTGGACGCTGAGCGACATGCTGGTTTTGAAGTTTAACCCAGCTCAGCGAGACCTGATGAATCCGAAGATGTACGCCCTGAGGTATTGGCGACCGGCGCCGCCCGAGCAACCGGAACTGTTATGACAGCGCCTAGAAAAACAATGCCATTCGAGTCGGTTTTGGATGCTGTCGATTGGAACCCTGTAGCCACATTGGAAAAGTCCAGGGATGGGATTCCTCACGCCACTCACGAAGGAATTCTCCGCATCGGTGGGGCCAGCATTCGCGTGTTCCAACTCAACACGGGAGAAAGAGTAATTCTTCCAGAAGACATCAGGAAATTTTTGGAGCTATGACCCCCGCCGAACTCGCCGCCCTAACCGCCCGCGCCAACCGCATCGAGCGCATCATCAAGGCCCTCCAGGAGTTCGAGGGATGCGAGCACGACCACGAGCACGCGGCGGCGGAAAGAGAGTTGAAGGCCGCGCTCGCCAGCCATCGCCTTCCCGCCGCGCCCGGACCAAACAAGAGCGCCGAAGATTTTATTGACGGGTGAGCGGCCGGGGGCATAATCGGGGCGCGATGACGAACTTTGAAACTTCAATGCTGCTGCCGATGGCGCGGTCCCGCCCGGGTCCGTTCGTCGTCGCAGATGCCAGCGGCGGCAGCCGTGAGAATTCAAAACGCGACGAGGAAAAACGAAAAATATTCCAAACTGCTTCGACGGCCCGAATGGAAAAAGAAGCGCGATGAAGTGATTGCTAAGGCTGGAAACGTCTGTGAAGACTGCGGCACAGACGGGCGGTTGCAAGTTCATCACCCCACCTACGACAAATCTAGAATGCCGTGGGAGTATGACGACCTCAAGGCCCTCTGCCCCTCCTGCCACCGCAAGGCCGACTGGAAGCGCATTGCGGGAAACGGTCATTCAATCACGCCCGCCCAGGATGCTCTCGTCGGAAAGTATTTCCACTCACTCAACGACGAGGGAAAAGTTCAGTGGCAAGGCCGGGTGATCGGCCCCACCAGCCACGGGTGCTATCTGGTGCAGTTGTTTTCCTGGCTCGGGGGAGATCCCAGCAACTGCTGCCTGGTTCCCTTCGAGGACATGGGTGACTGGCTGTTCTATGCCTGTCAGGAACACATGGTTTTTTCGTATGACCACGGGCAGGCTATGAGGTTGCGGTGCGACTACGGGACTCCGGATTTCATACCCGCCCAGGATGAACTGTGAAGCCATACGAACCCTGGCTTGAAAAGGCGATGCGTCGGTCTGGAGTGCCTATCCAGAGACCCTACGAAAAAGATGACCTGGATCATGCCGCCATGAACTGCCGCATCGCCCGGGAACGCGCCGAATCTAATAAAGCTCGCGCCACCATCCGAGCCCTAACCCGAATCGCCTCACCATGACCAAACAAGAGGAAAATGTTGAACGCCGACACATCTACGAGACCCGGTTGGGCATCCTTGGATTGGGTCCCAACGACTACCCCACCGCCGATCAGCACAACCTTGCCGTAGCCGAGGCCGAAGACCACATCTCAGCCCTCAAGCTCCAGGAATCCAAAGACGCTATTTCACCCCTGCTTCAACTCCGTGATTCTCTATGACCTGAACCTTATGAAATCCGATGCTTGGATGCCGCTCTGGGTCGGTGACTACCTCGCCGACACCCGAAGGCTCGATACCACCCAACACGGCGCCTA
>Ga0187866_1001856_pt1 | contig 18617 bp, 17 predicted proteins | sample June2016WEW_11_1_3_FD_133013 | JGI IMG/M metagenome (GOLD analysis project Ga0187866, IMG submission 133013) | Peatland microbial communities from SPRUCE experiment site at the Marcell Experimental Forest, Minnesota, USA - June2016WEW_11_150 | ecosystem: Environmental > Terrestrial > Soil >...
AACCGTTTCGCCCGTCCGCGTCGGAACGACCTCCCGCGTCACAAGAGGAAACAGAGTTTGCGACGCATCGGAAACCACAAGCACAATCCCCAGGAGTTGGCCCGGTCGTCGGCCCGCATCGGTCGCACCCGGCGCAGGGAACACGAGGGCGCTCAAACCCACCAGACACCGGTTTGGCGCGTCGCCGATAAGATCGCTTCGCACGACTTCCGAACTGGCCACGGCTCGCCAGGTTTCGGATAACAAGGAGTTCAAGGGTAGGGACCGGCTGGACTGCGCCACTAAATGCGCGTCGCGATCCAGAACGTAGACCCCGGCGTAGGAGTACCACTTCGCAATTTCGTCCAGGACTGCCGTCAAGTCCAGCAGGCTGCCAGGAGGGTGCTTCGGGGGCTGGCCCGCATCGTAATGAGCCCGCAAGGCGTTGCGGACGGAGGGATGAGCGGCGAGGAGTTGCGCATCTGCTTGACCGTCGGCTAACCAGTCCGAGACCCTCTGCGCTCGCTCGTCGGCTAGGCTGGATTCTCGGGCCCGCCAGGAGGCCATCTCTTGCTGATACAAGCTGGAGATGTGAAACCGTAAGAGAATCCCGACCAATACCACACCCATCGCAAAAGCCAGGATGTAAGCCCCGGCTTCCCTGACGCGAACCCCTGGGTGACCCGCCACCCTCCCGGTGGAGGGCTTGGTTGCCTGGAAGAGGGAGGACAAGATTTCCCGCGGTGACCTCATGGCTTCACTCCCAGCACTTGGGCACTTCCCACTTGAACTGCGCCGCACCCGTCTTGACTCGGTAGGTTGCCGCTCTTCCGTGGCTTGCGCCTTGGGAAACGGAGAAGAGGGAACTGGTTGGGCTGGTTTCAGTGTTTGCGCTCATTGCAAGGGCCCAAGTCTTGGCGAAAATGCCTCTCAGCTACGAGGGCCTCCACCCGCAAGGGCGGCAAAGTGATCAATAGTGCGAGGGTCGGGCGGAGGCGATCTCCGTCGGTTAGCCATTGGGCGGCGGCCTGGAACAGGTTTATATTTTGAAAAAATGTGCCCCGGTTCGCCTTTCCCCCAATGCAAATAATCATTATCTAACGCTGCTATGGCACTGTCAAGTAACTGATTAATACCCTATGTATTATGTGGTACCCTCCTGAATTTGGAGTGTTTGACTGTGGTGCAAAACTATACAGAGCGACATAACTTGTAGCGGCGCTCTATGAGCGCCGACCGGCGGTCATAGACCGCCGCTACAAAGAACCATACTGACCTATTGCCCGCAATGCATTTGACTTTCGTCAGGCTCTGATTTAGCTTTAGCACATGGCGCAGCCTTGACCGTCGCCAAGTGCCCTGGAGAAGAACCACGGCACCACAAGCAAGTGCAAGCAGGAGGCAGCTTGTGAGTAGCACTTTTCGGAAATCTCATGTCTTAGTAGTCGATGATGACGAATCTATCTGCCTGTTGCTATATGCAAAACTCATATCTGCCGGTTATGAGAGTCGTTACTGCACAAGCGGCTCTGACGCCCTCGAGCTCCTCTCCCGAGACCACTTCGACGCAATCATTTCCGATCTGAAGATGCCGGGCATCACCGGTTTTGACCTGCTGGAGGCTGCGCGCAGGCACCTTCCCCACGCCGCCTTCCTGATGGCGACAGGTGTGAATGACATCAGCACCGGCATCGCCGCCATGAAGAAGGGGGCGGCTGACTACCTGCTGAAGCCTTTTCAGTTGGACGGTGTCATCGTCAGCTTGGAGCGCGCCCTGGGAATCAAAAAACTGGAAGCGGAATTGGAAGACTACCGGAAGCACTTGGAGGAGATGGTCGAGCAACGGACAAAGCAGCTCGAAGCAGCCTTGCGGCAGGTTGAGCTGACGTACGACGAGACGATCGAGGCCCTGGGCGCCGCAATCGATCTCAGAGACGACGAAATCGCTGGGCATTCGCGACGAGTCACCCTGTACGCGCTCGAAATTGCCAAGGTGATGGGGTGCTCCAAAGAGCTGTTCAAGCAGCTTACCCGGGGTGGATTCCTCCACGACATCGGTAAGATCGGCACTCCCGATTCGATTCTGCTGAAAGGCGACAAACTGACACCTGAGGAAATGGCTGTGATGCAGACGCACGTGCGGGTGGGCCACACGATGATGGGCCGAATAGCCTTTCTTGCCCCCGCCGCCGAAATCGTTCTGGCACACCATGAGCGGTTCGACGGAACCGGTTACCCGCAGGGACTGGCGGGGGACGCGATTCCATTAGGAGCCAGGATTTTCGCCGTCGCTGATACTCTCGACGCCATCCTGTCGGATCGTCCCTACCGGCGCGCTCAACCATTCACAGTTGCCCACAAGGAAATTCAAAAAGAGTCGGGTAAGCAGTTTGACCCCAAGGTGGTCGAGGCCTTCCTCTCCATCGGGGAAGAAACCTGGGAGAGGATACGCCGGGAAGCAGCGATGACTCAGCCAGACGTCCAGGGTGTTTCCTCGTCGGCGCTCCGCGTGAGTCAGGAATTGTCGAGTCATTCCGTTAGACAGCAAGGCGCGTAGCCGTTCCTGTTGAAGATGGGGCCGTTGCGCCCCCACTGATTCACTCAACCTTGCAGGCCGGCGGGTAACAGGTGCAGGAGGCAAGGAGAAGAGACGGAGCCATGGTTGTGGTCACGGAGCGCCCCCAGCTTCATGCATTAGCTTTTGATGGGTGTAGTGCTGCTGCACGGTGCGGCCCAGATCCCTCCGAAAACCGCCCGGCAAAGACATCGACGAAGCGCCGTCATATACGTATCGAGACACCCGGACGACCTCACGGCGGGGATGACCTTTATCCTCAAACCCTTGCACTTGGCGCCCGATAACGGAAAGGGCGTGGGGTCAGGAACACGTGTGCAGAATTGGCAGTCGGGTGAATTCATTCGCGAGGAGCCTCTTGAACCGTGATCCCGTTGCGCAACTCCTTCTCCAGGATGCTTCTCGTCTCCAGGCCCGAGGAAAAACATGAAAATCAGAGTCATGGCCGTCGATGACGAACCGGCAGTATTGGACCTATTGAAGAGAATGCTGGAATCCCAGGGATGCGAAGTCCTTGTGATCGAGGATGGCCGGGAAGCCGTGGAGCGTTTGCAGGTTGAGAAAGTCGATGGGTTGTTCGTGGATGTTCGCATGCCTCACCTGGATGGCTTTGAGCTTACCAAGCTGGCGCGCGAGTCGAGGCTCAACGGGCAGGTTCCCATCGTGATGCTCACGGGGTTGGACGACGCGGAAACCATGCGGAAAGGCTTCGACATGGGGATCAGCTTCTTCCTGGGTAAACCCTTTACCCGCGAACGTGTCCACAATTTGTTCCGGGCCACCAAAGGCCCCATGGCGCGGGAGCATCTACGCTACATTCGGGTCCCACTTCGGACGACGGTGGACTGCAACTGGGGATATCACGCCCGGGGTCACTTCAAGTCTGACAGTCAGGATATCAGTGAGGGCGGAATGCGGCTCAGCCCCTTGGGCGGACTGGAAGTAGGCCAGGGAATGGGCTTGGATTTCTCCCTCCCGGACACCTCTCGGAGATTAAGCGTGGACGCCCAAGTGGTTCGAGAAGTGCCACATGACGGGATTGGGGTGAAGTTCGTTACCCTCCCTACTCTGGACAAGGAAGCCATTCAGCAATACATCAGTGCGCGCATCCAAGATTAATCTTTGTGCTGCCGGAACCATTGCGGCTCAGGAGGCCATTTCGGGGAGTTTCACTTACGGTAAGGGAATCCGCTACTCTCCGGCCGCCTCGTTGAAACTTTCCTCGGTGGAAGGATCTTCGGCCAGACCGTACTTCTCCATCAGGCGATAAAGCCGCGCGCGACTGATTCCCAGCTTGCGCGCCGCAAGGGCCTTGTTCTTCGTCTTGCCCAGAGCGTGAATGACGGCTTGTTTCTCTGCTTCCCCCATGGTCGTAGGTGACGTGGGAGCCGGGACAGATTGGTTCCTTAGTTCTTCCGGTAGGTCTTCCAAATTGAGCATTCTGGTCCGGGCCAGCATACACCCGCGGCCGATGACGTTTACCAATTCCCTAACATTGCCAGGCCAGGAATGAGCCAGCAGGGCAGACTCCGCCCGTCGCGAGATTTTGTGAATCTCCTTGCGGTACTGGGAAGCGAAATCCAAAAGAAAATGTCGGGCCAGCAGCAAGATATCTTCCCGGCGCTCCCGTAGAGGGGGGAGTTGAATCTGGACCATATTCAGCCGGTACCAGAGATCCGGCCGAAACCGGTTGGATTTCATTTCCACGTTCAAATCACAGCTGGTCGCAGCGATCACTTGCACGTCAACTCGGGTGGGTTGTGGCAGGCCCAACTTCTGCACTTCGCCATTCTCCAACACCCGCAAAAGCTTCGATTGTGCTGCCGGGCTTAAGTCGCCCACCTCATCGAGAAAAACCGTACCTCCATTGGCCCACTCGAAGATCCCCGCCTGATCGCTTATTGCCCCCGTAAAAGCCCCCTTCCGGTGACCAAACAATTGGCTTTCGGCAAGAGTGTCAACGAGTGCGCTGCAGTTGAACACCCCAATGCGTTGCTGGGCCCGAGGGCTCAGCTTATGCAAAGCTCGGGCCACCAGCTCCTTTCCTGTTCCTGTCTCCCCCGTGATCAGGGCGGTCCGCAGATGCGGCGCCACGCGGCGAACCAGATCGAAAACCTCCATCATGCATGGACTGCGACCGATCATGCCCTCCAGGCTGAAAACTTCTGTGAGCTGCGTTTCCAGCGCGTTTCCCCGTCGCGTAAGGTCCAGTTGCTCCCGGGTTTCCTGGACGATTTTGCGCACCTTCTCCGGGCTGATGGGCTTGCAAACATAATCCGTAGCGCCGGCCTGGATGGCTTTAATGGCAGACTCGATCGAATAATCTCCGGTTATCATGACAACGCGCGCCTCCGGATCACGGAGGCGAATCCGCCGCAGGGCTTCCACACCATCAATGCCTGGCATGGTGAGGTCCAGCAGGATCAGATCAGGGTTGAGGCTTTCCACCAATTCCACTCCCTGAACTGGATCCGTCGAGCTTTCGACGCGGACGTCCTCATTGGCTAGTGTGGCCTCATAAAACCTGAGCAATCCAAGGTCGTCATCAATGGCAAGGATCACCAGCGGGGGAGTGGCCTGGCCAGGGGTCTCTATCCCAGAGGTCCCTGCGTCTGCAATCGGTTTGTCCGATTCGTCGAGGTTCCCTTTGCGCATTGTATTGGCCTTTCAGATTGAAAACTGGCATGCCATGCCCTGCTTAAGGTCGAATCCTGCCGACTCCGGGCGTGGATATGGGACTCGCTCCAAATTTCTGCTAGGAAGAAACTTTCCAGATCCGTCGTAATGATCATGCCAAGTTAAACCCGTTGACTCGGGAAATTGGCAAACCCTCTGCCTTCGGTGATCCTACATCATGCCAAATCGGCGCTTGCGAATCCAACATTTTTCGAGCCTGCCGGGTCAAGGCGTTTGGCGTGAAGGGTTTGCGCAAAAATGGTCTTGCCGAATCCAGCACACAACGGCGCACGACTGTTTTATCGTCGTGCCCTGATACGTAGAGAAATATCGTCTCCGGCCGAATCTTCGCCAACCTTGCACTGATTTCACAACCGCTAATCGGGGATGATACCAGGACCTACGCGCCTTCCTACCTGCTGCATCTTATGACAGGTTTACTGAAACAAAACATCCTTGCTGCGACCACGGGCAGATTGCCTGCACACATTCCTCCTAACCGAAAGATTCCAAATAAAGTTAACGCCCCTCCGCAGTTTCGTGCGTGGGTGCTCGCCGTCTTGGTTTATCGGCACGGAGCTGAGCGGCATCCAGGAGCGGCAACTCATGAATGTTGGATATAGCGAGATGAAACCTCTGTTCGAATCTGGCTGGGTGCTTACCCCCAGCCTTCGAGTAAATATCTCCTGGTCGCCGACCGCTTGGGTAGTCGCGCGACTCTCTAACATCATGCCTGATCGTGCGCTTACCGAGAACTCGTGTCGTGTCGCGCGACACCTCGAAACACCTCGCATCTCGCACTTTCCCGGGCAAAGCGGAGTGTACGGTTTTGAGACACATTCTTGCAAGCGGACACTGCCCGCTTCAACCCGCCGAATCGGTCCCCGCAAACTTCGCGTAACTTACAGATTTGTCGAAACTTATATCGTTTGATTGTCAGCAGACTGGTTACCATCGTGCAATCTAGTAGGACTGATCGAGACCTCCTCGCAAGTCACCGGTTCAGAGGAGTCAGGCTTGTCGAGGCACTTTCGCGGTGAGGGAATGTTCAAAATGTGGAAACTTAACCCACACAAAGAGAATCACGCGGGGCTTCTCTTTCCTGCCCCACTTCAAATGACGGCTCAAGAGTATCAGGTGATGGCAAGTTTGACCCAGCACAGCGGAGACCTTGGAGGGCAGAAGAGAACCAAGAGCCGCCTCCTATCGTGGCCCCCCACAACTTACTGGTGCTTTGCGGCCGTGCTGTTGGCTGAATTCTTACTTTGCACGGCGTCAGGTGCAGCACAAGTCGGTAGGCGGACGGCCGCCACACTTTGCCTCAGCGTGTATGTCGTGCCCATCATCAATGCCATGCCGGGTGGTCAGAGCGACCGCGCACGCTCGAACCAAGCCAACCTTATACCAGTCATAAACTTTTCTACCCCTAACTGGGAACCCCTTAAGAGTATTCGCCCTTTAAGTGAGAGTCCTTGGGCCGGGACCACCCAAGGGCCGGAAAAGGGGCCCCAACCCCCGGCTCACCCCCCGGATTCGAAGGACAATGCGAGCGGGGAGAAGTCTTCCCGAACCCCAAGCGACCCACAAAGTGCCAATCCTGATCATGAAGAGGTCATGCTCCACACTATCGCATACGTAGCCAAATAAACGAACTCAGCAATGATATTCTGTTGTCTTTCGGCAACTTTGACAACCCACTGTTAACCCCGTGAGGTCTTGGCAAAACAAGATAGTTCTTGCCCGGAGTTTGTTCGGCCTCCCGGTGCCTGAGAGTGCGCCGGTTTGTTTTCAATGGATCTCGGCGGTGAGCTTCTGGCCACAGGCGCGAGAGGAGGTTGCTCCCCGTAGCAAGAAGCCGTGTTTCTCTTTCTCGCCCCTGCGCGTGCTGCGCAACTCATGTACCCGTTGAACCCGAAAGGGCAGATCCGGTGAGACTAGGGGAACATGCTTGCCGAAATATTCCTTGCTTCTCCAGACCAGGGCGCCGACGTAGAAGGCATAGTGTCCAAACATTGGATGTCACTGAAATACAATGGGTTAGAGGGCTTGGCCCGCGCGGGTCTGAGCCATGTCACGGGTCCGTGCCGGGGTGTTCGGCTGACAACATGCGCCTGACACTCGATCCATTTCGCTTGCTGCTGATTTCGCTCGCCGGCTGCTTGAACCAACACCAGGGCGACGTGATCGACTACCTGCAGGAAGAAAGCCGCGTGCGCGAGCAACTCGGGAGCGAGCGTCTGTGCTTGAACGACGATCAGCGTCGGCGCCTAGCCTTGAAGGCAAGAAGGCTGGGCTAACGCGTCCTTCATGAACTGACCAGCATCGCTACGGCTGAAATGCCCTCGGCCTGGCACCTCAAGCTCATCGCTAGGATATATCGGCCAACTCTGACGATCTCTTTAGACGCCAGGGGACAGTAGCGGCGCCAGTCGAGGACAAACCGGGGCATGTTCCCGACTACCGGGGGGCAAAATGCAGGTTCCGTTAAACCTCATCATGGCCGATGTTACCGGTTGACGGGCTACCCTTGCAGACCGACTCTGGATTCAGCTTGAATGATTCCCACGTCTTTGCAGCTTTGCAGGGGGGGGTTGCAGCGCAGACCTCCTACCGACGGCGGCGACAAGGTCCGTTCAGGCACCTTGTCTTTTGTCTGACTGCGCTCGGAACTATTTCGTTCGCCCTAAACCTCCGCCGACCAACTCGCGCAGGATACGGTTCGTCTCTTGCTGTTCCATATGGATCTTTTTGATCAAGAACCCGACATGAAAGAACTCGAAGATTACCACACACCCGACGACCCCCCCAAAGACTCCGAAAGCTTGTAGCATGTTTGCCTCCTGGTCTTTCTGCGTGTAAGTTAATTGTCGTGACCATCGCCCTCTCAGGAAACTGCTTTGATATTAATACTTCAGATGGAAATGTCAAGCATAAAGAACATTCGTGCGTCGTGAGAGTAATGAGCGTGGAGGATGCTGGCTGGCCGGGTCTCCTCCACTGATTAAACGCCTCCTCCAACATCAGCCGATTGGTTGCATCCGCAATGACGATCGTCGCCGCCTTGAACGACTTCTTTCTCCTGCATCGAGAGTTCTCCTCTTGGTCACTCAGCCCATTCGGGGCGGCACTCATGAACTGCGCATGGTTCGGCCGCGGTTTGTTTCCCCTACAGACCACCTGTCGCAGCAACCGCAATCTCCAATGAGACCGGTTGAATGGGGTGGGCGGCGAATAAGGGGGGAATTGCCTCCATGATCTCGTGCGCCGAGCTGACCTGGTCGGGATAATTGATGAGTCGAACCTTGAAGTTAAAGCGTGGAATAAGGCCGGCTGCGTCGCGTAGTTCTCCTTCAAACCCCTCTTTCATCAACTCAGCGGTATGCGTCGAAATCCTGGGCAGGAGGATCCCAAACGCCCCGGACTCAAGAAGAAAGAGCGAATCTTCTCCGCGGAGTCTGCGGAGCATCGCTCGCCCTGCGTCGGCGTGTACCACTTCGGTGTCTGCCTCGTTACAGATTTCTGGCCGCACCCTCACTTCTACGGCCAAAAGGGATAAGGGTTGCTCCGAACGCGAGGCGCGACGGAATTCCATGGCCAGCCGGTCGGTAAAGTTATCAATTGCAGGCAAGGATGCCAGAAAGTCCTTGCTAGCCTCGTGTTGGATGAACTGTATCGCGCTTTCCCTGGCTGCAATCCGTCCCCTCAGCCTGCTGATCAGAATATGGCGGTCCACCAGATAACCGATCAGAAGAACGGACAGGGTGCAGAAACCGAAGAAGATTGTTTGAAATGTCGCCCCACTTAAAGTCATGGGTTTGGCAAACACGGTGGGGTACATCATGAGGGCCAACCCCAGAGCCAGCACTAAGATGACTGTTAGTGCCAGCAGGCGCAAGTGAATTTCGCGCCGGTCTATTTCCACTGGATCGATATGGTCAAATACTCTCATCTCCGTCCTCCTTCGAACGATTTACTGGCGCAAAGACCGATCATAGGCTGATATTCGCGGTTCAACCGTTTCACCCGATTGCTCATGGTTTGATTCCGCTCTCGGGACTGCTCTCATAAAGCTCCCTTCCCAAATGCAGGGTCCTCCGACACGTATATGCAGGGCAAGCGAATAGCCAATCGAAACCCCGGGCGTAGGGAAAAACATCATGTCGATTCAATGAGTTAGGGAGAACCTGGGTCGGGAGTTTACGAGGAACTGCGGATTGAGTGTCCGATTTAAGAGGACTTGTCTTGAAACGATGCAGGTAGGAAGTGACGTGATCCCTGCCCTCGCCTCTTCAACGGGTAGCTGACCACTAAATGTCGCAGGTGCTTCGCCGTGTTGCTCGAGTATGGGGGTGACATAGCCGAAGTTTCTCTGCGGTTGCAATCAGAATCCACAGTCCTTGGCATTCCCCTAAAGGTGGCTAAATGATCCCAGATACGCTGGCTGAAAAAGCGGCCATAGGCGGAGACCAGATTAACCTGGAATAGGCAGATCTTCAGATCTCACAGTTGATGGTGCCGGGGGCAGAGTGTCGGCGTGTAGGGAACCTTCAACAGATGAATCAAGAAAGGAGTGGAAGTCATGTCAGCAGCATCGGGCTCTAGGACAACGGCTCTGCACTCTCGCTTCTCTCGTCTCCTCGCCATCGTTTGTCCTTGTGCGGAGAACGCAGCCCGAGGCGCAAAACCCTGCAGTCTCCTAATCGAGATCGCTGTTGCTGCCAACAGACGTCATCACTGACCTGTCCGCTTGCCGGAAACTGAGGTCAGGTAGGTGCCCAAGACGTCCATCGGAATCTGGGGCGTAAGAATGTCCAGCAGACTGCTCCAGGAAGATGGGATCAGAGCGGTAGCTTTTGAGACATCGCCTTATCATCAGGAACGCCTGAGCGGCACTGGCCAGAAGGTTATCAGCCGGAGGATGAAGTACGTGGCCATCTCCGATGCCCAGGCTGCTGAAGGGTACGGCGCAGCGGACGCTCCACAGCATGCCCAAAAACCCCTACGTATTCTGCGACCAGTTAAGGTTGCACTTCAATCTTAATAAAGATAGACTGGCTATCGCTCTGCCTCCAATCCTCTTGATCTCCGCCCTCGGGAGCGTGCATGGCAACGACCATCCTTGTCGTTGACGATGAACTAGCAAACCAAGAGCTCATGATAGAGCTCTTGCAGCCGCAGGGATATAAAATCCTAACAGCCGCTGACGGTCAGGCAGCCCTGGAGGAGTTCGCGCGCAATCAACCCGACCTAGTGCTTCTCGACATTGTGATGCCCAGAGTGGACGGCGTGGAAGTTTGTCGACGACTCAAGAAAGATCCAGAATCTCGCCTGACGCCCATCGTCTTAGTCACGGCTCTTTCCGCTAAAGAGGACCGGGTGCGGGGTATCGAAGCCGGTGCTGACGACCTTCTTACCAAACCGGTAGATCGCATTGAACTGCTAGCCCGCATTCGCTCCTTGCTCAATCTTAAGGCCTACACCGACGAACTGGAACGCGCCGAATCAGTCCTTTTTGCGCTAGCGCGGAGCATCGAAGGCAGAGACCCATACACGGGGGGGCATTGCGAGCGCTTAGCGGACTACTCGGAGCGCCTAGGTCGGCGCCTCGGGCTACCTGAAGAGCAGATCAGAGCCCTGCGACAAGGGGGAACTGTTCACGACATCGGAAAGGTGGCCGTGCCGGATGCAATTCTTCTGAAGCCGGGCAAGTTGACGCCCGAAGAGTGGAAGACTGTGCGCCAACATCCCGTGGTCGGTGAACGCATCTGCACACCCCTAAAATCTTTCCGACTCGTTCTCCCCATCATTCGCCACCATCATGAAAAGCTCGACGGATCCGGCTATCCCGACGGACTCAAAGGAGATCAAATCCCGCTTACGGCCCGCATTATGACCATTGTGGACGTTTACGACGCTATCGGGACCGAGCGCCCTTACCATGGCGCTTCGTCCAAGGAAGAAGCCCTGGAAATAATGGGGCAAGGGGTCCAGAAGGGCTGGTGGGACCCTCATATCTTCTCTGAGTTTCGTAACCTACTCACCACTAATGGTGGCAAGTCACCGACCGGTGGGAACTAGCGATGCCATATATGGAAGACTAAGTCTAAGAAAGCTGCCAAATCCATATCGCCGGTCGAATGGGGTTCGCCCTCGCGCAAAAAAGGAGAACCCATCCCTTGGGTGAGAGCGCTGAATACGTTGCGACAACTCGGTCGCCACCCCCTCTCAGTCCGGTGACTTCCCCGTGTGTTAGGCTCTCCCCCTTGGTGTTTGTAGATCGCAAGTAAGTGCATTGCTCGCACGCCTGTGATGTAGGTAATGCGGGAGGATGACCTGACGCATTCCGACATGGCAACCGTGGGTTTATATGCCCCCTGGTCAATTGCGCTTTCGGTCCCAATTGCGATGATCGCCTCGTACGCCGCACTTGACCTTGCCGAGCGCAGGCGGCAGAGACAGCTACCGTGCGATCCAACTCGACGGCAAATACCGAACTCTCATCGGGACGGAACATGGTCCCATCGTGGCGACAAAACCAGTCAAAGGCGGCGGTCTTGCTCTTCGCTTGCTCGCCAAGCTTGCGGGTGGAGGCGGTCCTAGCGCGGACGGAGTTTTTTTGCAGGCAAGTGCCCTGTGGTGCGGTTGCGGCCCCGGTCTGTGTCGGATGACAGGAGAGCGACTCGTGACGCATCCCCGAGGATTCAGAATGTAATGCCGGGTGGATTCTCCCGACCCGGATGAGGGGTAGGAGCAAGTTATGCCAGCAAGGACATCTTGGGAAAAAGGAGGCAAGTTAGCGGCTTATGTGACGTTTTCGCCGCGCTACTCCCCTTGGGTGAAGGTCTTGCGAGGCCTCTTGTTAGTTTTTCTATTGACAGGTTTAGATCCAGTGCGCGCGCTGCCCCAGGACAAGCAAGCCCCCACAGATTTGTTCGACGCGGGATTGGAAGACCTGCTGAAGGTCGACGTCGATTCGGTGTACGCGGCCTCGGGGTACAAGCAAAAGGTTACGGAGGCGCCGGCTTCGATAACGATCATCACCGCCGATGACATCCGGAAGTATGGTTACCGCACCCTGGCGGACATCCTTAGCAATGTGCCTGGCTTTTATGTGACTTATGACCGCAACTATAGCTACCTGGGAATCCGCGGTTTTGGCCGCCCGGGAGATTATAACACCCGCATCTTACTGCTGGTGGACGGCCATCGGTTGAACGACAGCGTCTACGACCAAGCCCTCATCGGAACCGAGTTTCCGATTGATGTTGATCTGATCGAGCGGGTGGAAGTAATCCGCGGCCCGAACTCCTCCCTGTATGTGGCCAGCTCATTCCTAGGGGTTATCAACGTCGTCACCAAGCGAGCCCGCAACGCAAGAAACCTGACCGCGTCGGCCGAGTTGGCCAGCTACGGTACGTTCAAGACTCGAGTAACTTATAGCAACCGATTCCAGAATGGTTTGGAAATGTTGCTCTCGGGGTCCTTTTATGACAGCCGGGGCCACGAGCGTCTGTATTTTCCAGAGTTTGACAGTCCCGCTACGAACCATGGCATAGCGGAAGACTGCGACCGGGATCAATATCGCCAAGTGTTCGCAAATCTCGCCTACCACGGGTTCGCGCTGCAAGGGGCCTACGGATGGAGAGACAAAACCATTCCCACAGCCTCCTTTGGCACCATTTTCAATGATCCCGGGGAGCGCACGATCGATGCTCCAGGATACCTTGACCTCAAGTACGAACATAAGTTCGGCAGTGACTGGGGTTACAGGGCCCGTGTTTACTATGACCACTACATCTATAACGGCAGCTACCCTTATGATGCTTCACCGTCGGGCGGACCTTCCCGGGTCATGAACAAAGACCTCGGCACGGGGCAACGGTGGGGAACAGAGTTCGATGTTTCGAAAAAGCTCTGGGATAACCAAACGCTCATCGGCGGGCTGGAATACCGCGATAACTTCCAGCAGGATCAGGAGAACTATGACCTCCAGCCATACTTTCTGTACTTGAACGACAGAAGGTCTTCCAATGTCTCGGCCGCCTTCGTCCAGGACTCGGTCCCCATTCGGAGCAATCTTGTTCTCGACCTGGGGTTGCGCTATGACCATTACTCGACGTTCGGCGGCACCACCAATCCGCGCGCAGCCCTAATCTACAGTCCCTTCGAGAAGACGACGCTCAAATTCCTCTACGGCCAGGCATTTCGTGCTCCCACTGCCTACGAATTGTACGAGTACGGTGGTGGCAGTGAGCCTAACCCGCACCTGAAGCCCGAAACTGTTAAGACCACCGAGTTGGTCCTGGAGCAGTCCCTTCAGCACAATTTCCGCCTGACCGCCTCCGGATACTTCTATCCTATCCGCGGACTGATCAGCCAGGGGGAGGACCCCACCACGGGGTTAATTGTTTACCGCAACAGCGACCACATCAACATGCAAGGGCTTGAATTGGCGCTCAATGAGAAGCTGCCTTCCGGGCTGGAAGCTGGCGGCAGCTTCAGCTATCAAGATGCCAAGAATGTGAGCAACGGGAGTCCTCTCACCAACTCCCCGCACGAATTAGCTCAAGCTCACCTGAGCGTGCCACTTTTCCGCAGACAGCTCTTTGCCAGTATGAACGTTCAGTGCGTCAGCAAAAGACGAACCCTCGCAGGAAACTATGCCGGAGCTTACGTTGTGCCCAATCTCACACTCTTCAGCCAGAAGGCCTTGAAGGGATGGGAGGTCTCGGCAAGCATCTACAACATTTTTGACGAAGAATATGGCGACCCAGGCTCGCAGGAACACCGGCAGGACATTATCTTTCAGGACGGGCGAAGCTTCCGAATCAGAGTCGGATACCGATTTTAGTGCCACATGACGAATATCCGCAGGCAGAAACGTAACGACGTGGGATCAAGCTGGGGTTGGCGCTTCATGGCCAGGGCTGGGTCGCGCCGAATCCGGCAAGCTTCCCTCTTCTTCATCGCTTGCGGGCTCTTCTTCAATGCTGCCCCGGAGGTTCTCTCGCAGAATGAAGAGAGGATGGAATACCCGGTCAAACTCGCCTTCCTATACAACTTCACTAAGTTTGTTGAATGGCCGCCCGACTCATACCGCGATGCGAGCACGCCCCTGAGGATATGCGTCGCGGGGAATGACCCCTTCAGTGATGACCTTGAACGGGAGTTACAATCCCGAACGGTCGGGGGACGACGGGTCGAGATTAAGACGCTGAAATCGAGCGACACCCCGAAGGGTTGCCACCTCGTTTTTGTCCCTGCCACGGAGAAAAAACGGGCCGCAGGGATTGTGGCCGGCCTGAACGGTGTAAGTGCACTGACCGTCGGCGAATCCGCGGGGTTCACAGGGCTGGGCGGCATGATCAACTTCACTGTGGAAGACAACAAAGTGCGCTTCGAGGTGAACGTCGACGCCGCAGAACGTGCCAGATTGAAAATCAGCTCAAAGCTTCTCATTTTGGCGCGAATCGTCAAAGAGCAAGGTCATGGAGGGAAAAGCTGAAGTGACCGCCTATCGAGATCTATCCATTAAGCGAAAGCTGCAAGTGATCATACTTCTGACTGCGGGCGCTGCTCTGGCGCTGGCCTCAACTGTATTCGTCAGTTACGACCTCTTCACCTCCCGGCAGTCCCTGGCTCGCGACCTCTCCACGCTTGCCCAAATTATTGGCTCCAACAGCACCGCTGCCCTCTCTTTTAACGATCGCAATTCAGCCAAAGATGTTCTGACCGCATTGAGCGCCATGCCTCACATCGTCTCCGCGTGCATTTATGGCAAAGACGGAAAAGTCTTCGTCCAATACCGGAGAGGCGGAGCAGGGAAAGATATTTCCGCCCCGCAACTGGAAAAAGAGGGCGCGCATTTCGGGCCCAATCGCCTGGAGTTATTCTACGGGATCATCCTGGACGGCGAGAGAATCGGAACGGTTTACATCCATTCCGATCTGGGCGCCATCTATTCCCGCGTGAAGCTGGACTTTGGGCTCATTGCACTCGTCATGCTGGCTTCATTGGGTGCCGCTCACGCGCTCGCTTCGAAACTGCAACGAGTGATATCCGGCCCCATCCTGCATCTCGCCGAGACCGCTCATATGGTGTCAGTGGAAAAGAATTATTCCGTGCGCGCGGTCAAACAAAACCAGGATGAGCTGGGCCTGCTCATTGAAGGCTTTAATGAGATGTTGTCTCAAATCCAACATCGCGATGAGAAGTTGGAACGGCATCGAGAACACCTCGAAGAGGAGGTGGCCGCGCGCACGTCGGAACTCATCCGTGCGAATGCGAATTTGACCGTAGCCAACGAAGCCCTTCTGTCGGAGATCGCTGAGCGCAAACGGACTGAAGACAAATTACGCGAGAGCGAAGAACAGTTTCGCCTGATCACCGAAAACGTTGCTGACCTTATCGCCGTCCTCGACTTGGAGGGACGGCGAGTGTACAACAGCCCGTCGTACAAAGCAGTATTGGGTGATCCTACAAAGCTTGAAGGGACTGTTTCGTTCAATGAAATCCATCCCGACGACCGGGAAAAGATAAAAACAATTTTTCAAGAAACGATTCAGACCGGTATAGGGCAAATCGCCGAGTATCGGTTCTTGCTCAAAAACGGAAGTATCCGTTACATGGAGTCGCAGGGGAGTGTGATACGGGATGCAGAAGGAAAACCGACAAAGGTGGTTGTCGTTTCCCGGGACGTTACGCGTCGTACCCGCGTGGAGAATATGCTGAGGGAGAACGAGAGCCGCTTTCGGCTTTTCGTACAAGCGACGAATGATGCCGTCTGGGATTGGGATTTATTGACGAATCTTTTCTGGTGGAATGAGGGAGTTACAACTCTATTCGGTTATGACCGGGATGAGGTGGGACCCGACGCCACTTGGTGGACCGAACACATCCACCTCAAAGATCAGGAATGCGTCATGTCCGGAATCTATAAGCAGATCGACGGCGACGGGAAGTCGTGGTCAGATGAATACCGCTTTCGTCGCAAAGACGGCTCCTATGCCTACATCCTTGACCGGGGTTATATCATCCGCGACGACGGCGGAAAGCCGCTTCGGATAATCGGCGCGAAGATGGACGTCTCGGAGCAAAAGAGAGCGCAACAGGAGATTACAAAACTCAATGAAAGTTTAGAGCAGCGCGTGGCCGAGCGCACCGCCCAGCTCGCCGCGGTCAACGAAACGCTCGAACAACGCAACCGCGAAGTGGAGCGGATGACGCGGTTGAAGAGCCAGTTCCTGGCCAGCATGAGTCACGAGCTTCGGACGCCCCTTAATGCCATCATCGGTTTCGCTGATTTACTTCAAGACGGGACGAGCGGCGCGCTCAACGAAAAACAGAAGAAATTCGTGAAGCACGTTCAGCAAGCCGGAAGACATCTTTTGGACCTCATCAACGACATCCTGGACCTCTCAAAGATTGAGGCCGGGCAGCTCAACTTTCAACCGGAGAGCTTTTCAGCCGAGGGGGCGTTACCGGAAGTGCTCTCGGTCATTAAGCCCCTCGCCATGAAGAAACATATTGACGTGCGCACTGAATTGGAACCCGGCCTGAATCTTTATGCCGATCGAGTACGCTTCAAGCAGATCATCTACAACCTTCTGAGTAACGCCATCAAATTTACGCCAGAGGGTGGCCAAGTGAATGTTGAATCTGTTAAGATAGAAAAGTTCGTCCGGTTTTCAGTTACCGACACGGGTGTGGGGATTCGGCCCGAAGACCGCGCAGCCATCTTTGAAGAATTCCGGCAAGTAGGCCAGACTACCAGCGGCGTCACGGAGGGAACGGGCCTGGGGCTGGCCATTTGCAAGCGACTGGTGGAGCAACAGGAAGGAACAATTTGGGTTGAGAGTGAGATTGGGAAAGGCAGCCGATTTAGCTTCACCCTGCCGGAGGGACATCCGAAGCCAAAATTCAGCGACGCAGCCTCGGGGGTTGTTCCAATTCGTTCAGTCCGTGCGCAGCCTCTTATTTTGGTCGTGGACGATGAACCTGTATCTCGCGAACTATTGGCCAGTCACCTAGTCGGCGAGAATTTTCAGACGGAGATCGCAAGCTCAGGCGATGAAGCCTTAGCCAAAGCACTCCAACTTCAGCCGGATGTCATAACCCTGGACATGATAATGCCAGGTAAGGGCGGCTGGATGATCCTTTCAGAATTGAAAGCCAACCCGACGACAGCCCGCATTCCGGTCGTCGTCGTTTCAATAGTGGACGACAAGACCGGGGTTCTTGCCATGGGCGCGGCTGAGTGCCTGGTGAAGCCGGTGTCCAAAGAAGTTCTGTTGAAGGCTCTGCGCGGGCAATTGCCGGGCTCCAAAACCAGTCCCCCTGAGATTCTGGTGGCCGAAGACGACCCTGCTGTTTTGAGGGTGATCAGCGAGGTGCTCAGTGCGGCGGGCTATGCTCCGCTTTTGGCGCGCAACGGACAAGAAGCCCACGATATCCTCTGGCGCATTCGCGTGGATGCAATTGTGCTCGACCTGTTGATGCCTGAAATGAGCGGCTTTGAGCTGCTCCGCCGTGTTAAAGAGAATCCCCGGTTGCGCGAGATTCCCATCTTTGTTCTGACGGGTAAAGGATTGACGGACGCGGAGGCTGAGTTTCTCCAGCGAGAGACCCGCGGCTGCTTCCAGAAAGGTACTCGATGGGGCCCAGAGCTTGTCACGCAGCTCGGCCTGGTACTCCACGGGAAGTCTCTCCGGTCATGAAGAAAATCCTGGTTGCAGAAGACAATCCGGCCAGTAGTGAACTGATAAGGGAAGTTTTGTCCGGGCGAGGCTACGAGGTAATCGAAGCGTGCGATGGACGGCAAGCCCTGCAGAAGATCGAAGAAACAGAACCTGACCTGGTTCTTCTCGACATCCAACTGCCGATTCTGGATGGCTTCGCCGTTTTGTTTCAGCTCCGCCAAAATCCCCGATTCGCCAACCTTCGTGTCGTGGCCGTCACCGCGAATGTGATGAAGGAAGATCGCGAAAAAGGTCTGAAGGCCGGCTTCGATGCCTACATCGGCAAGCCAATCGATGCTGCTGCGCTCAGGCTGCAAGTCGAGCAGCTGTTGCTGAAGGGATCATAATCCCTAAGGAACTGAAACGGAATACCTCATGTCGATGAAACTCATGGTTGTTGATGATGATCCGGCAGCCTTGGAATTGGTCAAAGCCCTGGTCGAGCCCCTTGGGTACGAAGTCTTGGCCCTGGCAGATAGCCGGCAGGCAGCCGAACGCGTGAATGAGCAGAAATTTGACGGCATTTTCGTCGATGTGCAAATGCCCAACATGGATGGCTTCGAATTGACAAAACTCATCAGAGCCTCGCGGTCGAACAGCGGGGTTCCCATTGTGATGATTACCGCGTTCGAAGACGTCGAAACGATGCG
>Ga0187866_1001857_pt1 | contig 18616 bp, 19 predicted proteins | sample June2016WEW_11_1_3_FD_133013 | JGI IMG/M metagenome (GOLD analysis project Ga0187866, IMG submission 133013) | Peatland microbial communities from SPRUCE experiment site at the Marcell Experimental Forest, Minnesota, USA - June2016WEW_11_150 | ecosystem: Environmental > Terrestrial > Soil >...
AGCTGGTACATACGAGATATGTGCATCTCCTGACTCAGGCACGACATGTCAGATAATAACAGTTAGAACTCCAGCAAATGTGACATCTACAACGTTAACAGTAGATAAAAATATCTGTACTGCACTATGTACAGTCAGTGGAAATGTGAGCTGGACAAACAATGGAGAGACAGCAAGCGGTCCAATAGATCTAGGGATAACTGTTGATACCGTTCCAACGGTATTAGCTACGGGAATAATAATTCCTCCTAGTACAACAACATCTCTATATCCATTTTCAGTACAAAATCTTCCAGCAGGTACACACATTATATGTGCATCTCCTGACTCAGGTGTAGCTTGTCAGACAATAACAGTTAATACTCCAGCAGACATAGTCACAACAGAAATTACATTAACTCCTTCAACTTGCAACGAACCATGTAACTCAAACGTAGATGTGACATACATGAATTCTGGACAAACAGCAGGAGATTTCACACCGGAAATAACAGTCGATGGAGTATCAGTCACGCTTGGTGTTGAAACATTAGATCCTGGTATAAGTATTGTAAAGACATTCGCACTCTCAGATAAGATGGCCGGAACATATACAATATGTGCAGTGCCACTTGGAGCTACAACATGCCAAACGTTGACTGTTAAAGCTGCTCAAGAAGCTGGTTTTGGACCACTTCTCATTGGAGGTCTTGTCATAGGAGCGTTGCTAATGGGCGGGGAAGAAGATAAAGGTAAAACGACACAAATTACATTAATACCAGGACCAAAAAAGGTATCTAGGTCAAATATAGGCAACAATTAAACAGTATCAAACAACACTCTATTTTTGAAGTTGCAAATGACTAAGAAGTATAGAACTACATAAGACAAAGTGTTGATACAAACGTCGACACTTAGCACAGTTATGTGCAATATAAACATTGAGGCTTAAAGACAAGCATCTTTGCTATAAACGATGTATCATTAAGCTCTCTTTGGGTTTTTTACAAACGCAATCAAAACTTTATAAAGAATAACTATAATGTATCAAAAGGAGGAAATCAAATGGCAAAAGGGTATATTCATATCATCACGAGTCCTATTAGTGGTGATATATTTATAAACGGAGAATATCGAGGAACGAAAGATGTTAACATACAACTGGAACAAGGAATGTATACAGTAACATTTGGAAATGTTGCTGGATATGCGACACCTGCTCCAATGAGTATTGAAGTAAGTCCAGGATTTACAGCTTTGGTCAGCATCGAATATATAAAAATGTGACACTTATCCGTAGTTTGATAAGACGATATTGTCTCTACTCTTGCTCCAGAGTAATTAACTGGAGCTTAAATATCGTATGTAGAGACAGTAGATAAAATAAGAGTAGAGATATGACAAAATACAAGGTATATATATCGATAGATGGAAAAGAATCTTTGGTAGTTATAGAAAATGGTAAAGTAAATATAAATCCTACCAAATATGACATGAAAGAAGCAAAAAGCGTATACTATAGTAGAACAAATATCTGTCCTAGATGTAGAGATGAAAATAACATAACACATAGGAGTATTTTATGTCCGAAGAATGCTCTTCATGAAAGAGACAACAATGGAGAAATGACTAATGAGTATGTTTGTTACAGACATGGACTAAGACATTATGAAAGATACAACCCTAATAGTATGCACAATACACTAAAATCGATAGCAAATTTCAGAACAGGAAATCAGCACCCAGATCACAATAGTACGAAAGGAGATAAAGATCTAGATTTGGTGTGTGAATTATATGGATACGAAGATTTGAACAAGAAGTACGATGACTATGAATACCCAATAGACTGTTATGACCCTAAGACAGGATTATACCATCAAGTACAAGGAAGAATACTAACTACTTTTAAATATATATTGTCTGATGGAAAATGTGCATATTACGAGGGTTGGCCATTCACAAACTTTTACAAAGAACTAAATAAAGAATTTGACGACATGATCTGCGTGTGCAAAAATGATCATGGAAACATAATAGAAGAAATTTATAGAATTCCATTTGAAGAACTAAAAAGAGGCGCTGCCAAAATATTAAAGAACCGTTTGAGAAACTCAACAACTTTATACTGGTATGACAAATATAGAATTACAAATAAGGAAGAACTTAAGGATGCTAATGATATACTGAAAAAGATGATAAGATAGAAGTAGATAAACTTGAAAAACTAACAGATATAGATAGGAACAATTAGGAGGTATGACAAAATGTCATGCAAAGAAAAGAAGGAAGAAGGGGAAAAAGCTAAGGAAAGACGTTCAGGGGGTAACGAAGTATTATGTAAGGTAACAGCTCATAATCTCAAGAAAACTATAATGAGAGATATCAAAGAAACAGAATCAGATATTGCCGATGCATGTATGATATTCCATGAGAAACATGAGCAAAAGACTGGAAAACGTACCAGGACTATTAGCGAATTTGAGCAGGTAACACGAGATTTTAGCAAACTAACTGGACCTGAAATAGAGAAACTTATAAATGAAGGTAAAGAAGAAGACAAGAAACTAAAAAAATGATAAAAATCTAAAAAAATGATAAAAATCTAAAAAAATGATAAAAAGATAGCCCAGGTGCATATATAGCTTTATAAATATATTTACAGTTGTAGCCCAGATAGAAATGCCAAAAATCTATATAAACACACAGTAACATAGTATCACTGCCCAAACAGAAAAATTAAGACCGTTAATATTTCCACTATAACAAGGATTAAATATCATGTCTTCATATTTGATTACCGTTACAAGAAATGTCTCTTGAATGATGACACGCGTTTTCTGTTTAGACCATACATAATTACCATCTGCACATGAAGACGAACTGCCAACTGTAACACTTAGCTACAAATTCCGATATCGTATAAACAGACGATAGTAACTTTTAATTTACTGAATACGATAAATATGACCTACCAGTACAAGCAGTTTTATGAGAGATTTCATATGAGAGATAAAGGAGAATTACATAAATGGTTCCTCCCAGTCCAGAGCTCCAAAGAAGATTTACAAATACTGATCAAGTCGTAAGATCTGGAAGGTCTTACTTGATTCCAGATCTAATCTCGAAATATCCAAAAGATTATATCGACTTACCAACATATGACTCTATCAAAAGAATCATTCAAATATAACCATTATTATTATTACTATTACTATTATCACTATTACTATTATTACTACTACTAAAGGAGAGAAATACACATGGTAGCACCGCATCCAGATCTTCACAGAAGACTTAGAAATACAGATAATATTATAAAATCAAACAAAATTGAGCTTGCACATCAACTACATAGCAAATATCCACATGACTATCTAGATGTAAAGACTCATAATACAATGAAAAGAGTGACGCCTTGGGTAGATGTCGTATCTCCACTAAGATTACAAACTATAGAAACTCAAACTCTTCAACCAATGTCAGTAGACAAAATTTTGATATTATGCGTTGATTTTCCTGACAAACCCCACCAAATATCTGTGGAGACAATATATAACAGATTCTTTTCTGATACTGAAAACAGCCTGAAGAACTACTATAAAGAGATTTCACACTCAAGATATATTCCAAAAGGAGAGGCTTATGGATGGTATCGTGCTCCTCAGCCTTCTACATACTATGCCGATAGTCAGAATGGATTTGGTAAATATCCGAAAAGTGCAGAAAAGCTTGTTGAAGACGTAATAGAACTTGCTAAAAATGATCCAAACGCTCCAATAGACTGGCAATCTTTTGACACAAATAACAACGGATATCTAGATAATATTGTTATAGTTCATGCAGGAGCAGAGGCTGCATACACTGGTGATCTCAATGACATTTGGGCACATGTTTATGTCATACCAACTCCAAAGACCATACAAGGTGAAAACGTATGGGTTTATGCTATGACCTCAGAGTATCTGTCCAAACCATCAGATCCCCAAACAATTGGTGGAGATTGTCATGAGTTTGGTCATTTACTTGGACTCCCAGATTTATATGATGTCTCAGACAATTCTAATGGTGTTGGTATCTATTCTTTAATGGGAGCAGGTAGCTGGGCAGACACAGGGAAGACACCAACACATCTTGATGCTTGGTCCAAGTATATCCTGGGATTCGCAGATGCGACAGTAAATCCAATAGGAAACATATACTCAAGATGCATAGAAAGAGACTCGGAAATCATCAAATATACAACTCCTGATCCAAAGGAATACTTTTTAATAGAAAATAGACAAAGAATGTTATTCGATACATACCTACCATCTGACGGTTTGTTCATTTGGCACATAAATGAAAATCAGAAATATAACGATAATAAAACGTGCTATATGGTAGGTTTGATACAAGCTGACGGATTAAAAGATTTAGAGAATAAAGCCAACTATGGTGACACAGGAGACCCATATCCTGGTATAACAAATAATAGATCTTTTGGGATAGATACAGATCCAAATTCAAAATTGTGTAACGATACTAGACAGAAATTATTAATAAAGAGTATATCGAATTCTAGTCATACTATGACATTTAACAGTTCGTTCTGAACTAAACAATGAAATATGAAATCACTAACAGATTGGATAAATTAAAAGAATTGTGCAACGAAGAAAAGAGAACAACATAAAAACGTGTACATAAGAACTGTAATATAATAGGAAAATATGACAATACACCATATTCTGATCATTCCTTACAGAATGATACAATGGGATCCAAAGTTAGACCTAAAAAAAGGTACGACTTGGCCTGTGAAGGGGCCACCAAATCTTTGGAGGAGGTAAATATGTGATATTTACCAAATTCCAACTATATTCCTCTTATGGAATAGTATAGCTGACGAAATTAATACCAAGCTTGATATAAACACCAATATCAAACTGACATTAATAGAGTCATGAATAAATATTATGCACAATGACAACTAAAATTGCCATTGCATAAACCCAATATATATATTTGAGGTGAATAAAAATATGGAAGAGATAATAACATTAGATGGACGTCAGTTCAAGTTAACGACCGATCGACCATTAACAGCCTTGGAGAGACAACAGACCATTTCCCAAATCAGGGCCCAGACTGGATGCAGTTCATGTCACCAGCCTGCGACGATGTCAGCTGGATTTGGAGACATATATGGGATGGCACCAACATGTGTTACTGCCACAAAATCATCAGGTGACGCGGTAACCCTTGCAGCAACCCCTAGCGGTGCAATAGGACCTTATCACGTAAGATTCTTTAGGAAATCAGCTCCTGGTGCATACACAGAACTTGGAAGCGTAAGAACCATTGCAGAACTTAGCTCTACATCAACTACTATCACGCTGGTTGATGCAGACTTCACTGGTGCAGTAGGAGATCCTACAGCAGGTGTCCCAACAACTGGTGCTACAGGTGCCATAACAGATGCAGAAGATACCAGTCTTGCTCTCGCCGTTGGTAAGATAAGAGTTGCCACAACTACATATGACTCATGCCCAACAGGTGCGCAGAGTTGCGTAGAATATTGTGACATTAATCTCGCTTGCGTCGCACCTACCTGTAATTTCGTTATCACATAAGATTATCAGTCTTGTATCAACGGAAAACAACAGGAACAGACATAAGAACAAAATTGGAAAATGTACCAAGGCTTGCTTTGGTATTTTCCAATTATATTTTTCCAATTATATTTTATAACTATATTTCATAACCATATTTTCTAATTATACGATATTGGTACAACATGAACGCGAACAAAAACTTAACTGTTAACATAGACGGAATGAACATATCAGTCAAGGGTTGTAGAAAAATTAGGGTATGCATAGGCATTCCAGTATCTGGAGGTGTCAATCCAGAATTTTTTAGGGAGATGCTTCTTAGAATGGAAGAGTGGTCTCAAACTTTTGACATCATACCATCAATAGAGATGGCTGTTCCACATGACGAAGGCAGAAACAGAATAGTAAAAACTGCAATAGATAACAAGTGTGACTATATATTTTTTATAGACTCAGATACACTAATTCAAAAAGGACAACTAGAAAAGTTGCTATCCCACGATAAAGATGCCATAAGTGGTATATCTTATATGAAGCAGTTACCATATTATTCTCTTATCAGAAAAAAAATTGGATATAGATTATATAATCCTATAGAACCGTCTGGTACAGAATTAATTAGGATAGATGGTGCTGGACTTGGTTGCTTCCTAGTAAAGACAGATGTTTTCAACAATATAGAATATCCTTGGTTCCAATTCAAATACGTTAAACATGAAGACAAATGGCGTCATGTAGGGGAGGATCTATATTTTTGTGACCAACTGGAAAACGCAAAAATAGAAATGTATTGCGATCCGACAGTACAATGTGTGCACATTGGCACTCATCTCACAATAGACATTGCGCACAAATATAAAGATTTAAGATTATCCATATTAAACGAGGTGGACAGGTCAAGAAAAGAGTTATCAGAATTCACAGCCCTATCTCTCAAAGAGGTATCTGACAAATGTTATATATCTACAGACTTAGTAGCAGAACAATATAAACGGAGTATAATAGAACCAGATGAAGACCCTAAAAAGTTCTACAGAGAGAACAAAGACTACATATTCGATTTAGTCAATTGGCACGTGCAACAAAGAATAATATTTGACATAGAACTGGTCAAAGATATCAAAAATAAATATCCTAATGCTAAAAAGATATTAGACTATGGCAGTGGTTGTGGGCAAAATGCCATCATACTTGCCAATGCTGGATATGACGTAGCTATGGCTGATTATGACGGATATACATTCGACTTTGCAAAGTTTAGAGCAAAGAAAAGAGAACTAAATATCAAATATTATGATATAGAAAAACCAATAGATGACAAGTTTGATATAATACTTGTATTCGATGTACTGGAACATGTACCTGACGACAAATTCAAAGAGACAATTAATAGATTAAAGAATCTAAAGCAGAAAGGAGCGACAATATTGACAACTGTAAGTTTTGGCAATAAAAATGGAGAGCATCCTATGCATTTTGAATCGTCTCAAGAAAAAATAGAACTTATAAAACAGTTAGCAGAAAACTTAGGAGACAATATCAAATGATAACATATAAAGAGTTTATCGACAGAATGATAGAGAAAGGATACATACACAAAAACAACGAACCTGTAGCAATAGATGAATCGAACAATATGATCAAAATTTTCCATGTTAAAAAAGAAAAAATAGGTAAAATTCTTGAGTTACAAGTCCCGGACAACTCTATTGTAGCATTATGTGGGACGGAACACAACGGAGGTTGTCACAATTCGTATATATGCGACATAAAATGTACCAATAATAAAGACGAACAACCTTTTCAAGAAGAGCACAATTCAACAGAGATAACAAGAACAAAACATGTTGTAGCAGAGATAATAGTGACAAAGATTCTACAACAAGACCCTCCACTAGACAACAAAAAAGTTAAGGAATGGTCAAAAACCGCTGGCCCTATTTTAAAACTTATAGGATCAAGTAATCATCTAGAACACGTTATGTGGGCAGGAGCATATCCAAAATTCGATTCTGAATTCATAAAAACAAGTTTTACATTATACGGCGGTCAAAAGATGAAATTCTACGTAAACAATCCTGATATAGATATAGATGAAGTAAAACTCAACCTAACAGTTGACATATTTGAAAAATTGACATAAGCAACCATAAAAATAAAGACATAAAAATAAAGACATAAAAATAAAGACACAATATGGTAGATACAATCGCAATAAATAATAGTCAATTGTTTTTCATGCCCACAGAACGTTTAGTGTCAGAAAGCCAGGACAACCAAGAAAAAGACATATATATTGGTCTATCAAATGACAGCGACCTTACTCCACTTGCATATTATAGATTAGGAGAAATTGAAAACAGAAACAAAAGTACAGAAAAGTCATACTATTATCATAGAAAAGCTTTCGAACTGGATAAAAACTTATCATCGAAAATTACATCTCCTGACCACCCTCACCATGATTACCAATATAGAGAAGTAGAAGATACAAAAATAGAGAAATGTCCATTGTGTAACAACAATTCCCATCTTCACTCATGCTACAACGTAATTACCAATACAGACTTCGTACCAGGATTTAGTCCAATTAGAAAATGGAGAATATGTAAAGATTGCAATCATATCTTTGCAGAAAACTATCCAAAAGAATTACAAAGAATATTGTCAACTACTGCGCCTGAGCAACATATGAATCCTAGTATACATTTATTACCACTACTAGGTAACAAGTTATCTGAAGTAAAAAAATTTACTAAGGGAAACAGATTACTAGAAATAGGTACAGGCGCTGGAGAACTGACATCTGTTGCAAAAGAACTTCTCTTCGATATAACAGGAATAGAAATAAGGCCTATATATGCTAAAAATGTATCTAACAGATTAAATGTTCCAATATACTCAATAGATTTCATGGATTTTGAAACAGATGACATATTTGATATTTTAATACTAGGAGATGTACTTGAACATGTGCCAAATCCATCTGTGATGATAGAAAAAGCTTACAATCTGCTTGATAAAGAAGGAGTCATTTGGATATCAACTCCAAATTTTGAAAGTGCATTTTCATATATTATGAAAGATAAAGATCCAATGTGGAGAGTTTGTGAACACTTGAACTATTTTTCATACAGGTCTCTAAAAAAGACATTAGAAAATACAGGATTTAAAACTGTTGATTATAAAATTTCTCAACATTATAACGGTTGTATGGAAGTCACTGCTATAAAAACTGAAAATTAAATAATGATCCGTGTAACAGTAAACTTTATGGTGACCATGAACAACTTTATATATGTACTTATAAGAACACATAAAAGACCTAAGGCGCTGCGCAGATGTCTCAATTCACTATGCGAACAAACAAACAAAAATTTCTCTGTAGCCATTATTTCAGACTACGAAAAAGATCTAGTTGAGAACTTGGCACATGAATATCCAGACATACATTTCATGTTTATACACGTAAGACCATTAGGTTATCCTGGATGTAACCTGTATTTAAACCAAGTAAAGAACTACATAGACTCAGACTACGTAATATTTGTAGATGATGACGACATAGTAGTGGACAATACATATTTCAAGACAATAGAAAACATAACTAACGTGTCACCATATCCTGTAATAATATCTAAGTCGCAATTTCCTAGAATAATTATACCTCCAGATAATAGATGGGGTCTATATCCTCAGACTGGCTACATAGGAACATTGAACTTTTGTATCAGAAATGACATTTACAAAAGATGCAACTGGTCTGGAGACCAAACAGGAGACTTTCACTTCATAAAAGATGTCTTTGACAACATTGACTGGCAAAATGAGGTATTATGGTATAACAATGTGACAACCAAAGTAGGAGATCGACCAAGGTTTGGAAAAGGCGAATACTGACAACAGCTAGAAACGATCAAAAATATTCCCCTACAATACAACAATCCTACCAATATACTAGTAGAAGACAAATATCAACTGCACAATAACAATTTCTGACAATATTTTAAATCAAATAGTAGAAACTAGTCTGGCATTACTGATAATAATATGTAACATGTGTCCATTTCTAGACCAATCAACAAGAAAACAGCCAATAAGAAAACAGCCAATAAGAAAACAGCCAAAAAAGTCAACCATCAAAAACCGCATTAATACTAAAGAACCATTATGACAGATATACCAGAATTTATTGTTGAATCAATAGATACATCTGACGAGACTTTGAAATTCTTTAATGATATACAGAGACTTGATACCAAGGAAATTCATACTCTTGTCAGCGGTATTCCAAAGAAATTCACAAGCTTAGCCACAACATCCACTATATTCAGATGGAAATTTGGAGACCAACCTGGAAATCCAACAATTGAGACGACAGTAAATCCGTATATGCATACGTTTAGCCATAGAGGGACATATTCCGTCAGTCATCAATCTTGTTACCCGTGTGTAGCTACTGGAACGTTGATATGTAGCAACGGTTGGTGCACCAAATTAATAGCAGTAGAGAAAGAAAAGGAGCATGGAAATGATTCATTAGTGGCACTTGCAGGACTTACAGGATTATTCATTATTGCAAAAGAAGACAATTGTTGTAAATTAAGAGATAGATGTTTAGAAAAAAGAGAAATATGTAAAGGTATAAAGCCTGAAGATATTGAAAATACGAAAGAATGCAAGATTATAGAAAAGACGTGTACAACCATATTAAAAGACTGTAAAAAGAAATGTGTAGATACTGGGCATATATGGAAACCACTACCTTACAAATGTCTCGAAAAAAGAGAACCATACAAAGAGGCGTGCCAAACTATAGAACGTCAAAAATATATAGAAAAAAAGAAGAAAGATCAGAAAAAATAAGGAAGGCCTAAAGATAATGAAACGACAACATAGTGTCACTTACCGTTACCTACAACTATCCACCATCACAACGTATACATCACAATATAAACATCACAATATAAACATTACGATATAAGCAAAGGAGACATACAAATATGACAGTATTATGTGGAAATGTAACTGTAGTAGCAGTTGGTAGTATAAGCATATCATCAACTCCAATAGGTGCTACAGTATGGCTGGCGCCAAATGTTGGTGGATCGCCTGGATCATATGTAAACCAAGGAGTAGTTACCTCAATAACAAACGTAGCAGTAGGAGACTACTTTATAAAGTTAGTATTGGCAGGTTACTCCGATTATGTAACGGCGTCATTCAGTGTATTAGCAAGTACGAACACTCCCATAACCGCAACATTTGCAGGAAGCCTATATATAACATCAGTCCTTACATGAGCGTCTGTATATATAGACGGTAGTGGAAGTGCATCAGGTACAACTCCGTTAACAGTAACAAACTTCAGTCCTGGGACACATTATTATATATTAAAATACGCTGGATATGCAGACACATCATCAACAGCTTTCAATATAACTGCAGGCACAACGACAACAGTTTCCAATGTATCATTCCTGGGAAGTGCGTCGTTCACATCATCACCTACTGGAGCAAGAATATGGATAGATGGTTCTGATACAGGAGTAGATACAAACGGCACTGTGAAAGGATTAACTGCAGGATCTAGAGGATATACATTGGTAAAAACTAACTATGCCAATGTAACTGGAAACTTAACTGCTGCTAATGACTCAACTGTCTCCGTATCCCTTATAACAATGTCTGCGGTTGGCAGCATAAGCGTGTCATCAACTCCATCTGGAGCGTCTGTATACCTAGATGGAAGTGGAACTTCTTTAGGCACAACTCCATTAGTAATAACAGGAGTGCTGACTGGTTCACACGATGTAAAACTAACATTAGCAACATACCAAGACTATACGGCAACTGGAGTCAGTGTAACTATTGGTGATACAGCAATTGTAAGTCACACAATGGTTTTGTCAACAGGCAGTGTATTGTTTACGTCAACCCCGGCAGGAGCTAGAATATGGTTAGGTCCATATCTAGGAACAAAAATAGACCAAGGCGTTAATACACCAAACACTATAGCAACCCTAGTTCCTGGATTATATGACTACTCATTAGTTCTCTCAAATTATCTAACTCTCACAGGTACAATTACAATAAGTGCAGCAACACAGACAAATGAAACAGTGACATTTGCAGGAAGCGCATATATAACATCATCTCCAACTGGAGCAGAGATATACCTAGCACAATCTCCAGGCACTCCAGTAGACCAATTTTTTGTAACACCAATAACTTTCACAGGAGCAACAGACCCATCTTCAGGGGCTACCAAAACATGGAATTATAAATTAACTAAAGCAGGATATACAGACATAACAGGTAGCTTCTTGGCAACCGCTGGCCAAACAGCAACGGTAACAGAAACTATGGCTACTGTTGCAGATATAAGAGCACAGAGCATGACCATAACTCCAAGCTCGCCTTGTATAGAAGGAAGCTGTTCTGTTAGTGTGAGTATAACTTGGATAAATAATGGGGAATCAAGTGGCATGTTTACACCAAATATATTAATTGACGGAGGTGCTACTCCATTCTCGACACCTTATGGATCTCAGCCATTAGCAGGCGGTGGAACAACAGTAACGAAGATATTTACAATAACAGGTCTAACTGCTGCAGGAAGTCCACATGGAATATGTCCAAATCCTAACTAGGTAGAAATATAGGAAACAAGGAGAATATATATAATATGGCAACAAAAGACATAGTAATAGATTTATCAAAGTATAATGACGACTATTACCAAGTAGAAGACTTGGAAAATTATACATATGACGAGAATAGCTCAGTACCTATAATTGAATCTTTAATACCATGTGGATCTGCTACTGTGGAAGCTGCTTATGGAGCGCCTCAGGCACCAGTAAGTTGTGGAGAAACGAAATATTCTGGAGACACTATAAACCTTGCAGCAGAACCTGATGGAGGAATAGGTCCATATACAGTAAGATTCTGGAAAAAGGCTGGTGGAACAGGCGGAACGTACTCCCTAGTAGGAACGACCCACTCATCAGTTACAGAAGCTACCACTGTAACAGAAAGCATTGTACTAAACGACTTCGACGTATCCAGTGCAACAGGAGACACAACAGCAGGAGCTCCTGTAAGTGATGACGTAGGAATTATAACAGATCCATTTGGTGGTGGAGCAGCTCTTGCAGTATCAAAGATAAGAGTTGCTACAACAGTTGCTGATTCATGCCCAATTGGACCAGAGATCTGCTTATCATATTGTGACGTCACTCTTGGATGCGTCGCGCCAACATGTAACTTCGTTGTACTCTAAGAACACTAAAATTAATCTGTCAAAGAGGTTGTGATTGGCTGAAGTCAACCACTTCTACAGATTAAGAAGGAGGGACCATTTACATGGTAGCACCGCATCCAGATCTACAAAGAAAGATTAGTAATACTGATAATATAGTAAAGGCTAACAAATATGAATTTATTCCAAATTTGTACACAAAATATCCAGATGATTATATAGATTTGGATACTCACACAGTATTAATGGATATACAACCTTGGGTAGAAGGCATAGAGATATTGTCATCGTCTCAAAATATTGAAATTAGTAACACTATCCAAACCGATGATACTGTCCAAACAGATAACATTATCCAAACAGATAATACTATCCGTGTCAATAATACTATCCGATCCAGTAACACAATTCAAAATTTATGGGGTCCATTTTTTACAACAATAGATAGAGTTCTTGTGTTATGTGTCGACTTTAGTGATCTCGCATCAGTAACAACTGTGCAGACTATAAATGACAGATTCTTTTCAACCACTTCAGATAGTTTCTTGACATATTACAAAGAAGTATCATATGACAAATGGATACCAAATGGAGAGGTTCATGGATGGTACAGAGCACCTCATCCTCGTACATATTATATAAATAATGACAATGGATATGGAACATATCCAAACAATGCAAGAAGATTAGTAGAGGACACAATAGACTTAGCATTAGCAGACCCTGCAATAAACTGGACATTATTTGATTCGAACGGTAATGGAAAGATAGACAATATAATAGTAGTTCACGCTGGTGCAGAGGCTGCTTGGAGTGGGTCTACAAGTTTATTTTGGGCTCACTCATCAACAATAACATCAACAAAATATGCAGGTGCTAAAAGCATTGACAAATATCTACTAACAGCAGAATACACATATTCTGGCGCAAGCCAAAGAATAGGTGTAGATTGCCATGAGTTTGGACATTTATTAAATCTTCCAGACCTATATGACAACTCTAACAACTCGTATGGTGTAGGAGATTATTCCCTAATGGGTATGGGATGTTGGGCAAATAATGGGCTTAAACCTGTTCACCTTGATGCATGGTCAAAATATAAACTAGAATTTATGGACATTACCAAGAACCCTCAAGGAATAGTAACGGTAAACAATGTAGAGACAAATGCTGACGCTATAAAATATACAACAGCAGATCCAAACGAATATTTCCTCATAGAAAACAGGCAAAATACATTATTTGATACATATTTACCAGGTAATGGTCTTCTAATCTGGCATATAAACGAGAATAAATTAAACAACAATGACAAAACGTGCCTTCTAGTAGGATTGATACAGGCAGATAATCTGAAAGACCTAGAAAACAAATATAACTATGGAGACGCCGGAGACACTTATCCTGGATCTTCAAATAAACGTTCATTTAGTGCAAGTACAGCACCAAACTCCGTATTATGTGATAGCACAACTAGAGACATGTCAATAACGAGCATATCAAATTCTGGAAACTCAATGACATTTACTGCGTCTGTACCAGCCATCATACCGACACCACCAGCTAATTGTGGACTTGTCTGGGTACTATTGCCTGCACACATAGAAGCAACAACTATGACTATAGACACAGCTTCACCTTGTATAGCCGGAACCTGTGTAGCAACAGTAAAAGTGACATGGAGAAATACTGGAGGAGTAAGTGGCACATTCACACCAACTGTAACAATAGGTGATACTCCTGTGACATCTAATGAAGTGACACTGAATGCGTTCGAAACTGTTGGAGATAGTATAATAGTAACATTTACACCAACTATGACGACTAGTGGAACACATTCCATATGTCCATATCCAAACTAATATAATAGTGAAAAATAGAAAATAAGACAGCAATGAAAATGAAAAATAAAAAAACGTAATATCAGTAGCAAACAAAGGAGAAAACTATATGGCATGGTTAACAGGTTGGAACTATAGAAAAGCAATTACAATAACAAACGCTGGATCTGCATTAACAAACTATCAGGTATCAGTTACAGTGGATACAGCAAGTTTAGTAACAGCTTCACCAAGTAAAATGAGATCAGATTGTGGAGATATAAGATTTACTGATACCGATGGTTCTACATCTCTACCATATTGGATAGAATCTGGGGTAAATTCATCGTCAACAAAGATATGGATCAAGATTCCTTCTGTTCCAGCAAGCGAGACAATTTACATTTATTATGGCAATTCTTCTGCAACTTACAACAACTCAACAGGTGGGACAGATACATTTGACTTTTATGACGACTTTAATGACAATGATATAAGTGACTGGACACAGATGCCTTCCACAGGATATGGTGGTGCAGCAATAGATGTAATAGGAGGAGCTGCTCATGGCGGTGGCACATCAACATCAAGAGGAATAATGAAGACATATACCGTAGGTCAATCTGTAGTGTGGGAAACATCATTACAGAGAACTGGACAAATGAATGATGGTCGATACGGTAAATCAATGGCTATGTTGACATTTAACGGAGCTGGGGGTTACTGGCCCTATGAAGGATACATGGTCCAACTGGATACTCAAAATGATAGCAACAGTCCCATTCCTAACGCAATTAATCTTATAAGAGTAAACAATGCTGGAGTAACTACCAATATTATTGGTACTGCCAATGGATGGGCTCCAGATGCCAATTATCACACCATTAAAATTACTAGAAATGCCTCAAATCTGTTTGAACTCTTTGTTGACGGAACTTCTAAAGGAACAGCAACCGATAGCACATACTCAGGTCTACCTTACGTAGGATTTTGGTTTATATCCGGAGGTGGCAGTTCACAAAAAGATGGTTATATGGACTATTTCCGAATTCGTAAATACGCATCTCCAGAACCGACATTCTCGATATCAGGTACAGAAGATCTAGGTGTAACAGCTACAGCAATGACCATAACTCCAAGCGAAACGCCTTGCAGAACAGGAATTTGTACAGTAACAGTAAATGTTACCTGGCAAAATGTAGGAAGCTCAAGCATAACATTTAGACCAAAGATTCTTATAGACGGTGTAACATATGTACAAGCAGCATCAGATATGACTCTAGGATCATATCTTGCTACAGACTCAAGTTCAATAACAACTTCTACCTTGTCAGCAGGAATACATTCAATATGTCCATATCCAAACTAAGATAATAACAAAAAAGATAATAACAAAAAAGATGATAACAAAAAAGATGAAAAATAATAATATACAAATCTATATCAATAGATACTGGTAACAAGACGAAAATTGTAAAATAGGAAAACATCAAGCATGACATGGTATAACAATAGTTGGAGTTATAGAAAACCAGTAACAATATCAAATTCTGGATCTGCATTAACTAACTATCAAGTCTTGGTAACTGTAGATACGGCAAGCTTGGTAACAGCAGGCAAATTGTTATCAAACTGTAATGATATAAGATTTACATCGTCAGATGGATCAACCATTATCAATTACTGGATAGAATCTGGTTGTAATACAAGTTCAACAAAGATATGGGTAAAGGTACCTTCCATAGCAGCAAGTCCAACTACTACTACAATATATATGTATTATAAAAACGCTGGAGCATCAGCAGCATCCAGCGGAACAGGAACATTTGATTTTTATGACGACTTTAGCAGCAATAGTAACGGATGGTCAAGTACAGGTGGAATTGGCGTTAGTGGTGGGCGCTTGGGGGGAACATATGGACTAAACGGATACCACTCAGGCATTTCTAGGTCAATTGGGGACAACTGGGTATTTTACTTCGATTTCATATACGTATCATCAAGCAATCAAAGTAATGGAGGACGAGTAGGATTTGCAAGTTCCATAAATGATACAAGTTCTATTTCCGATTGTATTGACACAGATTTATACTGCAATAGCGGAACTAGTCCTGTGAATTTGAATCTTCACGTAGCCAAAGGTGGAAATATATATTATGCATATGGTACGACTATAAACTTAAGTCTTAATACACAATATTACATGAAGTGGATATTTAATTCTTCTTCTGGCACAACGCTATACGTATATTCAGATGCAGCAAGAACGAGTTTGTTTGGGAGTGTAACTATTTCTGCTGCTAATTTACCAACAGTTTCTGCATTAACTAATTTCATCTCAGCCGTGTGGGGAGGCGGGATCAATGGTAGCGGTGTTTCATGGTCAGACAATTGGCGAATTGCTAAATATGCATCCACACCACCAACTGTTTCAAGTCCAGGTACAGAAGAAGCAATGCCATGTAACACCCCATCTGCTAATTTAGTAGTACTAGAAATAGTGTCGAGTCAATTATTAAGACAGTATCCTTCATATATAGATATCTATGCAATTTCCAGACTTATAGAAATGAGAAATCTGTAAAAATGAGAAATCTGTAAAAATCTGACAATTAGAAGATAGCAAATCTGACAATTAGAAGATAGCAAATACGACAAACAAGGAGACAATAAAATATGACAATATGTAAAGAATGCTCAAAATCTTCATTAGGTCGCATAATTGCAAATACACGTCCTGGAAGAGCAAAAATATATCTAGACGGAGAGATTGTTCTAGACTCATCAGGACAAGCAGCAATGACTCCAACGGTAATACATAACGTCATTGAAGGTATGCATACGGTAACATTCAGCAAACCAGGATATAATGATATAACAATTTTAGCAAACGTGAAAATAGACTCAAATGGATCTGACTGCCATGCGAGAGCTGTGCTCGACACATCAAAGTGGTCATACCCAATGATGTTATCACAGCAACAGTATCCCACATTCGCACGTCAGATGTTACAAAAGTATTTACAACAAATGCAACCATCTCCAGGATGGCCATATATTCCAGTTGAACAAGTGACATATGGTCACATGGTAGCAAGTACATCACCAGATGAGGCAGAAATATATCTTGATAACCAACCAGTTCTAGATATAAATGGTAACATTGCAACAACTCCATCATCAATAACTGGAATTGTTACGGGAATACATACAGTAACATTTAAAAAGGCTGGATATATTGATACAAGCATAACAGTAAACATTCAAAACGGTCTATATTCTGATGTACGAGCAACGTTGCAACAGATAACGAGATAGCAAGGGACAGGTTAAAATATTTTACCATGTATCAAATATACAGAATGTCACCATTAACATAAGTTGCTGTATCAAAATACGATACAAGTAATAATAGTACAAATATGACAATAGGAATAATGTTATTACGCAGTCTTCACTTAATTATTAGAAAATATGAAAAATTTTTAAAATAGGAGATAATAAATATGGATACAGGAGACATAACTATCAGAACAGATCCTCCAGGAGCAGAGATATATATAGACAGTATATTGGTTACAGATAATGAAGGAAATTGTTTGGTAACTCCGATAAAGTTGACATTGGAAGAGGGAATGCATAGATTTTTACTTACACTAGCCGGGTATTATGATAACTGGGAACAGATTTACATATATCGTGGATCAGATATAGAACTGAATAGAAATCTTATGTTTTCTCCTATACCAGGTGGATCAGCTCCAAATGTAGAATTCATGTAAGTTTTCATTGGCACGAGATCCAAACAATATACAAATAGAAATGTAAACTAGCAAAAATATAAAAGATTCTAAAATTGAGATATGGACAATAAATACTATGTCCATATCTCCAAATTTTTCACAATCATTAGAGATAACAATCATGACATGTGACGAAGAATGTGTAAGAACAAT
>Ga0187866_1001860_pt1 | contig 18589 bp, 16 predicted proteins | sample June2016WEW_11_1_3_FD_133013 | JGI IMG/M metagenome (GOLD analysis project Ga0187866, IMG submission 133013) | Peatland microbial communities from SPRUCE experiment site at the Marcell Experimental Forest, Minnesota, USA - June2016WEW_11_150 | ecosystem: Environmental > Terrestrial > Soil >...
CAATCGCTATTTTGGGAAGCTGGAAGAAGTCACCGCAGCCGTCGAATCGGAGTTCGCAACCTGGGACAGGCGGAACGACACCCTCCGTCGTCTATGCGCAATTACTTAAGCCGTTGTGTTTAGCCTGCACTGGAGGCACTATGAGCGTCTGGCCCGAAGGCGCCACACCGAGCCCCGCGTTGCGCGGGACTGAGGGCGAGTTGGTTTCCGTGAGGATTGCCATTGAGCCGCGCTTGCTCGAACAAGCGCTGGAAGCGCTGGCCCGCTTGGAATTCCCGATTAATCCCCAGATCTACCACGATGCCCTCACCACCGTGGTCGAGTTCCCCGCCTGGGCGGGAAGGCTCGGCGAGGTCCGCGAAGCGCTGCGCCGGAATGGCTTCGACCCGGGGACGCTCGCCGTCCGCGGCATGTTGGAAGACATCCGCGCCGTCGCCTGACCGGCGCAGGCGGAATGGCCTGTGCCACCGGAGTGTGGTTGGCTCTACAATAGCAGGCAAGGAGAGTGCGCCATGCAGTCGGCTGTCTCTCACCTCTCGCCCTACAGCGGTTCCTGGTATCCAGGGGATCCCTCCGAGCTGGACCAATTACTGGACAGCCTGTTCGAGAGCTCGGAACGGCGAACGGGACCGTACCTGGCGCCGAACGCCGCCGGTTTCGTCGTACCGCACGCCGGCCTGATCTACTCGGGCACGGTCGCGGCAGCCGCCTATCGGCACTTGCGCGCCAGCCCGCCCGAGCGGGTTGTGCTGCTCGGGTTCGCGCACCGGGGCGCCGCGCCGGGCGCATGGATTCCGGAACTCGACGCCTACCGGACGCCGCTCGGGGAGGTCGCGGTGGACCGTGAGACCACGCGCGCCCTGCTGGATGGAGGCGAATACCGTTCCCTGCCCGAAGCGGTCCTCTGCGACCATTCCATCGAGATCCAGTTGCCGCTGCTGCAGCGGGCGGCGCCCGGGGCCAGGATCGTGCCGGTCTATGTCAGCAGTCTCGACACGCAGGCCCGGGTTGCCGCGGCGCGCCGGCTCGCGGCCCTGATCCGGCCCGGCACCGTGCTGGTGGCAAGTTCGGATCTGACGCACTACGGCCGCGCGTTCGACTACCAGCCGTTCCCGGTCAACGACTGGGTGGCCGAGCGGCTGCGGGACCTCGATGATTCGGTGATCCAGGCCGCCAGCAGCCTGTCGTCCGATCTGTTCTTCGCGACGCTCAAGTCCACCGGCTCGACGGTGTGCGGGTACGACCCGATCGCCCTGCTGCTGGAGACCCTGCGGCCGCTGGAGACCGATGAGATCTTCCAGGAGACACTCGATTACCAGACGTCGGGCGACATTACTGGCGATTTCCAGCACTCGGTCAGCTACGGGGCTCTGGGGTACTTTCCGGCGCGGTCCTTTCACCTCGGACCGGAGGACCAGGCGCTGCTCGTGGCCAGCGCCCGGAAGACCCTCGAGCATTACGTGAACACTGGGGAGCGCAAGCCCATCCCGCCGGAGCGAATCACGCCCGGGCTGGAGCGGCGTGCGGGGGTTTTCGTCACCCTGCACAGCAAGGGCGACTTGCGCGGCTGCGTCGGGCGGCGCGCCTCCGCGGAGCCGTTGTGGCAGACCGTTCCTGTCCTCACGTTGTCGGCGGCCTTGGAAGATTCGCGGTTCCGGCCCGTCGGGAAGGGCGAAGCAGGGTTGGAAGTGGAGATCTCCGTGCTCTCTCCGTTCAAGCGCTTGGCGGACCTGGACGGCTTTCGCGTCAACGAGCACGGGGCTCTGCTCGAGGCTGGGCGGCACCACGGTTTGCTGTTGCCCCAGGTGGCGACCGAACGGAACTGGACCGCGCCGCAGTTCCTGGACGCCCTCGCGCACAAGACGGGTGTGAGCCGCGACGTGTACCGCAACCCGTCCACGCGCGTGTACGTGTTCCGAGCGCAGATCATCCAATAGCTTGTGGCTTGTGGCTTGTGGCCTGTGGATCACAAGCCACGGCGCACCTGCTGCCGCCTCAGAGAGCGCAAGCCGGTGCGCCGTTGTGGGATCTATAAGCCACAAGCCACAGGCCACAAGCCACAGGCGACCGCCTCCGGGGCGAAGCAGGTGAACGCCAGTTCGGACCCACAGGCCACAGGCCACAGGCTACAGGCCGCCGTTCACAAGTCACAGGCCGGCTCCGAGTTATACTTAGCGCTGAATGCTCGTACTAACCGGTCCGCCGGGGTCGGGGAAGAGCCGCCAGATCCTCGAGCGGGTGCGTGCGGCGGTGCGCCGCGGCGCTAGCGATTTCCGCCTGCTGGTCCCTACCGCCACGATGGCCGAGCACCTGCGGCATCAGATGGCGCGGGAAGGGTTCCTTCTGCGCCCTGGCCTGATCCAGACCTTGTCCAGGTTCATCGCGCCGTGGGTTCAGGACTACCCCGAAGTTCCCCCTGCTTGCCTGGAACTGCTGGTGGACCGCGCGCTTGCGGCCAGGATGCCGGAGCAGTTCGCGCGCGTCGCTCACCTGCCGGGGTTTCGGGCGAGCCTGGCGGACCTGATCGAGGAATTCTCCTCGGGGGGCTGCGATTGTTGGCGGCTGACGCAGGTGTTGGAGGCGGGGGTTCCGGAGGCCCCGCTGGCCGCGGCCTTCCTGGCGGTTTACCAGGATGTCGAGCGTGAACTATTGCGTTGCGGATGGGCGCCGCGGGCGGCCCGCCTCCGATGCGCGGCGGAGGAAATCCGGGCGCGCGGGCTGGGCCTCATCCACCAGGTCTTCCTGGACGGGTTCTTTACTCTGAGCGACCCCGAACTGAACCTGTTGGATGCGATTCGCTCCCACGCCGACCTCACAGTCGCGCTGCCCTCCTGGGAAGGTTCCGAGGATGCGCGGGCGTCTCTGGCGGGGATGGGGTTCGTCCAGCGCGAGGCGAATGGCACGCCGCGTGGTGCGCCTCGCACGACCCTGGTTACAGCCTCCACCATCGAACAGGAGGTGGAAGAAATCGCGCGCCGCATTCTCGAACAGGTGGACCAAGGACGGCAGTTCCGCGAGATCGGGATCGTCCTGCGCCGCCGGGCGCCCTACCTCCCGTTGCTCCGTGCGGTGCTGGAGCGGTTTGGAATCCCGGCGCGCTTCTATTTCTCCGAACCGCTGGCCGGGCACTCGATCCTGCGGTACCTCACCGGGGTGGTGGAGGCGATGCTGGGCGGCTGGGATCACCGGGCCACGCTCGAAGTGCTGAAGATGGCGCCCTCGGGGTTTGGAACGACGCCCGCGTGCGACCGTCTCGAGTTCGCCGTCATGGAGCGGCTGCCGGGCCAGGGACTGGATGCCTTGCGCGAACTCGCGGACGACCCCCGGTTGCACGCTTTGCTGGATCGTTTCGCCACGCTCGAGCAGTGGGCGGCGCTGCGCCGGTCGCCGGCGCAGTGGACCGACGCCTCCAAGACGCTGCGCAGCCTGGTGCGGCCCCCGGCGGCGAGCGACGCCGTCCCGCATGAGACGGCAGCGATGTGGCGGGGGCAAGCCGCGGCCCTCGAGGCGTTCGAGACGGCGGTCGAGGAGGCTGGCCACGCCCTGCCCGGCGGCGAGCCCATCCCGTTCCCCGAGTTCTGGCGGGCGGCGACTCTGGTGCTCGGCGGCGCCCAGCTTCGCGTGGCTGACGGGCGGCGCAACGTCGTGCATGTGATGGATGTGTACGAGGCGCGGCAGTGGGAGCTGCCGGCGGTGTTCGTCTGCGGGCTGCTGGAGAAGCAGTTCCCGGTCTACCACACCTCCGGGCCGATCCTTCCGGACGCCGCGCGCCGCGCCTTGAACGAGGCGGGGCTCAGCCTGGAGACAGCCGCCGCCCGGCAGCGCGAGGAGGAGTTCCTGTTCGAGGTCGCCACCACGCGGGCGACTTCCGAGCTATTGCTCAGCTATCCGCGGTACAACTCGAAAGGCGAGCCGAACCTGCCCTCGTTCTTTCTGGATAAGCTCACGGCGGCGCCGGCCGAGGCCCGTGGCGGCCTCCCCGCCTGCGTCCCGGCGGCCGGGAGGCCAACCTCGCGATATCTCGAGGACCAGGATCTCATCGAAATCCTCCGCGCGCAGCACGAGACGCTGCGGCCGAGCGCCATCGAGAGCTTTCTGCAATGCCCGTTTCAGTTCTTTGTGGCGCACACGCTGGGACTGAAGGAGCCGCCCCCGCGGCCGGGTGACCGGCTCGGCCCCCTGCTTCAGGGCCAGATCGTCCACCAGGCGCTCTCGGACTTCGAGCGCACCAAGGAGCCTCTGGACGCGGTTTTCCAGCGTGTCTTCGAGCAGGCATGCACGCGGGAGCGGGTGCCCGCCGGCTGCCGCACCGAACTGGCGCGCCTGAACATGTTGCGAGACCTGCACCGCTATTTGGCCGAGGCGTTGTACCTGGAAGGCTGGAAGGTCTTGACGGAAGAGAGCATCCGGTTCTCTTTGGGCGACGGCGTGGGGATCAGCGGGCGCATCGACCGGTTCGAGGTCAGCCGGGACCGGCGGGCGGTGGTGTTCGACTTCAAGTACAGCGGAGCGCAAGGCATCCGCAACCGGGTCCAGGGATACGAGACCGGAAGGCACGTGCAGGGGGCCCTCTATCTGCTGGGCCTGAACCGGGTATACGGATACACGCCGGCGGGCATGTTCTACTGTGGGCTGCGCGGCGAAGTGAACCTGGATGGCTGGCACATCGGCCTGCCCGGATTCGAGGGCGTGGGTACGGCCTGCACTCCCCAGGCGCTCTGGGAACAGCTCGAGGCGGCGCGCGCCACCGCCTTGCGGGCCGCGGGGGAGATCCGGCGGGGACGCGTCGAGGCCGCGCCCGAGGATCCCGAGCGGTGCGACCACTGCGCGTTCCTGGACGTCTGCCGCGTGATCGGCGTGGCGGCCCCGGCCGTGGCGGAGGGGGCTGCGGAGTGACGCTCACCAGGGAGCAGCAGGCTGCCGTCGAGCGACGCGGACAGGATGTCTGCGTAGTGGCCGGACCGGGCTCGGGCAAGACGCGGGTGCTGGTGGAGCGCTTCCGGCGGCTGGTCGGGCAGGGTGTCTCGCCCCTGCGCATCCTCACGGTCACGTTTACGGAGAAGGCCGCGAACGAGCTGAAGGAGAGGCTGGCGCGCGACTTCGTCGGGCGCCGGCAACTGCGCCTCGAAATCGAGCGCGCCCCGGTGTACACCATCGATGCGTTTTGCGCGCACCTGTTGCGGGAGCATTCCCTGGAGGCCGGCATCGATCCGCGGTTCGAGGTGCTGAACGCGACCGGCGCCAGCGAGGAGCTTGCCGGCGCGGCGCAAGAGGCCCTGGATGGCATGTTCGAGGAAAACCCGGATGCTATGCGCGCGCTCCTGCTGGCGCTGGATCTCGACGACCCGGTGCGCGGGCTGATGGGTGTCTACCAGGCCATGAGAGTCACTGCGCTGGACGTGCGCCAGGGCGCGGTCCACAGAGCGGCGGCCAGCGCCGCGGCCTTTCCGGCGTTGCTTCACTCGGTCCGGTGGATCGTCTCGGAGCGGCCCCGGGACTGGAGCCAGAGCCAGAAGCAGGCGCTGGCCCAGATCCAGGAGTGGGGCGTCCGGCTCCTGGCGCTGGAGGGTGCGCCGGTGGGGCTGCGGCACTTCAGCGTGCTGGGGGAATTCGACTGCAACCTGACCACGTTGAGGAAGAACAACCCGGTCTACGAGGCCCTCAAGGCCCTGAAGCGGAGCCTGGCGCCGGCGGCCCGCCAGGCCCTCATCGCGGAATACTACGCTCCGCAGCGGGCGCTTTTGTTCGACGCCCTGGAGAGGCTGGATCGGGCCTACCGGGGGCGCAAACAGGCCCGGAACGCGCTCGACTTCGCGGACCTGGAGGAGTCCGCCATCCGGTTGCTGCGCGATAGCGAGGCGCTGCGCACGCGCGTTCGCGACAGCTTCGACGAAGTCCTGATGGACGAGTTGCAGGACACCAACCCGCTGCAAGCCTTGCTGATCGAATTGGTTCGCAGACCAAACGGGTTCTTCGCCGTCGGCGACGTCAACCAGTCGATTTACGGCTTCCGACACGCCGATCCCGAGGTCTTCAAGAAGTACCGGGACGGCGTTCGGGCGCAGGGCGGGGTGGTGGACGAGTTGCTTCAGAACCACCGCAGCCGCGGCGCTATTCTCTATGCGGCGGAGACGGTTCTGCGGGGCGCGGAGGGGATCGAGCCGCCGGAACTGGAGGCCGCGCGGCCGTTCGGCGAGAAGGAGGCGCCCTCGGTGGAGGTGATCGCCGCACTGGCCCAGACCACCCAGGAGGCGGCGGAGATGGAAGGGCGATTGATCGCCCGGCGCATCCGCGAACTCGAAGGAGGGCTGACGCTGACCGAGGCCGGGCAATCTGCGGCTCGGCCGGCGCGCCTCGCTGACATGGCCGTCCTGGTGCGTAACGTCAACGCACTCCCGCCGTTGGAGAGCGCGCTGCACGAGTTGGGGATTCCGTACCTGATCGGACGGGGGAAACGCTTCTACGAGGAGCAAGAGGTCACCGACCTGGTTCACTTGCTGAGGGTGGTCCGGAATCCAAGGGACGAGATCAGCATGGCGGCGGTGCTGCGCTCGCCGCTGGTTGGAGTACGGAACGAGACCTTGTACCGGCTGAAGCAACTCGGCAACCTCGGCGCGGCGCTGGGCAGGCTGGGCAGTGTGGATGCGGCGGTGTTCGATGCAGGGGATCTCGAGCGGCTGCGCGCGTTCGAGGACCGGCTTCGCACGATGCGCGCGGAAGCCGATGACGTCGCGCCGGACCGCCTGCTGCTGCGCGCGATCGACGCGGCGGGATACGAGAACGCTCTGAGCCCGCGCCGCCGCGCCAATCTGAAGAAGCTTCTGGGGCGGCTGCGGGAGTGGTTCGACGGACATCCGCGGCCGCTCGGCCGGCTGGTCGAGGAACTCGAGTTCCTGCGGGAATCGGACCCGGACGAGCCTAGCGCGCCGCCGGAGGACTCCTCGAACGCGGTGCGCCTGATGACCATCCACAGCGCGAAGGGCCTGGAATTCCCCGTGGTGTTCCTGGCAGCCCTGCACAAAGGCGTGGCGAACGATTCCCCGCCCTTGGCTTTTTCGCCCTCGGCGGGCCTGGTGGCGCGCTGGCTGGACCCGGTCTCGGGCGAGCCGGTGAAGGATCTTCCGTACACCGTCTTCTCGGAGGACCTGCGGCGCAAATCGCGCGAAGAAGAGAACCGGCTGCTGTACGTGGCGATGACGCGGGCCGAAGAGCACCTGGTGCTTTCCTTCGCGGCCACCAAGCGCGGGCCGGCCAACTGGGCGGATAAGGTCGCGTCGGGACTGGAACTGGACCTGAGCGCGGCCGGCAACGTGCCTCACGTTCACGAGGCGGGAACGGCTTGCGGGAAGCGGCGGTTTCCAGTGCGCGTGCTATGCGCGGATCGAGTCGGCGAGGCCGCTCCCGTCGCGGCGGCGCCGGCTCCCGTGGAAGGCGAACCGGGGCTGGCTCGGCCCGTGCTGAGTGGCCAGTACGATGCGAAAGCGTCGGTGACCTCGATTGCGCTGTTTCGCTCCTGCCCCCGCCGCTATTACCTGGGCCGCTACCTGGGCTGGCAGGCCGCGCCCCGCGGCCAGATTTCGCGCGTGCGGGAGGCGGAGGACGAGCCGGTCGATGCCAGCGAGCTGGGGCGCCAGGTGCACGATCTGCTGGCCGCGGTTCCGGTTGCCAACGCCACGGATCTGGCGTGCGAACTCGCCAGCCGGTTCCAGAAGAGCCCTCTGGCGCAGCGCGCGCGTGTCGCGGCGCGCGTGGAACGCGAGTTCGATTTCCTGCTGGCCATCGAAGATGTCGTCGTCGAGGGACGCATCGATCTGTGGTTCGAGGAGGTCGGGCAACTGGTGCTGGTCGACTATAAGACCGACGATGTGGATGCCGCCGGGGCAGCCGGGCGGGCGCGGGACTATGCGCCTCAGTTGCACCTATACGCGCTGGCGCTCCAGCGCCTCGCAGGCCGGCCGCCGGATCAAGCGCTGCTGTACTTTCTGCGCCCGGACGTGGTGGTTCGCGTGGGCGTGGGACCCGCGGAACTGGACGCGGCGCGGGAGTCGGTCCGTGCGTTGCAGCGCGCGCAATCGGAGATGCGCTTCCCGATCAATCCCGGCGACCACTGCCGGCGCTGCCCCTTTTACCACGGACTTTGCCCGGCGCCATAGAAGCCTGACTTGTTATCCTGTGGTTACGTTCATCCCTAGTCCGTGGCACAGGCCTTCAGCCTGTGCGCGGACCGTTTTGGAAAGGAGTTCGACCCCATGTCTCTCGCCGATACACTCATCAGTGAACTCGAGCAGGAAGCCAAGACCACCCGGGCTTTGCTCGCGCGCGTCCCCGACGACAAGCTCTCCTGGAAGCCGCACGCCAGGTCCATGAGCCTGGGCCAACTCGCCAACCACATTGCCACGATCCCCGGGTTCGTGGCCCAGGTCGGAGCGCGCGACACAATGGATTACGAGAGCTTCTCCCTGGCGCCCCCGCCGGAAACCGCGGCTGCCATCATGGCCGCCTTCGAGGAAAGCGTAGCCCAGGCGAAGGCCATCCTCGGCGAAATGGATGACGCCGCCATGATGAAGAATTGGTCCCTCATCAAGACCGGCCAACCCGTCATGACGATGCCTCGTATCGGCGTCTACCGCTATCCTCTCCTCAACCATCTCTGCCACCACCGCGGTCAACTCAGCGTCTATATGCGCCTCCTGGACATCGCCGTGCCGCCCATTTACGGCCCCAGCGCCGACGAAAACCCCTACGGCTGAACCGGCGGACCAGAAGCCGGCCCGCCGGACATGGCAAAATGGGAATCCCGGCGCACGGGCGCTCCGGGCAGACGGCGAAGCGTGACGACTTCTTGAGAGGTATCGAATGAGAACACTGACAGGCACCGTTGCGGTCAGTCTGGCGCTGCTGTGCGGCTCCACCGCGGCGATTGCTCAAACCGCCCAGGACAAGAAGGTCTATCACTGGTGGAATGCCCCTTTTGTGGGAGAGCCACCGAAAAGCCCGAATGCCAAGAAACTGCCGCTGATCTCGGTGCGGGGGAACAAGTTCGTCGACCCGCAAGGGAACCCCGTGCTGTTCCGCGGGCTGGGCATCTCCGATCCCGAGAAGCTCGAGAGCCAGGGGCATTGGAACAAGGAGCATTTCATCAAGATCAAGCAAATGGGCGCGCTCCTGGTCCGTATTCCGGTGCATCCCATCGCCTGGCGGGAGAAAACCCCCGCCGGATACCTCGCGCTCCTCGATCAAGCCGTCGAGTGGTGTACCGATCTGGGTATGTACGTGGTGCTGGATTGGCATTCCATCGGCAACCTGAAAGCGGGGCTTTTCCAGGACTCCATGTACGATACGTCGCTGGCGGAAACCTCCGCCTTCTGGCGGACCATCGCCAGACACTTTGCCGGAAACAACACCGTGGCGTTCTACGAGCTCTTTAACGAGCCGACGCTGTTCAACGGCCAGCTTGGGCGAATGTCCTGGGATGAATGGAAGCGGATCAATGAAGACCTCATCGCTCTCATCCGGGCCTACGATCGCGAGACCATTCCCCTGGTGGCGGGCTTAGATTGGGCCTACGATCTCTCGCCGCTGCGCATCAACCCCATCGAAGCGGAGCGCATCGGCTATGTCACCCATCCCTATCTGCACAAGCGAACCAAGCCCTGGGAACCGAAGTGGGAGGAGGATTTTGGCTTCGCGGCGGATCGCTTCCCCGTCCTTGCGACCGAGTTCGGGTTCACGCTGAGGAAGGAGGGCTCGGACGTCACCCGTGAGTACGGGAAGGCGATCATCAAGTATCTCGAGGGCCGGGGCATCGGCTGGGTTGCCTGGGTGTTCGATCCCGATTGGGGGCCGCCCATGCTTCGCTCCTGGGACACCTACGCGCTCACTGAATCCGGCGAGTTCTTCAAGCAGGCGATGCAAGGGAAGGTTGAGTGACGGCTCCCGCGTGAACGCGGTTCACTCGCCCTTGGCAGCCGGGCGCGACCACGGCGGCACGATGCCGTTCACCCGCGCGTAGGCCACCGATTGTCCCATGTGCTCGTTCACGTGCGCCAGGATGCGCAGGTACACCGCCCGCGCGGTCTTGTCCCGGCCGAAGAAATTCACGTGCTTGTCCAGATCCGCGGCGCCGGCCTTCTCAAAAGCCTCGCGCGCCGCGGCCAGCGATCGCTCGAGCAGGGCGACGACGCGCTGCTTCTCGGTTACGGTCTTCTCCAGCTCCGCGTTACGCTTCAACAGTGCCATCAGCCGTTCCCGCCCGCTGGCTTCCGCCTTTCCGTACAGATCCTCCGGCGCCTTCTGCCCGATGATGTCGACTAGGATGAAGTTCCCGGTCGCGATGTGCATGTAGACTTCGCTTACCGAGCGCACGCCCGCGCCCGGACGCCACCCGTACTTCTCCGCCGGCATGGCCTGGGCCATGGCGATCACATTCCTGCTGGTGTACTCCAATTCCGCGAGATACTCGCTCTTGAAGGTCGCCAGATCCTGCGCTCCCAGCGGCCATGTCATGATCGTCAACCCCAGCCCGATCGTCAACCTGCGCAACACACGTCACCTCCGTCGCCTCATTCTCGCATGTTCGGCCGGTGGGGCAGACGATCGCCTTTTGTCGTCTGCCGGCCGTCGCAGGCCACGGAAAACGATGGTCTGCGCCACACTAGCGCCGTCGGTATCCGCGATCGTAGTGGCCATAGTAGCGAGGCCCCACGCGATAGGCGCCGACGTACGGGCGCAGCGTCCAATAGCCGGCATGCCACAGGGAGCGCGGCCCCACTCCGTACCAGTAGCCGGGAACCCAGATGTAGCCCGGACCCGGGCAAGGCGGGGCATACGCAACCACGGGCGGTCGCGCCCCATAGTAACCGTGCCCGCCGATACCGATTCCCACCACCACGTGCGTGGCCGCGAACATTGCGCTCCCGGCAAGCAACAGAAGAACCAGCAATTTCGTTTTCATGTTGTTTGCTCCTTTCCTTGAGTTTCCATCACCGAACTACTGGAAAAGCATTCCTCGTGCCAAAACGCAACACACTGATCGCTCCTGACTTATCGTCTCGATCGGCGCAGGGCGGCTGGTCGAATACCACCACCCCGAACGAAATCGGCCAAACCGCCGGTAGCGGACCAGTTTCCGGTTTGGGAATCATGCGGTCACGTGGATAGCCTCCGGATGCCGATTCTGACCTGCCATGGCAAGTGGATCTTGTGTCTGGAGATGGTTTTGGGGTCTGTCGAAAGGCGGACGCGACATCCGATAATACTCTTATGCTTGTACTTGTGCTATTGGTGCTTGCGGCAGTCTCATGCGCGGCTCAGGAATCGGCCCCGCCACTCGTAAATCTCGGCCGGCTTTCGATCGCGCGCGTCTTTGCCGGCAGTCGCAACGGGGGTCCGGATGCCGAAGGGTTCTATGGAGTGAGGAACGCCTTCGACGGTGGAAGCAATATCCTTAACGGCATCAATTACTCCTCATGGTACGCGGGCAGCCGGCAGGATTTCGTGATCGTCAGATTCTCCCAGCCCGTAACCGTGACCGGGGTGGTGGTGGAAGGCAGTCGCTCCTCTGGAATGCCCTCGCCGGAAAGCTTCACGGTTCAAATCAGGTCAGCCGGCTCGCGGGAGCTGTTTCTGTCGCCAGCGATCCCACTGGAAAGACTGCGGACAGTCTATGCTCCGCCACGGCCTGTCGACGGCGTCCGGGAAGTCATGCTGTTGTTTCAGGCGAGATCGCTATTTGGGGTGGACGAAATTGAGGTCCTCGGTCCTCCCCCCGGCGGCGTCGATCTATCTCCGGTGACTCCCTTGCGCGATCCGGAGCTGGTGCGGGGGAGTTCCCGCGAGAGAGAAGCCGAAGGGGCTGCTCGCAAAGCTTTGATCCGAACGCTGGCGGGGATGCAGATCGCGGAAATGCGTGCGGCGCGCTCGGCAGCCGATCAAGCCCCGGATTCCGCCCGGAGAGCGCATGCGTGGTTGGAGGTGAATCGCGCGGCGGACCGGTTGTCGGAGCTGCTGCCCGGCGACGAAGATCTGAGACCTCTTGCTGAGGAGGCCAGTGCGCTGGGCGTCGGAGTGTCCTGGTGCGAACCCGGTGCCGACTGGGTCGCGGAGACCCAAGGGTACGAGCAGTATCTCCAGATCTGGCCCGATGGCCCTCAGGCGGATTATGCCTGGTGGATGGGACGCTTATCCAATGGACCACGCTGCGGCGACTTCGAGGGAACACGCGAAGAATACGAGGATCTGATCCAGCTGTACTCCGAGTTCTTGAAGCGGTTTCCCAACAGCGTGCATGCTCCGGAAGCCAGGCGGCGGTTGCAGGACGCCCAAGAACAGCACAAAGCTCTGGCTCCCAAGTAGGATACGCGAACGGCAGATACAGTTTGCGTCGGGAGTATCCCTACCACCGGCGCCGTAGATTCGGCCTAGCATGCCGGCCCGCCGCCTGCTAAAGATCGTTCTTCAACACGATGCGATAGCGGGCCTTGCCCGCCGCCAGGTGCGCCAGAGCTTCATTGGCCTGGCTCATCGGAAACTCCTCGGTCACCGGGCTGATCCCATGTCGCGCGCAGAACTCGAGCATGGTGGCCACCGTGGCCGGCGCCCCCGACGGCGTTCCACCGATCGAACGCTGCCCGGCGATCAACGGAAACGCGGGAATCGGAAGCGGTGCGGGGACCACACCCACCAGATGGAGACGGCCTTTGGGGGCCAGGGCCATCAGGTACGCATTCCAGTCCAGATCCACGTTCACCGTGGACAGAATGAAATCGAATCTGCCGGCCACCTTCCCCAACTGCTCGCTGGAATGCGTATCGATCACGTGATGCGCTCCCATTCTCCTGGCCTCCTCCGCCTTCCCGGCCGTCGAGGTGAACGCGGTGACCTCGCATCCCCATTTGTTCAGAAACTGAAGCGCCAGGTGGCCGAGACCGCCGATGCCGATCACGGCGACCCGGTCGGTCGGCCGCACGCCGCACTGATGCAGCGGGTTGAACACCGTAATCCCGCCGCACAGCAGCGGCCCGGCCTTGGCCCGGTCCAGGCCCTCGGGAATCGGCGTCGCCCAGCTCCAATGACACCGGACTTTCGCCGCGAACGCTCCATGCCTCGCGACCAGCGTCTGTTCCAGGTTCTCGCAAAGGTTGTGATTGCCGGTAAGGCACTGGCGGCAATGCAGGCAGCTTCCGGCATTCCAGCCCAGTCCCACCGTTTGCCCGGCCCGAACCAGCTTTGCGCCGCTGCCCACCGCGGCGATCGTTCCGATGGCTTCGTGCCCAGGCACAAACGGGTATTGCGTGATCTGCCAATCGTTGTTCAACATCGAAAGGTCCGAGTGGCAAATCCCGCAGTATTCAACGTCGATTTCGACCTGCTCGTCTCCCAGCGGGCCGGGATCGTAGGAGAACGGCTCCAGTTTCCCCCGCGCCAGCCGCGCAGCCAATGCGCGAATCTCAGCCATATGAATCGCACCCTCCTTGGATTATCCTCGCATCACAATCTTCTCTACCGCTCTGGCAAGCTTCTCGAATTCCATGTGAGCGACCGAGCTGGGCGCGTACTCGCATACTGTCAGCCCGCTGGTCGCCGCTTCGGCTACCACGACTCGCTGGCCGATCGCCGGCAGCACCTTCTTCCCCATCTCTTCCAGCGAGGAGGAAAGCCCACGCCCCAGGTTCGTGTTCATCATCACCCGCGATGGAACCAGCCGGATGCGCGGTCTCTTGGAGCGCCTTTCCGCACGGGCCTTCAGGGCCAGGTTCAGCACCCCCTTCAGAGCGAACAGATCCAGCGGAGAAGGGCCGCACGGCAGAAGAACCAGGTCGGCAACCAGCGCGGCCTGGTAGGTGGTATCGGACATCCCCGGGGGTGTGTCGATCAGCACGATGTCGGCGGCCTGCTCGGCCGTGCGCGCCTTGGCCCGCAACGTCTCCGCGTTGCCGCCCTTCACCTTCTCGACGCAGCGCGAGAGCATTCCGTCGCCTTGGGCTCCCCAGACCGCCAGACTGTGCTGCGGGTCGGCGTCCAGCACGATGACGCTGTGTCCCATGGCGGCGAATTCCGCCGCCAGGTTCCCCACGATGGTTGATTTCCCAATCCCGCCTTTTCGCCCCGCAACCGCGATGATCGCCATAGAACGTACTATAGAGGAAATCCACGAAACCCGTGGGCTGCCTCGGCGTCCCGGTAGTCTGCTGTGACGTCGCGCAGGGATCGTCCGTCGAAATCGTACACCGCGACGCCCTCCTGCCGGTGGATTCTCGCGCAGTCCGCGGGCGGAAGGATGCGCACGTCGGACACTCCAAACAGGCGCAAAGCCTCATCGGGAACCGCGGCAGCGTGCAGACGAGGGGCAAAGGACTGAACGACCACCGTGGATCCGGGACGCAATTCGCGGATTCGACGCAGCTCCTGGATAAAGCACCGGGCCATGACGCTGTCTTCGTGATAACCCGTGGTCAGTTCCCGGGCCGCCACCAGCGACGAGACCACATATATTCCGACCCATGCCACCGTGGTGAGGCGCAGCAGGCGGGACGCATCGCAGCGTGCTCGATGAACCGCGCCCGCGCACAACCCGGCCAAACCGATGGCGGCAACGGCGGGGTAGTAGTCGACGATGTGATCGCGCAGGGGCAGGACCGGCGCCAGCGCCAATACGAACCAGGCGAGCCAGAAGACGGCGCTCAGATCTCTAGCGCGCGTCGCCCGCCAGGTGTGCAGCAGAAGCCCGGCCGAGATGGCCACGCTCAGCCACATCCCGGTTCGCCGCCCGAGCAGCCCCAGCGCAAACAGCCGCCCAGGCCCCGTCGCGTTCTGCCAGTGCTTCAGGAAGGTCCGGATCACGCTGCCATCGAAGTACAAGGCGTAGAGGCCGGTTCTGGGAGCGGGGTGGATAAGAGCAAACTCGAGGACCAAGAAAACCAACGACCCGAAGAATAGCGCCAGCACGCTCCCTGGAATCCGCCGGCGCCGGCACAGACAATAGGCCGCCGCCAGAGCCGGGTACACGATGGTGATCTCGTTCGCTCCGAAACCGGCCAGAAACGTCAGCCACTGGCCGGCGTAATAGCGTCTCTTGCCGGTTTCCAGGTAGCGTTCGAGTTGCCACAGGCTGAGGAGAAGAAAGAACCCGCAGAGAATCTGGTTGTATGGCGAACTCCAAGTCATAGCGGGAGCCAGCGCGCTGTTCACGAGCCACAGCAGCGGAGCCAGGCCCGCTGCCAGCACCGACCGCGTCAGCCGGTGAACGATCGCCATCAGCACCGCCAGGCTGGCGAACGTCGTCAGAAAGGCGCATACACGGAACGCAAACGGGTTCAGGCCGAACACCCAGGACAGCCCGAGAAAGTAGCCGCGATCGCCCAGAAAACGCACCGCCCCTTGCGACTTGGGCGCGAACAGCGCCCCGAGTAGCGAGCCTCCGCTTCGGACTTGAGCCTCCAGGCCGAGCCATCCGAAATCGTCCCGCTGGAACCATGCCGTGAGGCCCGGCCAGTAAAGGACCACACAAAAAACGCACGCCCCAACCCAGCACGCCACCAACGGGTGTTTGCGGATCAGGCTACCCGGAAACCGCTTGCCGCCCGCCGTGTTGGGATTCAAGCCGAGACTCCCACCTAGCCAGAATACTTCTTCTCCCCCGCCGCCTGGCAACCTCACAGAGATCCCACTCTGCCCGCGAATTCACCTCCAGCCCCAGGTGTCTCATCTCGTCCGAACTCGAGATCGAACCTAATGGCCGCAACGCCCAGCCCAGAATTGGAGAGGTCTTTCCACCCCCGATACCCGGCTGTATCGCCCGGGAATCCACCCCCCCCCAGCACGCCGGTGACCTGAACGTCCATGCGAAGTCCGCCCCGAAACGCGCGTGCAGAATCCGCCACAACGAGTGCAGTCTTTGCTCCGCCAGCCCAGTGGTCAAACCGGCATTCCACGACAACCTTCGCTAGATCCCCAGATCCCGCCTGCGCCACCGTCTTCACCTGTTCGGCATTGCGCGTGCTCTAACATTCGAAAATGGTAGCCCCTGAAAGGGAATCATGAAAACATATTCAACTACTACAATTGCCGGAGCCGTCTTGGCGACCCTCCTCTTCGCGTTCTCCGCCTTCGCGCGCGACCACAGCGCCCTGAACGGCACCTGGACGCTGGTGCCCGCCAAGAGCGATTTTGCCGGCCAGCCCGTCGTTCAAACCGGCACCGTGACGATCAGCGATCGGCAGGGCAACATCTCCATCTCTCGCAGTTTCGTATATGAGGGTGCCACCGAGACCTTCTTCTACAGCGACGCCACCGACGGCCAGAAAAACGCCACGATTCACACCGGCAAAGACCTCAAGAGCAAGACCACGTGGGATCACGACGTCCTGAAGGTGACCACCACGCAATCCGGCGCGATTACTCTCGAAAGCTACACCCTTACCGCGGATGGCGCCATGCTGGTCAGCGTCGTAAGGCCGGAGCACAAGCCGATCACCCTCGTCTTCCAGCGCAAATAGAGCAACTGCCCGGAGGCGAAGCTTGGTACCCCGCCATAATTTACCAATGAAAGAGAGGATGTTTATGAAAACACATCGGTTGTTGGCGGCGACTGCCGTCGCGATTCTGGCCTTCGCTGGCAGCGTGGCTCTTGCACAAGACCGGGGAAACCAGCAAGGTCATACCCAGTTTGACGATCACGACCAACAGGTGACGCGCGACTGGTACAACCAGAACCAGGCCCATCCGCCGGCAGGGCTGAGGAACCAAGACCGGCTGTCTGCCGCCGAGGAATCGCGCCTGCGTGAGGGCGTGGTGCTGGACAAGGGTTTGCGAAGGAAGGTGCACCCGGCGCCTCCCGATCTGTCGCGCCGCTTGCCTCCTCCTCCAAGCGACCATCGCTACGTCGTGATCGGCGGCCATGTCGGCCTGATTGACAACAATTACCAGGTCAAGGCCGTCATCCACCTCCACGACAACCACTGAGGCCGGGAAAACAAAGCATCTGACAAACGCGCTTCCCGTCGATTGGCCAGTAGCAGCTTGCCGAGCCGCGACCGCCAGGGAGCGGTTGGGCGCGAACCTGGTATCATCGAACTGCGTGGGCTCGTGCTGCCCGCCTGGAGACTGACTATGCCTTGCTTCCTCCTGCTTGTCATTCTGGCGTTTCCGCGCGTCGCGCTCGTGTTGATGTGGATCTTCTCGACCTACCTGCAGCGCGCATTCCACGGTGGCCTGGTGCTGCCGGTCATCGGCTTCATTTTCCTGCCGCTCACCACGATCGTATACGCGTGGGAGCTTAACAGCGGCATGCCGACGACGGGAATCAATCTTTTGTGGCTGCTGGTCGCGGTGATAATCGATCTGGGCGGGCTGGGCGGCGGCGCGCATCGCCAGATGCGGCGCTGACTCGCGCAGCCGCTGGTATTCAATGAAAACCGGGCTTGGCAGCCTGGCGCCAAGCCACTTCGCTCGACCGCTCCCTGACCGTCGCGGCTCAGTAACAACTTGCCGAGCCGCGACCGTCAGGGAGCGGTTGGTTGGAGTGGTTGTTTCATGAAAGGCCCGCCGCGTGGACGCCGCCTGCAACCGAGGAACTGCCTCGGCCGCCGGTAGGATAGGGCTCCAGCCCTGTCCCGGAGGTTGCCCCTCGAGCCCATTTTCATCCCCAGGCGTGCCGCACTGCGCCATGACGCGGACTGTCACCGCATTTTGCGAGGCTCTGCAGACCAACCGGGCAAGGTTTGTAGCGAGCATTCCCACTCTTCCCCCCGAATTCGTCTCCCATCCCCTCAACCACTCGCCCCTGCCGTGCCCTCCGCACCTACCCGGCCCATGCCTACCCTGGTGCAGGAGGCGGATTCCAACTGCGCCCCACGTGTCTCATGTCATCCCAACTGAAAATCGAACCCAATCGCCGCAACGCCCAGCACGCCGGCGACGTGAACGTCCATGTTAGCGTCAAGCAGCCACACGTCCAGTAATCCGACGGCGAGTAAGAAGGGGTGTCTCGCATTGCCCCGCCAGTTGCAACCGGCTGAACCTTGGTCGCTGGGCGCGGTCTGGCCCCAGTTGTGCGCCTGCATTACTAGCTCTTCAAGCTTGCTCACCCATCCAGGTGGACCATACCAGAAGCACGAGGGCGATCATTGAGGCATGCGATGTGAGATTCGGCGCTATCGACTCTCGGCTCGGTGTTCCGCGAGCTCCCGGACCTTGACTCGGTCATGGAGTGGCTGACCAGCCGCCTGCGGCAAGTCTATTCCACTCGCGTCCACGATTTGTCCGGATCGTAGCGGGTCACAGTGGTTGAGGCGCTGGTGGCCGGATTTCCCAGGTCCTTCTCGTAGATGACGCCATCCTGATTGACGATGAAGGTGTGAATCCCGGAGGCTCCGTAGTGCGCCGGAAACGCAACCAGCCCGAAGCCGCCGATCATCAAGTCTTTCACAATGTAGTTGTGCTGGCCACCCTCCGCATTCGGCCCTTGGGCCTTGAGCACACCGAAGTAATAGCCATGGTAAGGCTTGAGATTAGCCGCGGCTGCGCGCCCGGTTTCCACTGCCGCTTCGGCGAAACCTTTGGGGACCAGGGATTCGGAATTCCCTTCCCA
>Ga0187866_1001865_pt1 | contig 18546 bp, 28 predicted proteins | sample June2016WEW_11_1_3_FD_133013 | JGI IMG/M metagenome (GOLD analysis project Ga0187866, IMG submission 133013) | Peatland microbial communities from SPRUCE experiment site at the Marcell Experimental Forest, Minnesota, USA - June2016WEW_11_150 | ecosystem: Environmental > Terrestrial > Soil >...
GAAAAAATCAGAGTAGAACCTGAAACTGTGAAGATATGCGAGTTCTATCGAATAGACCCTCTTCAACTCATAGCCTCAGGCAGCCTACTGGTCGCTTCCGAACCAGCATCCGCTGAAGAGATTGTAAAGACTCTAAGGAAAAAAAGGGTTCACGCAGAGATCATAGGAGAGTTCCTTCCTTCACGAGAAAAGCGACTGATTATACATGAAAATGGCAAGACTGGGGTTCTAGCTAGACCCGTGACTGACCAGCTTTGGCAGGCTTTAGAACACTCGCCGACTCCCTAGCCTGATATGCCGTCTTAATCGACCAGCTTGCATTTGTGTGACACGATTTGATATATGACAATACCCGCGTAGAATCCATAAGAAAGCATGAGCGAAGGGTGACGAGCGGCAAACTTGAGATCGCTAATTACGAAACTGATGTTCTGCTTCATAGTCCAAACTTTGTTCGGCCGAAAATGAAGGCAATAAGGCTCATAGACCCCGATTACCCTATAGCCTTTTTTACAGATCCATGATTTGATGTAGGCGTCCTCGTAAGTATGCAAGTAACTAGGCACATGGATGTCTTCAATAGCCTTGCGTCGTACCAGCAAGTCGTGTGTTCCGCCTCTTTTTTCAAATATTTTCAACGTGACCCTTTCAAACAGCCTCAGGATCTTCATTTTTCTCAGCACAGACCATATTTCGATTCCCCAAATCGCGCCTATGTCATCTTCTATCAGCTTTTCCGCTTTGGCAAACCAGTTCTCAGATAGGAGGACATCACTATCCACAAACATGAACCAATCACTTGTCACCTTGTTCATTGCCTTCTGTCTGGCACTGCCCCTGGTTCCCTTGTCCTCAACAAAAATGACATTCCCATGCCTCTCCTGAAACTCTTTCACTATCTGCAAAGTTTTATCAGTGGAGCAACCGTCAACAACAATCAGGCTGTTGACGGGGATGTTTCTATAAACTGAATCAATACACTTCCTCAACAGCCTCTCGCTATTCTTCGTGAGTATGACAACGTCCACAGGCTTCATCATAGTCAATCTCTCTCGTTCATTGACGGCATTCTGAGGCCTTCAGTTGAAACAAGCCACTCTGAATCGCTTATAGAATAAATGTTTATCTCAGGCTCATATCCGATCGGTTCCTTAAGCAACAGAGCTTGTCTAGCGCGAGGTTTCACGATTCATCAGAAACTTATATAAAACAAGTTGAAACCATGATTTAATGAACACGGGCGTTCGTTGATGACGACGGTGGAGAAAGCCAGGGGCATTATTGTCCGTTCACTAACTCCCAATAGACCTTATCACGCCCAATGGATGCTTACAAGAAGATGCAACTACCGCTGCAGAGGATGCAGCGTCTGGCAAGAACAGGAAACAAAAGAGCTGTCAACCAGAGAAATCAAGAAAGGATTAGATGCTCTCAAAGAGCTCGGCGTCATAGAAGTTGTGCTTTCTGGAGGAAACCCGCTCTTAAGAGAAGACATTGACAAGATAATAGAGTATTCTTCACGGTTGTTCATCACAACAGTGTACGACAACGGAAGCATGGCTGCCCAGAAAATTGATGCCTTGCGCCACGCGGACCTAGTCGCGATTTCTATAGATAGCTTGGACCCAAGAAAAAACGATTACATTAGAGGCGTTCCAGGCGCATTGAATGAAGCGATGCATGCGGTAGAGAAACTGAGCGAAGAGGGAATTCGCGTAGGTGTAGCACCAACAATTTCACAGCTTAATCTGTACGAAATAACCGACATCACCAACCACTTCCTAGCAAAGAAAATCCCGGTATGGTACAGCCTCTACTCCTTCGATCCTTCGGGAGAACGATGTCAACTCTTCAAGATCGGAAAACAAAACGACGAATTTGTGATAACCGACAGAAAAGCCATGGTTGACCTTTGTAATTCTCTCGCCGCGCTAAAGAGGAAAAGCGGTCAGATTCTCATCACAAACAAAATACTGGAAGCCGTCAAAACCCTTTACTCGGAGAACAAAAGGACATGGAGATGTCACGCACTTCAAAACTTCCTCATGATAGATAATTTAGGTAGGGTCGCAGGCTGTCATCTTCACGATCCAGTGGCATCCATTGATGACCTGCCAGATCTCTGGAACAGCGGAAAATTCAACCGCCTAAGACAAAGCTACAGCAACTGTACTCGATGCACGTATCTCTGCTACATTTTCTATTCTCTCCATGGAACAGTCGTCGGCAACCTGCAAGTAGCCAGCGACAGGTGGAGAAGCGCTGCACTGTTCTTGAAGAAAAGACAAGTCTAGGTTTCCAGATTCGGCAGAACTGAAAGAATATTCACAATCCTCTTTATGAGAGCCAGATCTGCCTCAGTCTCCTCAGTTCTTTCTATAGAAGCCAATTGCACTTGATATTTGCTTGACACAACGTTCCCCTCAATTCTTCTAGGCCCCGCATCCTTAGGCTTTCTCAATTCAAGAAATGCTGGCAAAAACATGACCAAAATGAACATCACAACTCCAAAGAAAAGCGTGATGAACGACAGTTGAGTTTGATCACCAAGCATCAATATCTTTTTGGTATTTTGTTTTGATTTGTAGAAAGACGGTTTGAAAACAAAATCTTATAAACGAAATCTGATATAACGACGGCTTCAGAGGCCATATGTCTTCAGAAACGGATCCAGTTCAGAACTGGCTTGACTCCTGCAGCAGCTTGAACACGCAGGGCGGTTACAGGTCATACTTCAGACTCTTTGAGGAGCACATGCAGAAGACTGGCAGGGAAATGCTCCAAGAGTTTCGTGTCCAAGTGTCAAACCCCGAAACATGCGATTACTACCCCTCCAGGCTGTTCGGGTTCTACAAACTTCTCCTGAGCGGTGAGGTCAAGGCCAAGCGCATGGGCTCCCGGAAAGGCCACAAGGGAGGATGGACCGGACGATATAAGGACAAGCCTCTCAGCCAGCAGACGGCCAGGACAGCCGTAAACTCCGTCATGAGCTTCTTCGCCTTCCACAACTTGCCCATCAACCTGAAGAAGTTCATCAAGAAAGACGTGCGGATGAAAAAGCCCAAGCCTGAGAAGAAGAAACATCAGCTGTTAGCCTCGGAGCTCGAGGCCCTTTTCAGAGTTGCGAGTCTTCGAGATAAGGCGGTCCTTGCCTTAGGCCTTATGGGACAGGACGAGAGCACCGTTTCAAGTCTCCATATAGAACAGTTTGCCGGCAAGCTCAACGGAGAAACTCTCGAGTTCGTCGAGCTGCTCAGACCGAAGACTAACGAGGATATCCTTCTTGTCTTAACTCCTGAAGTTCAAGCAATCCTCAAAACCTACATTCTGAGCCTCAAGCTCTTCGAAGGCTGGCTCTTCCCAGGATACAAGAACAAGCCCATAAACCCGCAGCTGTGTAACGACATCTTTCAACAGTTGTGCGACGTTTCTGGAATAAGAGACAATGAGAAACGCCTGAGCTTCCACTGCTGCCGCATGTGGTTCTCAGCACAACTCCGAAACAAAGTCTCCGACGACCTGATAGATCTCTGCACCGGCCACGACGTACGGTTCGGCGGCGCCTACCTGGGCGACCTGCAGAAAACCAGAGAAACCATGATAAGCGTCAACGTCATCGACCTCCTGAGACTGCAGTCCGCATTGAAGAATGGACTTTCAAAAACAGTCCAGGAAGAACTCAGAAAGAAAGACGAGGAAATCAAAGCCTTGGAAGAGCGCATGGACGTCGTGACGAATACGTTTGACAATGTATCGAGGGAGTTTCTGACAATGCTCCTGGTTGTCGGAGAAAAGGGAGGCAACGAGGCCCTGCTCAAAATGGTCGAAGAGACGAAACAGCGGCTCAGAACTATGCAGGACAGCCCAAAGTTGAGTCAAAAAGGCTAGGCTAAAGGTGTAGAAATAGCCTAGGCTTCTAGCCTTCACGTGAACTTTGGCTTTCAGAGAACCCTCTCTTACCGCCAAGTTTTCCGAAAAATCAGCATTACCTCAAAGCCACTTCACACGTGCAAACTGCCATTCGGTTCGTCAGAAAAAACTTTGCGAAAAGACGGTAAGTTTCCATTTCGTCAAGTGTTCAAAACTGAAAGAGGAAAAAAAGGGAGATTTAAGGCGATTTTGTCAAATTGGCTACTTTGGTTCAGCGTTCAAGTAAATCGTGCCTGTGTAGTTCCCGTCTGGAATTGAGGAAAGCACAGAGAGGCTGAAACGAACCTGATGCATTGGATACGCTTGTCCCATTGGCAAATTCACGGTTTCGTCCCAAACAGCCCAACCCGCACCGTTGAAGTATTCAGCCGAAACGGTCACGCTACTGTCGAACCCTGTGGCGTTCCATCTGAGGTAAATGCCATTGGGCGCATCGCCATTCCAAGTCACGTTCTTCGCTCCAGATGATACAGGAAAATCAGTTCGGTGTTTCGTTCCAATGTCCCAAGAAGTCCAATTTGCACCCGAAACAGCATCTACCACGCCGATGTTGTAAGAGCTGACGATCTGGAAGGTCGTTGGCACTTGCCGATAATAGGTCACGAGCGCATAGGTCAATGTCACGGAGACAAGAACAATTGAGGCTAACAAGACCACGAGAACCTTTTTTGAGATTTGCATTACATCACTCCATTGGTTTTTGTCTGGCACTTTCGTTCTTGTTGAACCTGTTTTGAGGTGTGCCAAACAATGCCATTATGTACGTACTACGTATATAAGTACTATGTAGAACCGTTCAATGAAAATCCTAGAATTTTTGAAGGAAAACGGTCTTGCCACGTGTAAAGTGCCAAAATGGTCGGGTTTTTTCTGGAAATGCCAATGCGGTTTGGGATGGAAAATATTTGTTAATTGACATTAACACCAATGCCGTATTGCAATTTATTGCAAAATCTATTCCATTTTGGGAGAAAAATCATTCTAAGGAACGTTAGAAAACCATCATGGAATCTTGGACTCCATTCAGTTCCGTAAAGTTTCTTTCGATTTTTGCACAGACCTAGAGGCGGTATGATGGTTTCGCAATGTTTCCATTTTTGCCAAACCCGAAGCCACTTCACACGTGCAAAGTCGAAGTTTGTAGCTTGGACTCATATGTACTCTCATAGTTGGTGCCAGTTGCTCCTAGTGGACTGGAAGCTTCACTAGGACACATCTGAGAACTATCTGGAAACCGTACTAGCAGGTGTAGAGGCACTAGAGGCGTAGTTAAGCCTAGAAGAACCAGCAACCCCACTATATGAGAGGAAAACCAGAATGACTGTGAGTCAAGTCTACTTGACTCGGAAATGAACTAGGAGAACTGCTTCTTAACTGCCTCTTACTCTCTTCAACTTGCATCGCTGACTGTCCGTCTCCTTCGTCCAAGAGGCTTCGACTTCTTCAACGTCTTCCGCCATGACTTTCGGTACAACTGCAATCTTGGATTATGCCATAATCCTTCGTTGATTCCCTTCGGTGCAAGTTTGTAGTAACGTCTTTTTCTAGGACCCCAGACGTACGGACTTGACTGGATGAGGCCAAGCTGCCGCAATTCTGAAAGGGTTGAGTGGAAAGTGCTTTCTTTTGAGTTTCTTACCTTGGCGCCCTGAGCTCTGGCTTCCAAAATGAAACTTTGGTATTTCTTAAACATGGCACTTCCATAATCCTCTTTCACCTGGAGCAGGTGGCCGCGGATCCACAAGGACTTGGGACTGAGCCCGCAGCTGTAGCCTGCATGCTTGAATTCGTTGATGATTTCCATTTCAAAACTTCTCGTTCTCTTCACCTCCGGTCTGAAAGAAAACTTTCTAATGCTGCTTTGACATTTTTCATGCCTTCAGGGGTTGAGACATATTCGTCGTAACTGATGCCTGGGCCGAGAAATATGTCGCCTCGAGTGATTCTGCCTGTTTTGACCCATTTCCCATTTTCAAGAGCCAAGACCTCTTCACCGTCTCTCTTCTGACGGAAAACATAGACTCTACCAGCATGTTTGAAAGTGAAATTGCCACGCCTGGACGTCTTCACGTCGACCGAAAGTGATCTCCAGACTTCAGCATCTCTCCATTCAACCTTGACTTTCATTTCTTCTTCCTCGCTAAGATTTCTCTTGACAACAACTCGCATTTGACGCGAATTTCACGTTGCTCTTGAGGGTCGTAGTCTTGCGACTTTCCCTTAGGTTGCAAGTCGGTACGGCGCTCACGCTTCTGTGGACCGAGAGGCTGAACGACATCACTCATTTTCACTCACTTCTTCGATGTTCTCTTCAAGGCCCTGTGTGGGCTCGTTAGAATTCCGCTTTCGACGTCGACGCGGCCTCGGAACCACAAGCGTCGACTCAATCTTCTCCTGGCGTGTTGCGTCCTCTTCTTCCTGCTCGACGCCTGAAATCAACCTGTAAGACGCGGTCAATTTCACTTGAACCCTGTCGCCCGGCACTAGATGGAAAACGTCGACGATATCCTTGGGCAAAAACAAGTAAGCTCCGTCGCCATGCTGTGAAATCCGCAACAGTGTTTCCAATCCGATATTGCGTTTCTTGACTTTGCCTACGAAAACTCTCGATGGTTTCATGCTCATTATTCATGCCTCCATAACAATGCAACTACAAGTGATAACTTTTCTGGATAGAAAAAATGACCTAAACTTAGCGTGGTAATGGAGAGCCATTACAAACACAACACGATAGTTCCGCGATGCTGACTCAATGATTCGCACGTGAAGAGCTCGACTTCTAAGTTGGCTAGGTATGACTAAGCGGCTTCGGCATAGTGTGTTAAGTGACATAATTTTTCCAGGCTTTGCGTTTTCGACTGTCAGGGGAGATTTGCGGGGTCGGCAGGCCGGGCCTACGATTACACCCGCCCTCCCGTTCGCCTGCTGAGGATATGTCTTAGTCCGTTGTGGAGGGCAACCCTGTCGCACTCTCCCCTGGTCGACTGTGAGACATGAAGCGATTCTTTCTTTTTCATTCATAGAACAATCACCTTTCCAGGAGGACCCGGCATAATGATCTCCAATTTTTTCGCGTGTTCAACCACGGTTGAAGAGTCCGAAATGTGCAGAGTTTTCTCGATAAAGTTCTGCATGTCTATTAGGGAGATCTCGCTGCTTCCGTTTGTGGCCTGTTCGGTCTTGCACCAGTCCTTCAAGGAAACCATTGTTGCCTTCTCTGATTCAGGTTCTGGGGACTCTTCGATCTGCATTCTTTTCTTGAGGTCTTCGAGGTCGGAGTAGCTTATCTTGTACTCATAGCCGCTTCCCACTCTGCGTTTTTCAGTGAATCCTAGACGCCGAAGGGCGTTCCCAATCCACTTGTTGGTCAGCCAGTCCTCGCGGTCCTCAAACTGTTTGACCATAAACTCATGAATCTCTTTCACTTTGATGTAGTCGGTTGACTCCTTCACAACAATTTTGAGTAAGCAGCCTATCAGTATCTCGTCGCCAGTCTCGGTCATGTTTTCAGTGTGACGCTGTTTGGCCATGGTACAAGCGTAGTCTAACATCAGTGAACATAGTGAACCCAGTGTAGGCGGTGAACGTATTTCAGGGGTAGGCTGAGCGGCGTCAAAGAAATAGGCAAGGGCTAGAAGTGGTCGCCACAGTTCAAGTTCTCTTCCATAAACATACTGTTTTCCGTCTGGCAAGCCAGAATAGGGGGTTAAAACATGTTCACATAGCTCACTTAGTTCACCAAGTTCACTGAGTTCCGCGTAGATTCCCGCGACCGTTTGCCAATGCGCTAGGAATAGCATATACAGTTTTCCGCGCAGCTCTGCGAAACGCGGTTGCATGAAGTCTATTTCCTTGTTCAGAATGGCCTTGTTCAAGCTGCGACGTTGAAAAGTGAATATGCAACGGTCCTCCAGGACGTCGCCTAGGCCTCCAATGTTGGCTAACAACTTGGGACTGAAACCTTCAAATGACTCTGGCTCTAATCGGTCCTTCGAGTCCTTCCCGATACGATAGGTTTTAACACCTTTCTTGTAGCCTGAAAGAAGGATATTCCGAAACTCTTGGGCTCGCTGCGGGTTTGACAGTTTCTCAGTTTCGTCTATGGCTAGGGTTGCGCGTTGATTCTGCACTATTCTGTAGATACTGCTGCTGGACATGTTTCCGCTGAGGATGCAGTTGAAGTCTATGGCATAATGCACGGTCAAAGTCTTCGTTTTTCCGCTGCGTTTTATGCCTCCGCAGTACAGGTAGGGGAAGCTGTTGAAAAGGTGGTGGAAGTACGTGCCTATGCTCCACAATGCATGCAAGTCATAGGTTTTTTCGTCTGGGAACTCTATGAATTCCTGATAAAGTTTGACGATATCCTCAAACAAGTTTGAGGGGTTGCTTGCAGAGGCTTTGTTCTTCAGCCATTTTTGAACCTGGGCAAGATTCCATCGGTTCTCTGTATGAATGGGTTTGTATGCAAGACGCCAATGGTGTTTGATAAGCTCCTGGACTGTTGCGAGAATCTGTTGTCGCTTGTCAGTTATGAGACAGAGGAAATCTCGGTTGCTCACATGGCCTTCCTTGTCTGTTACCTGGCCTGGAACCCACACACCAACGTATGCTGTGCCGTCCACTACGCCTGTGCTTGGATGGATGTCCGTTAATGGGTCATCGAAGAAAAGGGTTATGTCTAGATCATCTTCGCTCATAGGTTCTCGACCCTCTGTTCGAACTTCTCAGCTGACAGTTTGCGTGGGAACTTCAACCTGGGAAAGAATAGGCTACATGCGTATGCTTCAGCGTCAACGTGTAAGGCTCGTCTAGTTTCCTCATCATCAAAATTAATGTACTCCCAAGTGCAAAAGGGAGTGTGAAAGGCCGCACATTGCCCGCAGTGGTTCCTTATCTTTGGCTTGTCCTCGCGCCGTCGATGGATCTCTTTCATTTGGTGTATTAGCCTGAGTTTCTCTTCTGAAGTCGCATGAAAAGACTTAGTTTTTCCACATGCGGAACATTTGTACCATTTCGTAGCTGCATCGTCTATATAGCTCAGAAACATGGGTTTGCCACATTGAGGGCAAGCAGCCTCGCTCAACTCTTGCCCCTCCGTTTCCGTCCTACCACGGCGCCATTCGTGAAAATCCAATAAAATAAACCGTTTCGATGCAACTTGCCCTTATGTGTTCCCAGGTCCTGCAGCATCTTCTTGAAATCAGAATTGTCGACGTCTTCTGAACGTTCATACTCGCCTTTCGAGCCCTCGGCACTTGTCCATTTGATTTTCTGGGGATCCCATGGTTCGCCTTTTTCGGAAGCTTCAACAGCCTCACCATTTTTGAGGATCCCGCGAAGCTCCAATGCATTGCCAATCTCGTTGAGGCCTGTTTTCGTCACGCCGGCATCGGCTTCCAGTTTGATGATTCGTTCTTTCAATTCCTCAATCGTTTTGGCCTGCTCTGCCACAAGCTTCTTCAAAGCGTCAAGTTCGCACAACTTGGTGTAGACGGCAGCCTGGTCCAGAGAAATCTGACTCATCTAGACACCTTCAAGGGCACAGTTGAGAAAGTTGCCTGGTTTCTCGGAACAAACTGCGCGCAGGGACTATCAGCTGCAATTTTGAACCGGGCTCCTCGCAAGCATCGACCGGCCCAACTCGCGCAATTACCACAGCTGGCAAAATCTATGTCATGAAGAACCCTTTCTGCGAAAACCTGATTAATGAGATGTACCAATATGCTATTTGTCCGAGTCGTCTTTGGAGGCCGGCCAAGGCCTTCAGGACTTTTTTCTTTCAAGGTTTTGGCGCAATCTCCTTTTCAATTTGCTTCAGAATTTCTAAAGCCTTTTTCTCCTGCCCTGGCGGAACCAATACGATGACCGAGTTGGACAAAGAGACGAGCTCAGTCACTTCTTTGCCGAGCCATCGTTGAATGTCCACCCACTTGTGCGAGAGAGTTATGGCTTTGCTACCGCCAAGCTCGAAAACTTTTCTCGTGGATGTGATGATGCCTTTTTCCACTTTTTCAGTTTCTATTTCACTCCCTCCTAAACAATAAGTTTAATAGTTTGTCAACCTACTTCATTATTGTCCCCTAACCTTATGGAGAATCTAGTCAATGTCTCGACAAGAAGAGAACCGATTTCTAGACTGGAAAACAATAGTGAAAGAAACCATAGAAGACATGCAAAATCTTCACATGGAAAAAACACTCGTAACGCTAGCGGATATCCGAAAGAGGAGGAAAGTCAGCAGTCACGGAGGAAGGGCCAAACAGATCGAAAGAGCCATAGAGTATTTGATTTCTTGGGGAATCGTTGACGAAGTAACAACAGAAAAATGCGCCACGTGTGGCCATGAACTCAAAGGCCCATTCTACGTTCTGAAAAAGCTCGAGAACAGGTACGAACCATATGTTGAGCCCGACTTCACGTAATGGGGCTAATTTCGAGTTCATATAATCTTTCGAGTTTTTGCCAGAATCTCTTGGCAGCGGCGTTGCCGTTGGCCTGATTTGCCTGTGCATGTGCTTCCTCAATTTTGGTAGCTATCGCAGCAGGCCTGACATATCGCCTGCTGCGTTTTCTTACCCTTATCTGTTTGTAACCTGATTTCAATGCCCAACATTTTTGGTACACTGCCTCAGGCTTCCTGCCTGGGAACTCAGGTGCAAGGGTCCTGGCACGTACCATCGGTTTGCCGTCGACCTCGCCCCAGCGTTTGAGCAGCTTCTCTTCGTCCTTCGAGCTCCACTTTTTCCCGGGTACCTGGATGCTTTCGACCTTTGGCTTCTCGTGACGTCTGCTGACTTGAGGCACTTTGGGTTCATCGACAAACTCTTCGCCTCTGATTAAAAGTCTGATTTCCTCAATAAGCTCTTCGAACATTTCAGACACAATTTTCATTGTGTCTCCGTGGCTTTTAAGCCGTTTGCCAAACCATTAACAAATATCCCCGCTTTCTGTATTTATATAAATATTTGACCTTCTTCTGCGATTTGCGCTTCAGAAAAGCCTAAATTCTCGAACGACCTTTTTTGTAGTGGTGATTAAATGGTATTCGAATTTGTATCTCTCCTTCAGCGTCCTCGGCCAGTGGGCTCACGCATGATTCGTGTGGTAGACACCCACAGCGCCAGAGGCTACATCGCCTATAGCCAATGGCTTGAAGAACAGAGGTTGGAAGCCGCAAAAAACGCCAGAATGCCGAGTTCCGAGAACGGAACGTATGATATGAGCCAACGAGCTCCACAAAGCTGGAAACAAAGCTACGACTTTTCTCAATAGGTGAAAAAATGAGCCTCTTTGAAATATTCGACAACTTCATGTCTAGACGCGAGCAGCGCCTGCAGCAAATGTTTGGGCAGCCGCAGGTAAACCGGGTGATGTATCTTAGAGAGCCTCAAAAACGAGGAATTCCACTTTTTGGTTCGGACCCTGAAAGTGTGTTTGGTTTCGGTTACGATGCACCTAAGCATTTGAAAGGCGGAGTCATCCCCAAAGTGACCGTCCATAATGTTGAAGGCATAAACCCAGACACGGTAACACCTCTTTTGCCCCCTGAAAAACCGTACATAGACAGTGCGATAAGTCCGCATCCCGCGCGCAGTTCAGAAGAGACGGACCAACAGGTTATCCCTAAGGCAAAAAGTGCGGTGGTAGCTTGGGACGGCGTTGTGCGAAACGAGCCCAAAAAGGACTTTCAAGGCTCTAGAGGCCATGAATTGACCATCGGCGACAGAATAGCGAAGGAAATGAAAAAAGAACCGTATTGGTTTGGTGCGTAGTGAGCTACACAAAAAAGCCGCCGATAGGAAGCATCGGCATCGCGGCTGTCCCGATTGCCGCTGACAAATGGGGAGAGGTTTTCTTCTTTTATTTTCCGTACGCCGCGGAGAAGAACAAAGCTGGGACGTATCGCGTCCACGCTTTGAGTGACGTTTTCGCAAACAAGACCGTCATCATAGTTGACGCAAACTGCGGCTGCGTCCAGCAGTCGGAGAGCAACCCCACAGCGACCGTGCGCCTCGCCTTGGACGATTATGCAGAAATCAATTTCGGGGCTGTAGAGGTGGAGTACGACATTGGAACTAATGCCCACACAGCCGATCCGGCGGTCCCCTTGTTTATGACGACACAACTTTCTCTTTTCGCGACCACTGGCTGTTTCGTCCGGTTCAACTCTAAGACGAGGGTCCAGCACCATTTACAGCCGCTTGTTCCCTACTCTTTTCCACTGAACGTAACTTCACTTTTCGTAATCCAAGACCTGAATGCTGGCACTCTCTTTGTAGACGCAATTGGAGCTGCATCATAATGTCCTTGATTAGAGGTACTCAAAAACTGACGACGTTTCTCATTCAACATTACGATACGGATGGGTCCGGCCACGCGTTTGACCAAAGCCAAGACATCACTACTCCCCCAACAAAATTCTTCGCAATACTGAATCCGCGACGATTAAACCGAGGCATTTTGAACCATCTCGTCTACAAGATTGTGCCAACCGCCGCTGTAACTTTTACCCTAAGATTGTGGCACTGGAATTTTGGAACGAATCCAACAGTTTGGCTAGTATGGCAGAGCGCTGGAGGAAAGGTCGGCGGAACAGTGTACGAAGAGACTAACCTCAACGCTCCCTTCTATCTGCTGAGCGCTGGACAATTCTTTTATAGCATCGAGTGGAGCGCAGCTCCAGGCGTAACGACCGGTTCGGTCGAGGGTCAGGGGGTAGCATTTGACTACTAGTTCTAGGGACGGACCGTTTGTTTCTTGGTTGAAGAACAGGAAGCCACTTCTCGGAAAGGCCTACAAATATCCGGCAGATTACGTGATTGAGCTTCAAGACGTCTCTAGGAAATTGAGTGGCATGATTGCTGCTTTGGGCGATGAAAGCGCAACGTCAGATGAGCGAAAGCATCTGCAGCTGGCACAATCCCATGTTCGCACTGCCCTAGAATTGTTTGAGGATGCGCAACGAAGCAGCGAGGCAGCCTGGTAATTCCGTCTAGTGAGGAGTGAAGTGAATGGCGATATTGTTCGCGGATGGTTTTGAAAGTGGGAATTTTAATGCTTGGACGGGCACGCGAACTTGGGGTGCTGGAGCCATATCGGTGGAGAATGTGGTTCCGCATCATGGCACGTACAACATGAAGGTGTCGGGGATGCTTAACGGAGGCGACGGAGCCTCGAGTTATTTTGATTTGGTTACTCCGGTAACTGAAGCTTATGCTCGATGTTACATGCAGCTTTCGGGTTTGCCAGATTCAGGGACGTTTGACGAGTTTGGTCCAGGATTCGGCTTGCTTGGTGCTCCTGCAGGGTCCTGGCAGTTGTTGTCTGGCTTGCAGAAGGTCGGCGCGGACTTTTACTGGGGGCTTAATCATCATGAGGCTGCCGGAAAAACCGTGTATCTGGAAGCTGTTCCAAGCAACCCGGTTGTGAACAGATGGTACTGTGTTGAAGTTTACTTGAAGATTGATGCTGTCAACGGCATAATCCGGCTGTGGGTAGACGGCGTTTTGAGGGTGGAGAAAACCGGGATAGACACGACTTTTACGGCCAACAACATTCAAAATGCTAGGCTTGTGGGATATCTTGATGCTGGTGAAGCCTCAGCATTGACGATGTATGGTGATTGTTTCGTGGCTGCTGACCAGTACATCGGACTTGAACCTGTTGCTTGCATGTCTTTGACTGGTTTCATGGTTTTTCAAAGCTGAAAATTTCGTTTAAAGGCTAGGTACTGCCCTGCGCTGGATCCAGTCTCTTTTCCACGGCTACCTTGTCCTGCTCGAGAGCCCGTATGAGTTTCTCGAAAACAACCTTTTGTTCATCGAGTGCCAGGATGTGTTTCTTGATGGTTTTCACGGTTTTCTCTTCTGCCTGGATAATCAGTTCCATGCGCGTTTTCAATTCCTGCCTTTCAGGACCAAACAGAAAAGCCAAGTTTATCCCTCACTATTTAAGATGGGTTTTTAGTTTATTTCGGTTTCTGTGGGCTCGAGGGCAAATCTTATATATTTGCAGCCACTCTATCCACTGTAGGCGATATAATGACTACAGAACCTAAAGCAGATGTAGAAACAGCCATCGGCAAAACTCCCGGTTCAAAAACAATAGTGGTGCACGCAGAACTCTACCAGACATTAGTGTGGGGAAAACAAACCATGATGACGGAGCACTATCTAGCGCGTGAGACGGCAAAGACAGCCTTTTCAGCTAACTTGTCAGATCCCAAGCAGCCTGAGTCCCTCTTCATTCCCACTTTCGCTGACGTCATCGTGGAAAACATCAACCGGGCAAACCATTTTGCTCAGCTGATGTCAAGGATAATCAGGGAGCATCCCGAGCTCAAGCCTATCATTGAAGAAGTTGCCAAACAAGACCCTGAACACTATAAACTCGTTGAACCGATGCTGAGGGTTTTGGGAAAACGAAAATCGAGAGCATAGAACCTTATTCAGTACCCACTTTTTTCTCTTCTTTGGCCAAATATCTTTCAAGCGCTAGTTCGATGACTTCGCCGGTGTGACGTCCTTTTCCATGCCACTTTTTCCAGATATACTCTCTCAGCCTGGTTTCAATCTGATCGTTGATTTTGACCGTGATGTTTCCCATATTGACACCGTTCCAAGCATCTATACGTTTTACGTATTTAAATTAACCGTTTAGAAAGGCTTATTAGGCTCTGTGTGTCTCTGTCTCTGTGTGTGTCACTATGCCAACAGGAAGACAGCGAATAGAACGCATGGATGAAATAATCGAATACTTGAAGAAGCACAAGGGCTCTGCAGCGTTCAAAGAGCTTTATGCGCCGCTGGCCGCGAAGTATGGTCTCACCAAAGCCACGTTCCGTGATTACCTGGACACTTTAAAGACTCTTGGAAAAATCGATTACGACAACATGCTGCTCGTGGTCGGCCACGAAGACGAATTCACAATCAGGCTGAAGTGAGACAGCCAACCAGTACCCCTCTTTTTTTGTAACGGTGTTTCCCTCCGCGTCTATGACCGTTGCGTCCGGGATTATTACGCTCCCAGCAAGAGGAACAGTATATAGAGAAAAAGGCATGCGGCGGAGAATAGGATATACAACTGATTTCTCTTCCGCCAACTTGAGATTTCTGCATTATGTGCGTCGATCCAAGGTGAAAGTCTCTTGAACAGTCCGAACGTGGAGCCGATAGTGAAAAGAACGGAAAGCAGCTGTGAAAGCCAAAGCCAGTTGGCTGCAGAGTTGACCGGCGCTGGCGCCGCCTCTGGAGTGACGTTGAAAAACGCAGTCGTGTACGTGATGGCGTTTTGAGACGACAATGTGCCGCCCGTGGAGGTTTGATACGTTTCATCAAGGAGAAAAACCCAGAGTTCCCATTGCCCGATCTGACTGGGGTCCGTGGCTGTCTGCTTCTCAAGCCACACCTCGCTGTTTCCCTCATGGTTGCTGGCGTTCCAGTAGTCTCCTTGTCCGCTTATCATTGTCTGCCGCGAAATTCCAAGGTAGCTTCCATAAGTCCCCAGTTGCAGATAAGTGCCTTGAGTATCAAGTGGCCATGGCGATAGCTTGTAGCCCTGTGCGACATAGACGTCTTGTGGAAACACGGACACAACAGCCCCTGTGGTGTTCACAAGGAAGGCGTAGAAGTATGGCTTGCTGAGCGGGGTTCCGGTGTTGTTGATTTCCACGTGAATCTTGACTGTCCCTCCTATTGGGACGTCCGTGCTTTCGAATGAAATGTAGATTCTGGCCGAGTAGCCCGACACGCCCGACGACGCTGCAACGTCGCCTTGCAAAACACTACTCGTAAGGTAAGGGTATTGAGTCGGCACGAACTGCAGCTCTAATTTTCCAGGCTCAAAACGTGAAGCAGCCCAGGACGCAATGCCAGGGGAAAATAGAACGAGGAAAATGATCAAAACGATGATCCCCGACACCACGTTTCCAAGAGTCCATCTCGATTTCTTTTTCGATTCCTCAGCCATTTTTCTGCCTTCGACCATTGGTCGACTGCCTATTAGTTGAATCGGCTGATATCGTTTGCGGTGGCTCCGCACTCAGAAGTAATCCTTTAGCGGGCTCAGCACTCAAGTTCATGCGGCCCAGTAGAGTGTCATTTTCTCCTTATTCGCCGCGCACGCTGAAAAAGTATTTATATTAAATCAAAACAAACCAGATAACCCGAACACGTTGATGCGACAAACCGACGAGCTCAAAGACATTGAAGACCAGTCCGCAGCAGACTGCCTCACCCCTGAAATTCTCAAAAAGCTGAAGCAGTTGGAGCTTGAAAATATCGAAGCGGAATAGCTTGTTATATCATTCCACAACGTAGAGTTTTCGGTTTGTAACCGTTTTCCTTCGTAATATAACTGTTTCCATTGCCAGAATGAATTGTTTTGTCCCAGGGCACACTGTTTCTTCCAGAGGCTTTCGAAATGAGCAGGTCCACAAGAGCTTTGGTACATATGGGAATGTTGTACAAGAAAGTAAAGACAAGCAACGAGACCAACCAATGCGCCCTAGTCCTGCCGTCCAAGTAGGCTCCAATCCCGACCTCAAAGAAGGGCGCGAAATTTCCGACAAAACTGTAGACCGAGAACACCCCTGCGGCCCAACCTAGACTCAGCCAGGGAGGAGGCCCGAGAAAGAGCAACGGGATAGATATAAGCCATGAGAACAAAACGAAGACGGGCATAAAATAAACATTCAACAAGAAGAGAGCATCAAGTCTCTCCCTGAATCGCAGATTTTTGCTCTTCAGAACTTGGAACACGTGTTTGAAAGCGCACTGCATGTGACCGCGCGCCCACCTGTATCTTTGCTTCCAGTAAGCTCGCCAGCTTTCAACGGCTTCCTCATAGCATTCCGCCTCGTTTACATAACGGATCTTGTAGCCTGAAAGATAAACTCGAAAGGTGATGTCCGTGTCCTCAGCCAGAATGGACTCATCCCATCCGCCCAAAGATTTCAACAAGTCACGCCTGAAGCCGCCAACTGTTCCTCCAAACTGCGGAATCAATCCCAACCTGTCTCGAGCTTGCTGGTCGATGCGATATCCGCCTATTCTCTCCAACGCGACAAGTCTTGTCACAATATTCTCAGGCTCGTTCAACACTGTGACTCTGCCTTGTACAGCACCAATCCTTGGGTCTTCGAATTCTTTCGCAAGCTGCTCGACGATGTCTCTTTGTGGATAGTAATCTGCGTCGAAGCAAAGGACGATCTCGCCTTTCACAAAATTCAGTCCGGCATTAAGTGCTGAAGCTTTACCTCGTCTTCCTTCATCTTCGCTTCGATGCAGAACTTCAATTTGACTGTGCAGCTTCGAGAATTCTTCAGCTATTTTGCCCGTGCTGTCTGTCGAAGCATCATCAATGACAAGTATTTGCAGTCTGTCGACGGGATAGGTCAGCTCGCACATTCTTTGAAGAAGTCTTCCAATCACCAGTTCCTCATTGAATGCGGGGATAAGAATGGATACACTGGGCAGGCGCGCTCTGTTTCCCAATGAGACGGCCTCTTTCTTTTTTCCAGCATCCTTGAGAACAGCTAAAGTGAAAATGTAATGCCGAACAAGGTAAGCTATCATCAAACCAGTCAAAACCAAAAACAAAGCTTCGAGAATTTCAATTATCAAGTTTCAGTCCCTGTTTTCCTGTTTTTGCGTTTGCCAAAACCGTCAAGCTTAACGAAAAGAACGTGACAATCCATACCAAGTTCACGAAAGGACCAAGGATCAAGTACAAACCATTGAAAGCTGCCCCAAGATAGTTAGCAACAGTACGAATAAACATTGAAAACAGGAGAACCCATAGCACTCCGATAATGTTACCAATCGACAGCAACAATACCTTCGTCGCTAACGACCCATTTAAGAGAAAGGTTAGTGAGACAAAAAGAAGATTGAAGGCTGTTAGCATGAAAACTGATTCATTACTCACATCATGCAAAAACAAAATAGCACAAGAGAAGACTGCTGCCACTAAAAAACCCAAAACGATGTGACTGGACCGCAATTCAAGTTTTTGATCGCCCATCGCAATGGGTTCATAAGTCAAACCTCCTACGCAATCAGGTCTCTCTCTTCTTTTTTCGGACACAAATATCCAACCTTGGACAGGAGAAGAGTGTCGCATCCAACTGTTTATTTCACTTTCGGTTCTAAGAGTATCTTGTCCCAAGAGCTGAACATAATGTACCTGATCTTGTCAATGCAAGTATCTTTCCGTCCAGAAAGTATCTCTTCTTTCCGAAGCTTTCGATAATTCTACGAGCAGAAGACAACATTATCCATTACTATACATACAATCTCAAAAACTTCCTCGCTCTTAAGATTGTCCGTGTCCAAGATAAAATTGAAAGGAGCGAAGTCTTCTCCCAAGTTAAAATCATAAAGTTTTTTGTATATCGCTTTCGTCTGCTCTTCTTTGCGCTTCAACGCATTCAAAGCGTCTTTGAAGCTTATTCGGTCTCTTCCAGCTATTCTCTTCGCCCTTTTTTCAGGAGAAGCCTCTAGCCATATCTTGAAGGCCCTTTCAAGAAGCCAAGGCATTGTCCAGCTGTCTAAGATCACGTTTCCTTTGTGCGCCATCTGCAGAAGCTTTCGGTCGACTGCTTCATCGAACCTGTTA